>ERZ1066121.2273-NODE-2273-length-12378-cov-6.518624_pt1 | contig 12378 bp, 12 predicted proteins | sample MGYA00382768_ERZ1066121 | MGnify/ENA primary metagenome ERZ1066121 (study PRJEB33369, sample SAMEA5778351) | biofilm metagenome | biome: Industrial cooling water; feature: Water cooling tower basin; material: Biofilm | place: United Arab Emirates | collected... | reverse complement strand
GGCCCAGCCGATCAGGCCGATCGCGGGCAGCGAAGCGATGTTCACGCCGGTGCGCCAGGGGTGGCGAGTGATCGGCCGCGCTTCACGCACATTGTTCAGCCAGAGCTGCTGCACCTCGGGCGAGACTCCCTCCAGCCGCGACAGGCAATGGGGAAAGGCCAAGGCGTGAAAGGCGGCGACGATTGCTCCGGCGCCCGCGGCAAGCGCCAGGCGCACCGGCCAGCGCGCTGGCGAGCGCCAGGCGAGCAGCGCCAGCAAGGCTCCGCCGAGAAGGGCATTGCCGAGCCACACCGGCGACAGGGCATCGCACACGGGCGCGCGGTTGGCGTAGGAGGCGAAGGCGCCGAAGCCGAGCGCGGCGGCGCCGGCGAAGCTGCCGGCATAGGCGACCATGCGCGGCCGCGCCTCCCGGTGCACGATCCAGCGCAGCCCGATCGAGGCTCCCGCGACAGCGATATAGGGGAGAAGCTCGAGCCCGATCACGAGCGAGAGTGCGCTCGCGACGCCGACCGTCACTCCGCCGCGAATGCGCTTGGGATCGGCCAGCCCGGCAATCGTGACCATCAGCAAGGCGAGCTGCCAGCCATGATGGTCGATGCGGAGCGGCTTGAACATCTCGAGCGTGGTCTGGCAGCAGAGCAGCAGCCCGCCCGTGATGACGGCGGCGTTCGGGTGAATGAGCCGCCGCCCGGTCAGCCCGGCGGCGAAGAGCGCGATCCCGAGCGGGATGAGCGGCGCGATCGCGACCGCCACCTGCTCGGCAAGCGCACCGCCCAGCACGGGCCGGCCGAGCAACAGCAGTGCGGCGAGCGGCAGGTCGACGAGCCGCGACCAGTGGATGTCGAAGCCTGCGGGCGGATTGAGCTTGTATTGCCGGAGGTCGAACCAGCCCTGGCCGTTCAGCCAGGCGCGGACCTGCGCCATGCGGAGATTGTCGTCGGTGTCGCCCAGCGCGAACCAGTGGATGCCGCCCCAGAGCTGCCACAGCAGCCAGGCGCAGGCACCCAGCCAGAGCAGCAGGATCAAGGTTCGCCAGCGGCGATCGAGCAGGTCGGACGACATTGGTCTTCCCGTGAGGCAGGCGTGCGCCTAGGGCAAGCGCCATGGCCGAACATGTCTATTCCGGCGGATTCTACGATTATATCGACGCGGGCTCGCGCCGGTCGGCCCGCGCGGTCGCGCGGCTGCTGTTGTCCGAGATGCGCGTCGGCAGCCTGCTCGACGTCGGCGCGGGCCACGGCGCCTGGGCGGCGGAATGGCTGGCGGCGGGCGTGCGCGACGTGCTCGCGGTCGACGGCGACTATGTCGCGCGCGACCGGCTCGCCATCCCGGCCAATGCGTTCCGGGCGCACGACCTGCTGACGCCGCTTGCAGTCGGTCGGCGGTTCGATCTCGTCCAGTCGCTCGAGGTCGCGGAGCATTTGCCCGAGCGGCTGGCCGACCAGTTCGTCGACGGGCTCGCCGCGCACGGCGACGTGATCCTCTTCTCCGCCGCGGTGCCGCACCAGGGCGGCGAGCATCATGTGAACGAACAGCCGCTCAGCTATTGGCGCGCCAAGTTCGCGGCACGCGGCTATGCCCCGTACGACTTCGTCCGGCCCCGCCTTGCGGGCGATGCGGCGGTGATGCCTTGGTACCGGTTCAACACGCTGCTGTACGCGAACGCGGCGGGCGCGACGCGGTTGTCGGACGCGGTGCGTGCAACGCGGGTGGCGGACGGCGCGCCGGTCGACGTGGCGGGCGACTTCAAGTGGCGGGCACGGCGCGCGGCGGTTCGGCTGATCCCGGCCGCGCTCAGCAAGCCGATCGCGATCGCCAAGGCGAGCGTCGAAGCGCGGCTGAAGTGATCGGGCAGCTGCTGCGCTACGGCGTGGTCGGGGCGCTGATCACCGCGCTCGGCCAGGCCATCTACTATTACGGCGTTGAATGGGGCGGGCTCGATCCCAACGTCTCGATCGCGGTCGCCTTCGTGATCGGGGTCGCGATCGGCTATTTCGCGCATGGCTGGATCAGCTTTGCCGGGCATGGCGCCCGCGAGGATCATGCGCGCATGGGAAGCCGCTTCGTCGTGGTGAACCTGTTCGGCTTCGCGCTCAACAGCTTCTTCGTCTGGCTATTGGTCAAGGCGCTCGGCGGCGAGACCTGGTGGCCGATCCTGCCCAACGTGTTCCTGACGCCGCTCGCCACCTTCCTGCTGCACCGCCGCTGGACCTTCGGCTGAGGCATCGATGCCGAGCCGGGCGGAGCGCCTGGCCCGCGCGCCCCGGATATCGGCGACGATGTAGAGCGGGCGCTGCTTGGACTGGCTGTAGAGCCGGCCGAGATACTCGCCCATCAGCCCCAGCACGAACATCTGCACCGCGCCCAGCGCCACCACCACGAGCATCAGGGAGGTCCAGCCCTCGACCGCGCGGCCCGACAGCCAGCCGGCGAAGATATAGACGATCAGCAGGAGCGATCCGACCGAGAGCAGGATGCCGGCGTGCGCGGCAAGCTTGAGCGGGGTCGAGGAAAAGCTCGTCAGCGCGTCGAGCGCGAAGCGGAGCATCTTTCGAAACGGATATTTCGTCTCGCCCGCGAACCGCTCGTCGCGGTCGTACGGGAGCGGCACCTGGCGAAAGCCGAGCCAGGCCACCATGCCGCGGATGAAGCGCGCCTGTTCGGGCATGGAAAGGAAGGCATCGAGCGCGCGGCGGGTCATCAGGCGGAAGTCGCCCGTGTCGACCGGGATCTCGGTCTCGGTCGCGCGCGACAGCAGCCGGTAGAAGAGCTTGGCCGTGCCGCGCTTGAACGCGGTCTCGCCCCCGCGTGAGCGGCGCACGCCGTAGACGACGTCGGCCTGGGCGAACTCCATCTCGCGCAGCATGGCGGGCAGGAGCTCGGGCGGATCCTGCAGGTCCGCGTCGAGGATCAGGATGCGCTGGCCGACCGCCAGGTCCAGTCCAGCCGTGAGCGCGAGCTGGTGCCCGTGGTTGCGCGACAGGTTGACGCAGACGAGATGCGGATCCTGGGCGGCCAGCGCCTGCATCACGCCCCAGCTGGCGTCGCGCGACCCGTCATTGACGAGCACGATTTCGTGGTCGGGCCCGACCGCCTCGTGCGCGGCGGCCGAGGTGCGGCGATGCAGCTCGGCCAGCCCGTCGGCTTCGTTGAAGCAGGGCACCACGATCGAGAGCCAGGTCATCGCACGACACGATAGAGCGTCGAGCCCCCGTTCGACCAGACCGGGCGGAGATCGGGCGCGTCGGCGCGGGCGCCGATCAGCCAGACATGATCGAAGGCGGCGCGGTTGAACTCGGCGATCGCGCGGGGAAGTCGCGAACCTTCGCGGCGGCAGCCCGCGGGCACGTAGACGAGCTGTGACGGGTCGTTGTCGTAGCGCCCGACGCCGGGGCGGATCACCTCGAGCGACTGCGCGCCGTCGACCGTCCACTGATCGTTGGTGAAGGCGTCGCGGCGCACGATGGCGAGCGCGGGGAGATGGTCGACCCGCCGCGTGGCCCAGCCCGCACAGGGCCGGATGACGAGCGACAGCACCGATGCGCCCGGCGGAAGGTGATCGAGCGCGCGCAGCTCGGCGCGGTGGTCGCGATCGTAGAGCGCGAAGCTGGCGGCTGTGCCGGTCAAACGGACGGTGAAGAAGAGGAGGCCGGCGGCGGCGACCGCGGTCCCGAGTGAAGATTCGAACGGCCGGATCGCGAGCAGGAGCAGGATGGCGGTGAAGGGCAGCAGCCGCATGTCGGCATAGGCAGAGCCCGTGACCACGCGCGGCATGAGCACGAAGGCGGCGGCGCAGAGCAGGGCCGGGAGGAGCAGGACCGGGCTCACGCGCCGTCGCGCCAGCCCGCCGAGCACGACCAGGCCAAGCAGGACCGCGCTGGCCTGGTCGAACGTCGCCCAACGATCGCGGAGGACGGACAGGAGCCAGGTGAGCTTGGCGGTCCAGTTGAACATGTGGAGGGTCTGGGGGTCGCCGGAACCGGAGCCCGTGAGGAGCATCAGCAGCACCGGGGTCGCGAGCGGCAGGCAGGCGAGACCGGTCCGGTAGACGGCCTTTCCGAAACTTTCGCCGATATCCAGCCGCCTGGCGAACTCGGACCCGGCCGCCGCCAGCCCGAACAGGCCCCAGCCGACCGTGTGGACGAGCCAAAGCAAGGGCGCGAGGGCGAGGAAAAGCCAGGCCCGCCGTCGTTCGAACCCAGCTTGCCCCAGCCGGATCCAGAGCGCGAGCAGCAGGAGCGCAAGCGCGACCGAGAGCGAGAAATTCAGGAAGCCGAACTGGAACGGATAGGCATAGGCGAGCGGCAGTGCGAAGAGCGCGGTCTGCGGCACGCGCCCATGCACCGCGCGGCCGAGCGTCAGGATGCCGGCAACCGTAAGGGCGGGAATGGCGAGCGCGATCAGCTTGGTCCCGATCTCGACGCCGAACAGGGTGCCGAGGGGCACGATCAGCAGGTCCGCGCCGAGATTGCCGATCAGCCGCCACTCGGTCCGGAAGCTTTCGGCAAGCATGGGCGCGGCCGCGCCGTGCAGCAGGATGTGGTAGCGCCCCATATGCCCGAGCACGTCGGTCAGCGGCGGCACGCCGGGCCAGACGAGCGGAAGCGCGGCGACGAGGGCGAGCAGGGCCGTTGCCTGCCGCCGGTCGAGCCAGTCGGTCATCGCGGCGGCCCCAGCACCGGCCCGAGCTGCACCCGCCAAACGCGCAGGTCGCTGCCGACGAGCGGGACCTCGTCGAGCCAGTCGGGTGCGGCGCCCACGACCAGGTGCCCGCCAAGCCCGTTCGGCAGCCGCAGCGCCGCGGGCAAGCCGCCATCAGGGGTGGGGCACAGCGCGATATAGTCGACCGCCCACAGGTTCGCCTGCAGCCGCGCCGCGTCGGGCGGGGTGCGGAACAGCTCGGCGAGCGCGCGATTGCCGGCAAGGTTGCGGTGATAGGGCCCGCCGAGCGCCCGGTGCCGGGTCCCGCCGACCAGATAGGCGGACAGCGTCATGGGCGCGGCGAACGCGCCGGTGTCGAGCCGGTCGAGCGCCTGCAGCGTACGCCGGTCCGAGCAGTCGGCGACCTGCGGAGCCGCGCCGCGATCCATGCCGAGCGTGCCGACCGCCTGCCAGAGGAGGCCCATCGACACGAGCCAGGCGGCGGCTCGCCACAAAACGCTCTTCGCCCCGACGATGATCGGCGCGAGCAGGGGCGGGGCCAGCGCGGCGGCGAACCAGAGGCCGCGGAGCTGCACGAAGCCGACCGCGACCGCCGCCGCGACCATGGCGAGGATGAGCCGCCAGCCCTCCTCGGTTCGGGCCCGGACGAGGTGCATCGCGGCGATCAGCGCGAGGAGCGGCAGCATGGCCCAGCCAAGCATCGTGCCGGGCGTCTGCGCGAGCAGGCCACCCATCTCGCCGGGCTGGGCAGGCCAGGCGGTGGCGACGACCGGGTCGGCGGACCCATAAGGGCTTGCAAAGCAGCTCGGCGCGAGCGCCCAGCCCGCCGCCAGAACCAGTGCGGCGAGCACGGCCGCCGCGCCTGCACGCCAGCGCAGATCGGGCAGGCGTGGGGCGAGGGCGGCCAGCACCAGCCAGGCTCCCCCCGCCAGCAGCATCAGTGCGAATACGGGGCGGGTGAAGCCGTCGCACATGGCGGAAGCGGGCTGGGCGCGGAACAGGGCGTAGCCTGCAAGCGCCGCGATCATCAGGCCCGCGCCGAACCCCGCGACCGGGCGCGGCCGGGCGGCCCAGAGCAGGCCGAGCGCGGCCATCGCCGCCGCGATCACGGGAGCCGTCTCGACGCCCACCAGCAGGCTGGTGCCCGCGGCCAGCCCCGCCCATGCCATGCGCGCACCAAGCAGCGCGAGCAGCATCGCTTCGACGAGCACGATCTGGAGCGCGTGATGGTCGATCCGCCCCGGCGCGAACAGGTCGATTGCGGGAAAGGCGAGCGCCGCGAGCACGACCGCCACCGCGGCCGTCGCACTTCCGCCGAGCCGCCGCGCGATGGCGGCGGTCAGGAGCAAATGGAGGAACAGGAGCAGCTCCGGCCAGAAGACGACCGCTGCGATCTCGGCGCGGGTGGCGCCGATCAGCGGCGCAAGCAGTGCCGTGACAAACGCGGGCACGAGCTCGGGAAGGCGCGACCAGTGGAGCGCCGTGCCCCCCGGCGGCCCGAGCCGCTGCTGCACCGCGTCGGCAAAGGCCTGGCCGTCGAGCCAGTCGCGGATGCGCGCGAGCCGGAGCATGTCGTCGGGATCGGGCAGCCGCAGCGTCCCCAGGTCGCGCCAGGCAAGGCCCGCCCAGAAGGCGGTGAGCACGACGGTGATGAGGAGGGCCAACGATCCCTCTCCCGCTTGCGGGAGTGGGAGGGGCCGGCTCCGCTCAGCGGAGTGGGAAGGTGAGGGGCTGACTGTGGCCACGGTGGTTGTCTGAATGCCCTCACCCTCCACCGCTTCGCGATGGGCCCCTCCCTCTCCCGGATCGGGAGAGGAGCTGTTCTTCACCGCCCTCGCCGTCCGAGCAAGCGCAGGCGAAGCGCGTTCAGCTTGATGAAGCCTTCGGCGTCACGTTGGTCGTAGGCACCCTGATCGTCCTCGAACGTGACGATGTCGGTCGAATAAAGGTTGTACTTCACGTCCGCCTTGCGTCCGACCACATGCGCCGCACCCTTGTAGAGCTTGAGCCGCACGGTGCCGGTCACGCTCGTCTGGCTCTGGTCGATCGCGGCCTGGAGCATCTCGCGCTCGGGGCTGAACCAGAAGCCGTTGTAGATGAGCTCGGCATAGCGCGGCATCAGTGCATCCTTGGTGTGTGCCGCCCCGCCGTCGAGCGTGAGCTGCTCGATCGCACGGTGCGCGAGGTGCAGGATGGTGCCGCCCGGCGTCTCGTACATGCCGCGGCTCTTCATACCGACGAAGCGATTCTCGACCAGGTCGAGCCGGCCGATCCCGTGCGTGCGGCCGAGCTCGTTCAGCCGCGCGAGCAGGTCGGCGGGGCCGAGCCCCTCGCCATTCACCGCGACCGGGTCGCCGCGCTCGAAATCGATAGTAACGTATTCGGGCGCATCCGGCGCGTCCTCCGGATTGACCGTGCGCGAATAGACATAGTCGGGCACCTCCTCCCATGGATCCTCGAGCACCTTTCCCTCGGACGAGGTGTGAAGGAGGTTCGCATCGGTCGAGAAGGGCGCCTCCCCGCGCTTGTCGCGCGGGATCGGGATCTGGTGCGCCTCGGCGAACTCGATCAGCCTGGTGCGGCTGGTCAGGTCCCATTCGCGCCACGGCGCGATGACCTTGATGTCGGGATTGAGCGCATAATAGCCGAGCTCGAAACGCACCTGGTCGTTGCCCTTGCCGGTGGCACCGTGCGAGACGGTGTCCGCGCCGACCTGTGCGGCGATCTCGATCTGGCGCTTGGCGATCAGCGGCCGCGCGATGGAGGTGCCGAGCAGGTACTGGCCCTCATAGACGGCGTTGGCGCGCATCATCGGGAAGACGTAGTCGCGCACGAATTCGTCGCGCAGATCCTCGATGAAGATGTGCTCGGGCCGCACGCCCATCAGCTCGGCCTTGGCGCGCGCGGGCTCGAGCTCCTCGCCCTGGCCCAAGTCGGCAGTAAAGGTGACCACCTCGCACGCATAAGTCTGCTGCAGCCATTTCAGAATGACGCTCGTGTCCAGACCGCCCGAAAAGGCGAGCACGACACGGTTGACCGCTTGCGTCATTTTGAGGACCCTCCGTTACGGACGCGGGCCCTATGCGGTCCGGACGGGGGGTGCAATGGCGGAGACCAAGACCAAGCCGGCCGCGACAAGCGTCGACGCGTTCATCGAAGCGGTCGCCGACCCGGGGCGGCGCGAGGATGCGTGGATTGTCCGCGCGATGATGGAACGGCTGTCCGGCGAGCCGGCACGGATGTGGGGCTCGTCGATCATCGGCGTCGGCCAGTACCATTATCGTTATGAGAGCAGGCATGAAGGCGATGCGTGCCGGCTCGGCTTCTCGCCGCGCAAGGCGGAGCTCGTCCTTTACGTCCTGACCGGAGAGCCGAGCGAGGCAGGGCTGCTCGCCCGGCTGGGCAAGCACAAGACCGGCAAGTCTTGTCTGTACATCAAGAGGCTGGCCGACGTGGACATGGCCGTGCTCGAGGAGATCATGCGCGGCACGCTCGCGCACATGGACGAGACATACCCCCGGTCATGAAAAAGGGCCCGCACCGCGCGGAGCGGGCGGGCCCTCCATCCGGATCAGAACGGATCAGGCGTAAGCCACCGTGGTGTTCCGACGGCGCAGCGCCGCACCCGCGAGGCCGAACCCGCCGATCATCAGCGCCCAGGTCGTCGGCTCCGGCACCACCGGGCTGCCCGCACCGATGGTGATGTTGTCGAACGCCGTCTGGTTCGCCGTGCCGCCGAAGTTGATCGAGCGCGCGGTGCCCGCGAAGGTGACGCCAGCGGCCGACCAGTTGCAGAAACCTCCGTTCGGATCGCCGGTGCAGCCTTCGTTGAACTGCGCGCGGACATTGATCGAGCCGAGCAGGTTCCCGGTACCGTCGAGGCCGTCCCACACCGAGACGGTGGCAACCGTCGACGACGAGTAGAAGAACGAGAAGCCGGTCGTGATCCCGGCCGAGCGGTTCAGGATCGCATTGTTCGAGTCCAGAAAGAACATGACGGTGCTCGGCGACGGCTCATTGGCGATGTTGCCCGTCCCGCCGGCATCGGAGTCGACGATGGCGAGCGTAGCCGGCGAGAAGGTCACACCCTGCGCGGCGTAGAAGTTGCCGACCGCGTTGAGGTTGCCGACGCCTTCGAATGTCAGAACGATCGGAGCCGCCTGCGCACCCGCCGAGAACAGAGTCAGCGCCGCGGCAGCAAATAAAGACTTCTTCATGATCAATCCCCTTCTTGAGAGTATACCCCAGAAAACATTGTTTTGTTCTGTAGCGGCCCTAAGCCAAGAAGAGGCGGTGAACTGAACTGCCGTGCTTCCCCCTGACGACTCGTGACTAGCACGAGTTCGTTACTGAAGCGAGACAGAAATAATTTGGATTAAGTCTCTGATCTGCATCAGTTTCCGGACGGATCAGATCCCGGCGTACCATTCATAGCCGGCGAGATCCTCCCATAGCCCGCCCTTGCCGCCATGCACGCGGGCGAGGCTGTCCACCGCCTCCACCCGCATGACGTACTTGGCGTGCTTGTAGCCGAGATGCTTTTCGGCCCGCAGGCGCAGCGGGGCACCATGGCCGATGTCGAGCAGGCCGCCGTTCATGCCCCAGGCGAGGATCGTCTGGGGGTGGAAGGCGTCGACCAGGTCAAGGCTCTCGTAATAGGGACGCGCGCCATAACGATCGGCACAATGAAAGACGACGTACCGTGCCTGCGAGCGGAGTCCGGCCCGGTCGAGCAGCAGGCGGAGCGGCACGCCGTGCCATTGCCCGATCGCGCTCCAGCCCTCAACACAATCATGCCGCGTGATCTGGGAGCGGGTCGGCATGGTGCGCAGCTCCGCGAGGGAGAGCCGGATCGGGCGCGCGACGAGGCCGTCGACCGTCAGCCGCCAGTCGGCGAAGCGGTTCGCGGCGAGGGCCTGATATTCGGGCGTGTTCGGATTGCTCGTCCCGTTGGTGCGGAAAACGGGGCTCATCTCGGCGGCGGGGAACTCGCGCGCTAGCGCGGCGCGGTCGGTCAGCGAGCGCTGGAGGAAGCGGTGCGCGTCCTCGGCCGAGAAAAGCACGCGCCGGACGGGCTCGGCCTCGCCCAGCCGGTCGCAGGCGGCGAGCAGCGGCGCGGTGGCAAGCGTGCCGATCAGGGCGCGGCGGGAGACGATCATTGAGGCACGCGAAGGCGGCCGGTGATCATGCCGCGGATGCCGTTGATGGGGCCGGACAGCAGCACCAGCAAAAGGTGCACGACGATGAAGCCGACGAGTGCGGCGGTGGCGAGGAAGTGGACCGAGCGCGCCGACTGGCGGCCGCCGAACAGGTCGATCAGCCACGGCCAGGCCGCGTCCATGCCCGGCGACATGGCGAGCCCGGTGAAGATCATCAGCGGGATCGCGACGAAGATCACGCCGACATAGGAGAGCTTCTGGAGAATGTTGAACGCGGCCGGATCGTCGGGATCGTGGAAGCGGAGCTTCAGATGCTCGGCGACGTCGTGCCAGAGCCGCGCGGGTGCGAGATCGCGGCGGCGGATGCGCAAATCCTTCTGGATGTGCCGGTTGAGGAGGCTCGCCACGAGGAAGGCGAGCAGCGCGAAGCCGAGCAGCAGCGAGAAAGCGAGGTGCCAACGCCTGGCGAGCGCGAGATTATAGTCGGACGGGAGTGTCGCCCAGGACGGAAACGCGTTCGTGCGCACGGAGCCGTCCGCCGCCGTCCAGCGCCCGAGCACCCCGTCGGTGCCGATCCGCGTGCTCCCCAGCTTCACATAGCCGCCGCGTGCGTCCGATGCGATTTCCATCCAGGCGGGATCGAGGTTGGCGCCATACTGGCCCCAATAGAGCCTCGGGTGCGCGTTGAAGATCATGAGCCCGCTCATCAGCATCACGATCACCGCAACGGCATTGGTCCAGTGCCACAGGCGGGTGGCGAGCTTGTGGCGATGGATCGTCACGTGCGGTTCGGACATGCCCACCTCGCCGTGCCGGCGCGGCCGGCTTCGTCCCTGTTCCGAGACCCCCGCCCGCGCTGGGGTGTCGCGCGCTATCCTTACTCCTTGCCGTGACCGCGCGCTAGATACGCGTCCGAACGCATCTCCATCAGCCGGCTGACCGTGCGGTCGAACTCGAAGCGGCCATCGCCCTCCTCGTAAAGCTCGCCGGGCTCGGCAGCGGCGGCGGCGAGAAGCTTGACCCGATGTTCGTAAAGCGCATCGATGAGGGTCACGAAGCGCGCGGCCTCGTTGCGGTTCTCCGGCCCGAGCCTGGGCACGCCGACGATGATAACCGTATGGTACCGCCGCGCAACCGCGAGATAGTCGGGCGCGCCGCGCGCCTCCCTGCAGAGCCGCTTGAACGAGAAGACCGCGACGCCCTTGAGGCTCTTGGGCACGTGCAGCGTCCGGCCGCCCGGCACGGGAATGTCCTCGGCGGGCACGTGCGCGCGGTCCTCGGGCGGGTAGTCGGTCAGGCGGAAGAAGGCCTCGGCGAGCGCCGCAGTCGCCTCCGGGCCGTTCGGCACGTGCCATGTCCTGATGCCCGACAGCCGCTCGCGCCGGTAATCGGTCGGGCCGTTCAGCGCGACGATGTCGAGCCGGGCCTCGATCAGGTCGATGAACGGCAGGAAATGCTCGCGGTTGAGCCCGTCCTTGTAGAGGTCCTGCGGGGGCCGGTTGGAGGTGGACACGACCGTGGTGCCCGCCGCCAGCAGCGCGGTGAACAGCCGCGACAGGATCATCGCGTCGGGCGAGTTGTTGACCACCAGCTCGTCGAAGGCGAGCAGCCGCGCCTGCTCGGCCAGGTCGGCAGCGACCTGCGGGATGGGATCGCCGCGCTCCTTCGTCCGCTCGGCGCGCAGCCGGTCGTGCACTTCGAGCATGAACTCGTGGAAATGGACGCGGCGCTTCCGCTCCAACGCCAGGTTCTGGAAAAACAGGTCCATCAGCATCGACTTGCCGCGCCCGACCCCGCCCCAAAGGTAGATGCCGCGCGGGGGCGGGGCGGGGCGGGTGGTCAGCCGCCACAGGATGCTGCCGCGCCGGGGCACCGTCTCCAGCGCCCTGGCGAGCCGATCGAGCGCGTCCGCCGCGTCGGCCTGGGCGGCGTCCGGACGCCGCTCGCCCGCCGCGACCAGCCGGTCATAGGCGGCGCGCACGCTCATGCGAGCTTGCGCACCGTGCCCGCAAAGGACGCGATTACCGTCCCGTCCTGCTCGACAAGGCCACGAATGAAGATCAGGCGCCGGGTGGCGCGCAGCACCTCGCCCACCGCGTCGAGCGGCCGGCCGACGGCCGCCGCGGCGATGAACTGGGTCGACAGATCGAGCGTGACCGCCATGCCGTCGAGCTGGCCGAGGCCGCGCGCGGTCGCGAACAGCGCCACGTCGATCAGGCCGAGCATTGCCCCGCCATGAACATGATCGCCAAGGTTCGAGTGGCGACGCTCGGGGCTCGCGCGGAGCCGGACTCGCTCGCCTTCCACCCGCATGCGCAGCGGCCCGAGCAGCGAGGTGAAGCGGGTCGGGTCGCGAAACCCCCACCGCGTCCAGCCGGGATGGTCGGGGTCGAGCTCGTGCAGAAAGCCGGCTTCGAAACTCACGCCTTGATCCATGGACCGCCCGAGCGGGCTATACCAGCCCCAAGCGGCCGAGCTCGGCGCGGAGGGTCGCAGCGTCGCGGAACAGGTGGCCGCGCATGCCCGCCGCCTCGGCTCCCGCCACATTGTCCTCCCT
>ERZ1066121.2271-NODE-2271-length-12380-cov-13.075213_pt1 | contig 12380 bp, 8 predicted proteins | sample MGYA00382768_ERZ1066121 | MGnify/ENA primary metagenome ERZ1066121 (study PRJEB33369, sample SAMEA5778351) | biofilm metagenome | biome: Industrial cooling water; feature: Water cooling tower basin; material: Biofilm | place: United Arab Emirates | collected... | reverse complement strand
TCGAGATGCTGCTCAACGACGACGGGTCGTTCTTCTTCATGGAGATGAACACCCGGATCCAGGTGGAGCACCCGGTGACGGAGATGCTCACGGGCGTCGATCTGGTGAAGGAGCAGATCCGCGTCGCCGCCGGGGAGCCGCTCTCGGTGCTCGAGCTGCCGACGCTGCGCGGCCACGTCATCGAGTGTCGCGTGAACGCCGAGGACCCGGTGCGCAACTTCCAGCCGTCGCCGGGGCTGCTCACCACGTACCACCCGCCGGGGGGGCCGGGGGTGCGGCTCGACACGCACGTCTACGCCGGCTACACGGTCCCGCCCTACTACGACTCGCTGATCGCGAAGCTCGTCGTCCAGGGGCGCGACCGGGAGGAGGCGCTCGGGCGCATGCAGATGGCGCTCGAGAGCTTCATCATCGAGGGGGTGACGACGACCATGCCCTTCCTCGCGCGGGTGATGCAGCACCCGCAGTTCCGCGCCGGCGACGTGGACACCAAGTGGCTCGAGCGCGAGTTCGAGCGCATCCGGGGAGAGACGGTCGCCGCCGCCGCGACGGCGGCGGCGGCCGGACGGGAGCCGGCGTAGGTGCGCATCGCCGTGCTGTTCGGCGCGACGTCGGTCGTCCCGGCCGACGTCGCCGGGCGGGCGGTGGCCGTGATCGACGTGCTCCGCGCCTCGACGAGCATCGCCACCGCGCTCGCCAACGGGGCGCGTTCGATCATCCCGCTGGCGAGCCCGGAGGAGGTGGTGCTGCGCTCGAAGAGCTTCGCGCGCGCCGACGTGCGGCTCGCCGGCGAGCGCCGGATGCGCCCCGTCCCCGGGTACGATCTGGGCAACTCGCCCGGGGAGTTCACGCGCGAGGCGGTCGAGGGGAAGACGATCCTCTTCGCGACGACGAACGGGACGCCGGCGCTGCTGGCGACGCAGGGCGCCCGCGACGTCATCGTCGCCTCGTACGTGAACCTGTCGGCCGCGCGGGCGCACCTGCGCGCCGCGACGCGCGACGGCGGCGACCTGACGATCATCTGCGCCGGACGCGAACGACACTTCGCCCTCGAGGACGCCGCCTGCGCCGGGCGGCTCGTGCGCGCCGTGGCCCGCCGCCGGACCGACGTGATGCTCGACGACGGCGCGCGCACCGCGATCCTCCTCGACCGCCGCTACGGCGACCGGGTGGACGTGCTGCTGGCCGAGTCGACGCACGGGCGGGCGCTCGCGGAGGCCGGGTTCGGCGACGATCTGCTGGCGTGCGCGGCCGTCGACGCGCACCCTGTTGTGCCGGTCTACGCCGACCGGCAGATTACCCGCTCCGGCGGCGCCGCACGCACCGGAACGGCCCGGGCGCGCTGAGCGCGCCGCGCGCACGCGCGCGGCGCGACGGGCGCCCGGGGCGAGGAGGGGTCGACGCGCGGCGCAGGCGCCGGCGGTGGCCGGCCGACGAGAGGAGCGCAGGAGCTCGTGCGAGGAAGAGCGCTGTTCGGGTTCGCGTCGGAGCGTGTGGAGGTGCCGCCCGGCGACGCGATCGACGTCCGGGGACAGCGGCGGGCCGCGCTCCGCTCCGAGCTCGCCGCCCTGGCGTGGCTCGCGCTCGCCGCGTTCCTCGGCGGCGTGCTCCTCACCGCGGCGTGGAGCCGCTCGTCGCTCGAGGCGGGAGCGGCAGCGGGGGACCCGGCGGTGCGCGGCGCCTTCGGCCGGGTGGGGGAGCTCGTCGCCCGCCCGCTCCTGCTCCTCGTCGGCTGGACGGGCGCGCTGTTCGTCCCGCTCGCACCGGCGGTCCACGCGCTGCGCCGACTCGGCCGGCTGGACGCGCGCGAGGACCGCGACTGGCTCGTCTTCCTCGGCGGGTGCACGCTGCTCGTGCCCGTGCTCGCCGCCCTCGCCCTCGCCGTCGGGCGCGACGAGAGCGCCGCGGCCGGCGTATGGGGGGCGTTCGCGGCGTTCTACCTGCGCGAGGGGTTCGGCCCGGTGGGCGCGTGGCTCCTCGCCGGCTTCGCCGCCTCGGCGCTCGCCGCCGGCACGCTCGCCTGGAACCCGCTGCGCGCCCTGCTGACCCGGCGCACCCCCCGAAGCGGGAGCGCCGCGGCGTCTCTGCGGGCCCACCCGGGCGATCCGGTGGCGCCGGGCGACGCGAACGCCGATCCCGGTCGCGCGGACGCGAGTGGCGACACCGGCGCGCGCCGCCGCCGCCGGCGCGGCGCGCTGCCGGCCGACCTGGCGGTGGCGCTCGAGCCGTCGCCCGAGGAGATGCCGGCGGCGGATCCGGCGCTGCTGGCCCGGGTCGCCGCTCCCCCCGACGCGCCCGCCGAGGAGCTGGAGCGCGGCGGGCGCCGCACGCGGCGCGCTCGCGCCGAGGAGCGCCCCGACGGCGAGAGCGGCGCGGCCGCGCGGCTGGCGGCAGAGATGCAGGCGGCCGATCGGGCGGCCACCGAGGCTGGCGCCGAGCGGCCGCCGCGGCAGCTCCTCGCCGAGGCGCCGGCGCGCAACCCGGAGGTCAATCGGCGCGAGCTCGACGCGGCGGCGACGCGGCTGGAGGAGGTGCTGCGCACCTTCAAGATCGACGGGCGCATCACCGGGCGCACCGTCGGGCCGACCGTCACGCAGTTCGAGTACGAGCCGGCGGCCGGGGTCAAGGTGCGGCAGATCGCCTCGCTCGCGGACGACCTCGCGCTCGCCATGCGGGCGCCGAGCATCCGCATCGTCGCGCCGATCCCGGGGAAGGGCGCGGTGGGGATCGAGGTGCCCAACGCCACGCGCGAGATGGTCGCGTTCCGCGAGCTGGTGGAGAGCCCCGAGTTCGAGCACGCCAAGGCGGCGCTCCCCGTGGCGCTCGGCAAGGACCTGGAGGGGCGGCCGGTGATCGCCGACCTGGCGAAGATGCCGCACCTGCTCATCGCCGGCGCCACCGGGGCGGGGAAGTCGGTGTGCGTCAACACGATCATCACGTCGCTGATCTACCGGCACACGCCGCGCACGCTGCGGTTCCTGATGGTCGACCCGAAGATGGTCGAGCTGTCGGTCTACAACGACCTGCCGCACATGCGGCACAAGGTCATCACCGACAGCAAGGACGCCGCGGCGGTGCTCAAGTGGGCGCTCATGGAGATGGAGGAGCGCTACGCCCTGCTGGCGGAGAACGGGTGCCGCAACCTGCAGGACTTCAACCGGCGCGTGCGGCAGCACGCGGCGGGGGAGGGCGCGGCGCTGCTCCGCCCCCGCAACCCCGAGGTGGCCTTCGAGGAGCGCACGTACACGCGCGGGGAGCTGCCGTACGTGGTCGTCGTCATCGACGAGATGGCCGACCTGATGATGACCGTGCAGGGGGAGGTGGAGACGCCGATCGCGCGGCTGGCGCAGAAGGCGCGCGCGATCGGCATCCACCTCATCATCGCCACGCAGCGGCCGAGCGTGAACGTCATCACCGGGCTGATCAAGGCGAACTTCCCCAGCCGCATCGCCTTCCGGGTCGCGTCGCAGGTGGACAGCCGGACGATCCTCGACGGCGCGGGGGCGGAGACGCTGCTCGGCAACGGCGACCTGCTCTTCATCCCCCCCGGGCGGAGCGAGCCGGCGCGCCTGCAGGGCGCCTTCCTGTCGAGCGAGGAGAGCGAGCGGCTGATGGCCTGGTACCGCGACCGGAAGGCGGGCACCTCGGCGGCGGCGCGCGAGCTCGCCGCCGCGGTGGACGCGGTGCAGGCGGCGGACGAGGACGACATCCTCGAGATGGTGCGCCGGCGGGAGCAGCAGGAGGCGGGGCAGGGTGGGGGGGAGGACGACGGCGCCGGCGAGGAGCGCGACAAGCTGTTCTTCGAGGCCGCCGAGGCGTGCATCCAGCACCAGGGGGGCTCCACCTCGCTGCTGCAGCGCCGCCTGAAGATCGGCTACGGGCGCGCCGCACGGATCATCGACCAGCTGCACGCGGCCGGGGTGCTCGGCCCACCCGACGGCTCGAAGCCGCGCGACGTCCTCGTCGGCGTCGAGGACCTTCCACGCTTCGTCGGCGGCGGGAGCTGAGCGGAGCGCGCGCCCGCCGGTTCTGGCGTGGGGCGCGATGCGGGGGGACGCGGAGTGTGGCGCGCGTGCATGGTTGCGCCCGGCGGCGCGGACGCTATCGTGGGGCACCGCAGGAACAGCGATCCCCCCCTGCCCGTCGCCCCGGCGGCGAGGCCCCCGCCGCGGCCACGCCGTGCGACGTCGCGCGCACGCCGCGCCCCACCCGAGTCGTGGAGGTGTGCTTCGATGGCTGCAGTCTTCCGGTGCCGGCCGCAGGCCGGCGCACCGTTCGTGTTCGCGCTCGTCGTCGTCGTCGCCGCCGCCCACCCGCGAGGACTCGCGGCGCAGGACCCGACCGCCGCGACGGGCGCGATCGGCGGCCGCGTCACCAGCACCGCGAACGGGGGGGCGATCGGCGGGGCGAGCGTGCGCGCGCTGGCGCTCCCGGCGCGCAGCGCCGCCGGCTCGGTGAGTGCGAACGACGAAGGGCGCTACCGCCTCGCCGGCCTCCGTCCCGGCCTCTACGCCGTCGTGGCGACCCGGATCGGCTACCAGCTCCGGCGCGTCGACACCGTGCGCGTGCGCGCCGGGGAGACCACGACGCTCGACCTGGCGCTCGCCGAGGCGCCGTCGCAGCTGAACCAGGTGGTGACGACCGCCTCGCGCGGGCGCCCCGAGAAGGCGCTGGAGGCACCGGCGTCCGTGTCCGTGGTGACCGCCGCGGAGATCGAGCGACGGCCGGCGATCACCACGGCCGACCTGGTGCGCAACACCCCGGGGATCGATGCGACGCAGGGCGGGGTGGCGCAGAGCAACGTCGTCACGCGCGGCTTCAACAACGCGTTCAGCGGCTCGCTCCTGATGCTGCAGGACTACCGCTTCGCCGGCGTGCCGTCGCTGCGCGTCAACATCCCGCTGCTGATGACCGGCACGAGCGACGACGTCGAGCGCGTCGAGGTGCTGCTCGGCCCCGCCTCGGCGCTCTACGGGCCCAACTCGGCGAACGGCGTGCTGCACGTCATCACCAAGTCGCCGTTCGACCACCAGGGCTCCTCGATCAGCGTGGACGGCGGGGAGCAGTCGATCCTGCGCGCCGGGGTGCGGACCTCGCAGAAGCTCACCGACCGCGTGGGGTTCAAGGTGTCGGGGGAGTTCTTCCGCGGCCGCGACTTCACGTACGCCGATCCGGCGGAGCCGGCGCAGATCCGGCGGTGGGACGGGCGGCAGTTCGTGCAGGTGGCGAATCGCCGCGACTTCGACATCGAGCGGTACTCCGGCGAGGCCCGCCTGGACGTGCGCCCCGGGGAGGACACCGAGCTGATCACGACGCTCGGCTACACCGACGTCGGGAACGCGATCGAGCTGACCGGCGCCAACGGCGCCTCGCAGATCCGCAACTGGACCTACACGTCGCTGCAGCAACGATTCCGGCACCGGCGGTTGTTCGCGCAGGCGTTCCTGAACGTCAGCGACGCCGGGAACCGCGACTCGCTCGACACGCGCGGCACCTTCCTGCTCCGCTCCGGGCAGCCGATCGTCGACCAGTCGCGCGTCCTCTCGGCGCAGCTGCAGCACGGCTTCGAGGCGGGGCGGACCGACGTCGTCTACGGCGCCGACTACATCTTCACCGACCCGCGCACCGGCAACACCATCAACGGGCGCAACGAGGCGCTCGACGAGGTGACCGAGGTGGGGGCCTACGTGCAGTCGACGACGCGGCTGACGACGAAGTTCGACCTCCTCGGCGCCGTGCGCGTCGACCGGAACAGCGTCATCGACGGCTCCCAGTTCTCGCCGCGCGCGGCGCTCGTGTTCAAGCCGACGCCCAACCACAACGTGCGGGCGACGTACAACCGCGCGTTCCAGACGCCGGCCAACTTCGCCTTCTTCCTCGACCTCATCCGGTCGCGCGTCCCCGGGACGCCGTACCAGATCCGCGCCGTCGGGAACCCGCCGAAGGAAGGGTTCCAGTTCAACCGGAGCTGCAACACGGCGATCGCCGGCGGGCTGTGCATGCGCTCGCCCTTCCTGCCGAACCAGGGCGCGCCGGTCGCCGCCGGCGGCGCCAGCGCCTACCAGGCGTTCGTCGGGCTGCTCACCGCGAACCGCGCGGCGCTGCCGGCGACGTTCCAGGCGGTGATCCCGGCGCTCGGCGCGCTCGCGGCGAACGCGCCGGCCGGCCTGTCGCAGATCCGCTACGCCGGGCAGCCGACCGTCGTCGATCCGGCGGCGGTGCGCGACATCGCGCCGCTCGAGGCGTCGTTCAACGACACGTACGAGGTGGGGTACAAGGGGATCATCCGCGAGCGCCTGCGCGTGGCGATCGACGGCTGGTACCAGCGGCGCGGCGACATCGGCACCCCGGCGCAGCTGGCGACGCCGAGCGTCTTCCTCAGCCGCCAGGCGCTCGGCCAGTTCGTCCAGCAGGGGCTACCGGCGGTGCTGCAGGCCGGCGGGATGCCGGCCGCGCAGGCGCAGGCGACGGCGCAGGGGGTCGGCCAGGCGCTCGCCTCCGACCCGGCGTTCGCCGCACTCTTCCAGGCGCCGCTCGGCGTCGTCGGCTTCACGAGCGACCTCTCGAGCCGACCGACCGACCTGATCGCGACCTACCAGCCGGTCGACCGGACGCTGAACGTGTACGGCACCGACGTCGCCCTCGACCTCGTCGCCACCGATCGGGTGACGCTCACCGGCTCGTACTCGTACCTCAGCGAGAACGTGTTCGACGCGATCCGCGATCCGTCGAGCGGCCAGCCGTTCATGGCGAACACGCCGCGCCACCGCGCCTCGCTCGGGGGGCGGGTCGAGGACCCGCGCGGGTGGGGCGTCGACCTGCGCGGGCGCTACGCCTCGGCCTTTCCGGTGAACTCGGGGGTGTACGTCTCGGACGCGCGGCTCGCCGACCTGCCACCGGGCGTCGTGTACCCCGCGGTGCCGGTGACCATGTTCGTCGACGCCGGCGTCTCGTACCGCTTCACCGTCGGCGGGCGCCGGGCCCTCTGGTCGATCACGGGGCAGAACATCCTCGACAACGTGCGGCCGACGTTCGTCGGGGTGCCGGCGATCGGCCGCATCCTGATGACGCGTCTCAAGTACGACTTCTGATCGCCCGCGCCGCGACCGGGGCGCCCGGCGCGGCGCGGGCGATGGCGTGGGGCGGTGCCCTTGACGGGTGCGCCGCCCCGCGCTCGCTTGCGCTGGTGCACCCCGCCCTCGACGTCGGCCAGCGCCCCGTGATCGCGCACCGCGGCAACCGCGCGCACGCCCCCGAGAACACGATGGAGGCGTTCCGCCAGGCGGTGGCGCTCGGCGCCGACGCGCTCGAGCTCGACGTCCACGTGAGCGCCGACGGCGTGCCGGTGGTCCACCACGATGCGACGCTGGATCGGACCACCGACGGGACCGGGCCGCTGGCAGGGCGCACGCTGGCGGAGCTGCGGAAGCTGGACGCGGGCGCGCGCTGGACGGGCGACGGCGGGCGGAGCCACCCGTACCGCGGCCGGGAGATCGGGGTGCCGACGCTGGCCGAGGTGCTCGACGGCTTTCCGACCACGCCGCTGGTGGTCGAGATCAAGACGCCGGCGGCGGCACCGGCCGTCCTCGCGGCGCTCGAGCGCCACGGGGCCCGCGCCCGCGTGGTCGTCGATGCCTTCGACCCGGCGTCGCTCGCGCCGCTGCGCGGCCGTGGGATCGCGCTCGGCGCGAGCCGCGCCGGGGTCGTGCGCCTGCTCGGCGCCGCGCTCGCCGGTGAGATCGGGGCCGTCCCCTATCAGGCCGTGTTCGTCCCTCCGGCGTTCCACGGGATCCCGCTCCCGGTGCGGCGCTTCGCCCGGCTGCTGCGCCCGCACGGGGTGCCGGTGCACGTCTGGACGGTCAACCACGAGGATGTCGCCGCGGCACTCTGGCGCGACGGGATCTGCGGCATCGTCACCGACGACCCGGCGACCCTGCTGGCGCTCCGCACGCGCGGCGCCGGCCGCCCGCCGTCGCCTGCCGAGCCCGCGCGGCGCGAGCGCTGACGCCCCGTCCGCGGCCACACGCCGGGCGGCGTGCGTTCGGATGTGCCGCCGCGCAACGATTCGACGTGCGAGCGTCGGTGCCCGGTGCGATCGTCCCGCCCATGCCGATCGCATCGAGCCCCCGCCAGCCGCTCGCCGGCCCGAGGGGAGCGCCGCGCCCCCGGGCCGCGTCTCCCGCTCCCCGCGTGCGCCGCGACCGTCGGCAGCTGCTGGGCGCATGGGGGGAGCGGATCGCGGCGCGCTGGTTGCGGGCGCGCGGGTGGACGGTGGTGGCGTCGCGCTTCCGGTCGGGGCATCGCGACCTCGACCTCGTGGTCCGTCGGGGAACGCTGGTGGCCTTCGTGGAGGTGAAGACGCGACGCGACGGGCGGTTCGGCGATCCGACCGAGGCGGTGCACTGGCGCAAGCGGCGCGAGCTCGTCCGCAGCGCCCGGGTGTGGATCGACCGCTTCGGCCAGCCGGGGGATGCGTACCGGTTCGACGTGGTGGGGGTACTGATCGGGCTCGACGTCCCCCGGCGCGACGGGGGGCGGCCGGAGCGCGCGGTCGGGCGCTGCGGGCCGGTCTCCGGCGGGGCGGAGGGACGTCCCGGCGACGGCGAGAGCGGTGTGCGGGTGCGCGTCCGGCACGTCCCCGACGCCTTCCAAGTGCCCGTGGGTGCTTGATGTCGGGGCTCCTTCTTCGTATTTTGTTCGGGTTCTTCGGGGCTGCTGCCCGGCGTCGCGCCGAGGAGCGGCCGCGGTGGCCACAGGCGGCTTCACGACAACCAGGGTGGACGAGAGATGGCGACGCAGACGGCGGGCGACGATCGGAAGAAGGCGCTGAACCTGGCCATCGCGCAGATCGAGAAGAACTGCGGCAAGGGGTCGATCATGCGCATGGGGGCCGACAGCAAGGTCAAGGTCGAGTCGATCCCCACGGGCGCGATCAACCTGGACGCGGCGGTCGGGATCGGGGGGATCCCGCGCGGGCGCATCACCGAGATCTACGGCCCGGAGTCGTCGGGGAAGACGACGCTCTGCCTGCACGTCGTGGCCAACGCGCAGAAGGCGGGCGGGGTGGCGGCGTACATCGACGCGGAGCACGCGCTCGACACCGAGTACGCGCGCAAGCTCGGGGTCGACGTCGAGAGTCTCCTGATCTCGCAGCCGGACACCGGCGAGCAGGCGCTCGAGATCTGCGACATCCTCGTGCGCTCGGGGGCGGTGGACGTCGTCGTCATCGACTCGGTGGCGGCGCTCGTGCCGAAGGCCGAGATCGAGGGGGACATGGGCGACAGCCACGTCGGGCTGCAGGCGCGGCTGATGAGCCAGGCGCTGCGCAAGCTCACCGGGGCGATCGCGCGGTCGAAGACGTCGGTGATCTTCATCAACCAGCTGCGCGAGAAGATCGGCGTGATGTTCGGCAACCCCGAGACGACCACGGGCGGGAAGGCGCTGAAGTTCTACGCCTCGGTCCGGCTCGACATCCGCCGCATCGGGCCGGTGAAGGACAAGGAGGACGTGGTGGGCTCGCACGTCCGCGTGAAGGTGGTGAAGAACAAGGTCGCGCCGCCGTTCAAGCAGGCCGAGTTCGACATCATGTACGCGGAAGGGATCAGCCACGCGTCGCTCGTCCTCGACATCGCGAGCGAGGCGGGAATCATCGAGAAGTCCGGCGCCTGGTACAGCTACCAGGGGCAGCGCATCGGGCAGGGGCGCGAGAACGCCAAGATGTTCCTCAAGGACAACCCGGCGCTCATGGGCGACGTCGAGGAGAAGGTGAAGGGGGTGCTCGGGATCGGGGCCGGGGTGACCGAGATCGAGCCGACCACCGAGGACTGACGCGCAGGCGGTGCGAACGGGCGCGACGGCATCGGCCGTCGCGCCCGTTCGGCGTTCCGGCGGGCAGGGGCGGAGCGAGCGCTGGAAGCAGACGAGGAGGGGTGCGATGCTGGGAGGGCGGCGCCCGCGGGCAGTGGGCGAGCAGGGGGAGCCGACGGCGATCGTCGGGACGGTGACCGGGATCGTCGCCAGCGGGCGGCGCGAGGGGCGCTTCGAGGTGGCGGTCGACGGGCGGCGCGCGGTGGTCGTGTCGCTCGAGCTGATCGAGCGGCTGGGGCTGCGGGTGGGGATGGTGCTCGACGAGCGGGCCGGGGTGGCGCTCGCGAGCGGGGCGGGGGAGCTCGCCACCTACGACCGCGCCCTCGGGCTGCTCGCGGCGCAGGGGCGGTCTGCGACGGAGCTGCGCCGCCGTCTCGTGCAGCGGGGGGAGCCGGCGGCGTACGCCGAGGCGGCGGTGGCGCGGCTGCTCGCCGCCGGGCTGCTCGACGATGCCGCGTACGCGCGGCAGCTGGCGCGCTCGCGCGTGCTCGGCCGCGGCGAGTCGCGCCGGCGTGCGGCCCAGGTGCTGGGGCAGCGTGGGGTCGAGCGAGCGGTGGCGGACGAGGCGGTCGCCGAGGTGTTCGACGAGGAGTCGGTCGACGAGGCGACGCTCGTCGAAGAGGCGGCGCGGAAGCGGCTGCGGACGCTCGGGGCGCTCGATGAGGCCACCCGCCGGCGGCGCCTGTGGGGTTACCTGGCGCGCCGGGGCTTCGACGGTGGGGTGATCCGCGCGGCGCTGGACCGTGTGCTGGGTGCGGGCGCCGGCGGGCTCGCTGACGCCGATGGCGGTGGCGACGACGTGCACGACGCGACAGGCGCCTGGGGCGACGGCGAGGTCGACGGGGTCGAGCCGCGAGACGGGTAGCTCGAAGCCGTCTCGGAAGGTCGGGAGCTCGCGGCAGCGCAGCGGCGGCACGCCGCCGCCGCCCCCGTATCGCCCGGGTGTCGGTCTCTGGTGTGGATTCTGGTGGACAGTCGGGGGTCCGGATGACCAGGGGATGTTTCCCACGGGGCAACATTCCCTGGTTTCCCATGACCCACCTTCGTCGCGTGCGACGTACGACCCCGGACCACACGGTGCGCGGCGGACGGAGCGGCACGCTGGGGGAAGCGGCACGGGGAGCTCGCGCTACCCCCGCGGGGCGACAGCAGCGGCGCAGCCCGGGCGGGCGTCGTGCGGCGTCCGGCAGCGCATGCCTGCCCCGTCGACCCGCGGCCGGCGAGCCGGTAGGCCGACGAGCCGGCGAGCGAGCCCCGGGGCACGAGATCGTGGAGCGTCGGGGGGATGATCGACCGTGCCGGGCGCAGAGCATTCTCTCGGCGCGTGCCGGGGTGGTCTGCCGCCGCCATTGGCTTCGTCGCGCATCGCGACCATCTTTTCGGGGTGCGGTGGAGCGCCCCGCAAGGAGCGCGGAAGGAGCGCGGCCCGCGCGCCCGCCGTCGGCGGCCGTCGGCGGCCGTCGGCGGCCGTCGCACGGCGCGCCCCCTGCGACGTTGCCCGCCAGCGGCGGCGGCGTGTGGGCGCCCACCGCCGGTCCGGTTCCCGCCCGCCTGCCGTCGTCCAGCCAGGAGTGGCCGTGCTTCGAGACTCCGCTCGCGCACCGCTCGACCTCGCGCCCCCTGCCCCCCGCCCGCAGCGTACGGGCCGCACGGCGATCGAGCGCGCGGCGGTCGCGCGGGTGAGCGAGGCTGTCGCGGCCATGCCCGCCTCCCTTGTCGTCCAGCTCGCGCTGTGGCCCGACGAGCTCGCGCGCTGGGCGCGCGCCGAGCGGGCGGCGGAGTCGCTCGTCTACAACATGCTGGCCGGGCGCAAGCCGTACGTGCGGACGCGCGAGCGGCTCGCGGCCCGGCTGGGCGTGCCGACCGGAGTGCTCGCCCAGCTCATCGAGGCGGCGCCGGCTCCCCTCGACGCGGCCGGGCGGGCGCGCCCGCGTCCGCTCGCACCGGGGGAGCTCGCGTGGCGCCAGCGACGCGGTGCGAACCCGATCGAGCTGGCGGCGCGGCACGGAGTCGAGCGCGAGATCGCGGCGATGCCGGCGGCGACTGTCGTCGGGCTCGCACTCTGGCCGGAGACGCTCACGGCGTGGGCCCGGTCCGAGGGGCTGCACGCCTCGGCGGTGTGGGCGGCGCTCGCCGGAACGCCGAGCGAGCTGGTGACGCGGCGCCTCGCCGGGCGACTCGGCGTCGCGTGGCGCGAGCTGATCGGGCTGATCGAGGCCGAGCGACTCCCGGCGGGTTCGCCGCCGGCGCCAGGAGCTCGCGGTGCGCCGGGGCCCACCGGCGCCTCGCCCGCCGTGCCCGGCGTTCCGGCGGCGGTGCCGGACGCAGAGATCGACGCCGAGCGAGGGCGGGAGGCGTCAGCGCCCCCGGCCGCGCACGCGGACGGCGCGGCGGACGCGGCGGCGGCTGCGCGTGCAGCGCCGCCCGCGGTCGCGCCCCCATTCCGCCCGGCTCGCCCGCCGCGGCGCCCGCCATCGGACGACCAGCTCGGCTTCGACCTGCGCTGACGGGCG
>ERZ1066121.2268-NODE-2268-length-12384-cov-11.755941_pt1 | contig 12384 bp, 10 predicted proteins | sample MGYA00382768_ERZ1066121 | MGnify/ENA primary metagenome ERZ1066121 (study PRJEB33369, sample SAMEA5778351) | biofilm metagenome | biome: Industrial cooling water; feature: Water cooling tower basin; material: Biofilm | place: United Arab Emirates | collected... | reverse complement strand
GTTTACGGCGTGGACTACCAGGGTATCTAATCCTGTTTGCTCCCCACGCTTTCGCGCCTCAGCGTCAGTGTCGAGCCAGTGGGCCGCCTTCGCCACCGGTGTTCCTCCGAATATCTACGAATTTCACCTCTACACTCGGAATTCCACCCACCTCTCTCGACCTCAAGACCGGGAGTTTCAAGGGCCGTTCCGGGGTTGAGCCCCGGGATTTCACCCCTGACTTTCCGATCCGCCTACGTGCGCTTTACGCCCAGTAATTCCGAACAACGCTAGCCCCCTCCGTATTACCGCGGCTGCTGGCACGGAGTTAGCCGGGGCTTCTTCTCCGGGTACCGTCATTATCTTCCCCGGCGAAAGGACTTTACGACCCTAAGGCCTTCATCATCCACGCGGCATGGCTGGATCAGGGTTGCCCCCATTGTCCAAGATTCCCCACTGCTGCCTCCCGTAGGAGTCTGGGCCGTGTCTCAGTCCCAGTGTTGCTGATCATCCTCTCAAACCAGCTACCGATCGTAGGCTTGGTAGGCCTTTACCCCACCAACTACCTAATCAGACGCGGGCCGATCCCTTGCCAGTGAACCTTTCCCCCGCAGGGGACATCCGGTATTACCCCCGGTTTCCCAGGGCTATCCCAGAGCAAAGGGCACGTTCCCACGCGCTACTAACCCGTCCGCCGCTGACCCCGAAGGGCCCGCCCGACTTGCATGTGTTAAGCCTGCCGCCAGCGTTCGTTCTGAGCCAGGATCAAACTCTCAAGTTGAACGTCGCCACAGCGACGATCCTCGACAGAAAGAGCCTCTCATGCACGTCCCCGCCCCCAGGCCACAGAACCCACCCCAGGCCAAAACCCAAGGCCAAGCCCCATCCCCAAGGACGGCGAAGCTGACTTCCCCCCTTCATCGAAGCCCAAGACCAAAGCCCAGACCCCTCAAGGGACGACATGCACGACAGCCCACCCCATCGGTCACCAGACCAACAAGACCAAACCGCCCACACATCCCTTCATGTAGCAGTGATGTCAAAGAGCCGTCCCCGGAGCGAAACCCCTCCCCTTGCGACCTTGCGGCGCCGGCCGGAGGGACCTTGTCCTGGGATGTCCGCGGCACCGCCCGAGGGCCGTTCCGCGTCCCGGCGGCGCCAGCGGCATCGTCCGGTGAGCGGGTATCTACGGATGCGGGTGGGGGTCCGCAAGGGGGTTGGCGGAACTTTCTGCACTTTTCGGTCCAGGCTCAGGAAAGGCTTCATGGCCAAGGGCTTGCGCCGGATCGGAGCCGGCGGCGCACGGGGCCGTGACAGCCTCCGTGGCGTCAGGCGAGGGTCGGACGGCGCCAAGGCAGTCGCGTGGCCAGCAGCAACAGGATGATCGCCAGGTAGACCAGCGGCTGGATGGCGAAGGCGCGCTGGAGCCAGATGAAGTGGATCGCGCCCAGCACCGCCGCCGGGTAAGTCAGCCAGTGGAGCCGCCGCCAGGCAGCCGCGCCCAGGCGCCGGAGCGAGGCGTCGTTGGAGGTCAGCGCCAGGGGGAGGAGCAGCAGGAGCGCCGCCATGCCCACGGTGATGTAGGGCCGCTTGACGATGTCGGCCCAGACCGCCCCGAGCGACCGCACGTCGAGGAGAGCCCAGACGGCGACGTGGGCGACGACGAAGCCGAAGCAGGTGAGGCCGAGCGCGCGTCGGAAGCGCAGGAGGCTCACCCCCGTCCAGCGCCGCAGCGGCGTCACCAGGAGCGTGGCGACGAGCAGCCGGAGCGCCGTGAGCCCATAGGCCCTCTCCAGCCAGTTCACCGGCTCCACCGACGCGCCGGAGAGCGCGCGCCAGAAGAGCCAGGCCGCGTAGAGGAGGCCGGCCAGGTAGACGAGCGGCGCCGGCACGCGCCGGAGCCAGCCGTTGGCCCGCTGGGCGGCCGTCAAATCTCCACCGTGAGGTCCATGCCCTCGTAGAGCGGCGCCACCTCGTCGTAGCCGTTGAACATCAGCGTGGGCTGGCGCGAGGAGAAGAGCCCGCCGCCGATGCGCCTTTCGCTGGCCTGGCTCCAGCGGGGATGGTCCACGTTGGGGTTGACGTTGGAGTAGAAGCCGTACTCGGCGGGGTTGGTCAGGTTCCAGGTGGCTGGCGGCTGCTCCGCCACCAGGCTGATGCGCACGATGCTCTTGATGCTCTTGAAGCCGTACTTCCACGGCACCACGAGCCGGATGGGCGCGCCGTTCTGGTTGGCCAGCGGCTCGCCGTAGATGCCCGTGGCGAGGATCGTCAGGGGGTGCAGGGCCTCGTCGAGCCGGAGCCCCTCCACGTAGGGGAAGTCGAGCACGCGGCGCTGGACGCCGGGCATGACGTCCTCCTGCACGGTGGTCTCGAAGGCGACGTAGCGCGCGCCCTCCTGCACGCCGACCTTCGCCAGCACGTCCGCCAGCTCCACCCCGCTCCAGGGGATGACCATGCTCCAGGCCTCGACGCAGCGCAGGCGGTAGATGCGCTCCTCGACCTCCAGACCATCCAGCAGGTCGGCCGGCGCGTAGTCGCCGGGACGGTCCACGAGCCCGTCCACCTTGACGCTCCAGGGCGAGGTGCGCATGGCGCCCGCATAGGCGGCTGGGTCCTCCTTGCCGTAGCCGAACTCGTAGAAGTTGTTGTAGTTGCGGATCTCCTCGATCGTGTTGGGCTCGAGGCCCTGCGCGCGCAGGGGCAGCGCGAGCGCGCCCGCCGCCCCCGCCCCCGCGAGCAGGGCGCGGCGGCTCATCCACAGGGCCTTGGGCGTGACGTCCGCCCCCGTCAGGTCGTTGGTCCAGCGCCGGGCCATGCCGTTCCCCTCGAAGTGTCGGTCCCTCAGCTAGGCAGCCTAGCGCGGCGGGCCAGCGGAGGCGCGTCACGTTGACGTAGGGCCTCGGGGGGCGACGCGCGCGAGGAAGGCCTCCAGGGCGGCCCAGGCCGCCGAGGCGCGGCGCGGGTTCCGGTCGGGGAGCAGCGTGGCCGAGCCCAAGGCGCCCACGGCGGGCGTGCAGAGCTCGGCCCCGGGGGCGGCCCCGGCGATGGCCTTGGCCTCGCGCCTCTCGCGCGCGACCCGGTTCCGCAGGTGACGAAGAGTGGCGCCGCGAGCCGCGCGGCCGCCTCGCGCACGGGGTGGCGGCGCGAGCGGTCGGAGGGCGAGAAGGCAAGCACCCCCGCCACGCCCTCGGGGCGCTCGGCGGCCAGGCCGATGGCGAGGCCCGCCGAGCAGCCCGAGCCCCAGAGCAGGACGGGGGGCGGCGGCTCCTGGGCCGAGGCCCAGTCCTTCGAAGTCCATGGCGGGGGCGTCCAGGCCCTCCAGCGTCTCGTCGTGCGCCATGAAGAGCGCCCCGCCCAGCCGCTGGTCCATGGCCAGGGTCTCGAAGCCTTCGGCCACGAGGCGCGGCGCGATGGCGCGGTGCTGGCCCCGATTGGCGTCCTCGCCGTGGGCGAACAGAACCCGAGCCCGGGGGGCGGGAGCGACGCCCCCGAACGGGCCTCTCGGGCCGCCTCCTGGCAACGGAACCCGCGCTCGGGTCCCATGATCCCTGCCGGGGGACCGATCATGCACGCCATCGCCGACGCCGTCCGCCAGGACGACCGCTTCGACGCGCTCGTCACCTTCCTCCACGACGGCAAGGGGACGGGCTTCGGCCAGCGCCAGCTCCTGTTCGACCCGGCGCTCGACCTCACGCTCTTCGCGCCCACCGACGCGGCCCTCGCCCGGCTGGCGCAGGACCCGGGGGCGCGGGTGGACGTCACCAGCGAGGCGGCCGTCACGGCCTTCCTCACCACGCAGGTCCCCCTGGACGCGCCGGCCCGGGTGCTCCGGGCGCATAGGGTGGACCCGCCCCTCATCGGACGGGCAACGCGACGGACCGTATCGCCGGGTTCTGGGGAGGGGGGACTTCGTGGACCTCGGCTCCACGGGGCTCACCTTCGCCGACCTTGCCATCAGCCAGAGGAGCGGGGGCACGCTGGTGGAGCTCTTCGACGGGGACCGCATCGAGCTCATGGGCCTGCGCGCCTCCACCGTCACCGAGTCCGACTTCATCCTCCTCTGGTTGGGCGAAGGGGGCCTCGCGGCCCCCTTCGGTTCAATGCAGCACGGCCTCGGCGGGCTTGTGGCGCCGCGAGCCCGCGACGCGGCTGCCGACGATGAGGCCGTCGGGGCCGGCCGTGACCGGGACGCTCGCCCCGTCGAGCACCTCGCCCGCCAGGATCATCTCGGCGAGCTGGTCCTGCAGCGCCCTCTGGATCACGCGCTTGAGCGGGCGCGCCCCGAAGACCGGGTCGTAGCCCTCGTCCGCGAGCCAGGCCTTGGCCGAGGCGTCGAGGTCGAGCGTGATGCCCCGCGCGGCGAGGCGGGCCTCCAGGCGCCCGAGCTGGATCTCCACGATGCCGTCCATGTCCGACCGCAGGAGGCGGTCGAAGACGACCTGCTCGTCGAGGCGGTTGAGGAACTCGGGGCGGAAGTGCGCCCTGACCGCCTCCTCCACCTCGCGCTTGGCCGCCGTCGCGTCGGCGCCCTCGGGCAGCTCCGACAGCGCCCTCGCGCCCAGGTTGGAGGTCAGCACGATCAGCGTCTGCTTGAAGTCCACCGTGCGCCCCTGCCCGTCCGTGAGCTGGCCGTCGTCCAGCACCTGGAGGAGCACGTTGAACACGTCCGGGTGCGCCTTCTCCACCTCGTCGAAGAGCACGACCTGGTAGGGGCGGCGCCGGACGGCCTCGGTCAGCGCGCCGCCCTCGTCGTAGCCCACGTAGCCCGGGGGGGCGCCGATGAGGCGCGCCACCGAGTGCTTCTCCATGTACTCCGACATGTCCATGCGGGTCATGGCGGCGTCGTCGTCGAAGAGAAACGAGGCGACCGCCTTGGTCAGCTCGGTCTTGCCCACGCCGGTGGGGCCGAGGAAGAGGAAGCTCCCCAGGGGCCGGTTCTCGTCGTTGAGGCCCGCGCGCGCGCGGCGCACGGCGTTGGAGATGGCCCGCACCGCCGCCCTCTGGCCGACCACGCGCCTGCCCAGCTCCTCCTCCATGCGCAGGAGCTTCTCGCGCTCGCCCTCCAGCAGCCGGCTGACGGGGATGCCGGTCCAGCGCTCGACCACCTCGGCGATCTGCTCGGGGCGCACGGCCTCCTCGACCATGACGTCGCCTTGCGCCTCGGCCTCCGAGAGCTCCCTTTCGAGCCCGGGGATCACCCCGTAGGCGAGCTCCCCGGCCTTGGCCAGATTGCCCTCGCGCTTGGCGCGGTCGAGGTCGGCGCGGGCCCCCTCCAGCCGCTCCTTGAGGGTGCGGGAGGATTCGAGCTTGGCGCGCTCGGCCTGCCAGCGGGCGGTCATGGCGTCGGCGCGCTCCTGAAGGTCGCCCAGCTCCTTCTCCAGGCGGCCGAGGCGGTCCTTGGACGCGGCGTCGTCCTCCTTGCGCAGGGCCTCCTGCTCGATCTGCATCTGAAGGATGGAGCGGTCCAGCGCGTCCAGCTCCTCGGGCTTGCTGTCCACCTCCATGCGCAGGCGGCTCGCGGCCTCGTCCACGAGGTCAATGGCCTTGTCGGGCAGGAAGCGGTCGGTGATGTAGCGGTGGCTCATCTGGGCGGCGGCGACGAGGGCGCTGTCGCTGATGCGCACGCCGTGGTGCAGCTCGTACTTCTCCTTGATGCCGCGCAGGATCGAGATCGTGTCCTCGACCGTGGGCTCCGCCACCATGATGGGCTGGAAGCGCCGGGCCAGCGCCGCGTCCTTCTCCACGTGCTTGCGATACTCGTCGAGCGTGGTGGCGCCCACGCAGTGAAGCTCGCCGCGGGCGAGGGCGGGCTTGACGAGGTTGGCCGCGTCCATGGCGCCGTCGGCGCGGCCCGCGCCGACCAGCGTGTGCATCTCGTCTATGAACAGGATGACCTCGCCGGCGGCGGCCTCGATCTCCTTGAGGACGGCCTTGAGGCGCTCCTCGAACTCGCCGCGATACTTGGCCCCCGCGATCAGCGCGCCCATGTCGAGCGCCATGAGGCGCTTGTTGCGCAGGCTCTCGGGCACGTCGCCGTTGACGATCCTGAGCGCGAGGCCCTCGGCGATGGCCGTCTTGCCCACACCGGGCTCTCCGATGAGGACCGGGTTGTTCTTGGTGCGGCGCGACAGCACCTGCATGGCGCGCCGGATCTCGTCGTCCCTCCCGATGATGGGGTCTATCTTGCCGTCGCGCGCGGCCTCCGTGAGGTCGCGGGCATACTTCTTGAGGGCGTCGAAGCCCGCCTCGGCGTTGGCCGAGTCGGCCGTGCGGCCCTTCCTCACGTCGTTGATGGCGGCGTTGAGGGCCTGGGCCGTGACCGCGCCGGCCTTGAGGGCCTCCTCGGCCTTGGACTTCACGAGCGCCAGGGCGGTCAGGAGCCGCTCGACGGGCACGAAGCTGTCGCCGGCCTTCTGCGCGACCTTCTCGGCCTCGTCGAGCACGCGGGCGAGCAGCGTGTCCACATAGACCTGCCCCGCGTCGCCGGACACGCGCGGCAGCCGCGCGACGGCGGCGTCGGCGGCCTCGCGGACGCGGGCGGAGGCGCCCCCGGCGCGGTCCATGAGGTTGGCGGCCAGGCCCTCGGGGTCGTCGAGCAGCGCCTTCAGCAGATGCTCGGGCAGGACGCGCTGGTGGCTTTCGCGCATGGCGATCGTCTGGGCGGCCTGGAGGAAGCCGCGCGCGCGTTCGGTGAACTTCTCGAGGTTCATGGGGTCGTCCTTTCAAGCGCCCGTTGCTGTGCCCGCCCTGACGGCGCGGGGCTTTCGGGCCTCGGCCGGGATGTGGTGAGTCGCAGTTTGCGCCGCAAGAGGTTGAGGAGGCGTGACCCCACCGCGCGATGGGGTAGGGAAGCGTCAACCTGCGTGAACGGGAGGTGAAGGCCTGGGTTGACTCCCCTGCCCCGCCGGCCCCAAGCCGCATCCATGGACCCCCGCCTGATCGTCGCGCTGGACCTCCCGGACGCCGAGGCCGCGCGCGCGCTGGTCCTGCGGCTGGGGGACGCCTGCGGGTTCTACAAGGTGGGGCTCGGGATGCTCGGGGGGGGAGGGCTCGGGCTCGCGCGGGAGCTGCGGCAGGCGGGGCACCGGGTGTTCCTGGACCTCAAGCTGTTCGACATCGGGGCCACGGTGGAGGCCGCCGTCCGGGGCCTCGCCTCCGTCGCGCCGGACCTGCTCACGGTGCAGGGCGACCCCCAGGTGGTGCGCGCGGCGGCGCGGGGGGCGGCCGGGACGGGGACGCGCGTGCTGGCCGTGACGGTGCTCACGTCCTGGGACCGGGGCGACCTGGACGACGCCATGATCCGCGAGGGGGAGGCGGGCGCCGTCGCCCTGGAGCGGGCGCGGCGGGCGCTGGCGGCGGGGGCGGACGGGGTGGTCTGCTCGCCCTGGGAGGCGGCCGCGGTCCGGGCCTTGCCCGAGGCGGCCGGGCGGCTGATCGTCACGCCGGGCGTCAGGCCCGAGGGGGCGGAGAGGGGCGACCAGAAGCGCGTGGCGACGCCCGGGGCCGCCGTCCGGGCGGGGGCCGACCACGTGGTCGTGGGCCGCCCCGTGTGGCGGGCGGCGGACCCGCGCGCGGCGGCGCTGGCGATCCTGGCCGCCCTGCCGTGAGGAGGGGGGAGGCCTTGGCCTCCCCCCCGCGGGTCCGGGGACCGGGCCTCAGTAGGTCTGGCCGCCCTGGCCGCCCTGGGCCGCCATCTGCCGGCCGCCCTGCGCGCCGCCTTGGGCGCGGTCGTTGATCTGCGCCTCGGCCAGCGCCGTGAGCTTCTGGTCGGCCGACTTCTCCTGCTGGAGCACCTGCTGGAGCATCTGGGAGGCCTGGCGGTAGCCCAGCTCGTCGGCCCAGGCGATCAGCGTGCCGTAGCGGGTGATCTCGTAGTGCTCCACGGCCTGGGAGGACGCGACGATGATGGCGTCGAGCGCGGGCTGGGTGGCGTGGCCCATGTGCTCCTCGCCTTCGGCGAGGATGCCCTCGATGGCCTTGCACTTCTCGCCCGAGGGCTTGACGCCGATGCTCTGGAACACGTGCTCCAGGTGCTGGACCTGGCCCTGGGTCTCCTGGCGGTGGGACTCCAGGGCCTGCTTGAGCGCGGGGGCGCCGGCCTTGTCTATGATCTTGGGCAGCGCCTTCAGGATGGCGTTCTCGGCGTAGTAGATGTCCTTGAGCGTGGCCTCGAAGGCCTCCGCGAGCGTGGTCACGTGCGCCATTGTCGTCTCCGTGGGTTGGGTGCGTCGGGGCGGAGGGGCCGGCGGCCCGCTCGCGTCAGGGGCAACGCCCGGGGCGGCGGGGCGTTCCCGGCGAAATCTTCGGCCCCGGCGGAGCGCCGCCTGCAACCTTCGGGGCGCGCCGGTCGTTGCAGGAGGGGCAGGATGGGGGGATCGGGGCGGCGCGCCGGTCCGGCCCGGCCTTCCCAGGCCCCGCCCGCCTTCACCGAAGGCGCCGGGCGCGCCTCGCGTCCGTGGCCCGCGAGGCGAGGGCGGCGCGTCCCCCCGGGGGGCGCGCCGCCGGCGTCCCTAGCGGTGGTCGTTGATGTCCCGGGTGACGATGCGGGCGGTGCCGGCCGCGCTGCCCAGCACCACGCGCAGCAGGACGTAGGCCCCGGCCGAGACCAGCGCGAAGAGCATGAGCGTCCAGCCGGGGCCGGGGTCGGCGAAGGCGGTGACGACGGCCGTGGCCACGGCGCCGGCCGAGAAGCCCAGGAAGACGAAGGTGGGCAGCATCACCTCCAGGGCGCCGAAGAGGACGGCGACCACCAGCCACACCCACCAGAGCGCGAGCCAGCCCATCACGTGGACCTGCGCCCGAACATCCTGAAGGCGTCGGCGAAGGATTCGAGCGCGGCGGCGGGGACCACGATGGTGCGCTGGCCGGGGCCGTTGCCGAGCGTGGTGAGCGCCTCCACCTGCTTGAGCGCCACCTGGTACTGGGCGGCCTCAAGGCCGTTGGCGGCGATGGCGCCGGCCACGACGCCGGTGGCGTAGGCCTCGGCGTCGGCCTCCACGCGGCGCGCCTGGGCCTGCTGCTGGGCGGCGTAGAGGTCGGCGTCGGCCTGCAGCTCGACCGCGCGCTTGCGGCCCTCGGCCTCGGTCACCTGGGCGCGGCGCGCGCGCTCGGCGTTGAGCTGCTGGAGCATGGCCGAGCGCGTGGCCTCGTCGAGGTTGACGTCGAGGATCTCGGCGCGCGTGACCTCTATCCCCCAGTCGTCCACCTGGTCGGCGAGCTGCTCCTTCACCGCGATGATGAGCGAGGAGCGGTTGGCCTGCACCTGGTCGAGCTCCATGCGCCCGATCTCCGAGCGCACGATGCCGGCCACGGTGGTGGAGATGGCCGCGTCCACGTCGCGGATGCGGTAGACGGTCTTCTCGGGCTCGGTGATGCGGTAGAAGACGGAGATGTCCACGGCCACGAGCACGTTGTCGGAGGTGATGGCGTCCTGCTTGGTGGTGGGGAGCTGGCGTTCGAGGATGCTCACGCGGTGGGCCACGCGGTCGAGGAAGGGCACGAGCAGGTTGAGGCCGGGCGAGAGCACGGCGCGCAGGCGCCCGAAGCGCTCGACCACGAACTTCTCGCTCTGGGGCACGACGCGGATGCCGCGGAAGATGGCCAGGATGATGAGCAGCGCCAGCAGGACCAGCACGATGGTCATGCCGCTCACGGGGAGCTGGAGGTCGTCGGGGTTCATGGAGGGCACCGTGGGGTTCATGCGAGGAGGAGACTAGGCCAAGAAGGGCGTCTCTCCTAGTGCGCGGAGCGCCAGGCGCAGGCGGTCCTGGAGAAAGCCCACGGCGTCGGGCATGACGAGGAAGGCGGCGGGCGTGACGAGCCGCCAGCCCTGGCCCTCGTCGCCCAGGGCGATCCGGGCCTCGGCCCCGGGGGCGAGGCGCAGGACGAAGAACCAGCTGACCGTGCCGGCGCGGGTGGCGGAGGGGAACGGCGCCTCCCACAGCCAGTCGGCCGCGAGGGCGGGGTCGGCGAGGTCGAGGCCCACCTCCTCGCGCGTCTCGCGCGCGAGCGTCTCGCGCGGGGACTCGCGGCCCTCGCGGCCGCCGCCGGGGAGGTCCCAGAGGCCCGGGTGGCCGATGTGGGGCAGGTCGTCGCGCTGCAGGATCAGGAGCCGGGGGCCGAGGAGGAGCGCGGCCTTGGCGCCGTGGAAGGGCTGGGGGTCGCGGGAGCGGAACGCCATGCGGACAGGGTAGAGAATCGCGCCGGGCGCCGCTAGGCTCGGCCCATGCCGCCGCTCTGCCGCGACTGCCTGGCCGCGCCGCCCGAGGGCGCGCGCCGCTGCCCTCTCTGCGGCTCGCCGCGCGTGCTCGCGCACCCCGAGCTGCACGAGCTGGCGGTGGCGCACCTGGACTGCGACGCCTTCTTCGCGGCCGTGGAGAAGCGCGACGACCCCTCCTTGCGGGACGTGCCGGTGATCGTGGGGGGCGGGCGGCGCGGCGTGGTGGCCACGGCCTGCTACCTGGCGCGCATCAGGGGCGTGCGGTCCGCCATGCCCATGTTCGAGGCGCTGCGGCTCTGCCCCGGGGCGGTGGTCGTGAAGCCCCGCTTCGCGGCCTACGCGGAGGCGTCCCGCGCCATCCGCGCCATGATGGAGGCCCTGACGCCCCGGGTCGAGCCCCTGTCGCTCGACGAGGCCTTCCTGGACCTGTCGGGCACGCGACGGCTGCACGGGGCGAGCCCCGCCACGCTCATGGCCGGGCTCGCGCGGCGCATGGAGCGGGAGCTGGGGCTGTCGGGGTCGGTGGGCCTGTCGCACAACAAGTTCCTGGCCAAGCTCGCCTCCGACCAGGACAAGCCGCGCGGGTTCTCCGTCATCGGGCGGGCCGAGACCGTGGCGGCGCTGGCGCCGCGCCCGGTGGGGGCGATCTGGGGCATCGGGCCGGCGACGCAGGCCGCGCTGGCGCGGGCGGGCCTGCGCCTCGTCGGCGACGTGCACCGCTGGGAGAGGCGCGACCTCGTGGCGCGGTTCGGGGACATGGGGGAGAGGCTGTGGCGGCTGTCGCGCGGCGAGGACGCGCGGCCGGTGGCGGGGCGCGAGCACGAGAAGGGCATCAGCCACGAGACCACCTTCGGCGCCGACACGGCCGACCGGGGCGTGCTCGACGGGCACCTGTGGCGCATGAGCGAGAAGGTGGCGGGGCGGGCCAAGGCCAAGGGGCGGGCGGGGCGCGTGGTGGTGCTCAAGCTCAAGCGGCACGACCACCGGCTGCTCACGCGCCGCGTGACCCTGCGCGCGCCGGCGCAGGGGGCGGACCCGATCTACCGCGCGGCGCGGGGGCTCTTGGACGCGGTGGCGGAGCCGGGGCCGTTCCGGCTCCTGGGCGTGGGGATCGCGGAGCTGGAGGAGGCGGGGGCGGCCTCGGAGGGGGACCTCCTGGACCCGGGCGCGGCGCGCAGGCTCCTGACGGAGAGGGCGACGGACGCGATCCGCGCCCGCTGGGGCGAGGGGGCGATCGTCAAGGGGCGCAGCCTGCGCTAGAGGCGGGCGCGCAGGCGCGCGACGCGGGCGGGGACGCCCTCCGTGGGGGGGCCGCCCCGCCAGGGGTCGGCGAGGGTGGTGAGCCAGGCCTCGGGCGGCGCCACGGGGCGGCCGCCGCCGCGCCTGTCCCAGCGGAGCGCGCGCAGGACGGAGGCGGCCCCGGGGGGCAGGCCGTGGGCGTCCTGGCCGCGGAGCCGCCCCCACAGGCGCGTCCAGCAGCGCGCGACGCTCCAGGGGTTGTAGCCGCCGCCGCCCAGCAGGAGAAGGCGCGGGGCGAGGGGGCGCAGCGCGTCCAGGGCCGCGACGTGGGCGCCGTTGCCCCAGGCGAGGCGGGACTGGGGGTCCTCGGCGACGGCGTCGGCGCCGGCCTGGAGGACGAGGGCGTCGGGGCGGTGCCTGGCGACGGCGGGGACGACCACCTCGGCGAGGGCGCGCAGCGCGTCGTCGTCGTGGGCGCCGCGCGGGAGGGGGAGGTTGAACACGTTGCCCGCCCCCTCGTCGTCGAGCGCGCCGGTGCCGGGCCAGCGGCCCTCCTCGTGGAGCGAGACGAGCAGGACGGAGGGGTCGTGGCGGAAGGCGAGGTCCACGCCGTCGGGGTGGTGGGCGTCGAGGTCCACGTAGGCGACGCGCAGGCCCTGGGCCTTGAGGGCGAGGATCGCGAGGACGGGGTCGTTGAGGTAGCAGAAGCCGCCCGCGCGGTCGGGCATCCCGTGATGCGTGCCGCCGCCGGGGACGTGGACGGCGCCGCCGTCCCTGAGGAGCCCCGTGGCCAGGAGGACGCCGCCGACGCCGGTGGCGGGCCTACGGTACATCTCGGGGAAGACGGGGTTGGCGGGCGTGCCGAGGGCGTGGCGGGCGCGGTCCTCCCCGGTGGCGTGCTGGGTGGCCTCGGCGCGCTGGAGGGCGGCCACGTAAGGCGCCGT
>ERZ1066121.2267-NODE-2267-length-12385-cov-6.046959_pt1 | contig 12385 bp, 8 predicted proteins | sample MGYA00382768_ERZ1066121 | MGnify/ENA primary metagenome ERZ1066121 (study PRJEB33369, sample SAMEA5778351) | biofilm metagenome | biome: Industrial cooling water; feature: Water cooling tower basin; material: Biofilm | place: United Arab Emirates | collected... | reverse complement strand
GCGTCAAAGAGGGGCGCGACCTCCTACGCACCATCATCAGCAAGAAGATCGGTCAGAGCGTCAAACTCGAAGTCTTGCGTAACAAGGAGCGGAAGACCTTCACCTTGACCACCGAGCAGCGGCCGGACCAGGGCGGTGCGGCGGCAGGTTCGCGCCAAGGACGTGCGCCGGCGGCGCCGGCAAGCGACGAATTCGGTCTGCAGCTGCAGGGGATCACGCCCCAGCTGGCGCAAGAGCTAGGGGTCAAAGAGGCCGGGGTGCTGATCGCGCGAGTGACCCCGGGATCTCCTGCCGAACGCGTCGGCTTGCGCGCCCGCGACGTGATCCTCGAAGCCGACCGCAAGCCGGCGCGCAGCGAGAGCGAAGTGCAGCGCGCCCTCAGCGACGGCACGGCTTTGCTCCGCATCCAGCGCGGCGAGGGTTCGCTTTTCGTCGTCCTCTCCAAAGACGAAGGCCAGCCCTGAGGCGAGTCGAAGTCTTGAGATCGGCGGCCTTGTGCTGTAAGGCTGGGCGGTGCACCGCGGATCCACTTTCCTCCGATGCCTGCTGCTGACCCTTGAGGCCGCGTGAAGCCGCGCAGGGGCTTTCGCTTAGCGCGTGGCGTCACTAGCCTTTTGAGCCGTAGCGCGCAGCAAGCACATCGTTTCTGCTGGTGGGCGTTGCTTCTGCTCGTCGCCTTGACGGCTCTAGCGCTCTCCACCTCGCGGCGCCTCACCATCAACGCCGACCTCGCCGACCTCCTGCCGGCGAGCTTTCGCAGCGTTCAAGACCTCCGCTCGGTCCAGAAACGTTTCGGCGGCTTCGGGACAATCGCCGTCGTCGCGCACGATGCCCCCCCCGAGCAACTCGAAGCCTTCGCCGAAGACCTGGCCCGCAAGCTGAAGAGTTCGGCGATGATCCGCTGGGTCGACTATCGCCGCCCGACGGAGTTCTTCGACACACACGCCCTCTACTATCTGTCGGTTCCAGAGCTCGATCGCATCGTCGCGCGCAGCGAGGAGCGCCTGCAGCGAGAGAAGCAAAAACTTAACCCCTTCTACATCGATCTGGGCGATCCCGAGGAAGAGAGCTGGGACGACCTCCTGCCCAAAACGCCCAGCACCTCGGAGGGTCGCTGGCTCGAGCGGCAGCGCCAAGAAGCCTACTACATCGATCGCAAAGCGCGCACCCTGGTGGTCATCGCCAAACCTTCGGAGTCCTCGACCGATCTCAAGTTCGCCAAACGCGTCGTCGGCGAAGTGAGGCGTCAGGTCGAAAGCCTCGATCTACGCCGCTATGGGCCCTCGTTTTGGGTGGAATACGGAGGCACCTTCACGAAGAAGGTCGATCAGCAGAAGATGCTGCAAGGCGACCTGCAGATCGCCACCTTCGTTTCCTTCGCTTTGGTCTTCCTCTTTCTGCTGGTCCATTTTCGGCGCCTCACCGCTGTCCTCTTGATCTTGGCGCCGTTGGTGGCCGGCTTGCTCTGGACCTACGCGAGCGCCGCCCTACTCTTCGGCACGCTCAACATTCTGACGGCTTTCATCGGCGCCATCCTCATCGGCTTGGGCATCGATCACGGCATCCACCTCCTCGGCCGTTTCGATGCGGAGTGGAGCCGTGGCACCTCGATGAAGCAGAACCTGAGCCGCACCTTCGGCGGTACGGGACGGGCGGCCTTGCTCGCCGCCTTGACCACCATCGTCGCCTTCGTGGGCTTGTCCTTCTCCGAGTTTGGCGCCTTCCGCGAGTTCGGTATTTTGGCCGGCTTGGGGATGTTCCTCGTCTTCGTCTCGTATATCGTCGGGCTGCCGGCCTTGCTCGGCGCCGCCATGCGGCTGGGCTGGAAACCGAATGCGCGCGGCTTCGCTTTGCATCAGTCGGCCGCTGGCTGGGTGGTACGTCGCGGCGGGATACTCGCGGCACTCTCCTGCGCGCTCCTCGTTGCCAGCGTCTTCTTCGCCCAGAAGGCGGAGTTCAACTCGAGCTTTCGCTCGCTGCTCGGCAGCCGCTTGCGTTCCTTCGAGCTCGATCGCGAGATCGACCGCCTCCTCGGCCACTCGCAGAGCCCCGTCGTCGTGCCGACCAAAGGCATCGAGGCCGAGCGCCAGGTCGTCGATGCCCTAAGAGCCACGCAACGGCGCCAGGGAAGCGCGTCGACCATCGATCTCGTAGCGTCGAGCGCCGACCTGTTGCCGCCCGAGCAGAGCGCCAAACACGAGCGCATCGAGCGACTGCGGGCGATGCTCGACTCTCTGCCCGAAGCCTCGCTCAAGCCCAAAGACCGTGAACAGATTCAGCGCTTCCGTCGCACCCTGCAGGGGGAACCTTTCGATCGCCAGGGCCTGCCGGCAGAGTTGCGCCGGCAGTTCGCCGGCATCGACAGCGCCAGTGACGCCGGGATGGTGCTGGTTTTCTCCTCGGTCGATCTGAGCGATGGCTCGAAAGTAAGCGCCTTTGCCAAGGAGCTGCGCGGCACGCGCCTGCCCGATGGCAGCCACGTGCGCGCCGCCGGCGAACATATGGTGCTCGCCGATGTCTTCGACATGGTCTCGCGTGAGAGCGGGCCGGTGATGGCTTCGACGCTCCTGCTGGTTTTCGTCGCGATCTGGCTGCTCCTCGGCACCCTGCGCGCCGCTTCGCTCTCGGTCATCCCGGCGGTGATCACCCTCCTCGGAACCGCAGGGGTGGTCGGCGCGACGCGGATGGAGTTCAACTACCTGAACGTAATCATGGTCCCGGTGCTCTTCGGTTCCGGCGTCGACGGCGGCATCCACCTCATGGCGCGCGTGCAGCAGGCCAGCAACTTGGCCGCGCTGGTCGCCGAGACCGGTCATGCCATCTTCGGTGCGCTCTTCACGACCGGGCTCGGTTTCGCGTCGCTGCTGCTCGCCAATCACGACGGACTGCGCTCGCTTGGAGAGCTCGCCATCACGGGCCTGAGCATCAACTTGGCTGCCTGTCTGGTTACGCTGCCTGCCGTGGTCGCTTGGTTGCGACAACGGCGCCTCGCCGGCCGTCGCGAGGAAGCTGCGGCGGCCTCCTCCTGAAACCGGGGCTAGCCGCCTTCGCTCGGGGGACGCCAGGCCGTGGCGGCGAGCTCTCCCTCTTCGAAACCGAACCAAACGCGCATTTGACGCATCATGAAATCGGCACCTTCGCGGCTCGAGAGGTCGACGCGGTAGGTGTTGATGAAGCGCACGCTCTCCTGCAGCCACTGATCCCAGGCCTCTTTCGACACCGACTCGTAGATCTTCTGGCCGAGTTCGTTGGGAAAAGGAGGCTTTTTCAGCCCGGGCAGTTCGCGCTTGAGTTTGACGCAGTGGACGATGTGCTGGGGATCGGCTTCGGGCATGGTGGAAATCTCCGCCCCGATCTTGGTCCCGGAACGGAACTTGGCAAGCCTGAGAAGGCGAGGAATGCGCTCAGCCCTCTTCTCCGGAGGGCGATTCGGCCCCCGCACGCTGAAGAAACTTCGAAAGAATTCGGTAGCTGAGCCCCCACAAACGCTGGTCGCCAATTTGCCAGGCGGGGAGCTGCGCCGCGGGGTCTTGCAGGATGGGATGAGGCACGAAGCTGCGCTGCGCGGGGTCGAGAAAATGGGAAAGAGGGGGCGTCAGGACCTCGGCGACCTCTTCGTTGGGCTCAAATTCCGGGCTCCCCAAAAGCTCGAAAACATAAGGCGTGACGGCCACCGAGAAATCGCCGAAACGATTGACCGGCGCGACGTCGTCGAGGCGGCCCAAGAGGCGTCCGCTTTTCTCGAGGTCGTAGCCGAGCTCTTCGCGCACTTCGCGGCGCGCCGTCGCCAAGAGGCTGCGGTCGCCAAAGTGACGAAAGCCCCCGGGGAAGGCGAGGTGTCCCGACCAATAATCGCGGGGATTCGCAGCGCGTCGGATGAGGACCAGGGCGGGTGGACCGGGCCGGTAACGCAGCATGAGCGCGACGGCGGCGCGCATGGTGTCGGCGCTCACCTCGATGGAGCGCGCTGGCCTTGCCCGCAAACGTCGCCTCAAACGCGCAGCTTCCCACATCGCCCAGACATAGCGCAGGGAGGGCGCGGAGCCCACCCTCCTCCCTCTCCGGGCCGGTCGGCCCTTGAGGACATAGGAAGGCGTCGGGCGCGCACTCCGGACAGCAAAATCTTGACTCGCCGCGCTGTGGCCGAGCCCTCCCGCTTCTGCTAGCGTTGCCGCGATGATCCCCCGCTACACGCCCGCAGATTTCGCCGAACTTTGGTCGGCGCAGACCAAATACCGCGTCTGGCTCGACGTCGAGCTCGCGGCTTGTCGGGCCATGGAGGGAGCGGGTTGGGTGCCCAAGGGGACGGCCGAGAGCTTGGCTCCGCTCAAAGAGCGCCTCGATGCCGGGCGGATCGAAGAGATCGAGAAGACGACGCATCACGATGTAATCGCCTTCCTGACGCATGTCGAGGAGCTCGGCGGACCCGCCGCGCGATGGTTGCACCGAGGCATGACCTCTTCCGACGTGCTCGACAGCTCGCTCGCCCTCTTGCTCAAAGAGGCCGCTACGCGCTCGCTGACGCGCCTCGATGCGCTGCTCGCCGCCCTCGCCCGGCGCATCGACGAGCATCGTCTGACGCCGATGATGGGGCGCTCGCACGGCATCCAGGCCGAGCCTCTGACCTTCGGCCTGGTGCTCGCCGGGCACTATGCCGAGCTGCAGCGCGCGCGGCGCCATCTGAGCTCGGCGCGCGAGGAGATCGCCGTCGGCAAGATCGCCGGCGCCGTCGGCACTTATGCCCATCTCACGCCCGAGGTCGAGGCCGAAGCCTTGGCCTCTCTGGGCCTTCGGCCGGAGAGCGCCTCGACGCAGGTGGTCGCACGCGACCGTCACGCCTTCTTTCTCATGAGCCTGAGCTTGGTCGCCGCGGCCATCGAGCGCTTCGCGACCAACGTCCGGCACTGGCAACGCAGCGAAGTGGGCGAGGCCGAAGAGCGCTTCAGCCGCGGCCAAAAAGGCTCGAGCGCCATGCCCCATAAGCGCAACCCGATCTCCAGCGAGAACCTCTGCGGCCTCTCGCGGGTGGTGCGCGCCGCCGTGGTGCCGGGACTTGAAAACATCGCGCTTTGGCATGAGCGGGACATCAGCCATTCCTCGGTCGAACGCATGCTATTTCCCGACGCGACCGCCACGCTCGCGTTCATGATCGAGCGCTGCACTTCGCTCGTCGAGGGGCTCGTGGTGCGAGCCGAAAAGATGCGCGTCAATCTCGATGCGAGCCGCGGCCTCTGGGCCAGCGAAGCGGTAATGCTCAAGCTGGTAGCCAAGGGCCTAGCGCGGCAACGCGCCTATGAGATGGTGCAACGCAACGCCATGAAGACCTTCCTCGAGGGCTCGGATTTCGTCGAGTTGCTCTGCAGCGATGCGGATATCCAAGCGCATCTCCACCCGGAGGAGATCCATCGCGCCTTCGAGCTCGAGCAGGTCTTCTCCCACGTCAACACCATCATCGATCGCGTTCTTAATGACCCTCAGTGAACTCCCCCCCCGCCCGCCGAGCATCGATCCGGAGCTGCTGCGCCGAGGCCTCGATCACGTGCTCGAGAAGACTCACTTCCCCGAGCTCGGTCGTCGCTTCGAAGGCAAAGTTCGCGACAGCTACCGGACCCGCAACCATCGCCGGGTCTTGATCACGACGGACCGCGTCAGCGCCTTCGATCAGCGGGCAGGGACCTTGCCCTTCAAAGGCCAAGTCCTCAATGAGCTGACCTACTGGTGGCTCGAGAAGACCCGCGACCTCGTCCCCAACGCCCTGCTCGAGGTGCCGGATCCGAACGTGATGGTCTGCCGGGAATGCGAGGTCTTTCCGGTCGAGTTCGTGGTTCGTGCCTACCTGACCGGCATCACCTCGACCGCCATTTGGACCCTCTACGAACGAGGGCAGCGGAGCTTTGGCGGCATCACCCTACCCGAGCGCATGCACAAGCATCAGCGCTTGCCGCAGCTCCTGCTCACCCCCACCACCAAAGCAGCCGAGGGCGGCCACGACAAGCCCGCTTCTCGTGAGGCGCTGATCGCCTCGGGCCGGATCTCGGCGCGCGACTTCGACCGTGCCGCCGAGCTGGCGATGACGCTCTTCCACGAAGGAGAGCGGATCTGCGCCGAGCGCGGCTTGCTTTTGGTCGATACGAAATACGAGTTTGGCAAGACGGAGCAGGGGGAGATCGTCGTCGTCGACGAGGTCCACACCCCAGACTCTTCGCGCTTTTGGTACCGTCGCTCCTACGAGGAGCGCTTTGCGCAGGGCAAAGACCCGGAGCCCCTCGACAAAGAGTACCTACGCCGGTGGATGGCGTCGCGTCGCGATCCCGTTTCGGGGACCATTCCGGCGGTGCCCGACGAGGTCCGCCTCGAAGCCGCGCAGCGCTATATCGAAGCCTGCTCCTTGATCTGCGGATTGCCTTTCCGCCCCAACCTCGAAGAGCCCACATCACGCATTCGCCGAAATCTCAAACTAGCGAGCACGCCATGAAAGTCGAGATCCTCATCACCCTCAAGACCGAAGTCCTCGACCCTCAGGGCGACGCGGTGCGGCGCGCCCTTCACGCCCAAGGCTTCACCGAGGTGCAGAGCTTGCGGGTAGGAAAGCGCATCGCACTCGATCTCGAGACGCAGAATGTCGAGGAGGCGCGTACGCGGGCCGAGGCCATGTGCAAGGCGCTGCTCGCCAACCCGGTCATGGAGACCTTCGAGATTCGCGTTCTTTCCTGAGCCAGTGCGGCACACAAAAGGAAAGGGCCTGCGCTCGCTCGAGCCAGGCCCTTTCCTTTTGTCTCAGGGCTTCCTCTTTGGAAAGGAAGCCCCTTGGCGATCGCGCAACGCCTAGTTGCAGTCCGCGATGACCGTAGGCGGCGCGGTGAGACGCGGCGTACGACGGCTGTTGCTGGTGCGGATCACCAGACGACCCTCGAAGTAGCGGCCCTGAGGCAGCGGACCTGGAGGAATCGTGAGGTTGACCGGCCTCTGGCCCTGGAAACCTTCGACGAAGGCCACGCCCGAGGCTTCCGCCGGGGTGTTCGCCACCTTGGCATCGACGCGGATGGTGGTTCCAGGCGGAACGTCCCCTTGAATGTCGACGCCCAGCCAGCGGCATTTGTTGCTCGGCCCGAGGGCCTGGAAGGGATAGACGCCCTGCTGCGCGTGCGTCAGGTTCACGCTGCGACCTAGGAAGTCGCTGTAGGTGTAGGGTGTCGTCCCGACCGGATGCATTTGGCTGCTGCAATCTTCGGGGTTGAGGCGCGCCGCATTGTTGGTCTGCTGGCAAACGGCCCAGAGCTCACCGTCGAAGCCTGCTCCGACGCCGATCGGCACGAGGCAGTTCGGGATGGCGCAGCTCCGAAGGTGGGTACGCGAGGCCAAATCGAAGATCTCGACGCGGTTGTCGAGGAGCTCCGTATCGGTATTGCCCGGCGTGGTGTTGAGCGTAGAGCGATAGAAGTTGTCGCGGTGGCTGACGGCGACGTAGAGCCAGTTGCGAGCCGGATCGACGGCCACGCCACGGGTTCCCGATTTGCCCGGCTGATTGTTGAAGCCTGGCACTTCGATGGTGCTCCAGCGGCTTCCCGCAGCTGCGGCCGGATCGTAACGCAAGACGCGAGAGGTACAGACGCCGTCGGCGAGGTAAACGACACCGTTGCGATCAACCGTGATGCCATAAGGCACGCTGATGCTCGTCACTGCAGGGTTATTCGGATTCTGGCAACTTACGACCGGCGCCGGCTCCACGAACTGGAAGGTCGGGTTGGTGGCTCCAGCGACGACGTAGCCGAGAATACGCCCTGCATCTCCTTCCGTGCCGTTACGGTTGGCGAAGTACATACGCTCGTTGAAACCGTAAGCGCCGTAGCTGCGGAATCCCGGCGAGTTGACGCAAAACAGAGTGGTGCCGTTGTCCGGGCTAATCGCGCAAACTTGCTGCTCGCCCCAGAGACCTACATAGATATCACCGGAAGCTCGATCCGAAACCGCAGGCGCAACGGCGAGGGCACGGGGGATACCTAGCTGGGTCTGCGGAACGCCCGGAACGAAGGCCGGATCGGGGTTGCCGACGGCCGCAGTCCAAAGGCAGCAGTCATCTTGCTCACCCACGAACTCCTGGGGGTTATTGACGTCGATCACGCCGTCGTTGTTTACGTCACGGCTCGTGTTGCTGCCTCGGCAATCCGCGACGTCGAAAGCAAACTTGGTCACCGAGCCTTGACCGCCGAAAGCACGGTTGGCGACGTAGCCATCAAAGTTCTGGTCGACGGCCGTACGCGAGGGGCAGTTACCCGTGCCGTTGGGAAAGGTTGCGCTCTGGCCGCGACAAGCGCCGCCGTGATTCCAGGGGCGAACACCCGCCGGACGACTGGCGCAAACCGAGGGATAACGCGCCAGTTCACGTCCAGTGAGCGAATCCAGCTTCGATACGGTCCCCTCATTGGTATTGGCGACCCAGAGGGCTTTCGACTGCAGCTCGTCTTGGCGAAGGATCAGTGCGCCGGTCTCGTCGACCTGCACGTCCTCGGAACCCGTGAGGTTCCAGGAGCTCGGGCCGCTGCCGGGATTGCCGACGACGCCACAACTCGAGTTGCACTTCTCGCATAGGTCTTTGACGACCTCGTCGATCTGGCCATCTCCGTCGTTGTCTTTGCCGTCGCAGACCTCTGCCGTGCTCCCAGGGCCGGCAACTTTGGGACTGTCGCCGCAGGCGCTGAGATGGATAAGGGCGGATATCGAGAGCGAAAGGGCAGCGAGACGCAATGCGGCCTCACCCTTCATCGATGGGAAGCTTGCCATGGACGGGAGTACTCCTGAAACGAACGTTCTTAGTCAAGGTAGCAGCTGTCCGTAGGCAATCAAGGCGAGGACGAGCTTGCGTTTTTCGAGCAAGGCCCCCGCCGCCTGCTCGGCTCAAGAGCGGACACGGGGGCCTTTTGCCTTCGATCCTCCCGGAGACGCGCCCTAGAGGAGGGTGGCACCGCCACAGATACCGACGGCCTCGGGACGCTCGAAGACACGCGGCGCGACCATTTCATCTTGAGTTCGCAACTCCATGCGAATCTGAATGAAACGCCCTTTCGGCACGGGCGGTGAGGCATTTTGGAAGCTCACTTGATAACGTCCGTCGACCAGGGTGCCCTGGAAGGGCCCGAGGAAGTCGCCGGCGCGTGAGTTGCCGAAGTCCTCCGCCTTGTTGGCCGTACGCACCTTGATCGCAACCGAAGTCCCCGGGGGAACGTCGGCACGGTAGGCGACGCCGAGCCAGGTCATGTTTTCGCTCTCGCATCCTTCAGCGATGAACTGGAAGTAACCTTGCTCTTGAACGAGCAGGCGGAGGTTGCCGCCCGCGCAGTCGCTGTAGGTATAGGGCTTGTCGCCAACGTTGTAGACGCTCCACATCTTCGAGTTTTGGTCGAAGCGGGCAGCGTTGTTGGAGTTCTGGCAAGCGACCCACACCGAGCCGTCGAGGGCCAAGCAGGCACCCCAGGGAGCCGCGCAGCCGTTGATGGTGTCGAGACGAGGCTGACTTCCAGGCAGGCTGAGGTCGAAACGAGCCACTTGGCTGGTCCCGGATAGCGCTACGTAAAGCTGATTCGAAAGGTCGATGGCGAGGCCACGGCCCGAGCCATAGGGGTCACCTGAGCCCAAGCTCGAGGACCACTGGTTGGTGTTGGTATCGTAAACCAAAACGGTTTTACAGGTGTTTTCCGCGATGTAGATCTTGCCGTCCGAACTCGGGACCATGCCGTAGGGCTCGTTGCAGGCGGCAAGGTTGGCGGGCAAGGGAGCGGCCGCTTGGAACTGACCCGCAGGCGTGACGAAGCCGAGAATGATCGAATCGGCTTTGCTGCGGTCGACGAAGGCGATATTGCCATTGCGCAGCGCCGAGGCGCCATAGGGACGGAACTGCGCGCCGCCGCCCGGCACCAGGTTGACGCATTGGATCAAGGCGCCCGTCGTTGGGTTGAGCGCACAGGCCTGCTGGGTGTTCCACAAGCCGACCCAGATCGTCCCCTCGGCTCCGTCTAGGCTGACGGTGCCGACGGCGAGCGCACGCGGCCAGGCGTTGTTGAATTCGGCGGGCGCCGCAGTCCAGAGAATGCACGCATCGCTTTCGCCGACGAAGTTGGCGCCGCCCGTGCTGGTGGGGCCATTGCGGCAGCCCTCAGGCGTGCCGGCGTATTTGGTGACGCTGCCTTGGCGATAAAAAGCGCGGTTGGCGACGACCGCGTTGCCCGCCTGGGTGACGGCCGTACGCGAAGGGCAGTTGCCGGCATTGGCAGCGTCGCCCGTACAGGCCGCGCTCGACGAGGGCAGCGTTCCCGGCTGGAAAGGCCCGACATTGCCGATCGAGGGGTAAAGCGCCAGGGTCTGGCCGGTTTTGCAATCGAGCTTCGACACCGTCCCGGCGTTGGTGTTGGCGATCCAGACAGCGCAATCGCCGGTGCCCTGACGCGCCAAGGTGAGCGCATTGCCGGAGTCGACCACGACACCGTCGAAATTGCCCGAGTTGCCTGGGCTGAGATCCCACTCGGCATCGCCGAAGACATCGCTCCATACCTTGCAGCCCGAGACGCATCCGCCGTTTCCGTTGGGGCAGAGATCGGCGAGCGATTCGTCTACGCCCTGGTCGCAGTCGTTGTCCTTGCCGTCGCAGGCCTCGCCGCCACCGACGCCCGGGTCGCCTTCGGCGCAGTCGAGCCCCGCGGCACAACCTTGGCCGAAACCGTCGCCGTCCGGATCGACGCACATGGCATTGCGCCGTGTATCCGCCGGACCGCCGCACGCAGCCGCCAGAAGGAGAAGAACCGTCCATGAGGAGAACCGAAACCGACTGCGCTGCAACATCCTGACTCCTTCAAAACTAGGAATCCGTGATTATCTACCTGGACCGCAGAAAGCGCCAGATATCTCAAGCATGACACAGGATAAAGACGAGCAAAAGTCGTACATCGACACCTCTATCGCCTTAGGTGTGCGGAGCTGCTAAAGGGCCGCTCTATGCGATTTTCTCGAGCCTTGATCCCGACGGTCAAAGAAGCCCCCAAAGATGCGATCACTCCCTCGCATATTCTGCTCTTGCGCGGCGGGTTCATCCGGCCGGTCGGCGCCGGCCTTTACGAGCTCTTGCCGCTGGGCGTGCGGGTGCTGCGGAAGATCGAAGCCATCGTGCGCCGGGAGATGGATCGCAGCGGCGCGCAGGAAGTTCTGCTGCCCGCGCTCCTGCCGGCGGAGTATTTCAAGCTCTCCGGTCGCTGGGAGACCTTCGGCGATACCCTCCTGCGCTTGAAGGATCGCAAGGGCGGCGACTACCACCTCGGCCCGACGCACGAGGAGATCATCACCGACCTGGTGCGACGCGAAGTGCGCAGTTACCGCCAGTTGCCGCTGAATCTCTACCAGATCCAGACCAAGTTCCGCGATGAGGCGAGGCCGCGCGCCGGACTCCTGCGCTGCCGTGAGTTTTCGATGAAGGATGCCTACTCCTTCGACCTGGACGAAGCGGGCGCCGAGGCCAGTTACGAGCAAATGCGCGAGGCCTATCAGCGCATCTTCGATGCCATCGGTCTCGAATACCGCATCGTCGCGGCCGATTCGGGCGCCATGGGCGGCTCGAAGAGCGCAGAGTTCCAGATCCTCGCACAGCACGGCGAAGATCAGATCGTCGCCTGCACTGCCTGCGATTATGCCGCCAACGTCGAGGTCGCGAGCGCCGCGTTGAAGGAAGCGCCCAAGGCGGCGCCTGCCCTCGCGGAGGTCGAGAAGATCCACACCCCCGGGGTGGGCGGTATCGACGATGTGGTGCGCCATCTCAAAGGCGAAATTCGCGCTGAGCAGATGCTGAAATGCATCGTCTACATGACACAGGGGCAGCCCCTGATGGCGGTGGTGCGCGGCGATCGGGAGGTGAGCGAGATCAAGCTGGCCGCAGCGCTCGGCGCCAGCGATCTCCGCTTGGCAAGCCCCGCCGAGGTGCAGGCCGCGACCGGTGCGGCCTTGGGTTTCGCCGGTCCGGTGGGCTTTCAGGGAAGGATCCTTGTCGATCGTGAGGTGCCGCAGGTGAGCAATGCGGTCACGGGCGCCAACGAAAGCGACCACCATCTGCGCAACGTGAACTTCGGCCGCGATTTCGAGGCGCCTCTGGCCGATATCCGCACGGTGGGCGAAGGCGATGCCTGCCCGCGCTGTGCCGCGCCCCTCTCGACCTATCGCGCCATCGAAGGTGGGCATATTTTCGTGCTCGGCACCCACTATAGCGAGCGTATGGGCGCCACCTATTTGAGCGACAAGGGCGAGGAACGCCCCTTCGTGATGGGCTGCTACGGCATCGGCATCTCCCGCATGATCGCCGCCGCGGTCGAGCAACATCACGACGAGGCCGGCCTCGCCTGGCCGGTGT
>ERZ1066121.2265-NODE-2265-length-12388-cov-30.839374_pt1 | contig 12388 bp, 7 predicted proteins | sample MGYA00382768_ERZ1066121 | MGnify/ENA primary metagenome ERZ1066121 (study PRJEB33369, sample SAMEA5778351) | biofilm metagenome | biome: Industrial cooling water; feature: Water cooling tower basin; material: Biofilm | place: United Arab Emirates | collected... | reverse complement strand
ACAGGCGCTCGCGGCCGTCCTCGACGTCGCCGGCCTCGACCTCGCCGCGCAGCACCACGTAGACCTGCGGCGACGCCTGCCCGGCCTCGATCAGCACCGTGCCGGGCGGGAAGAACGCGAGGTCCAGCGCCGCCTCGACCCGCGCGCGCCCGGCCGCGTCGAGCAGGTCGAAGGGTGGCGCGCTGAAATCGAAGCCGGGCGTGGCCATGGCGCGAGACTGCCATGGCCGGCCGACGCCGGCCGTTCGACTTTGGGCGGAGTCGGATCAGCCCCGTCCGGGGCGGTCGATGGCCGTCGGCGCCGTCGGTGCGGCCGCCGGCGCAGCCGGCACGAAGCGCATCAGCCGGCCGGATTTCTCGTCGGTGAGCACGTACAGGAAGCCGTCCGGCCCGACCTCGACCTCGCGCACGCGCTGGCCGACGCGCAGCGCGGTCTCGCCGCGGATGGCGCCGGCGTCATCGAGGTCGATGCGGCGCACGTCGAGGCTCACCAGCGAGCCCGAGAACAGATCGCCCTGCCACTGCGGGAAGGCGCGGCCGGCGTAGACCGCGAGGCCCGACGGCGCAACGGCCGTATCCCACAGCAGCACCGGATCGACCTTGCCCTCGCGCGTCGTGGCCTCGCCCACCGGCGCGCCGCCCACGTATTCGCGCGTCAGGCTCACCTTCGGCCAGCCCTGGTTGCTGCCGGCCGCCACGCGGTTGAGCTCGTCGCCGCCGAGCGAGCCGTGCTCGGTGGCCCACACCGCGCTGCGCGCGGCGTCGAAGGCGAGGCCCTGGATGTTGCGATGGCCAATCGACCACACGCCCTTCGCCGCATCCGCGTCAGCCGCGAACGGGTTGTCGCGCGGCGCGCTGCCGTCGTCATTGAGGCGCACGATCTTGCCCCAGTGGCTGGCCACGTCCTGCGCCTTCTCGCGGATGAACGCGCCGTCGAGCGCGGTCGGCGGATTGCCGCCGTCGCCGATCGAGACGAGCAGCGTGCCGTCGGGCTTCCACGCCAGCCGCGAGCCGAAGTGGCCCGCCGCCGGCTTCGGCTGGTTGCTCTCGAAGATCACCTCGAGGTCCTCCAGCGCGCTGCCGGTGAAGCGCGCGCGCGCCACCCGCGTCACGTTCGCCTCCGCCGTGCCGTGCGCGTAGGTCAGGTACACGAGTCGGTTGTCGGCGAAGCGCGGATGCGCGATCACGTCGAGCAAACCGCCCTGGTTCTGCGCGAAGACCGCCGGCACGCCAGCCACCGGCTCGGGCACCAGCGCGCCGTCGCGCAGCACCCGCAGGCGGCCGGGGCGCTCGGTGATCAGCGCGCTGCCGTCGGGCAGGAAGGCGAGGCCCCACGGGTGCTCAAGGCCTTCGGCCACCAGCTCCCGGCGCGCGCCCGGCTCGATCGGCACGTTGCGCGCGGAAAGCGTCGTACCGGGCGGCAGGGCCGGCAGCGCCGGCGCCGTGGACGCGGCGGACCCGGGGGCGGCGAGGGCGGCGGACAGCAGGGCGGAAGCGATCGTCATGGCGGCGGGCGGCGGGCAGGGAATGGCGCCGCGGATGGAACCCGCGACGTCGTCGTCAGGACGTGTTGGCGAGCGCCAGCGCTTACGCTGTCTTCACCCGCCCGGACACGACCGCCATGCCCACGCTCTACGACAAGCTGCAGCGCAAGGCGCACGCCCGCCTGCTGATCCTCGACCTGCCGGCGGAACTCGATGCCGCCCTCATGGACAAGCCGGTGCGGCCCGCCGCGCCTCGGTGAAGCCTGCCCCCACGCCTGCGGTCAAGCGCGCGTCGAAGAGGGCCTCGACGCCGAAGCCCCGGGCGTAGACTGGCGGCCTCGCGCCCGCGCGCCACGACTTCCGGAGCCGACCGATGGACAGCCGCGAACCCGCCTCGAACGCACCGAACGCCGCGCACACCGCCGCGACGCTCAGCGCCACGCTCGACGCGCTGCGCGCCGCGTGGCGGAAGCAGAGGCCCGACCGCGCGCAGCGCTTGGCCGACCTCGAGCGCCTCGCCGCGGCGATCAAGGCGAAGCGCGAAGCGATCCTCGAGGCCATCAACGCCGACTTCGGCCGCCGCGCCGCCGTCGAGACGCTCGCCGCCGACGTCATGGTGACGCTGGAGGAGATCAAGCACGTCCGCAAGCACCTCAAGGGCTGGATGAAGCCGAAGCGCGCGCCGGTCAACGCGCTGTTCCTGCCGGCGCGCGGCGAGATCCGCTACCTGCCGCTCGGCGTGGTCGGCATCGTCGCGCCGTGGAACTACCCGTTCCAGCTCGCGATCATCCCGCTCGTCGACGCGATCGCCGCCGGCAACCACGTGATGATCAAGCCCTCGGAGTTCACGCCGCGCACCAGCGCCTTGATCCGCGAGCTGTGCGCCGAAGTGTTCCCCGCCGACCGCGTCGCGGTGATCGAAGGCGATGCGCAGGTGGGCGCGGCGTTCACCGCCCTGCCCTTCGACCACCTGCTGTTCACGGGCAGCACCGCGGTGGGCCGCAAGGTGATGGCCGCCGCCGCGCCGAACCTCGTGCCGGTGACGCTGGAACTCGGCGGCAAGTCGCCCGCGCTGATCGCGCCGGACTTCGATATCAATCACGCCGCCGAGCGCATCGCGACCGGCAAGCTCTTCAACGCCGGCCAGACCTGCGTCGCCCCCGACTACGTGCTCGTACCGGAAGCGCGCAAAGACGAATTCATCAGCGCCTACCTCGCCGCCGTCGCGAAGCGCCACCCGCAGCTTGCCGGCAATGCCGACGTCACCTGCGTGATCAACCCGAAGCAGTCGCAGCGGCTGCGCGAGTGGCTGGACGACGCAAAGCAGCGCGGCGTTCAAGTGCGCCAACACGCGCCGGATGACGGCCAGCAGGCGCCCGGCGAGATCATCCCGCCGACCGTGCTGATCGACCCGCCGGACGACGCGCGCGTGATGCAGGAGGAGATCTTCGGCCCGCTGCTGCCGGTGAAGGGCTACCGCACGCATGACGACGCGGTCGCGTACATCCTCGGCCGCGACCGCCCGCTCGCGTTCTACCCGTTCGACCGCGACCGCGAGCGCCTCGAGCGCACGCTCGACGCCGTCGTCGCCGGCAGCGTCTGCGTCAACGACACGCTGATCCAGTTCGGCCAGCACGAGCTGCCGATCGGCGGCGTCGGCGCGTCGGGCATGGGCCACTACCACGGGCATCAGGGCTTCCTGACGTTCAGCAAGGCGATGCCGGTGATGCGGCAGGCGCGCGTGAACGGGATGGGGCTGTTCGATCCGCCGTACTCGAACCTGATCAAGCGCGTGCTGGATTTCCTCACGCGTTGAGTAGTTGAGACGAACGATGACGAGGTCGATGACCCACTCAAACGACCATCGTGAGCGCGAGCTTTGGCGTCAAACCGCCGAAGCTCTCGATGACGTGGCAGCCGGTCGCGTTATCGATGGGGAGTGTGTGGAAGCGTCGCAAAGGTCGCGGGGGAACGGCCAACGAGTTGCCAATGCGGCTTCCTCTCGGTGCAGCGCCGGCTGTGGTCGACTTACAGGGCGTGATGCTGGACGAGATCTTGGATCATCGCCGGATCGAAAAGTACGTCTGAAGCCCAGCGACCGAAGCCGCCGCGCTGGTTGACGCCCTGCACCCAAGCGGAAAGCGCTGCCCGCTTCGCGCGATTCTGGTCGTCGTCGACGCCCTTGATCTCGAGTACCAGCGTCAAACCATTGGACAGCCGGACCAGGAAATCCGGCACGAAGCGCCGGCGCGAACCGCGCCACGTGTAGTGAATCTGAAAACCGAGATGATCGTTCTTCGCGTAGGCCAGCACTTGCGGCAGGCCCTCAAGGACGCTGCAGACGTAGCCCTCCCAGGCGCTGTCACCGACCACATCGCTGATCTGCGACTTCTGCGTCTTGATCGTCGGACGCGTCGTGTACCAAGTGCGCATATCGCGCGTCGACCCGATGGGAGAACCTTCGTCGAAGATCAACTCGATGCGCTCGGCGTTGTGCTCGTCGACGTAGCGCAGCAGGTGGGCGACCACGCGATCGAGATTCAGTGAAATCAGCACCCGACGACGCACCGGCTCCTGATGGAACAGCCCAGGAATTTCAAGCCGATCCGACGCGAGGAACTGTTCAACGAGTCGCACCAGCTGTGTCAGCAGATAGTCGAGCGAACCGCTGAAGCGCTGCCTGAGCTGATCCGCTGCCTTGCGGGCCGCGAGAAAAATCAGCCGCTGCTGCCGGAATGCTTCGGGAATCGCCGTAAGGTCGACGGTGTGAATTTTGCTCCAGTCCGTCGCGCCGCCCAGCGCCGGCGCGAACTCCGCGGTGATCGGCGTGTGCTGCGGCTCGAGCTTCAGCACCGGCACCTTCTCCCACGGCACGAACAGCATCGGCCGGACGATCGGGTCGACGCGCAGCACGTTCGGCCAGCGGATCTCGAACTCGCCGCGCTCGGGCAGCGACTCGATCTGCGTGCTGCTCTTTGGCGGCGGCGGCGCTTCGCCACCGTCCCCCACGTCTTGGAAGATCGACAGCGGTACGCCGAACACGTTGACGTACTCGGGACGGAACAGCTGGCGCTCGACGCCGTCAACGCCCATCACGGGCTCGGTGTCATAGCTCACGCGGCGCAGCCCGCGCCCGATCACCTGCTCGCACAGCAGCTGGCTGGTGAACGCGCGCAAACCAAGGATGTGGGTCACGTTCTTCGCGTCCCAGCCTTCGGAGAGCATCGCGACGGAGACCACCTTCTGCAGGTTCTGCCCCGCCGTACCGCGCTTGCCGACGTTGTCGACGATGGCGCGCAGCACGATCTCTTTCTTTTCGGCCAGCAGCGTCTCAGCGCGGTCGGCCGGTAGGCCCGACGCACGGACAATCTCGTGAAGCCTGGCCTCATAGTCCTTGTCGGCCGCCGCGCTCTCGCCGATCTCGGCCTTTTCGAGCACCTTCGAATCCACGCGCAGCGTTCGCGTCGACACCTTCAGCTCGGGCCAATAGGCGTCGCCGCGGTTGAAGTAGTGCTCGATGCGCGCCGCGGTTTCCGTGCGGTTGCAAACCGTCAGCATCACCGGCGGTGAGGCATGCCCCGCTTCTCGCCATTGGTTCGCCGCTTCGCGCCAGTCCGCGCCCAGCAGGGTGTACGCGTCCTGCACCAGCTGGGGCAGCGGATCGGTCGGCAGCGCGCCCTTGCGGTTCAGGTCCTCGCCGACCTCTGGCTCGCGGTAGAGGTGGTAGAGTTTCGGACGCAGCGTTGCCGTATTCGGCACGGCGCCGTCGCGCACTACAACGCGCGGCGTCTTCACGAGCCCTGCCTCGATAGCGTCGTTCAAGCCAAAATCCGAAACGATCCAGTCAAACAGGCCTTCGTCGGTATTGGTGCGCCCGGTGGGCGCGAACGGCGTCGCCGACAGGTCGAAGCAGCGGATCAGCCGTCGCGTCTTGTGAATGCGGTCGAGCCCCTCGATCCAGCGCGTCGCCTCTTCGAGGTCGATGCCGCGCTCTTCGGCGTCTTTCTTGCTGATCTTGAGGTCAGCCGGCTTGCGATAGGCGTGGTGCGCCTCATCGTTGATCACCACCAGATCGCGGTACGCGGCCAACGGCCCGAGCACGCGACGGGTGTAGGCCTCGTCCGATTCCTTGCCCTTACGCACCACGCTGCGCTCAGGCTCCTTGGCCGGCATCAGCGTGTGCCAGTTCTCGATGAGCACCTTGGCGTCATTCAAACGCTGGCGCAGCGCATCGTTCGGGCACAGGCGGAATTCGTCGTAGGCGTTGGCATCGTTACCCGGCATCAACACCTGCAGCCGCTCGCGCACCGTCAATCCCGGCGCGACAACAAAGATCCCGCGGCTGAAGTCCTTGCTGCGCTTGGGGTACGTCAGCGCGTTCAGCACCTGCCACGTGATGATCATCGCCATCACCGTGGTCTTGCCACTGCCTGTCGCCATCTTGTTGCACAGCCGCTCCCACGCGCCGCCGTCGCCGGGCACGTGAACGCCCTGCTTGAAGTCGGGCGCGGCTTCGACCCACCAGATCAGCGTCTCGATGGCTTCGAGCTGGCAGAAGTAGAACGGCAGCGTGCGGGCCGATGCGTCGTGCCAGTGCTCAAGCAGGCCTCGCGTCACCGAGGTGACGCCGGGCAAGTCGGCAGCTCGCCATGCGTCGACGCGTTCGCGGATGCGGTTCACATGATCGAGCGTCTCGACGCGCTTCGTGTTGCTACGCGTGTCGATCACCTCGTACGAGGCCGGGCGACGGCCGTGCACGAGGCTGAGGTTGGTGCCGGCGCCCTGCTGCCAGTGGAAGACCGGCCGCTCGTAGGGCGAGTTGGTGATTAAGGAGCGCGGCGAGTTCAAGGGATTTGAACCCTTTTGCGCGGTTGGTCCAATCCTGCACCGCTAATGAGCAATGCCTCTGGTGAACCCGGGCGGATGCGAATGCTCCCCGTCGTGAACCAGCGAAAGGCGTGTCCGTGACTCTGGGCCTTGATCGTCAGCTGCTTCAGTTGAGCCCATCCTGCAGTACCTATTTTCTGCTTCAGCCAGTTGAGCTTCTTCAGCATCACTTTTGCATCACTCGTACTAGATGCTGGGTGGGATTCGATCCAAAAAGCTGCGTCCGTGCCGCCTACCTTCACACCTATCAGGTAGTCCCAGCGGTTCGAATTCGGCTCTGCGCTAAGGAAGTGAGCATCAACATCCACGCTGCCAACACGTGCTGCTCCCACGCCGAAAGCGACGCCCGCCGCATCACTTCGGCGCATCGCTCCCAATCCGGCGTTCGCAGTGAGTCCGGCCCCTGCACATGCCGCCGAAAAGCTTGTCCCAGTACTATTCGACATACCGCGCTCCAAGCGCATTAGGTGTCTCGTTCTCTGGCACCGAATTCATCATCGACGACTCGTTTCGGTTAACGGCGCGAGAGATGACGTCACCTGCGCGGCTCGCGAAACCTGTCAGCCCGCCCCACTCCGACTCGGCCTCCGCTGTGGCACCAGGATCTAGGCTTGAAATGTCGCGAGCTGGCTTTCCTCGATCGAAAAAATAGACCGCGTATTGCTTCTTCAATGCTGCGGCCGCGAGCGCCTTAGCGTCCGTCGTCGCGCGCAAGCCGAAAAGGTTGCGAACATCAATCTCACCCCCGTTCAGATCTTGGAGCTGCTTCAACGCCCAGACCATTTCAAGAACGACCGGCGAATGCGTCGAAATGACCACTCGATAATCTCTTCGCATCAACTCCAGAACAAGGAGCAACAGGCTAGAGATTGCCAAAGGATGCAGACCCATCTCTGGCTCTTCGATCACCACCCATTCAAGCGACTCACGCCGCTGAGTGGCGCCGGCCGGGCAGAGCCAGTACAAGCCCAGCAACAATGGAATGAACTCTCTCTGTCCGGCCGACCACGCAAGGAAAGGCAATGGTTCATCGCTACCTGGAATTTTGAGGATCAGTCTCTTTGTGAACTCTCGTGCATCGATTTCGAGCTTTGCGCCACCGAAAAAATGATCGGCAATTGGTTTGCGTAGCGTGTCGTTTAGTCTCCCAACCCTTGGGAAGAGCTCAGCTTTGGTTCCGAATTCGTTCTGCAGCAAGTTGTGGACGGTGTCACTGAAGTGGCGAAGAACGTAGGGATCGCCGTAGTCGAAATTGCTGAAGTTCTGGGTGACGCCCTTGGGCAGGCTGACGACTCGTTGCGCTGGGATGTAGAAGACGCGTTCTGCTGGAGGATTCTTGCGCTTTATCGGTTTTGAAAGCTCCGCCATCCGCTTTGGCTTTCCGGACCATTCGATTTTGGTGTCAAGAGTATTCAGCGCCCCCATACCTTTGCCGAAGTACCCACCGAGAAACGCTGTTACGCCGTCAGATCCGGTCGTGAATATGGTGTTGTGATGGGCGAAAGTTTGATGAACATGATCGCGGTCAATGACGAGCTTGAGAGTCTCGAGCAATACGCTTTTCCCCGTGGCTTGTGGGCCAACGATGACGGTGAGGTCTCCAAAGGCGATCTTCGCATCGTGAACAGGACCAAGCTTGGACACACTTAGCCACGGCGAAGCCGAAGACTTTTTTTCGGCGGAAGGCAATTTCTTTTTCATTACTCACTCCAACGTCAAGATTTTCAGCGACTCGATACCTCGATCATCGACGATCTTCACCGCAACTTTCCGGTTCTCACCGGGCTCGAAGGGCAGGCTCACGGTGCCGTGCAGCCGATCGATCAGGCGCTCATCCAGCTCCGCCTTGATTCCCTTCTTGAGCTTGTGCCAGCCGTCCTTCGCTCCGGCCATCGGGAAGAACACCTGGCGCGGGAACAGGCTGCGCTCGTTGTAGTCGGTGTCGAGCGACCACGCGGCGATCTTGCCCTTGCCGCCCGAGACGAGCTCGCCCGAGGTCGGGTCGAAGTAGTCGAAGCCGTGCACCTCCACCTCCCACTGCCCGTCTTTGCGCTGGCGCAGCTCGACGTCGGGTTGGCCCATCAGCCAGAAGCTCTGGTTGCGGCGCTCGTTCTTTTTCAAATCTTCGGTGAGCAGATCGGTATTCATCTGCACCTTCAGCGCGGTGATGCCCTTGGTGGCGTCGATGTCCTTGGCCGCTTCGGGGTCGAAGGTGAAGGCGCAGAACAGGATGATCTTCGGGCGCGGGAACAGATCGCCGGCCTCGCGCATGGCCAACTCCACCTGCCGCTGCTCAAGTGCGGCGTGCTCGGGCCCGAAGCTCACCACCACGCGCTCGCCGGTCTCGGCCGCGGTGCCGGTGCAGTGCAGATAGCGCGTGTCGGGCAGGGGCTCGAGATCGGCCACCTTCAGCATCTGGCCGCCCTTGCCGCGCACGCCGGTCTTCGTGAGCTCGGCGCGCCACTGGTGCTGGCGCGAGCTCTCGCCCTCGCGCACAACGCTGGCGTCGGCTTCGGTGGGCGGCGCCGACTCATCCAGCGCCTTCACCGTCGGGAAAGGCACGGCCTCGACGGTGAAGGGCCCAGTGATGCGCAGCTTGTTCTTGTCGATCTGCGGCTGGTCGAACAGCGCTTCGCTCTCGGCATGCGCAGCGATGGACTCGTCCATCGCCTTCTGCCGCTCCTTTCGCGCGCCGTGGAACACCCACAGCGTCGTCTCGACCGACTTTGGCCACGACGCCGGCAGATCGAAGGGCACCTCCCATTCCAGCAGCACATCGGCGGGCACCGTCTCGCCGCTCGGCAGCGTGCGGGTCTTGCCCGTGGCCGCGAAGTCCACCGCCTTGCCTTTCCAGCCGCCTTCGGTGACGGTGAACGCTGGCGCCTTGACCGCCTTCAGCGCCGCGTTGAGCTTGGCGAGCGCGTCCTCGACGAGTGGCTGGTGCTTCGACCACAGTGCGTCGATGTCCGGGTTGTTGGCGATGCTCTTGAGCGTGACGTGCGGCACCGTCTTGTAGATGAAGCCGCCGCGCAGGCCCTCGTGCGGGTACTTCAGCGCGTAGTAGTCGAAGCTCGCGGTCATCAGCCGCTGCTTGGCCAGCGTCACCGCAACGCGTGAGGTGTCGCAGGTGATCCAGCGGCGGCCCCATTTCTCCGAAGCAAGCGCGGTCGTTCCGGATCCGCAAGTCAAGTCAAGCACCAGATCGCCGGGATCAGTGGTCATCAGGATGCATCGCTGGACCATCTTTACTGAAGTTTGGACAACGTAAATCTGGTCTTCAGTGAAGCTTCCTGCACCGCCATCTATCCACATGTTGCTTATGGGTTGAGACGGGTTGTCGCTTACGAGATACGCATAACGCAAGTTGTCACCAACACGGAAAATCCGGCTTGCACGAGACAGACGATCAAGTCCGAGGTCGTTAACGCTCCACTGCCTATCAGGCGGGGGAAAAAATCCAGCGCCGCAAAAACTGTACTTTCCTGAGCGCGACTTACTCTCGTGCTGTGAAGTGAGCGAGACACTCTGACAGAGCAATCTATCGTCTGTGCGCTCACCAACTTTCTTGGCCTGAGCAGCGGTAAGCACTCGACCGTCCCATCCCCAGAAGTATCGAAACGCGGCGGAATCGGAACCATCACGCGGAACGAGAAGTGGCCGGAACTTTTGGGAGGTAACGGACCTTGAGTACCAAATCAAGTAATCACATACGTTCGAGATGCGCCGGTCCGTGAGGCTTCCCGTTTTTTTAAATGCGATTACCGAAACGAAGTTAGCGGCACCAAAGATCTCGTCCATCAACTCACGAACGTGGTGAAGATTTTCATCTGAGATTTGCACAAACACGCTGCCCGACTCGCTCAACAGCTCCCGCGCGAGCAGCAGCCGATCGCGCAGATACGTCAGGTAGGAGTGGATGCCCAGCTCCCAAGTGTCGCGGAACGCTTTGATCATCTCCGGCTCTTGCGTCAGGTCTTCATCTTTGCGGTCCTTGACGTCGCGCTTGTTGACGAAGGGCTGGAAGTTGCTGCCGTACTTGATGCCGTAGGGCGGGTCGAAATAGATCATCTGCACCTGGCCCGCCATGCCCTCCTTCTGCAGCAGGCTGTTCATCACCAGCAGCGAGTCGCCGGCCACAAGGCGGTTGGCCCAGCCGCGGTCATGCTTGTAGAACTCGATGGCCTCGCGCCAGGCCAGCGGCTCTTCGAACCACGCGCGGAAGAAGTCGCCTTGGTCGGCGCCGGCCGGCGCGTCCTTCATGCGCTTGCGGATGACGCCGAGGATGGTCGCGGGGTCGATGCGCTCGTGCACGTGCAGGCTGACGGTGTCGACCGCGAAACTGGTGCGTTCGGCCTTGCCCGTCCACTGCAGGTAGGGCATGGCCATGCGCTTCAGCGATTCGAGCGCAGCGCGCATCGTGCCGGCGTCGCCTGAGGCGAGCGCGTCGTCCACCAGCGCTTCGATCTTCGCGCGGCCGACGTCGAAGTTCAGCACCGGGTCGAGGTGCGGGTCGTACGCCCAGCGGGTGATGCCCGCGTCGGCGTCGGTGTCGGGCGTGACCATGCCCACTTCCGGGTTGTTCTTGCGCGACTCGCGGTGCCGGTACGAGAGCACCGCGGCGCTGTCGTCGGTCTTCTTGCCCGCCGCCGGCTGGGCCTTGGCGCGCTTGGCCTGCGCCATCGTCATGGCGGCCTGCTTGGGCTTGGGCTGTTTGGCTTCATCGGGCACGGCCTGAGCGCTCAAGCTGAGCGCGTCGGCCGCTTCCGCCGTGCGCCGCACCGCGCCGCCGCGGCCCGGGCCCTTCATCAGCCGGCCGGCGTCGACCAGCGACTGCTGCGCGGCGAAGTACTCGGGCTCGGAGATTTCGCGCACCAGATGCTCGGAGAGCTTCTTGCGCAGCGCGCCGTTGCCGACGGTGCTGCCGTCGGCGGGCACGAGGGCGTAGAGGGCGTCGATCAGGTCGTTGGGCATGGCGGCTTGGGCAGCGTTCCGGGGCGCTCACGGAAGGCCGAACCGCCGTCCGTGGCTGGGCGTCGAGCATATCCTCAAGCCCGAACACCTGGAGCGACTCATGGACGCCGAAACCCCGAATCCCGACCTGTCGCATTTGACCCTGCATCTGGCGCTGCCGTATCCGGACCTACCGTTTGACGAGCGGACGCGTAAGGCATTGAGCAATGCGCTGATCAATCTGTGGGGCGAGTGCAGCGTGAGGGTGCCTGACTACGACAAGAAAGCGTGGAACGCCGTAATGGGCCAGCTGAAGCAGATCGGCGCCATCGATTGGTGAAGACCGCACCGCTCGGATTGTCTCGGCGGCTCGGCGCCTCCATTCTTTCCTCATGAACACGACCCAGAATCCCCTGCTCTCCCCGGCCCTGCTGCCGGACTTCCCCGCCATCACTCCGGCGCACGTGGTGCCAGCGGTGGAGGCCGTACTCGCCGACTACCGCGCCGCCGTCGAGCGGCTCGTCGCCGATCCCGCCGCGCGTGATTTCGATTCGCTGGTCGCGCCGCTCGAGCAGCTCGACGAGAAGCTCTCGCGCACCTGGTCGCCGGTCTCGCACCTGCATGGCGTGAAGGACTCGCCCGAGCTGCGCGAGGTGTATTCGGAAGCCGACGAGCGCATCACCGAGTTCACCACCGAGCTCGGTCAGCACCGCGGCCTCTTTGATGCCATGAAGGCCGTGCGCGAGGGCGCCGGCTTCGCGTCGCTCGATCGCGCGCAGCGCACGCTCATCGAGGACAGCCTGCGCGGCTTCCGCAACTCCGGTGTGGCGCTGGAGGAGCCGGCGCGCACGCGCTTCCGCGAGATCCAGACCGAGCTGTCGAAGCTCGACACCGCGTTCGAGGAGGCCGTGCTCGACGCGACGGAGGCGTGGTCGCTGCCGCTGACGGACGCGCAGCTCGCCGGCCTGCCACCTTCGGCGCGCGATCTGCTCAGCAGTCAGGCGAAGGCGAAAGGGCAGGACGGCTTCCTCGCCACGCTGAAGGGCCCCGTCGTGCAGGCGCTGCTCA
>ERZ1066121.2262-NODE-2262-length-12397-cov-6.408929_pt1 | contig 12397 bp, 10 predicted proteins | sample MGYA00382768_ERZ1066121 | MGnify/ENA primary metagenome ERZ1066121 (study PRJEB33369, sample SAMEA5778351) | biofilm metagenome | biome: Industrial cooling water; feature: Water cooling tower basin; material: Biofilm | place: United Arab Emirates | collected... | reverse complement strand
CGAGTGCTTTTGTCCACAGTTCTTTCATCCAGGGATTACCCTCGAAAAACGCGCACTTGTGCACCTCGGATCACAGGCTATCCACAGCCTCGACCGAAGCCCTCTCAAGGAAGAATCGCTGGCGACAAGCCCCTTTAGCGTGAAACAGAGACGGCGGGTTTTGCCTGTCTCGACCGCCTTGGTTTGTCGTCCATCAACCCCTCGTCATGAACAGGACAGCGACGCTAGCAGGATGATCTGAGCTCGTCTACGCAGGGATCGCGACAAGTTTCTAACCCGCGGGGATCGCGACGAAATCGGCGGGCGTTTGCAACGCGGGGATCGCGAGCGCTTCGCTAGTGATTGCCGCCTCTCGGCATAAGATCCGAAGAACATTTGGCAAATTCTTGACAGTGAACATCCCGCGGATCGGCCTTGATGCAAGCCCCTGAATTCCGAGGCGAGAGCGCGATCGAGAGGGATCGGAGATGCGCAAGGGAGCATCGCCGATTTCTTAAAGGCAGGCATTTTCTACCGCAGATCGAAGAGGAAAATGCCGCGCTCGCCGAGCTGGGCCGGCGTGCGGCCCCTCCTGGCCCGCGGCAGCGCCCCGTGTCAGCGTTTCCGGCCATGCGTCGCGATCTTTCTTTCCACGTTTTCCTCGCTTTCGCGACGGGCGCCTCGCTCCTCGCGCCGGTCGCTCCGCTGCACGCCCAAGACGTCATTCCGCCCCTCGTCGTCGAACCCGAAACGCGGACTGTGCCCCTCGAAGCGGAAGACATGGAAAACGCGCGCGGCTTGGGTTCGGGCATGGGGATGCGCGCCTCTGGAGCGGGCACTTCGGCGCTGCTTTACAACGCCTCCGCATTGCCGCGAAAAAGTTTCTACCAGGGCGAGATTTTGACCGGCACCATGGCGCAAGAAGGAAGGTGGACGGTCGGCGCCGCCTTGGTCGATTCGATGACCAGCTATCTTAAAGCCGGTCTATTGGCGCGCGGCATCATCGATCGGGGTGGTGGGCTCGAGGACTACTCGGGCTTCGACGGTCGTCTGGCCCTCGCCGTCCCCATCGGCGACGTGGTCGGCATCGGCGTGAGCGGTCGCTTCATGTCGCTGCACGGCAGCGCCAGCAACGACGAAGAACGCGACGAAGCGCTGCAGCTGAGAACCGGCAACGTCGACGCGTCGGTGCGGGTGAGTCCGACCCCTTGGCTGCATATTGCGGCGCTCGCTTACGACCTAATCGATACGGGTTCTTCGCTCGCGCCGCGGCGTGTCGGTGGCTCCTTGAGCTTTACGCCCCTTTCGGAGCAGCTCAGTGTCGGCGTCGATGGTCTCGCCGACATCGGGAGCTTCGATCACGCCACGGCACTTTTGGGGGTGGGCGGGCAATACGACATCATCGAGCTCATCCCGGTGCGCCTCGGCTATCGCTTCGACTCGGGGCGCCGCCTGCATTCCGTCACCGCAGGCGTGGGCGTCGACAATGGCAAGTTCAACGTCGAGGCGTCGGTCCGTCAAGATGTCAGCGCCGGCTACGACACCCGCGTGGTCCTTGCCATCGGCTATCGCAGCGGCGATTGAGGTTCAGCGCTTCAGCTCCTCGACTTCGGCGCGGGCACGCAGCGCGGCTTGGGGATCGCGGGTCTGCACCGCTTCGATATAGCGGTGATAGAGGCGAATGGCCGTATCGTTGCGCTTCATCTTGGCGTAGGTCGCCGCCAGGTCGAAGAGCAGGTCGAAATGCCCCGGACGTTTCTCGATGGCCGCTTCGTAGAGCTGCGCCGCTTCGGCATAACGGTTTGCGGCACGCAGCGCGATGGCGAGGTTCAGCTGGATGTCGAAGTCGCCCGGTGTGCGGCGCAGGGATTCTTGCAGCAGCGTGATCGCGTCGTCGTGTTTGCCTTGTTTGCGCAAGACCACGGCCAAGTTGTTGAGCAGGTCGGCGCGTTCTGGCGCGATCTTGAGCGCCGCGCGGTAGACCGTGATCGCTTCCTCATATCGCTCCAGCCGGCGCAGCGCGATGCCCAAGCGCAAATAACCGGCGAGGGAATCGGGAGCCAAACGAATGACCTGGCGCAGCGCCGTCACCGCCTCGGCTTCGTGGTTCATATCGAGCAACAAGCTGCCTTCGAGGTTCCACGCATCCACCTTGCGCGGCTCGAGGGTTCGGGCGCGCTGTGCGGCCTTTAGCGCCTCGTGCATTTCACCGCGGGTCCGTAGCACACGCGCCACACTGCAGAGGGTGGCCGCCGAGCTCATATCCAGCCCTAGTCGCTGCCGACACTCCCCGAGCGCATCCTGGATCGTCGAGGTGCGGCTCTTCGTCAGGCAAAGCCGCAGCGCCTCATCCTCTGGCAGCGCATGCGCCTTCGACTCGAAGACGAAGAGAGTACTGAGCAACACACCAGAAACGAGAGCGTAGGAGCGGGGACTCGGGATCACGGCAGCTTCCTTCCTCCTCGGCCCTGCGGTCTCGCGACACCAGAACCCGAGGTGTACCTTGCTTGCACAAAGCAAGATGCATCAGGTGTGCCGAAATGATACCTCGGCAGGGATCAGTCTCCCGGAATGGGAGAGCCGGGGTTGCTCTGCGCGCAGCCTTCGTCGCGTGCGAAAAAGCTGACGAGCACCGCGCGCTTTTGGCCCAGTTTGGTGGGCGGCGGTCCGTGCATTTTGTCGGCGCGTACTACCAGGACCTTGCCCGGCGAGGCCGCCTTCCAATGTGGGATAGTATTCGCAAAGCCGGAGGGCGGGACTCGTTCGGCGACGTCCCTCGTGCCTACGGCACGTAGAAGCAGAATTTTCGCTTTCAGTTCAGCCGAGGCTTCATCGGCTGCCTCCTTGGCGAAGGAGTTCCAGTCTCCCGGTCGGTTGCCGTAATAAATCTGTGCGCGTCGATACAGGCGTTCGACTCCCGTAGCGACGGTTGGAGCCTGCGATACCGCGTCCTCGCTGTCCTCGAACCACGTAGCCGGGCCCAGAGGGGTGTAGATGAAGGAGAGGAGGATATCACTCTTCTCGTCGCCGTCTCGATGAGCAAAGAGCACATCGGAGTCGACATTGTAAATCGACATCCCCTCAGACTTGTGGACGTTCTGCACTCCCGGCAGCAGACGATCGGCGACGCACCTGGACCACGCTCGGTATTCTTGAGTCAGCCCTTCGAAGTTTCTCTGCAGCGAGTTGGGCTCCTGGAGCCATCCCTCTAGCCGCTCGCCGTCTTGGGTATGCGCCATCGGCCAGGGGGAGCGAGCTTCGCCTTCGGAGATCCAGAAAAAGGAGCTCGAAGTCTGTGCCTCGGGCTGGATTAGGATATCCACACGATCGGAACTATCCGGGTTGCTCGACTCGGGCCGTGCCCAGGCTTTAAGCGGCTTCTGGTAAAACTTGTCCCAGAGGTCGACCCAATACTCCTCCGTGTTGAGGTAACGAATGGCGGGGGGGTCGAGCAAGAGCACTCCCTTTTGCGCCAACGCTTCCGCCGCGCCCTCGGGCAGGGAGCACGCCGTCTTTTGCTCGATTTTCGAATTTCCACTCTCGGGAGCTTGGGCGCAGCCGTGAAGGCAAATTAGCAAAACACACACAGGGCATTTTCTGTGTGTCGCGGATCGCAGGACCTTGACCGAATCGAAATACAGCATGGGATCGAGCTCGGGATCGTAGGTGTCGAAAATCAGCGATAGAGAAAAGGACAGGGGCGGGTCTCGGCGCGGAACTTCCCCTCCTGGTGGTAGGTACGTGCAACTCGGATGCCGAGATGTTTGGCCTCGTGGAGCGGGATCGAGCGGAAGTGGGAGAGGACGAGGCCCTCGCTGGCGCGCGTCATGGCCACGTAAAACATCGCCCGCTGCACCTCGCGGTGCTGGCGTTCGTTCAAGCCGGTGGCGACATGAGCTTCCGGCATCAAACCGTCGACGCTGCGGGCGAGCACCAGCCATTTGCACTGCAGCTCTTTGGCCGCGTGGTAGGGCGCGATGCGCACCAAAGGAGCACGGCTCGGAAGCGCGGGCGAGAGAAGCGCTTGTGCGATGCGCCAGGCCCAGCCTTCGGCGATCTGCAGCGAGTCGTTGGCGTCGAAGGCTTCGACCAAGCGCTGACGCAAGCCCGCGCTCTCGGCTGCCGGAAAGAGGGCTTGTAGCCAGCGGGCAGGAGAGGTGCGGTGCGGCGTGAGCTCCTCTCGACGGCGCGCGAGTTCCTGCCAACGCAGCATCAGCTGTTTGGTGTAGGGCACGGCGCCCGGCACCTGCAGCGAGGGTTCGTGGATCAGCTGCGAGACGCTCACCCCGCGCTGCTCGGCGAGCTCACGCAGGCGTTCGTAGGCCGAACCCCGTCCGTCCGAAACGCCAACGCTCATCCACGTGCGCAGCGCGACGCGGTCCTCCGGATCGAGATCGAGAAGCAGTAGGCTAAGCGCCGCACGACGCTCGTCGCTCATCGTGCTGCTCTCTGGGAAGTAGCTCGCCGCGGGCACGCCACGTCGGCTCAAGGCCTCGACCAAACCTGCCGCCAGCTCGCCCGAGTTGGTCAATAGAGCGCACTCGCCGGGCTGAAACTTGCCCGTGTCGATGCCTTCGGAGATCCACGCCGCAATGCCTTCCGCTTCGTCTTCGTGCGTCTCGTAGGCCATCTCGACCAGCGCCTCACTGCGCCGCTCGGGATCGATGGCCTGCGGGCTCGAACGCACGACCTCGGCGGCGTAGGCGTTCAGCGCCGCGGGCAGGCGAGGGGCTTGCTCTAAGAGCACGTCTTCGTCGGCGGCAAAGGTCTCGACACCCTGCGGATGCGCATAAGCGCGCGACTCGACTTGCTGCTGCGCATCGCCCGCAATGTTAAGCTGCCCATGCAGCGCCAAGGCTTCGACCACCTCCTGAGCGGCGAGGCTGAGCTCTTGGTAATCGTCGACGAGCACGTGTTCGAACTCACGTGCTTCGCCGGAGTTCGGATGTTGGCGCAAGTAACGCAACACTTGCGGGATGACTTCGTCCGAGAGCATCGCGCCATGCCAGCGCAACCAGCGGCGCAGGTTCTCGGCGAAGCTGCGCAGCACGCCGTGCAGCGAGCCCTCGAGGCCCTCGTCCACCTCGCCCGCTGCCCAGAGCCGCAGGCAGGTGTCGAGGTTGCGTTGGCAATCGCGCAGGCCGCCGAACTCGCCGAAGTCGAGGAACATCACCTCGATCTCCCAGGGCGCCAAAAGGCGCGGCAGCAGCCCCGTTTCCCGCAGCACGGCGGGGCGACGCAAGACCTCGATGCAGTGCTCGTGCAAGGTCTTGATCGGCAGCTCGCTCGCCTTCTCCACACCCCAGGCCGTGAGCGAGCGCCGCAGCTCCGAGGCTTCCGCCGGATGCCGAACGAAAAACACGATGCGCCCAGGCTCGACGCCCTCGCTGAGCAAGCGTCCGGCCCGCTGCAGCAGCGCAAGGGTTTTGCCCGTCCCCGGCCCGCCGCGCGCACGCACACGTCGCCCCTCCGCATGGACCAAAGCACGCGCAGGACCACCGAGATCCCAGGGCTTGGGCGGCACCGACGGCTTCATCGCGACCCCGAGCAAAACATCGGAGGAGGGTATTTCACATCCCCGGCTTGCGGTCGAACCGAAGGTTTGCAAGTACCCCCAGCGACGGTTTTGCATCCGTCCGCAATACCAGGCCGGGTTCATCAGGGGCAGTCGAAGGCGCGCAGCTTCTCCGACCCGTCGATTTCCCACCACTCCGATCGAGGGCTCGTTTGCACGAAGCCAAGTCGCTCGAAAATACGCGTACTTTGATCATGCACGCGGACGCAACGACCTCGAGCGAGGCTCTCTTGGCTGACGCGATGGATGATCCAGCGTCCGACGCATTGCTCTTCGTAATCGGGCTGAACCGTAAAGTCGGCGATTCGGACGCAACCTGCAGCACCGTCGGAAACGCTTGCCCGCAGATACGCTGCCGGAATGGCTCTCATTGATGCACAGGGCGCAGGAGGAACTTCGCCGAAGCGCTCGGCGCACCAAACGAAGCTCGCATAACTCGAACCATCGTCGCGCCAATGCTCCTCGAACCACGGTGCTTCGCAGCCGAATGTGCCGAGGCGCCGCAGTCGTTCGACGATCGTGTCTGGCAAAGAAAGGGCCCCTTTCTCAAGGGCGTCCTCCGTCGTACATTCTGGGCAGAGCGTCGCCTCCGTAGAGGGTGCGCACGACCCGAGCATCAGGCTGGAACACCACGCCACGATCGAGAAAAGAATGAGAAAAACGACCTTGTCGTACGCCAAAGCATCGACTCCTTGCGTCAGGACGCGGTACAGCAGCCGTCAAGGCGAGGGATTGGAGATCTCGCGATGCACGCTTTCGATCGCCTCGATCACTTCCGGGCTCAGCGTGATGGCGACGCTCTCGATATTGCTGCGCAGCTGCTCGAGGCTCGTCGCGCCGATGATGTTGCTGCTTACGAAGGGTCGCGTGTTGACGAACGCCAGCGCCATCTGCGCCGGATCGAGGCCCGCCTCTTTCGCGATCTGCACATAACGTGTCGTGGCGCGTTGCGCCGGGGCCGAGCTGTAACGCTTCATGCCGGCAAAGCGACGCAGCCGTGCGCCTTCTGCGGCGCTGCCGTCCAGGTATTTGCCGCTGAGCACCCCAAAAGCCAAAGGGGAGTAGGCGAGGAGGCCACATTGCTCGCGGTGGGCGATCTCCGCCAAGCCCACCTCGAAGCTGCGGTTCAGCAGATTGTAGGGATTCTGGATGCTTTGCACACGTGGCCAACCGCGCTCCTTGGCCAGCTGCAGAAAGCGCATCACGCCCCAGGGCGTCTCGTTCGACAGGCCGATGTAGCGCACCTTGCCCTGCGCCACGCAGCGATCGAGGACCTCGAGCGTCTCTTCGATGGGTGTGGGGTCGATCTCCTCTTCGGGCGTGTAGCCGAGGCGGCCAAAGAAGTTGGTCGAACGATCGGGCCAGTGGAGTTGGTAGAGGTCGAGGTAATCGCAGCGCAGACGCCGCAAGCTGCCTTCGAGCGCTTGTTCGATGTTGCGGCGATCGAGACGCGCTTGCCCTCCGCGGACATAACGCACACCCGGGCCGGTCACGCCGCCGCCGCCTCGCCCCACGACTTTGCTCGCGAGCACGATGCGATCCCGCCCGCCTCGCTGCGAGAGCCAGCGGCCGAGGATCTCTTCGGTCTGCGTATAGGTCTCGGCGCGCGGCGGTACCGGATAGAGTTCGGCGGTGTCGATGAAATTGACGCCCCGCTCCAGCGCGAAATCGAGCTGCGCGAAAGCCTCCTCGGCGCTGTTTTGCTCCCCCCAGGTCATCGTGCCCAGGCCGATCAGGCTGATCTCGAGCGGCGAGCTGCCGAGCGTACGGTAGTGCATTGGAGTGACCTAGCGAGTTGGGCTCTGCCGCGCAAGTATGGCTCCTTGCGCGCGCTTCATGCCCGCTGCCTTTCGAAGCGCGTTAGGGACGTAGGGAATACGTTCCTGGCGCGAAGGGGTCTGCGGGAGGCTCCGGATCGCAGCTCGCGCGCACCCTGGCGCAACTCTCCTCGACATGAATTTGCCAATCGATCGTCGAGAGCGCGCTCTGCAGCAATTCTTTCTCATTGCCGGCGCCCGCGTCCCTGAGCTCGTCGAGCTCCGCCTTCAGCGAAAACGTCGACGTCGGCTCGTCCGGCCGGATGGCAAGTTCCACGATGCGATAGCTCGCAGCCCACGTGCTCTGCTTGGGCTTTGAAGAGTCCAAGTCCTTCTCCTTGCGCGGACCGAGGATGAAACGCAGTTCTCCGGGCTCCGAGCGATACGCGGTCGAACCACAACCTAGGGGACTTCTGGGCAACATCAGCGCCCAGTCAAGAGTTCCCTCTGCCGAACGTTGACCGTGTTGTACAGAGCCGTAGAGGATCTTGGGCTCCGACTGGGCGACTAGGGTGCCCGTGATCGACTGCCAATCGGAGTTGCCAGTAATGGCCAGCGAACAACCCTGCTCCTGGGCGTTCTCTTTCGCCTCCGAGAGCCACGCGTCCGCAGGAGATTCGCTCGCACAAGACGCGAAGACGAGGATGATGCAAGGGATGAGGGAGAAGGAAGTGATTCGAAGCATGGCTCCCCGAAGGGCAGAGACCGTGCCAAGGACGAAGCGGATTCGTTAACGCTTACTGCAAGTGAGGATTAAGGGAGCTCATGCCTGGCTTCCCATTTCACTCGCTACCGTCACCCGTAGGTGCAAACGCGACGGTCCGCTGCGGCTCGAAAGGATCCGGGGGGCGTAAGTCGGGTCGGCAAATGTACCGGAGCTCCGCGCAGCTCTCGTCTACCTCGAGCTTCCATTACAGCGTGTCTCCGGCGCCGACCTCATCTTGGTTGGAGGGTTGCATATAGACCCGGTTTTGGAAGCTCGCCTCGCGCGAGGTGGTGGGCGTCGCCGGCTTTATGACGAGGCGATCGATGGCGTAATCGGTGCCTTCGGTCGAGACTACCGTCTTGCTCTGACCCTTATGGGAGGCCGTTCCCGATGCAGGGCATGAAGCAGAGGATAGCCGCCGTCTTGGTCTTGAGCTTTGGCCGAGGTGAGCAGCAGGGTCAGGATGCATCTCAAGGCGTCGACCACTAGGTACCGCTTGGTGCTGCGGACTTGCTTTGCCGCATCGTAGCCTTTATCGGTGCACCGTTTACTCAACCACTTCCTGAGAGTTCATGGCCGAAACACCTTCTCCCGATGCCATGGCAGATAGTGTCGATGCCCATCCGCGATCCCGATAGCATTCAGGCGCTGGTGTAGGCCGAGTAGCTCGCGGGCGTCGGTGTCGAGGTCTTGCGAGACCTGGACGGTACCGTCATCAGCGAGGGTGATGAAACCCCGGTCAAAGGCGGCATCGAGGTGGGGGGCGAGGAGGATGCCGTTGAAAACGTCGAGGCGTTCGGCATCAGTTTGGCAGTCGGCCCAGGGCTTGATGTGGCTGGCGCGGAGGAGTTCGGGGACGGCGAGCTCGGTAATGGCACAGCGGCCTTCCCAGTAGTCGAAGAGGCCGGCCCGGAAGATGTCCTGGCCGATGCGTTGCACGACGAGTCGCTCGACTTCGGTGCTCTTGGGCAGCGTGGCGGTCTTCTTTTCGAAGACGCGCAGCAGCTCATTGGGGAGCGTACGCGAAAGCTGGAAGGCGCGGCGCACGAGGCGGTGGAGCGCGGGGATATCAGTGACGGTGCGGCCGGCAGTGGCGCCCTCGGGCAGCGGCGATGCCATGGGGGTGCCGTGCTCGCCGAGGGCGCGGGCGACGTGGACTTGCGAGAGCGCCACCAGGAATAGTTCGTAGCCGAGGGCGGTGAGCCAGATGCGCAGGGGGGCCTGGGTGCTAGCAAAACTGAGCCATCCTTTGGGCGCCGGCAGCTCCTGGTCGAAGCCATTGTCGATGGCGGCCTTCTCCAGACGCGTGGCCGTGGCCGGTGAGAGGGGCCCCATCATCGGGCGGCTTCCCAGGGACGGCGAGCGGCTCTATCGGCCAACATTCGGTCAGTATTTGGCCACCCCTTCCCAAGTGGCCGAATACTTTCTTCATCATTCCAGTTAGTTACGCGATGGTGGCCGAATCTCATGCCCCATCCTCCCCGCCGTGGCCGAATCCGCCCGGTGCGTAGCGGCGTCCACGAGTCTTGCCCCGGGCGGATATGGAACCCTGCAATACGAGGTCCTCGAGAGCGCGACGAAAGGTGCGCATCGGGATCTCCGATCCGACGCGCACATGGATTTCGCTCGCGGTCGAATCGGGGTAGCGGGCGACATCCTCCACGATGAGGGCACGAAGGCGGTGCGGTTCGATCCGCTCGAGGGTTGTCTGCTGGTCCAGGCCGGCCTCGCGCAGCAGTTGAGGCGCCACGTAGTAGCGCGTGCCGCTCGTGCGACCGGTCTGCACTACGAAGCCCAGCTTGACCAGCCTCCCTAGCCAAGGGCGAAGCTCGTCGGCTTCGGCAACCTCAAGGCCGCTCACCAGTTCTGCGGCGGTCATGGTTTCAGCCTGACCCAGCATACCGAGCGCGATGCGCTCACGTTGGGTGAGCTGATGCTTCTGGTCGACATCGGCAATAAGTCGGATGATGCCGGGATGGATCACCCGACGCTGCACGACGACGTGCACGGAGTCGACGCCCTCGATCACGGTGGGTGCCGCGCGCCCACTCGTCAGGAGGCGGTCGTACATGAGGTCAAAGCCGCTGCCTTCGCGTTCCATGAGTCCCCAGTCGTGGAAGACACGGGCAAGGTTATCGTTGCGGCGGCGGCTGGCATGCAGGATGTTTGACGGGGCGACGCCAAGCGGGAGGCGTCCGGCGTTGACGACCTCGAGGCGATCGGGGTGGAGGTTGAGGAAAATGTCGCCGCGCTGCGTGTAGGGGCGGTGCACGAGGGCGTTGACGAGTAGCTCGCGCACGACCGTCTCTTCGTAGGCCGGAATCTTGCTGCGAAAGAGGCCCTCCGGCACCTCGTAACTCTCACGGAAGTCGGGGACCTCTTGCCAGATGGCGTCGACCAGCTCGATAGGCGAGAGGCTGTAATCATCCCAGACGTGCTTGGCGATCTTCTCGCCGCGCTCGTCGTACTTGATGGCCTGGACCACGGGCGCAGTGCCGAGGCGGCTTCGGTCCGCAGTGGTGCCGAGCAGCAGAACCCCAAGATTGGTGAGCACGTCGCCCGTCGCGAGACGATAGTGGTCTATCAGCTCGTCGTCACTCTTCTCCTTCACCGAGGTCTTCACACGGTCCGAGGCGCGGATCGTTGCCGCGAATGCCGAAAGCCTCTTCGTGTCGACCTTGCGGCGGTCGATCCGCAGGGAGGTCATCGACTCCCACGGACATGTCGGCCGTTCGTCGGCGAGCCGAAGCACGTCGTCGCCCACGACGGGCTTGCAGATGTCGCCGACCCGAACGAAATAGCGACCGTCGCTGGTCGAGGCGACCCCGACCGAGCGCGGGATCGTGAGCACGATGTATTCGTCGTCCCTGTCGCTTTGCCGTACCTCCGGTAGCACCTGAACGTTGACCGTCAGCTCGCCGATACGCTTGCGGATGCGGTCGAGGAGCGTTGGGTCGATTCGTTGTCCACTCGGTGGTCCACTCTCCCCGTCTTCGATACCGATCAGGAGCTGGCCGCCAGAGCCGTTGGCGAAGCACACACAGTCCTGCGCCAGCTCGGCGAAGTTGGCGGTTTTCCCCGTGACCACGCGAAGCGACTTGCAGTCGGAGTGCTGCCCCTCGTTAGGCACCGCGTCGGCTCGAGGCTGCTTGACGCTATCCTTCGTCATGACGCGCCCTCCGCTTGTTTGTCGCGTGGTGGGTGGGCGACTTTGGGGTCGGCGGGCGGAGGGTCAAGGCGGGTCTGATAGGGCCTGCCGGTGCGGGCGGCCTCGGCCATCTGGTCGTAGATCTCGAGGATGACACGCTTGGTGCGGTACTCGCCATGGGCCTTCTCGTCGTTCTTTCGGACGATGGGGAAGGTCTCCATGATGTAGTCAATCTGAGAACTATCTAGGCCGAAGAGAGATCTCGCAACAAAAGCATCGATCTCGGCGCGGAGGATCGCTCGTCTAAAGGGATCGACCTCGCCCGGCACAACGGTATCTTGGCCGCACTGGTCAACAAACCCCTGGTATGCAAGGGCATTCCAATAGCAGTGCATCTCTGAACTGATACAAGTGAGAAGAGCAGCCCTCGGAACGAGAAATCGTGCCGCGAATGAATCTGCTGAAAGACGGGGAAACGGAAGACTATCAAGAACGGTGTTTGTCATGTTGAGACTCACCATTTTGCGCACCAGCCAGTCAACAACGAATGAGTTGGCGACCGACAGCCAGACCATGTATGCCCATTCAAAAGGACGCGGAAACGCTATGGTTGCCACCGAGTTTCCGCACACGGTGTCTGGCGGTATAAGCGATGCGAGCAGCGTGCGTTCGTTGCTGGAGCTAGTGACCTTGCAGTAGCCGACGCGGGGCCGGCGGATGCGATCGCCGAGCTTGTCCGGGAGATTGCCGGCATCGATGTGCCACTGAGGACGAATAGATTTCCCAGCGCTACCAAACTCCAGATCATCCCACCGTGCGGCTCTCCCGCGTCCTGAATGGTATGCCTTAGCCCGGTGATCGAACGCGTCCACCATTCGCCCCTCGTATACGGGTAGATCCCCTGGGTCCTCCGTGAACCGGTGGCGGTCCATGGTCATATCGAGTTCACGCATATGCTCGCGGATTGGCTGACCGGCTGACGTGTCGCCCAGCGTCGGCGCAGCAGAGTACATCTTGGAGACGATGGCGATGTCTGTGGGCGAAGACAGCTCCATTACCGCAAGTGCCTCTGGGCTGAGTTTCCGAACGAGATGGACCTCAAGTCGGATCGGCGGCTTGTGCGCTGCCAATCGCAGCGCGGCTTCGTCCCGTATCCCGAACGCCGCTCCAAA
>ERZ1066121.2261-NODE-2261-length-12397-cov-7.172095_pt1 | contig 12397 bp, 7 predicted proteins | sample MGYA00382768_ERZ1066121 | MGnify/ENA primary metagenome ERZ1066121 (study PRJEB33369, sample SAMEA5778351) | biofilm metagenome | biome: Industrial cooling water; feature: Water cooling tower basin; material: Biofilm | place: United Arab Emirates | collected... | reverse complement strand
GCAGCGACGCTGCGCGACGCGGGGCGTTCGGCCGATGCCGAGGCTGCATGGCAGGCGGCGCTGGCGCTGCGCCCCGGCTTCGTCCCCGCCCTGGTCGGCCTCGGCCTCGCCGCCCGGCGGCGCGGCGACCCTGGCACCGCCCTTGCCCGCTTCGAGGCCGCCGCCGCCGCGGACCCCGCCAACCCTGGCCTCCGGGCGGAGCTGGCAGCGACGCTGCGCGACGCGGGGCGTTCGGCCGATGCCGAGGCTGCATGGCAGGACGCCCTCCGGCTGCGCCCCGGCTTCGTCCCCGCCCTGGTCGGCCTCGGCCTCGCCGCCCGCCGCCGCGGCGATCGCGCCGCCGCGCTCGCGCATTTCGAGGCCGCGGCCGCGGCCGCTCCCGGTACCCTGTCCGTGCTGCTGGAACTGGCGGCCGAGCGGCGCGAGCAGGGCGATCTCGAGGGCGCCCGCGATGCGGCGCGCCGCGCCCTGGCAGTCGAGCCCGGTCACGCCGCGGCCTGGATCAGCCTTGGCCAGACCGAGCGCCGCGCCGCCCGGCACGAGGCGGCGCGCGACGCCTTCGCCCGCGCGCATGCCGCCGATCCGAAGGCGCTGCCCCCCGTTCTGGACCTCGCGGCGGAGCATTTCCTGCTCGGCGACCCGGATGCCGCCGAGGCCCTGCTGCAGCACGCCATCGCCGCCCATCCACGCGCCGCCGCGCCGCGCGCCGCCCTCGCCCGCCAGCACCGCATCGCCGGCCGCTTCGCAGCGGCGATCGCCCTTGGCCGCGAGGCCGATGCGCTGGAGCCGGGCCTGCGCCCCGCCGCCCTGACCGTCGCGGAGGCGTTGTTCGAATCGGCACAGCCGGAGGCGGCGCTGGCCGAGCTGGCCGAGGCCGAGCAGGCCTGTGCCGCCGCCGAGCACCGCGCCTCCCTCGCCGCCGCCCGCATCACCCTGTTGCGCCGCGCCGGGCGCATCCCGGAGGCGGTGGCGGCGGCCCGCGCGGCAGGAGCCGCCCAGCCCGGCGAATTCGGCCTCTGGCATGCCCGCTGCCTGGCCGAGCTGCGGCTCGGCGACGCGGCCGCGGCGGCGGCCTGCTTCGCCGCCGCGCCGCCCGCCGTGACCCCGGCGCAGCGCCACGCCCTTGCAAGCTGCCGGGCCGAGGCAGCGGAGCTGCGCGGCGACCACGCCACGGCTGAGGCCGAGATGGCGGAGGCGGCGCGCCACGCCCCCACGGCGCCCTTCCCGCATGACGTGCTCGCCCGGCTGGCGCTGCTGCGCTGGGACGCGGCGGCGGTGCGCCACCACCTCGGCGAGGCGCTGCGGCTGCAGGCCGGCGAGGTGGCGCTCGGCCGGCGGCAGGGGCGGTTCAACCTCACCCTGCCGGGCCAGCTCCTCGATGAGGCGGCACTCACCCCGGGCCTGACGGCGGCGCTGGCCGCCGCCCTGGCGCTGCCCGAGCCGGTGGAGGCGGTCGCCGCGGTCGCCGCCGTGCTGCGTGCCAACCCCGATGTCACCGCGCCGGCCATGGCGCTGCTGGTGGCGCTGCGCCGCCAGGGGCCGCTGGTCACGCCGGACCCGGATGCACCGCCGATTCCCCGCGCCATCGGCCAGTTCTGGGATACGGGGGAGCCGCCGGCCGACGTGGCCGGCATCATGGCGAGCTGGGAGGAGCGGAACCCTGGCCATGCGCTGCGCCGCTTCGACACCGCCTCGGCCATCACCTGGCTGGCCGCGCACGACGCGCCGAAGACACTCGCCGCGTTCCTGCGCGCCGATGGCGCGGCGCAGCGCGCCGACCTTTTCCGCCTGGCCTGGCTCGCGCGGCAGGGCGGCCTCTGGGTGGATGCCGACGATCGCTGCCTCGCGCCGATCGAGGCGGTGCTGCCGGCCGGCGCGGCGCTGGTGGGCGTGCAGGAGGATCTCGGCTCCTGCGCCAACAACCTGCTGGCGGCGGCGCCGGAGCATCCGGTGATCCTGCGCGCGCTGCGGGATGCGGTGGCGGCGCTGAACCGCGGCGACGGCGACATCGTCTGGCTGGCCACCGGACCGGGGCTGGTCACGCGCAGCCTCGGCGCCGCGGTGCTGGAGGCGTCGGGCGATGGCCGCATCGGCCTGCCGCCGGGCGTCGCCATCCTCGACCGGCGCGCGGTGATGCCCTGCGTCGCCATGCATGCCGCGGCCGCGTACAAGACCACGTCGCGCTACTGGCAGCACCCGGGCCGCCGGCGTGGCGGCGCGGCGGAGACGCGTGTTGACCCGCCCGAGACAGGTCCATAGGGTGCCCGCCGCCGCTGTCCCGCCAACGGAGGTCGCCGCCCTGACCGCGCCACCCGAGCCCGGGCCGGACACCGCGCTGGACGACGTCGTCAACGCCTATCGTGCCTTCCTTGGACGCAACCCGGAGGGCGAGGCGGTCATCGCCGCCAACCTGCGGCGCAGCCCGGCGGCGATCGCCGCGGTGCTGGTCCGCTCCAACGAGTTCCGCGCCAAGCTGCGCGACATCGCCGCCGACCGGCTGACCAGCCACGCGACCCTCACGCAGGAGGAGCTGGCGGAGGCGCTGGCCTGGGCCCGCCGCCGCGACCTGGTGCCGCCGGACACCGAGGCCGCTTCGGGGGGCGCCTCCCCGGCCACGCTCTTCGCCGCGCTGCTGGTGGCGCCGCCGGTACGCGACGCGCTGGCGGACTCGCCGGACGACGTGCGCGCCGCGCTCGCCCATTTCGCCGCGACGCCACCCGAGCACATCGCACTGCACCGCCTTACCCGCCCGGCGACGGAGGCTGACCGCGAGGTGCTCGACCTCATCCTGTTCGGCACGACGGAGGGCGCCGCCGGGGAGGCGCCGACGGCGCCGGGCCAGCCGCTGCACCGCCTGATCGCCGCCCGCATCGGTCATCACGGCTTCCAGGCCGAGGTGCTTCGGCCGCTGATCGCCACCGCCCCTCTGCCCGCCTTCGGCCTGGCGCCGGCCGAGGCGGAGCGGTGCGCCGACTGGCTCGAACGCCGGCTTGGCGTGGCGCCCGGGGAGAGCCTGGTGCTCGGCGCCCTGCCCGCGGCGCTGCTGCGCGCCCCGGCGGTGGACGATCTCTTGTGGCGGATCTGGCCGGCCGAGCATACGGCGGCCATGGGCGCCCTGCCTGCCCTCGCCGCCGGCGCGCACCAGTTGCAGGCGCTGCGCGTCACCACGGAAGACGTGGCGCTGGCCTACCTGGCGGTGCTCGGCCGACCGGCGGAAGCAGCGGCGGTGCGCCGCGCGCATGAGGGTGCGCCGCTCTCCGCCATGCTGAGCACGCTGCTCGCCTCCGGCGAGTTCCGGGCGCATGTGCTGGCGCGGCTGGCCGGCGCGGGAGACGCGATCCCGCATCAGGGGCTGACCGGCGAGCAGCGGCGTGCGGTGGCGCAATGGCTGGCGACGCGCATCGGTGCCCTGGGGCGGAGCGGCGTGCCGGCGCCGCAGCACCCGATGGTGCTGCTCGCCCGGCTGCTGCTGCTGCCGGCGCTGGATGGGGAGCTTGCGCGGGTGCATGGCCCGCTCTGGGCCGAGGCACGGACGGCGCTGCGCGGCTGGCTGGCGGAGGGGCACCAGGGCCCGGTCGGCGCCATCGACTACGTGACCGGGGACTGGATCGCGGGATGGGCGCTCGATCCCGGCGGCGCCGCGCCGCTCGACATCGAGGTGCATTGCAACGGCCGCCTGGTGGCCGTCGGCCGCGCCGACCGCCCGCGTCCCGGGGCCATGGAGGGGGAGGACGGGTACGGCGCCGATTGCGGCTTCCGCCTTCGCTGGCGTGGCCGGTCGGGGGCGCGCGACGCGGCCGCGCCGGGGCTGCGATTCCAGATCCTCGCCGCGCGCTCCGGCGAGCCGGTCGGCGCCGCCTTCCAACTCGACAGCGTCTTCGTCGAGCCGCGAACCACGCTGCAGATGCTGACCCTGGAGCTGGCGCAGGCGCGGGCCACGCTGGACCGCCTGGAGCGGCTGCTGCCGCAGCTGGAGAGCTTCACCGGCTTCCCGCCGGAGGAGCACGCCGCCTTCCGCCGCGCCCATTGCGTGCCGCCACCGCAGGCGGCGGACGGGCCGGCACCGGATGCGGACGCGCCGCCGATCCGCGTGGTGGTGCCAGGCCGCGGCGTCTCCGTCCGCGGCCTGCGGCGCATCCTTGAAGCACTGCGGCGCCAGGAGGGCCCGCGCTGGGAAGCGGTGCTGCTGGCAGCGACGCCGGAGCAGGCGGCGCTGGGGGAGGCGGCGGCGGCGCGCGACCCGCGCATTACCCTGGTCGCGGTGCCGCCCGAACCGCCCGGGGCGGAATTGGCGGCGGAGCGGGCGACGGTGACGGGGGTCGCACCCGGCGCGCTGGTGCTGCTGCTGCCGCCCCGCGCCATGCCGGCGACGGAGCATGCCCTGGCATGGTTCGCCCATGCCGCCGCCCGGTTCCCCGACAGCCCCGGATTCTACTGCGACGAGGACAGCGTCACGGAAGAGATTCGCGACCGCCGCGACCGGCATGCCGCGCCGGTGCTGCGCACCGCATTCGACCATTGGTCGCTGCCGGCCGCCAATGGCTGCGGTGCGATCCTCTGCGCCCGCGCCGGGGCTCTGGCGGCGGCGCTGGACGCCGCACGCGACGCCGACGACCGTGCCGCGCAGCGCTGGATCGCCTGGGCGGCGCTGGTCCGCGCGGGGGCAGTGGCGCACATCCCGCGGCTGCTGGTCTCGCGCCAGGTGGGCGAGGCGGCGGAGGAGCCAGCGGAACCCGCCGATCCGGTGGCGACCCGCGCCGCGCTGCGGCCGCTGCTGCGCTACCCCTGGCTGCTGCCCGGCACGGAGCCGGAGCCGGACACCGCGGCGCGCATCAGCGTCATCATCCCGACGCGCAACGGCGGCGCGCTGCTGGCGGACTGCCTCGCCTCCCTGCGCGAGAAGGCGGCGGCGCCCGACCTGCTGGAGCTCATCGTCGTCGACAACGGCAGCGACGCGGCGGCGACGCTGGCGGTCCTGGCCGAGGAGGCGGCGCGCGGCGTGCGCGTGCTGTGCCGGCCGGAGCCGTTCAACTGGTCGCGCCTGAACAACGGGGCGGCGCGGGAGGCGGCTGGCGAGCATCTGCTGTTCCTGAACGACGACACGCGCATGCTGACCGGCGGCTGGGACCGCGTGCTGCGGCGGCTGCTGGCGGAGTCCGCGGTCGGCGCGGTCGGCGCGCGGCTGGTCTACGAGGATCTCACCCTCCAGCATGCCGGCGTGGTGCTCGGCGTGGAGGCGCTGGCGGCGCATGAGGGCGTCGGCGCCGCGATGGACGCGCCCGGCCCGGGCGGGCGCTGGCAGGCCCTGCGCGCCGCGGGCGCCGTGACGGGCGCCTTCCTCGCCTGCCGGCGCGCGGTGTTCGCGCGCCTGGAGGGGTTCGAGGAGCACGCCTTCGGCGTGACCTTCAACGACGTGGATTTCTGCCTGCGCCTGCGCGCCGCGGGGCTTGCGGTGCTCTACGCGCCGGGGATCGTGTTGGTGCACTACGAGTCGAAGAGCCGCGGCATCGACGACCAGGACGCGGCGAAGCAGGAGCGCGCCGAGTTCGAGCGGCGGCTGCTGGTGCAGCGCTGGGGCGCCTCGGTGCTGGTGGATCCGGGCTTCAACCCGCATTGGAGCCGCTGGGCTCGACCCTTTGCGGCGTTGCGCGAGCCCTCGGCGGCGGAGATCGCCGAGCACCTGGCGGTGAGCGCCGCGGGGGATCCATGGCGGCTGCCGGCGCCGGCCGGCGGTGGCGGGAGCGCCGGCGATGGATGCCGTCCTGGCCAGCCTTGACCCGGCCAGCGCGGGTCGCGGAGGCCAGACCTTGCACCGACTCGCTGGGGTGGCGGCGCACGGCCGGGCCGGGTGGCTGGGGGCCGACGGCCGTGGCCTGGCATGGACCGGGTCGGCGCCCGATCCGCGCCACATGTTACCGAATTTGCCAATATATTGGCAAGAGTGTCATTCTTAAGTCTCTGTGAAATCAGCGATACCATGCTATGTGACGGCGGGAAATCGGAAGTTCAGAGATGCATTTTCGTCCACGCGGCAACACCATCCAGCTGGTGCGCACGGCCTATGACGCGGAGAAGAAGGGCGCGAAGAGCGAAGTCGTCGGGCGCATCCCGAAGCGCGCCACCGAAGTGCCGGAGGAGCTGAAGGCGAAGCTCACGGCCGAGGAGCTGGCCGCCTGCACCACCTACCTCGACCAGGTGAAGGCGATCGAGGAGCTGCAGCTCAAGGTCACCGCCCTCACGCTGCGCCAGACCGTCGCCCAGGCCATCGAATACGCCGAGGGCGTCACCGACGAGGCCGAGCGCGACCAGCTGAAGGCGATCTTCGCCGAGTCCGTGCTGGCGCTGCGCCGCGCGTCCAACCCGAAATCGCCAGAGGAGCGGCGCGGCGGCAAGGGTGGCGGCGCTGGCAAGGGCGGCGGCAAGGGCGGCAAGCGCCGCCGGGACGAAGAGGCGTCCTCCGCGGCCGCCTGATCCGGGCGCTTCCGGGCGGTGCCGGTCGAACGCCCGCGTTCACCGGCACCGGCGGCTTCATCCGTGTCGCAGCAGCCCTTCCAGGTAGCGGCCATAGCCGCTGTTGTGCAGCGGCCTGGCCACCTCGAGCAGCTGCGCATCGTCGATGAATCCCTTGCGCCAGGCCACTTCCTCGGGCGAGGCGACCTTCTGGCCGGTGCGCTTCTCGATGGCGCGCACGAACTCGCCGGCCTCCAGCATCGAATCATGCGTGCCGGTATCCAGCCAGGCATAGCCGCGGCCGAGCCGGCAGACCCGCAGGCTGCCTTCATCCAGGTAGGCGCGGTTGAGGTCGGTGATCTCCAGTTCGCCGCGCGGCGACGGTGCGAGGCCGCGGGCGATCGCCGGCGCGCGGCCGTCGTAGAAATAGAGCCCGGTCACCGCCCAGTCGGAGCGCGGCTGCGGCGGCTTCTCCTCGATGGTGAGGGCGCGGCCACCGGTGTCGAACTCCACCACGCCGTAGCGCTCCGGATCGGCGACGCGGTAGGCGAAGACGGAGGCGCCGTGCGGCGCGAGGGTTTCCGCCATGCGGGTATCCAGCGCCTCGCCGTGGAAGATGTTGTCGCCGAGGATCAGCGCGGAGGGGCCGCCGCCGAGGAATTCCTCGGCCAGCACCAGCGCCATGGCGATGCCGTTCGGCGTCTCCTGCACCTGGTAGGTCAGCCGGATGCCCCATTGCGACCCATCGCCGAGCAGGCGACGGAACATCGGCAGGTCGTGCGGCGTGGAGATCACCATGATCTCGCGGATGCCGGCCAGCATCAGCACCGAGAGCGGGTAGTACACCATCGGCTTGTCGTAGACCGGCAGCAGCTGCTTGGAGACCGCGAGCGTCGCCGGATAGAGCCGCGTGCCGGAGCCGCCGGCCAGGACGATGCCCTTCATCGCGTGATCTCCTGCGGGCCGATCAGCGCATCCAGGCAGCGATCGAGCGAGGCGCGCCAGTCGGCGGCCCGGATGCCGAGGACCCGCGCGGCATGCGAGCAGTCGAGGCGGCCGTCGGCGGGGCGGCGCGCCCGGGTCGGGTATTCGGCGGTAGTGATACGCAACAGGCGCGGCACGCGGCGGCCGCGTGCGGCAGCGCCGGCGAGGATCGCCTGCGTGAACCCGTGCCAGGTCGTGTGCGGCGCGCCGGTGAGATGGAAGACGCCGAAGCCCGCATCGCCCGCCTTCGCGGCGGCGAGGCGTGGCAGCAGCGCCACCGCCGCATCGGCGAGGTCGTCGGCGAAGCTCGGCGCGCCGTGCTGATCGGCGACGACGCGCAGCTCCTCGCGCTCCGCGGCCAGGCGCAGCATGGTCTTCACGAAATTCGCGCCATGCGGCGAGCAGACCCAGGCCGTGCGGAGCGTGGTGCTGCGCGGGTTGGCGGCGTGCAGCGCGCGCTCGCCGGCGAGCTTGGAGGCGCCATAGACGCCGGCCGGGTTCGGCGCGTCGTCCTCCGTGTACGGCGCGCCCTTCATGCCGTCGAAGACGTAGTCGGTGGAGTAGTGCACCACCGGGATGCCGGCCCGCGCCGCCGCCGCGCCGAGCAGCCCGGGACCGGTCGCGTTCACCGCGAAGGCGAGGTCGCGCTCCTCCTCCGCGCGGTCCACCGCCGTGTAGGCGGCGGCGTTGACCAGCGCCTCCGGCCGGTGCGCGGCGAAGGCGCGGGCGATGGACGCGGCATCGGTGATGTCGAGCTCCGGCGGCTCCAGCGCCACCACGGCATGGCCGGCCGCGGGCAGCCGCGCGACGAGCTCGGTGGCGATCTGCCCGATGCGGCCGGCGACCAGGACGCGCATCAGGGGTGCTTCCCGGCGAGCAGGCCGAGGCGTTCGCCGGCGTAGCGCTGCTCGCGCAGCGGCCGCCACCACCAATCATTCGCCAGATACCAGTCGATGGTCCGCGCGATGCCGCTGGCGAAGCTTTCGCGCGCGGCCCAGCCCAGCTCCGCCTCGATCTTCGCGGGATCGATGGCGTAGCGCCGGTCATGGCCGGGGCGGTCGGCGACGAAGCGGATCAGCGAGCGCCGCGGCGCCACGGCCGGCACGCGCTGGTCCAGCAGGTCGCAGACGGCGTGCACGACATCGAGGTTCGTCATCTCCGACCGGCCGCCGACGCAGTAGGTCTCGCCGGGACGGCCACGCTCCACCGCCGCGACCAGGGCGCGCACATGGTCCTCGACGAAGAGCCAGTCGCGCACGTTGCCGCCGTCTCCATAGACCGGCAGCGGCCTGCCTTCCAGCGCGTTGAGGATGATCAGCGGGATCAGCTTCTCGGGGAAGTGGAAGGGGCCGTAGTTGTTCGAGCAGTTGGTGACGATGGTCGGCAGCCCGTAGGTCTCGTGCCAGGCCCGCGCCAGGTGGTCCGAGGCCGCCTTGCTGGCCGAATAGGGCGAGCGCGGGTCGTAGGAGGTGCGCTCGTGGAAGGCGCCGGTCTCGCCGAGCGAGCCGAACACCTCGTCGGTCGAGACGTGCAGGACGCGGTAGCGCGCCTTCGCCGCCGCATCGAGTCCCGCATGGAAGGCCCGCGCCGCCTCCAGCAGGGCGAAGGTTCCGGTCACGTTGGTCTCGATGAAGGGCGCGGCGCCGGCAATGGAGCGGTCGACGTGGCTTTCCGCCGCCAGGTGCATCACCGCATCGGGGCGGAATTCCGCGAAGGTGGCGCGCATCCGCGCCGCGTCGCAGATATCCGCCTGCAGGAAGGCGAAGCCCGGTCTCCCCTCGCAATCCCGCAGGGAGCGCCGGTCGCCGGCATAGGTCAGCTTGTCGACGACCAGCACCGCCTCCGCCCCGCGCTCCAGCACCAGGTGGCGGACGAGGGCCGAGCCGATGAACCCGGCACCGCCGGTGACGATCACGCGCATGCGGGGATCCAGCCAGGGAAGCGTGTCGGAAGCATGGCCGCGGCTAATCGAACACCGCTGGCAGGTCACGCAGCCGGGGCGCGGCGCGATCCTTCTCCGAGAGCCGCACGGCATTGGCCGCGAAGGGCCAGGGCAGCGCCAGGTCGGGGTCGTTCCACAGCACCGAGCGTTCCTCCGCCGGGGCGTAGAAGGCGGTGACCTTGTAGGCGACCTCGGTATCCGGCTCCAGCGTGCAGAAGCCGTGCGCGAAGCCGACCGGCACGTAGAGCTGGCGGGCATTCGCCGCGCTCAGCTCCACCGCGACATGGCGGCCACAGGTCGGCGAGGAGCGGCGGATGTCCACCGCCACGTCCAGCACGGCGCCGCGCAGCACCCGCACCAGCTTCGCCTGCGCCACCGGCGGGCGCTGGAAATGCAGGCCGCGGATCGTGCCGGGCTCGGCCGAAAGGGAATGGTTGTCCTGCACGAAGGCATCCGTGATGCCGAGGGCGGCGAAGTCGCGGGTGCTGAAGGTCTCGAGGAAGAAGCCGCGATGGTCGCCGAAGCGCCGCGCCGCAATCAGCTTCGGGCCTGGAATGTCGAGCGGCAGCACGGTGAAATTGCCTGCGGCAAGCGGCGCCTCGGGCCGTGCCGCCGTATCACCCGCGCGCATGCAGCACTCCCCGGCAAGGACCCCGCGGCGGATGCGGGGGCATCGGATCCGACCTCGGCCGCGACCTCTCCCCTCGCGCCGGGCGCGAGTCAAGCGCCCCTGCCCCGCCGGCACGGTGCGCACATCGATCCGGGCAGGACAACCTGCCGGCACGCAGCCCCTTGTATGGGCACCGTGCCTGCCACATTCCGGCGGCGGGGAGCGGCACCGGAGCCCGCCCACGCCTGCCGGAGAAGCCCACCATGCCACCGCGCCACCATCGCCCCGCCGCCGCACCGGTCACCCGCCGTGCCACGCTGGCGGCGCCGCTGCTGCTGACCGGGTTCGCCGCCACGGTGCGCGCGCAGGATGCGGCCTGGCCCGGGCGGGCGGTGACGCTGATCGTGCCCTGGGCGCCGGGTGGTTCCAACGACGTGGTTGCCCGCATGCTGGCGCCGGGGCTGGAGGCGCGCTTCGGCCAGCCCTTCGTGGTGGAGAACCGGCCCGGTGGCGGCGGCAGCCTCGGCATGGGCATGGTGGTGCGCGCCCGAACGGACGGGCTGACCATGCTGGTCTCCTCGGCCTCCAACCACGTGTTCCACCCGCTGATCTCGCCCGATCTCGGCTACCAGGTGCCGGAGGCGCTGGCCGGCGTTGCCATGCTGGTGGACGTGCCGAACGTGGTGGCCGCGGCCAATGCGCTCGGCGTCGGCACCATCCCCGAACTGGTGGCGAAGATCCGGGGGACACCGGGCGGCGTGCCCTTCGCCTCCTCCGGTGTCGGCTCCTCCAACCACTTCGCCGGCGAGCTGTTCCGGCTGCGCGCGGGGCTGGAGATGACGCATGTGCCCTATCGCGGCGGCGGGCAGGCGATCGCCGACCTGATCGCGGGAACGGTGCCGGTGGGGTTTCTCAACCTGCCGACGGTGTGGGGCCCATCCCAGGCCGGGCGGCTGAAGCTGCTGGCGGTGGGCACGGACACCCGCGTCGCCAGCCGGCCCGAGGTGCCGACGGTGCAGGAGGGCGGCGTGGCGGACTACGCGGTGCGGTCCTGGACCGGGCTGTTCGCGCCGCGCGGCACGCCACCCGCGGTGCTGGAGCGGGTCTCGGCGGCGGTCAGGGAGATCCTGGCGCAGCCGGCGCTCAGGACGCGCCTGGTGGATGGCGGCAGCGAGCCGATCTGGTCGGCGCCGGCGGACACCGATGCCTTCGTGCGGGCCGAGTATGCGCGCTGGGCGCCGGTCGTGAAGGCGGCGAACATCAAGCCGGAGTAGGCTGGAGGGACGATGATGCCGGTCCCGCCCGGCCGTCAGGCCCCCGCCGCGACGGGCGCGGCGATGCCGCCCAGGTTGCTCTTCAGGTCGGCGACGGCCGTCGCGCCGGCGAGCTTGCCGAAGACGGCGCCGTTGATCAGTCCCGAGCCGCCCGGGTAGTTGAAGTAGAAGATCCCGCCCACCAGCTCGCCGCAGGCATAGAGACCGGGGATCGCCTGGCCGTCGGCGTCCAGCACCCGCGCCTCGGTGTCGATGCGCAGGCCGCCGAAGGTGAAGGTGATGCCGCAGCCGACCTGGTAGGCCTCGAAGGGTCCCTCGTCGATGGTGTTGGCCCAGTTGGTCTTGTCCACCGCCAGGCCCTCGGTGCGGCGCCCGTCCTTGACGTTCGGGTTGAACGGGATGTCCTGGCGGACGGCGGCGTTGTAGGCGCGGATCTCATCCAGGAACGCCTTGGCGTCCACGCCTTCGAGCTTCCCGGCCAGCTCCTCCAGCGTGTCGGCCCGAACCTTGGTCACCTGCTTGATGCGGTACTCGTCGCGCAGCTGGGCGGCGACCTTCCGGTCGAACACCTGCCAGGCGAAATTGCCCGGCTGCTCCAGCACGACACGGCCATACTTCGCGTAGGTGTAGTTGCGGAAATCCGCGCCTTCGTCGAGGAAGCGCCTGCCGTCTGCGTTGATCAGCACGGACCAGGGGTAGGAGTGCTTCTGGAAGGCGTCGCCCACCGCCAGGTCGCCGTATTCGGGGGCGTTGAAGTCCCACTGTACGGCGTGGCAGCCGCTGTAGTTGCCGAAGGGGCTGGCGCCGATCTCCAGCGCCATCTTGATGCCGTCGCCGGTATTGAAGCGGGTGCCGCGCACCTTCGCCAGCTCCCAGCCCGGGCCGAGATAGCGCGTGCGCATCTCCGCATCACCCTGGAAGCCACCGGCGGCGAGAATCACGCAGGGCGCCTTGAGGTCGTAGATGCGGCCCGGCGACTTCACCCGTACGCCCTCGACCCGGAAGCCGTCGGTGAGGATCTCCTGCGCGCGCGTGGCGTAGCGGATCTCGATGCCGCGCTTCTTCGCGGCGTCCGTCTCCGCCTGCACCAGCCCGGGGCCGCCGCCCCAGGCAGCGACGGTCAGCCCGCCCCAGAAC
>ERZ1066121.2260-NODE-2260-length-12407-cov-7.921227_pt1 | contig 12407 bp, 8 predicted proteins | sample MGYA00382768_ERZ1066121 | MGnify/ENA primary metagenome ERZ1066121 (study PRJEB33369, sample SAMEA5778351) | biofilm metagenome | biome: Industrial cooling water; feature: Water cooling tower basin; material: Biofilm | place: United Arab Emirates | collected... | reverse complement strand
CCACGATTTCGACCTGTGCATCACCGACATGCGCCTGCCCGACGGCAACGGCACGCAGCTCGTCGAGCACATCAGCGCGACGCATCCCAACACCGCCGTCGCGATGATGACCGCCTACGGCAACGTCGAGGCCGCCGTGGCGGCCCTGAAGGCCGGCGCCTTCGACTTCGTCACCAAGCCGGTCGACCTCGCCGTGCTGCGCCAGCTCGTCACGCACGCGCTGAACCTCGGCGTGCATCGCCGCGCCGCGGCGCAGGCGAGCAGCGCGCGGCTCGGCGGACCGCGGCTGATCGGCGACTCCCCGGCCATGGCCCAGCTGCGCGAGACCGCCGCCAAAGTGGCGCGCAGCCAGGCGCCGGTCTTCATCTGCGGCGAGTCCGGCACCGGCAAGGAGCTGGTGGCTCGCCTGGTGCACGCGCAGAGCCCGCGCAAGGACGGGCCCTTCGTGCCGGTCAACTGCGGCGCCATCCCGGCCGAGCTGATGGAAAGCGAGCTGTTCGGCCACCGCAAAGGCAGCTTCACCGGCGCGCACGCCGACAAGGACGGCCTGTTCCAGGCGGCGCACGGCGGCACGCTGTTCCTCGATGAGATCGCCGAACTGCCGCTGCACATGCAGGTGAAGCTGCTGCGCGTCATCCAAGAGAAGGCCGTCCGCCCGGTCGGCGCGCCGGCCGAGGTGCCCATCGACGTGCGCATCCTGTCGGCCACGCACAAGGACCTCACGGCGCTGGTCGACGACGGCCGCTTCCGCCACGACCTGTTCTACCGCATCAACGTCATCGCCCTGCCCGTGCCGCCGCTGCGCGAGCGGCGCGGCGACATCCCGCCGATCGCCGAGGCGGTGCTCGCCCGGCTCGCCGCCGAGCAGGGCACGCCGCTGACGCTGGCCGACGACGCCCGGGAGGCGCTGGTGGCCTACCCGTTCCCCGGCAACGTGCGCGAGCTCGAGAACGTGCTGGAACGCGCCGTGGCCCTGGCCGACGGGCCCGTGCTCCATGCAGCCGACCTCGGCCTGCCGCCGGCGGGCAGTTCGCCCCGGGGGATGGCTGCGTCCTCCCCGGGTGCGCTGCCGCCCGGCGTGCCGGAACCCGACGGAAACGACGGCGCGGATTCCCCGCTTCCCGCCGCCGCCGAGGCGCTGGCGCGGGCGCGCGCCGAAGGCGCCCTGCCCGACGCTCTGGCGCAGATCGAGCGCGATGCGCTGATCGCCGCGCTCGACGCCCACCGCTGGCACCGCACGAAGACCGCCGAGGCGCTGGGCATCACCTTCCGGGCACTGCGCTATAAATTGAAGAAATACGGCATCGAATAGGAGTCGACATGATCCGAGAGGGCGCGGCCCGGGCCGCCGCACTGCATCTCGCGCTGAGCGCGGTCGTGGTTGGGGCCTTCCTCGCGCTGGTGATCAGCGTCTGGTACCCGCCACCGCTGCTGCAGGGCGCCGGCGGAATGCGCCTGGTGCTGATCGTCGCAGCGGTCGACCTGGTCGCCGGCCCGCTGATCACGCTGCTGATCTACAAGCGCGGCAAACCCGGGCTCGCGTTTGATCTGACGGTCATCGCCCTGCTGCAGGCGTCGGCCTTGGCGTATGGCCTGCACACCACCTGGGTGAGCCGGCCGGCCTACCTCGTCCTGAGCCCCCATCGCGCCACGCTCGTGTCCGCCAACGAGCTGTATCCCGAAGCCTATGTGGATCAAGCGCCGGCCTGGGGCGCGGTGCCCGTCCTCGTGGTCGCTCCCGAGGATTCCGAAGAGCGGCAGAGACTGCTCTTTGAAGCTGTCGACGGGAAGCCCGACATCGAATTCCGGCCGGAGTACCACCGGCCGCTCTCCGACCCGGCGCTCAGCAACGTGCACGCCACGGCCGATCCGGTCGACGCCGATGAACTGCGCGCCGCCGGCCTGCCGGACAGCGCGCTGGGCGACGTCCGGCGTCTGCCGCTGGTCACCCGCGAACAGGAGCTGGAAGTGTGGTTCAGCCTTCGGGAAGCGCGGGTTCTGGCGCTCCGACGGCCGTAGCGGCGCACGCGTCCTCACCGTCCGCGTAAGCCATCAGGAAGCTGCGCAGGTCGGCCAGTGCCGCAGCGCCCACGCCGGGCCCGTAGGTGGCTTCCAGCTCGGCGACCGCCTGCCCACGGCCCTCGGCAAGCGCGGCCACCATGGCGAGAGTGAGCACCTGCTCTCGCGCGGCCGGATGCAGCCCCGCAAAGGCCGCATCCTGCAGCAAGGCGTTCGCCGCACGGGAGAGCGCCGACCAATCCCGCGCGGAGGCGGCCGACAGCACGGCCAATTGCGCGGCAATGCCCGGCAGGGCCTGCCGGCTGGGCTCGATCCACGCGGCCGTCGCCCACAGCGGCGCGATGCGCTCCGGAGCGAGGATGCCAATGGAGTTTTCCGCCATCGCGGCGAGCACCCGCGAGGTCTCGCGCGCCTCGTCACCGGCAAAGGGGGGCGTGCGGAGGTAGGCAAAAAGCGGCGGCATCGCCCCCTCCTCGCCGGCGAACGAACCGCTCCCTCGGCCCGCCATGGCCTCGGCGAGGGACTCGGCGCGCCAGAGGTCGCGAACGGCAACCGACGCGTCCGTCGGCAGCACGCCGGCGGCCTCGGCAGGCGGGCGCCGACATTCCAGGGCATCGAGGATCGGCAGGCCAGACCAGACGAGGCGCTGCAGAATCATCGAGCTGGCGTTGCGGAAGCGCGTTTCAGGCCCGCGGAGGGAGACCGTCGGGAAGAAATCGGAGTGCGGAGGAGCGTCGTACAGGCGAACCAGCGTGCGCAACACCGAGGCGCCGCCCACGCGACGGATGGCGAGGTCCGCGGGCGAGCCCAATCCCACGCGGCGCAGCTCCGAAGCCAAGGGCTCGGAGGCCCAAGGCGCCTCCGAGTACCCACGGCCCGGCGTCTTGCGGGCCAGGATCAGGAGGTCAGCCGTGTTCGTCACGTAGAGCTCGGAGTGCGGGAAGACCTGCAGCAAGGCCGCCACCATCGTCGCCACCATGGGGTCGTCGATCTCGTAGCTCTGGATCCACTGCACCAGCTGGCCGTCATCCTCGAGGTGCCCGTCGAGGAAGCGGTAGAACTCCTCCGTGAACAGGCTGGCGACGCCGCTGACCCACGGGTTGGACGGCTCCGAGATGATCACATCGTACTTCCGCCCGCCGGCGGCAAAGAAGGTTCGCGCGTCGTCGAAGTACACCTTGGAGCGAGGGTCGAGGTAAGCCCGGTCGACGCGTTCGGCGAAGAACTTTGCGCCCTCCCACATCGCCCGCTCGATCTCGATGTTGTCCACCGTCTGCGGCACGGGGCTGCCGAGCATCGTGTGCGTGGTCAGGCCAGAGCCCCAGCCGATGATCGCCACGCGCTCCGGGGCGGGGTGGGTGGCCAGCGGGAGCGCCGCTGCCATCAGCATGGTGATCTCATCGAGGGTCGGCGCCTGATCCAAAGGCCTCAACGACGCGTCGGGCTTGCCGTTAGTCGAGATCATTTTTCTCGAACCGTCGACCATCACGCCGATGGTGGCCGTCGATCCGTCACGCAAAAAAGGCACCTCGGTCGTTGGCGGCAGGCTCGTGTTCCCGGTCCGGAACACGCCAGCCATCTGCTCGCGCGGATCGAACTTTCCGAATTGAACGCTGACGGCGAAGAAGGCCAACGTTGCCACGCCTGCAATCGCCACCCTCGGCATCCACACGCCGGGGCTGACGACGCGCAGGAGGTAGAGGCCAATCAGTGCATCCATCAGCGCGGCCATCGTCACCGTGAGCCGGATCCCGATCAGGGGGATCAGCAGATGCACAGCCAGAACCACGCCAACGATGGCGCCCACGGTATTCGCCGCATAAACGCGACCGATCGCGGCCTCGCCGCTGCCCTTCCGCAGCAGCGCGGAGGTGAAGAGCGGTAGGGTCATGCCGGCGAAGAACGCGGCCGGGAACATGATCAACATCGCGATGCCCGCGGTGGCCAGCGTATAAAGCGTGTAGCCCTCCTCCGTGCGCGCCAGCGCCCGCATCGTCCAGCCCACCCACTCAAAGCTGGAGGACAGCAGGGGCACCGACACGAGGGCGGCCACGCCCATCAGCACCTGCACAAAGCCCGCGTACTGCACCACGTCCTTGACGGCCTTCGCGCGCTTGCGCACCCAGAGGCCGCCGAACGCCAAGCCCGCGATGAAGGTGGCGAGCATCAGCTCGAAGCTGTGCAGCGTCGTCCCCAGCGCCTGGTTCAGCAGGCGCACCCAGCCGATCTCGTAGACGAACGAGGCCGCGCTCGACAGAAAGGTCGCGCCGAGCAGCACGCGATACAGGTGGGCGAGTTCCGGCGTCGAGACACCGCCATCGGCCGTCGTGGTAGCAGGCGCGGGCAGCGGCGGCAGCGATTCCTCGCGGAGCCCGCGCGCCAAGGCCCAAGCCAGCACGGCCACGAGCAGATTCAGACCGCCGGCAACCGCCATCGCGCCGGGCATGCCGATCGTCGGCAGCAAGACGAAAGTGGCGGTCAGTACGCCCACCGCGGCGCCAATGCTGTTCGTGAAATAGAGCCCCCCCAGCACTTCACCGTCTTCGCCCAGTCGCGCGCGCAGCAAACCGGCGCTCATCAGAGGGAACGTCGCTCCCAGCAGCACGGTCTGCGGCGCAATCAGGGCGGCAGCCGAGCCCCACTGCCACAGCCATGCCAGCCCGAGGCTGCCGAAGAACGGGAGCGCGGAGGCCTGCGACACATCAACGTAGCCGAGGAAAAACGGATGGAAAGCCAGACCCAGCACGCCGATCACGGCCTCGATCACGGCGTAGCCGAAGATCAGCCGCTTCAGGCGATGGGCGAACCGGCTGATCAGCCAGGCGCCCAAGGCCATACCGCCCATGAACATCGCCAGCACCAGCGTCTGGGCATAGGCCGCGTGACCCAGCGTGAGGCCGAGGTAGTGCGACCAGATGGACTGGTAGATCAGGCCCGCGAAGCCGGAGAGAACGAAGAGCCCGAGCAGGGCGGGAGAGAACCACCGGCGTTCCAGCATGGGTCGGATTCCAACAGGTCGTAAAGGAGATGATTCCCAGCGTAGCCGATTCGCAAGCCCCGGCTTGCGCTGCCCCCCGTGCCGGCACCATTCTTGCTAGGTGTGTCCCAAGCCACCGATCGAACTCGCCATGCCCACCCGCAGCGCCGGCTTCACCCTGATCGAACTGATGATCGTCGTGGCGATCATCGCCGTGCTCGCCGCCATCGCGTTACCGGCCTACCAGGACTACACCATCCGCGGGCAAGCAGCCGAGGGGCTGTCGCTGTCCTCGGGCGCGCGCGCTGCCGTCTGGGAGTTCGTCGCGGCTAACGGTCGCCTTCCGGCGTCCAACGCCTCTGCAGGCCTTCCCAGCGAAACCAGCATCCGCGGCCAGTACGTCACGCAGATCAAGGTCATCCCGATCGGCATCGAGATCACCTATGGCGGGCAAGCCAACGTGCTGCTCCAGAGTAAGACCGTGGTGGTCGAGCCGAGCTTTGCCGCCGGCGACGGCTCGGTGCGCTGGACCTGCACCGGCGGCGACCTGCAGCCCAAGTATCGCGCCACCATCTGCCGCTGAAGGGCACTTACTGCCCCAAGAGTGGCAGAACTCGCCCCAGCAGCGTGTCCATTGAGCGCTGCGTCACAGAGGTTGACGGATCCCGGCCTCGCGGTACTGGCACGGCGCGTGCTTTAATCGCTCGGCCGGAAACAGGCCTGTGGCCGTGGAAGGCTAGCCCCATCCACACGCGCCCTCCGGCGCATCACCCACCCACGTAACAAGGAACACCGTCATGACGCAGCAGAAAGGCTTCACCCTCATCGAGCTGATGATCGTCGTCGCGATCATCGCGATCCTCGCCGCCATCGCCCTGCCGGCCTACCAGGACTACACCATCCGCGGTCAGGTTTCGGAAGGCCTCAGCCTGAGCTCGGGCGCCCGCACCGCCGTGGCCGAGTTCTACTCGAACCGTGGCACCTTCCCGACCAACAACGCGTCGGCTGGCCTTGCCCCGGCTGCCAGCATCCGAGGCCAGTACGTGACTGACGTCACCGTGGCGGCCGGCAAGATTACGGCGGCTTTCGGTGGCAAGGCGAACACGCTCATCGGCACGAAGACGCTGGTGCTGTCTCCCCAGGATCGCGGCGGCTCGGTCGAGTGGACCTGCCCGGCGGGTTCCGGCACGTTGCAGGCCAAGTACCGCCCGACCTCCTGCCGCTAAGCGCAGGCGCCGGGCCGCGGGCCCCGCGGCACAGCACTCCGCATGCGACACCAAGTGTCATCAAAGGCCGCCCTCTGGGTGGCCTTTGTTTTGTTGCCATTGCCGGTGGTGATGGCCCTTTGGCCAGGCCTGCGGGGCGATTTCCTGTTCGACGACTACGCCAACCTGCCGGCCTTGGGCGCTTTTGGCCCTATCGACAGCTGGCAGCCGCTGTTGCTCTACCTCACGAGTGGCCTCGCTGATCCGCTGGGTCGACCACTCGCCATGGCGAGCTTTCTGATCGACGCGCAGGGCTGGCCGGCCGCGCCTGGCCCGTTCTTGCGCACCAATGTGCTCATCCACAGCCTGAACGCCTTACTGGTGGCGGTCCTCTGCGCGCGCCTTCTGCGCGCCGAAACCGCCCTCCTTCGCTGGGCACCCTTTTTGGCCGCCGCCCTGTGGGCCCTTCACCCCATGCAAGGGACGACGGCGCTTTACATTGTGCAGCGCCACGCGCTGCTGGCGGCCACCTTCTGCCTGTTGGGGCTGCTTTCCTTCGTGGCCATGTGGCGGGCCGCGCCCGAGAATCGCCCAGTGTTTGCTGCGCTTTACGTGACGGCCGGGGCTGCCGCCGTGGCCTGCAAGCTCAACGGTCTACTGCTGCCGGTGCTCGCCCTCGCTCTGCTGCCGATCCTGCGGCGGGAACACCTGCCGCACGGCGCGCCAAGGCCATGGGTGTCAGGACTGGCTACCCTGCCGGCGTTGGGCCTCGCGCTGCTGCTGGCCCTTCAGGTGCCCAGCGCGGTCGCCGGGGCCGAGCATCTGCGGGACTTCAGCCTGGCCGACCGCTTGCTAGCGCAGCCCGGCATTCTTCTGGGCTACCTTGCTGATCTGTTGACCGTGACGCCAGCGTCGGGCGACCTCATGTTCAACCCGCCGCCGGTGCCCAGCGGCCCCGGTGACCCGCGTTTCTGGCTACCCGCGAGCCTGCTTGGGGGGGCTGCCCTTTCGGCTCTGGCACTCGACCGCCGCGCGCCGGTGCTCGCCAGCGCCACCCTGTTCTTCCTCGGCGGTCACCTCATCGAAGCGGGACCGGTGAACCTCGAGCTGGCCTTCGCCCATCGCAACTACTTGCCCAGCGCCCTGCTATTCCTACCTGTGGCGGTCGGCTTGGCGAAGCTTCCGGTGGCCGCGCCTCTGCGCGTCGCCCTCGGAATGGGCGCCGTTGGCCTTGTTGCCCTCGTGCTGCACGGCGAAGCGCGGCTCTGGGGCCAGCCGCGGCTGCTGGCCGAGGTGTGGGCCCAGCGCAGTCCGGCGTCGGAGCGGGCGCAGGTCAACGCCGCCACCTGGGATCTCTGGGTGGGCGAGCCCCAACGCGGCCTTGCGCGCTTGGCGGCGTGGCGACCCAGCGCCCCGCACAGCGCGCAGCTGGCCCTCACCTTGCTAGACCTCGAGTGCACGACAGGAGCCGTATCGATCGCGACACGCGCAGCGGTGCGGCAGGCGGTCTCACAGGACCGCCGAGGCGTCGCGCTCACCCTATCGATGGTGGACACGCACGCCTCGCGCTACGCCGCCTGCATCGACACCGCGCCGACCGCGGCGGACCTACTGACGGCGGCGGCCGCGAACCCCCACTGGCGCACCGCGGCCAACCAGCGCGACCTCGCCTTCAGCCAAGCGTATTGGCACGCAAGGGAGGGGCGCATCGAGGCCGCCGCCGCTGCACTCGCCACCCTGCCCATCCCACTGCCCTGCGGTCCGGTGCTGCGTGGCGCGGCCCTGCTGGCCGAACACGGCGCCAAAGCCGACGCCCTGGCGTGGCTGGACCGCCGCTTTCCGGGCTGCGAGGCCGCCGCCGCCCCGGCCGGCATGCCCCGTGCGCACCGCTGGCTGCGGCATCGGCTGGGCGTGGACGCTCGCGAACGCGCCGCGCTCGAGGCGATGATCAGCGAATGAGTGCCCCCGCCCCACGCGCTGCCGCCAGCGCTCCGCCCTCTACCCTGCTTGCGCTTGCCGTTCTCGTGGTGGCTGCCGTGTTCGCGGCTGGCCTGCGCGGCGGCTTCCTTTTTGACGACTTCCCCAACCTCGTCGATAACCCTGGCCTGCGCGCGCTTACTTGGACCACGCTGGGCGAACAGTGGCGCGAGGTGCTGTTCTCATCTCGCGCCAGCGACTTGGCGCGGCCGCTGGCGATGGCCAGCTTCATGATCGACCGCCTGCTGTTCGACTGGCAGCCGCTGGGCTGGAAGGTCCACGGCCTGCTCTGGCACCTTCTGAACACCGCACTCGTCACCCTGCTGGCCAAACGCTGGCTGGCGCTGGCCTTGCCCGGACGCGACCACGCGACCACCGCCGTGCTGCTGGCCCTTACCTGGGCCACCCTTCCGCTGCAGGTGTCCAGCGTGCTTTACGTGGTGCAGCGGATGGAGCTGATGGCTGCGACGGCCGTGCTGGTGGGCCTGCTCGCCTACCACCGCGGCCGCGAGGCCCTCACGGACGGGCGGGCTTACGCATGGCCTTGGCTGGTCGGTGCCGGCGCGATCGCGCTGGTCGGCGTGGGCGCCAAGGAAAGCGCCGTCCTGTTCTTCGCCTACGTTCTGGTCGCCGAGACGACGCTGTACCGCTTTGCGGCGGCAAACCCTCGCGACGCGAGGATGCTGCGTGCGCTTGCAGGGCTAGGGGCCTTCGGTGCCGCGGCTCTCGCCGTGGCGGCGGCGCCGGCCTACTTCCGGGATGCGGCCTACGCCGTCCGCGACTACGGCGCCACGGAGCGCCTGCTGACTCAGCCCACCGCGCTGTGGCAGTACGTGGAGTGGATCCTGCTGCCGCGGGAATCGACCATGGTGTTCTACTACGACGACTGGTCGCTTCCCAAAAACTTGCTATCGCCGCCGAGCACTGCGGTGGCCTTGGGGCTGTGGATCGTCGCCGTCAGCGCAGTCGTTGTTGTCCGGCGCCGCCAGCCGGGGGTGGCGGCCGGCGTGCTGTTCTTCCTCGCTGGCCACCTGATCACCAGCAGCTACTTGCCACTCGAGCCAGTCTTCGAACATCGCAACTACCTGCCGGCCTTCGGCCTGCTGTTCGCCGCGGCAACGCTCATCCTGCAGGCGCCGCCCGCCTTGGCCCGCGCGCTGCCCTGGGCCTTGGGCGCTTGGCTGCTGCTGTCGACCGGCCAGACGCTGCTTCGGGCCAGCCACTGGGGTTCACCGCTGCGGCTGGCGGACGCGCACGCCGTGCGTGCGCCCGACTCACCGCGCGCCTGCTACGACCGCGCCCTGCTGTTCACCGTGGCCAGCGGCTTCGACCCCGCCAACCCGGCCTTTGCCGCGGCCGACCAGGAGCTGGAGCGCTGTGCCGCGCTCCCCCGCGGCAGCCTGCTAGCCGCTCAAGCCGGCGTCATCCTGCATTCGCGCGGCAATACGGGCCAAGCCGGGCCGTGGTGGCAGCGCTTGGAGGGCGGCATCCGCGACCCGCTGTTCCCCGCATCGGCCACGGCATTGATCACCCTCGCTCGATGCCGGATGGAGCAGACCTGCCCCTTGGACGATGAGGCGCTACGCCGGGTGGCGCTGCGCACGGCCACGCTGCAGTCGGCCCCGTCGGAACTGCACCGCGCGATCGGCGACCTGCAGTGGCGAGTTTTCGGCGATCTCGCGAGCGCGGAAGCGGCCTATCGGCGGGCTTTCTATGCGGCCGCCGCGAACGACCCGGCGCCCAGCATCGCTCTGGCCAGTCTTCTGGCGTCACAGTGCTCGCCAGAAGCCCGCGGGTGGCTCCAAGAGACGAAGCGACGAGATAGTGGGCGCAAGCTCGAGAGGGACGTCGACATGCTCACTGAAGCCCTGACGCGATGCGGTGCCGTGTCTGCGAACTCGCCCCCGGGCTCCGCGGGCAGATAAGACGATGGCGATGCGCATCAGCTTTTGCGGTACGTCCTACCCTGCAGACTCGACGGACTGGAAGGGCGTCTTCCTCCGTCATCTGTTGTTCGCGCTCGCACGGCGCGACGGACTCGATTTCGCGTGCTGGCTCCCCCCAGGAATTCTTCCCGATGGCGCAAAACGCTTCGGCCGAGCCAGCGACGTCGATTTTCTTGGCGCACTGCTTCGGTCCGGCGGCATTGCTCAGGCGCTGCGGCGCCCCCGCGCGCGAACAGTGCTGGCGCCCGTTGAGCTGATCTACCGTCTTCACCGCGCTTATCGTTCGGAGCCACGCTTCGACCTGCACCACGTGAATTGGCTGCAACATTCCCTCGTGCTGCCAGACGACGGGGCGCCTGCCCTCGTGTCGGCTTTGGGAACGGACATGAGCCTGCTGTCCATCCCCGGGATGCCCGCGCTGCTGCGTCGCGCGTTCAAGCGGCGGCGCGTGGTGCTTGCGCCGAACGCATCGTGGATGGCCGCGCGCCTCCGCGATCTTTTCGGCGATATCTGCGAGATCGCCCCGGTATCGTTTGGCATTGATGGGCGCTGGTTCGATATCGCGCGGACACCAACGCTTGATGCGCCGACCTGGCTGGTCGTCAGCCGCGTGACGAAGGGCAAGATCGGCGACCTGTTCGACTGGGCGGAGCCATTGTTCGGAGACGGCGAGCGTCGGCTGGTGCTGATCGGCCCCAATCAGGATGAACTCGCGATCCCCGGGTGGATCGACTATCGCGGTGCTGCAAGCGCCGATGACCTGGCCGCCCGCTGGTTTCCGAATGCGGCAGGCATCATCACCTTGAGCCGCCACCCGGAGGGCCGCCCCCAGCTGATGCTGGAGGCCGCCGCAAGCGGTCTTCCGATCGTGGCATCCAACCTGAGCGCCCATGTCGATCTGCTGGATGAGGGATGCCCGCTAAACATCGTCGAGACGCCCGCGCAGTTCGCCCTATCCCTACCTCGGTTGGAAGACCCGGTCACCAACCGGGCAACGGGCGCCGCAATGAGGGCCTGGGCGCTGGCAGGGCCTGGGACGTGGGACGACTGCGCCGCACGCTATACCGCGCTGTACGACCATCTCGCTGGGGTGCACTGATGCGAATCGCGATCCTCGGCGGTGCGGGTTTCATTGGCAGCCATCTCGCGAAGCGCTTCATCGCATCAGGCCACGATGTGCGGATCGGCGCCGCCCCCGATCGACCGGCGGACACCCAAGCCAACGATTTCGCGATTGCCCTGTCGCGGCTGCAGGACTATCACGCGTTGGTCGACGGATGTGATCTTGTCATCCATGCCGCGGGACGCTCGACGCCAGCCACCAGCCGCGCCAACCCAATGGTGGAAGTCGACGAGAATCTGCGGAGCACGCTGTTGCTCAGCCAAGCGCTCGTCGGGCAACCGACAACTCGATTGATCTACCTATCCAGCGCGGGAACGGTCTACGGCGACGTGCCCGATGGCGAGGCCGAAGAAACCCGCCTTCCCCGCCCACTCTCCAGCTATGGCGCGGGAAAAGTCGCGGCGGAAGCCTTCCTGCACGCGCTGTGGGCATCGCACGGCGTTCCGGTCGTCATCCTGCGCGCCACAAACGTCTACGGCCCCGGCCAGAAACCCAAAGCGGGTTTCGCACTAATCCCTTGGGCGATCGCGGCACAGCGTAACGGCACTTGCTTCGAGGTTCGAGGCGGTGGGCTGGCACGACGCGACTTCCTTTACATCGATGATTTCGGCGACGCGGTGGAACGCTTGGCACGCCAACCCGCGGCGCCAAGCTTCGACGTGCTCAACGTCGGGAGTGGCGTCACGCATTCAGTGAACGACGTCCTCGACCTCGTCGAAAGGCAAGGAGGAAAAAAAATCGCACGCCGTCTGATGCCGGACATACCAGGGAACGTCGCCCGCGTCGCTGTGTCGATCGAGCGGGCGAAGCAACGTCTTGACTGGACGCCGAAAACCCCGCTTGACCAAGGCATCGAGGCCACCATGCGCTGGATGGAGGCCCGTGTCGAGGGCGGATCGACTGCTTTCCACAAGTGAATTGATTGGAGGACAGTGCGTGCTTAAAGCGAAGGCGCCAAGAATGCTCTGTACTACATGCCAGACGTCGGCGCAGAAGCACCGCATCCACATCGCTGATGTCTTCGTGCGTTGCTGGTCCGACTTGATCGCGGTCGCCAGAAGCCACTCCACGGGTTTATGTCCTCATCGTGGAGCGAACACCGACAGAAGCCATGACCGCATCGACGGCTCGACGAAGACCCTCGAAGACCTTGGGCTTTA
>ERZ1066121.2258-NODE-2258-length-12413-cov-15.905001_pt1 | contig 12413 bp, 13 predicted proteins | sample MGYA00382768_ERZ1066121 | MGnify/ENA primary metagenome ERZ1066121 (study PRJEB33369, sample SAMEA5778351) | biofilm metagenome | biome: Industrial cooling water; feature: Water cooling tower basin; material: Biofilm | place: United Arab Emirates | collected... | reverse complement strand
GATGCAGGTCTGATGACCTGACGCCCGCTTCGCGACGCGTTCGCGAACACGGAAAACCCGCGGGGAACCGCGGGTTTTTTGTTGGGAAACGAAAAGCGGAGGCCGTGCTCAAACCGGTGAATGCGTACCGGATCGAGCATGCAGGAAATGGGCCAATAACGGGTCGAGCGTCTCGCGGCCTCGCAGTGCGTCCCGCCAACGCAGCGGAATCCCATCTTCACCGTGGATCAGCCCCGAAAGCCCGCCAACGATGCATGCGGTGGTGTCGGTATCGTGGCCCAGGGCAATCGCACGTCGCACGGCGGTCTCGTAGTCCGGGTCATCGATCAGGCAGGCTCGCGCACTCCATAGCGAATCGAGAACATAGCCGCTGCCCTGCGGACGCTCGCCGTGGCGGGGATCCAGCAGCCACTCCAGCTCGTCGCGCAGACCGCCAGCAGTGTCCCCGGGGCGGGAATCGATGTCTGCGCGCATCTGATCACGGGCGGCATTCCACGCGCCCTCGAACCCCATGCCCTGCGCCAGCCTGCAAGCCACCAGGCAGAGCAGAACGCAGCACAGTCGAGCACGGGCATGCCCATGGGTGACCCGCGACTGCGCGTCGGCGTCGTCCCACAATGCGGGGGTGGGTCGCCCGTGCCAAAGCGCGAGCGGCAAGACGCGCATCAGCGAACCGTTGCCGTTCTGGTGTTCACCCGCAGGGCCTGCCTGCAGCGGATCCGGACAGCCCGCAAGATTCGACAGTGCCTGCTGGGTCTGAATGCCGATGTCGAAGACCTCGCCATCGACTGCGAGATAGCCGACGTTCGCCCAGTTGCACAGCCTGTTCGCGAAATCCACCGCATCGAAGCCGCCGCGATGCGCGAGGGTCGCGGCCAGACACAGCGCCTGCGCGCCGTCGTCGGACCAGGTTCCCGGAGGGACGCGGTGGGCTTTGCGAAAACCGGCAGGAGGCTCCATCTCGATCCGTTCGAACGTCGGAATGGCCTCTGGCGGATGGAACTCGTACGGGACACCCAATGCGTCTCCCACCAGCAGTCCCAGCATTGCGCCCCGGACCCGCTCGTTCGACATCGCACCTGCAACAGCACTCGACATGGCGTGCGTCCTCAGTCCCCGAGCATGTCCAACAGCCCCGATCCGCCGCCGCCCCCACCGCCACCCTGCTGCAGGTACACCTCCTCGTACGGCTGCACCACCACCCAGCCCTCGCCGCGGAAGCACAGCTGGAAGCTCTCGCCGGAGCCGCGGCCGATCAGGGTCTTCAGGCCGATGTCGGTGACGATCTCCGGGCTCAGGCCGCCGGACCAGGCCACGGTGGCGTTGGGGTCGGTGAACACCGGCTTGCCGGGGCTGACCATCATCGTCAGCGGCTGGTAATGGCAGGTCAGCGCGACCACGCCGTGGCCGCTCAGGCGCACCTGGAACAGGCCGCCGCTGAGCATGCCGGCCACTTTGCGCATCATCGTGATCTCGTTCTTCACGCTGGCCTCGAAGGCCAGCACGTCGTTGCCGTTGACCACGATCGATTCGCCCTGCAGGCGCAGCAGCATGATCTTCTTGCCGGCATCGGCCAGCCACACCCGGCCGCGGCCCTCGATCTTCATCAGGGTCATGCCCTCGCCACTGAAGGTCTTCTTCAGCACGGTGCCCAGGCCCTGTTCGCGCAGCCCCTGGCGAGTGAACTTGATGTCCCCGGTGCGCGCGACCATCGCGCCGATCTTGGACCACAGCAACCCGTCGACGCGGGCGTCGAGCAGGTGGTCGCTTTCCAGGCTCAGCGCTTCGCTGGAGGTGTCGCGCTCGCGGGTCTCGTCGAGAAAGGTCTGCAGGGTCTTGGCACTCATCGGAGATCTCGTCGGAAGTGGAGAAGCGGCATTGTCGAACGAAGTCGGCTGCTGCACCATCCCGCATGCCGCTGCAACCGCTGCAGACGTACCGCCCAGGAGCCGACATGCCCGACATCGTCGCCATCGCCCATCACGCTGCGGACGCCGAACGCACGCCCGTCGAGGCGCAGCGCCTGGTCGCAGGTCGACCGCTGCAGGCGGTCGCCAACGCCTATTCGTCCGGCGACGACGCCTTCCACTGCGGCATCTGGGAAGGCGATGTCGGCGCCTGGCAGGTGCGGTACAGCGAACACGAGCTGTGCCACATGCTGGCCGGGCGGATCCGCATCACCGGCGAGGACGGCAGCATCAGGGAGTACGCCGCGGGGAACAGCTTCGTGATTCCCGCAGGTTTTCGCGGGGTGTGGGAGGTCATCGAACCGGCGCGCAAACTCTATGCGGTCTACGAACCGCAGACGGAGCGCGTCGCGTCGTGACGCAGCGCGGCTTGACAATGATCGACGGCGAATGCCGATAATCCCGGCGCGGCCATGCAAGGCCGCTCATGAACGATCACACAAGGAGTTGCACATGAAATCCTGGAAGACGAAGTCCCTCGCCGCCGCCCTCATCCTCGCCAGCCTGAGCGCGGGCGTCGCATGGGCACTGCCGGCGAACGGCTTCGAGATCACCTATTACGACGCCCAGGGCAACGTCGTCGGCGAAAAGTCCTATTACTGCGGCAGCCGCATCTACAGCTGGGGCCAGACCACCTCGATCTACGACCGGTTCGACTTCACCTGCAATTGAGCACTCCGCGGCAGGGCGCCACTGCGCCTTGCCGCAATTGAGTACCTCCCGCGGCAGGGCGCCACCGCGCCTTGCCGCTTTCGAGCAATATTCGCGGCGGGGCGCTCACGCGCCTTGCCACTTTGCGGGGCCCCTTGCGGGCCATGCCTTGCGTGGTCGGCTAGAATGCGCGCACTCCGTATCGTCAGGGTGTCCCCATGTCCAACCTCGCCTATCGCCGTGTCCTGCTCAAACTCTCCGGCGAGGCCCTGATGGGCGACGAGGACTACGGCATCGACCCCAAGGTCATCAGCCGCCTCGCGCGCGAGGTGATCGAGGCGCGCGACGCCGGTGCCGAGGTCGCGCTGGTGATCGGTGGCGGCAACATCTTCCGCGGCGCAGGCCTGGCCGAAAGCGGCATGGACCGGGTCACCGGCGACCAGATGGGCATGCTGGCCACGGTCATCAATGCGCTGGCGATGCAGGACGCGCTGGAGAAGCTCGGCGCCAAGTGCCGGGTGATGAGCGCGATCAAGATCAACGACGTGTGCGAGGACTACATCCGCCGTCGCGCGGTGCGGCATCTGGAGAAGGGCCGCATCACCATCTTCGCCGCCGGCACCGGCAACCCGTTCTTCACCACCGATTCGGGCGCAGCGCTGCGCGCGATCGAGATCGGCGCCGACCTGCTGCTGAAGGCGACCAAGGTGGATGGCGTGTACGACAAGGATCCGAAGAAGCACGCAGACGCCACGCGCTACGACACGCTCACCTACGACGAGGTGATCGCGCGCAATCTGCAGGTGATGGACACCGCCGCCTTCGCGCTGTGCCGCGACAGCCGGCTGCCGCTGCGCATCTTCGACATGGGCCAGCCCGGCGTGCTGCTGAAGGTGCTGCGCGGGGACAACATCGGCACGCTGGTGACCGCGACTCCCTGACCACAGGCGCTCTCCCGCGCCGCGCGGACGACGGTCGACTGAGGCGACGCAGGCAGGCGCCCCCTGTCGGCATATCGACCGTGGAACTCTACATGCCGCTCATCACGCAAACGGCCGGCTTCCCTGGAAGCCGGCCGTTCGTGTCTGTGGATACTGAAGATGCGTCCAGGCGCACACGCATCGCGGGCCCGGGCATCGCCCGGGCATCGTACGCAGGCCTTCCCGGTATCGAGGCGTCTCAGCCCTTGCCGTCCTTGGCCGGGGTCACGATCACCGGCGCCCGTCCGCCCAGGTGGCGCTGCAGGAAGCGCAGCAGCTTGCCGTAGAAATCGCGGTTGTTGGCTTCCTGATAGAAGCCGTGCCCTTCGGTGCGGTAGTAGTGCGCCTCGACCGGAACCCCGGCCTCGCGCAGTGCCTTTTCCATGCGCTCGGTGTGCTGCACGGGGGCGCGCTCGTCCTCGCCGCCGGCGGCGAGCAGCACGGGCACCTTGATCCTGTCGGCCAGTTTCACCGGCGAGACATCCGCCAGCTGTCCTTTCGGGCCGATCCACTGGTTGAGGTAATGCTCGCCGGAGCCGCGGCGCTGGATGTCGCCGGTGGTGTGCAGCATGTCGAGGTCGTACACGCCGATCACGCCGGCCACGCAGGCGTACAGCGCAGGCTCGCGCACCGCCCCCATCAACGAGGCGTAACCGCCATAGCTGTAGCCGAACAGGCAGATGCGCTCCGGGTCGGCGATGCCCTGCTCCACCGCCCAGCGGGTGGCATCGGTGATGTCGTCCTGCATCGCCTTGCCCCACTGGCGCGCACCGGCCTGTTCGAAGGCATCGCCGTAGCCCGCAGAGCCGCGGAAGTTCACCTGCAGCACGGCGTAGCCGTGCGCGGCCAGCAGCTGCACATCCTCGTTGTAGCCCCAGAGATCCTGCACGCCGAAGGGGCCGCCATGGATCAGGACCACCATCGGTGCATTCTTCGCGGCGGCACCCACCGGCGCCGTCAGCAGGCCATGCAGCGGCAGCCCGTCGCGCGATTTGAAGGACACCGGCGAGGTGGCGGCGCTGCGTTCCGGATCGATCCAGTTGCCCGTGCTGAGCAGCAGGCTGGCCTCGTTGGTCTCAGTATTGAACAGGTAGTAATCGCCCGGGTTGCGGTCGCTGTGGACCCGCACCAGCGCCTGCGTGCCGTCCTTCGTGGTCGAGGTGATCGCCACCGGCTGGCCGCCGAAGGCGCGCTCCAGCTTGCGGTAGAGCTTGGCCGCGACCGAGTCCGGGTCGAAGAAATGCGTCTTCGGCTTGCCGTCGAAGATCCGCACGCCCACCGGCACGTCCCGGTCGTCGTACAGGGTGCTGCCCGGATCGACGGCCGCATCGCGGAAGATCTCGCGGGTTTCGCCGCTGGCGATGTCGTAGGCGAGGATGGCGTCCGGGCCGCTGGCATGCTCGGTCCTCAGATAGGCGGTCGCGTTGTCGGCGGAAAAGCCCAGCGCCCAGCGGGTGACGCCGGAGGCCCTGCTGTCGTTCAGCAGCCGCCAGTCGTCGCCCTCGGCATCGCGGTAGTACAGCCGGGTGCTGCGGTCCACATCCATGCCCGAGGCGAAGCGCACCTTGCCCGCATGCTCGGTGACGAAGGATGCATTGCGGATCGGTGCGCGGACCACGGTGCTGCGGCGCCCCGTGTAGACGTCCATGCGATCCACGCGGGTGTAGGGATCGTCGGTGAAGGGAATGACCGAGATGAGGATGGTCTTGTCGTCGTCGCGCAGGGTGTCGATCACCTCCGCGGCGACCATTTCGACCTTCTTGCGCTTGATCGAGGTGCCCAGGCCTTCCCCCGTGACGCGCTGGCCGACCAGCATGTCGCCGTTGCGGCCGTCGATGTCCACCGCCCACAGCTCGCCGGTGCGCACCGGCGCTTCGTGCAGGCCGATGCGCTCGGCCGCCTCGATGATGACGCGCTCGTCGTTGGCCCAATGGAAATCAGCGACCGCGGCGCGCGAGCCCGGCAGATGCATGTTGCCGACCAGCTTGCCGTCGGAGCGGCGCACGATGACCAGCCCGATCTTGGTTTCGATGGGCACGGTGGCGGCGAAATATTCACCGGTCGGCGACAGCTGGATATCGAGGAACTTGGGCTTGCGCACGTAGTCCTCGACGTCGTGCGGCTTCACCTGTTGCGCCCACGCGGCCGGTGCGGACACGGCGCAGAAGGCACAGGCGGCGATCGCCGCAAGGAAAAGCCCCCGGGTGGCCCGGGCCACGTGCGCCGTGCGTGATGTCATGTGCGTGTCCATGGTGATGAGGGTGTGTCGTCCGAAGCGCGAAAAATACCCGGAACGGATCACATTCGACAAATGGTGCGCACGCGGATGCCAAGGAATGATGGATGTCCAGGAGCGATGACAGCGGCTTGCCCCGCTCCGCCCGCATGCTGCGCGCCCTGCGCGGGCGCCCGATCAGGCACGCGAAGCGTCGCGCCCGGATTCGACCGCCGCGCACCGCGCCATGACGTCGGCCAGGGCCGCGCGCCATTCCGGCAGCACCACCCCGAAGTCGCGGCGCAGCCGGCCGGTGTCGAGGCAGGAACAGGCCGGGCGCCTTGCCGGGGTCGGATAGTCTGCGGTGCCGATGGCCTCCACCGCGGGCGCCCGGGCCAGCAGGCCAAGCGCCACGGCCTCCTCGAAGATCGCTTCGGCGAAGCCATGCCAGCTGGTCCGGCCCGTCGCGGTGAGATGCCAGAGGCCGCTCGGCCTGCTCCCGATCGGCGCCGACAGCAGCTGCGCGGTCACCGCGGCCGTGACCTCGGCGATCAGTGCCGCAGGCGTGGGCGTGCCGATCTGGTCCGCGACCACACGCAGGGTGTCGCGTTCGGCACCGACGCGGAGCATGGTGCGCAGGAAGTTCCTGCCGTGCTCGGCATAGACCCAAGCGGTGCGGAAGATCAGATGCGTGCCGCCCGCGGCGCGCACCGCGGCTTCGCCGGCCAGTTTGCTGGCGCCGTACACGCCCAGCGGTGCGGTGGGGTGGTCCTCGCGATACGGGCGGCTGCCGCTGCCGTCGAACACGTAGTCGGTGGAGAAGTGCACGAAGGGCACTCCGCGCGCTGCGCAGGCGCGGGCCAGCACGCCGGGGGCCTCGGCATTGGCGCGGAACGCCGCCTCGGGCTGCTGTTCGGCCAGATCCACCGCGGTCCAGGCGGCCGCGTTGAGCACGATGTCCGGCGCGCTCGTGTCGACCAGTGCGCTCAGGCTGTCGGGCGCGTCCAGGTCGGCGACGAGGCAGGCCGCACCGTCGTCCAGCCGCCCGCTGCGGGTGGTGGCGAGCACCTCGCCCCGTGGGGCGAGCGCGCGGCGCAGTTCGGTGCCGACCTGGCCGTTGCCGCCGACGATGAGAATCCGCACGCCCGCCTCAGCCCGCGTACGTCGGCAGCCGCTCCGCCGGCACCTCGGCGAGGAACGGCGCCTGCGCGTCCTTCGGCGAGAGCTGCGGGTCGGACACCGGCCAGTCGATGGCGAGCTCCGCATCGTTCCAACGGATGCCGGCATCGGCCGCGCGGTCGTACACCGCGGTGCAGTGGTAGGCGAACAGCGCACGCTCGCTCAGCACCACGAAGCCGTGGGCGTAGCCTTCCGGAATCCAGAACTGGCGGCGGTTCTCTGCGCTCAGCGTGACCGCGGTCCAGCGGCCGAAGGAGGGCGAACCGCGGCGGATGTCGACGGCCACGTCCCAGACCTCGCCCTCCAGCACGCAGACGTACTTGCCCTGCGGGTTGGGCCACTGGTAGTGCAGCCCGCGCAGCACGCCGCGCGCGGAGGACGAGACGTTGCCCTGCACGAACGGCGGCAGCGCGAGGCCCGCCTCGCGCAGGCGCTCGGTGTTGTACGACTCGAAGAAGAAGCCGCGTTCGTCGCCGAACACCTGCGGTTCGACCACGACACAGCCGGGGAGATCGGTCTGGATGAGTTTCATGCGATAGGCGCGTTCGATGCGGGGGTCAACCAGGGGATCGACTTGGGGCTCAGGGCACGAAACCGCGTTCGGCCAGGCCGAGCAGGTACTGGCCGTAACCGTTCTTGGCCAGCGGCCGGGCCAGGGTTTCGAGCTGGGCGGCGTCGATCCAGCCGTTGTTCCAGGCGATTTCTTCCGGGCAGCACACGCGCAGGCCCTGCCGGGCCTCGATGGTCTCGATGTAGTTGGACGCTTCCAGCAGCGACTGGTGGGTGCCGGTGTCCAGCCACGCATAGCCGCGGCCCAGACGCTGCAGATGCAGATCGCCGGCGTCGAGATATTTGCGGTTGAGGTCGGTGATCTCCAGCTCGCCGCGCGCGGAGGGGGTGAGCGAGGCGGCGTATTCGCTGGCGCGGCCGTCGTAGAAATACAGGCCGGTGACCGCGTAATGCGAGCGCGGCTTGGCGGGCTTTTCCTCCAGCCCGACCACCCGGCCCTCGGCGTCGAACTCGGCCACGCCGTAGCGCTCCGGGTCGCTCACCCAGTATCCGAACACGGTGGCGCCGCTCTGCCGCGCATCGGCCTCGCGCAGCATCGCGGTCAGGCCGGGGCCGTGGAAGATGTTGTCGCCCAGCACCAGGCAACTGGGCTGGCCGTCGACGAAGTCGGCACCGATCAGATACGCCTGCGCCAGGCCGTCCGGGCTGGGCTGCACCGCGTATTCGATGCGCATGCCCCACTGCGAGCCGTCGCCCAGCAGCGCCTTGAACAGCGCCTGCTCGTGCGGGGTGTTGATCACCAGCACGTCGCGGATGCCGGCCAGCATGAGCACGCTGAGCGGGTAGTAGATCATCGGCTTGTCGTACACCGGCAGCAGCTGCTTGCTCACCGCCTGGGTGATCGGATACAGCCGTGTGCCCGAACCGCCGGCGAGGATGATGCCGCGCCGTGCGGTGACGTGCGGCGCGGCCGCAGCGACGGCGCTCATGCGGCCACTCCCGCGTCGACGCCGCCGATGCGCTCGAGACGGTAACTGCCGTCGAGCACGCGACCCACCCAGTCCTGATGGTCCAGATACCAGTCGACGGTGCGCGCGATGCCTTCGGCGAAGGTGACCGACGGCGCCCAGCCGAGTTCGCCCTTCAGCCTGGACGCATCGATCGCATAGCGGCGGTCGTGGCCGGGACGGTCCTTGACGTGGACGATCTGGGTGGTGCGCGCCGCGCCGTCGGCACGCGGACGGCGGGCGTCGAGCAGCGCGCAGATGGTGTTCACCACCTCGATGTTCTGCATTTCCGCGTCGCCGCCGACGTTGTAGACCTCACCCACGCGGCCGCGCTCCAGCACGGCGCGGATGGCGCTGCAGTGGTCGCCCACGTACAGCCAGTCGCGCACGTTGCGGCCATCGCCGTATACCGGCAGCGGATCGCCGGCAAGAGCCTTGGCGATCATCAGCGGGATGAGCTTCTCCGGGAACTGGTACGGCCCGTAGTTGTTGGAGCAGTTGGTGGTGAGCGTGGGCAGGCCGTAGGTGTGGTGGAAGGCGCGCACCAGGTGGTCGGAGGCGGCCTTGGACGCGGAATACGGCGAATTGGGGGCGTAGGGCGTGGTCTCGGTGAATTTGCCGGTCTCGCCCAGCGAGCCGTAGACCTCGTCGGTGGACACGTGCAGGAAACGGAACGCCTCGCGCGCGTCGCCTTCCAGCGACGCCCAGTAGTCCCGTGCGCATTCCAGCAGCGCCAGGGTGCCGACCACGTTGGTCTCCACGAACGCGGCCGGGCCGTCGATCGACCGGTCCACGTGGCTTTCGGCGGCGAAATTGACCACCGCGTCGGGGCGATGCTCGGCCAGCAGCGACGCGACCAGCGCGCGGTCGCCGATGTCGCCCTGCACGAAGACATGGCCGGGGTCGCCCGCGAGCGCGGACAGGGTGTCGAGATTGCCTGCATAGGTCAGCGCATCGAGATTGACGACGCGCACGCCGGCGCGCACCGCCTCGAGCACGAAGTTGCCGCCGATGAAACCGGCACCGCCGGTCACGAGCCAGGTGGGCACATTGGACTCCTGTGGATGACTGAAGAAGACGCCACGCGGGCATCGAAACGACCGGCCAACGCCGGCGGCAGCGTACGACACGGGGTGTACGCCAGCCCCGGAGTGTACCAGCCGGGCAACCGGCCCGGCCGCTCTTGAGCGGCCTAAGCCATTGAATCGAATATGCTTTCGTTCAGACCTGCGCGGCACGCGGCAGGCTGCACCGGTGCCCGCCCCGCAGCGGCCGGAGCGGTCCGCACCCGGGACGGGCGATGCTCAGAACGGGATGTCGTCGTCCGAGAAATCGTCGGCCGGCGGCGGGTTGTTGGCCGGCTGGCGCGCACCGCCGCCACCGCCGTAACCACCACCGCCACCGCTGCGCTGGCCGCCACCGCCGCCATAGCCACCGCCGCCGCCGCCACCGCGCTGGCCGCCGCCGTAGCCGCCCTCGCCACCTTCGCTGCGCTGGCCGCGCATGCCACCACCGCCGCCACCGCCGCCGCCTTCAGCCCGGCCGCCGAGCATCTGCATCTCGTCGGCGATGATGTCGGTGAAATATTTCTCCACGCCGTCCTGGCCGGTGAACTTGTCGTAGCGGATCGAGCCTTCGATGTAGACCTGGCTGCCCTTGCGCAGGTATTCGGCGGCGATCTCGCCCAGCTTGCCGAACATCTTCACCCGGTGCCATTCGGTGCGCTCCTGGGTGTTGCCCTCGCGGTCCTTGCGCACGCTGGTGGTGGCCAGGCTGAGCGTGGTGACGGCCATGCCGCCCTGGGTGTATTTGGTCTCCGGGTCGTTGCCGAGATTGCCGACCAGGATGACTTTGTTGATGCCGCGTGCCATGGATGGTGTCCTGCTGCTGTCGCCGGGAGTGGCGACGGGCATTGGATTATAACGGCCGGCCCCGGCGACATCGGGGAAGCCCGCGGCGTGGGGTAGGGTTTTCCCGACCCCCGACGCGGACCAGGCCGTCCTTCCGCCCTGCGCCGTCTGTCCCTGCGGGCCGGCTTGCGAAATGCAACACAGGGTCCGGCCCCAGGGCAGGTCGCAGCCTGCAGGGCCAGCCCCTCCCCCTCGCTATAATGTCCGCCCGTTTTCGCGCGACGCCACCCAGTGACCGCCATCGCCGCCCGGCCCTCCCCCGCCCGCGACGCCCTCGACCTGCCCGCGATCCAGTCCCTCGCCGCCGACGACATGGCCGCGGTGGACGCGCTGATCCGTCGGCGGCTGCAATCCGACGTGGTCCTGGTCAACCAGGTGGCCGAGCACATCGTCGCCGGCGGCGGCAAGCGCCTGCGTCCGATGCTGCTGCTGCTCGCGGCCCGCGCACTCGGCCACGCAGGCGCCGACGCCCACCAGCTGGCAGCGGTGGTCGAATTCATCCACACCGCCACCCTGCTGCACGACGACGTGGTGGACGAGTCCGACCTGCGCCGCGGGCGCAAGACCGCCAACGCCCTGTTCGGCAATGCGGCCAGCGTGCTGGTTGGCGATTTCCTGTATTCGCGCAGCTTCCAGCTGATGGTCGAGCTGGAGCGCGTGGAGGTGATGCGCATCCTCGCCGACACCACCAACGCCATCGCCGAGGGCGAGGTGCTGCAGCTGCTGCACATCCGCAACCCGGACACCGACGAGCCCGCGTACCTGAAGGTCATCGAACGCAAGACCGCGGTGCTGTTCGCCGCCGCCACCCGCCTGGGCGCGCTGCTGGCCGGCGCCGATGCCCAGACGCAGCAGGCGCTGTACGACTACGGCATGGCTCTGGGCTATGCCTTCCAGATCGCCGACGACGTGCTGGACTACAGCGCCGACGAAACCGCCCTGGGCAAGCACCTGGGCGACGACCTGGCCGAGGGCAAGGCCACCCTGCCGCTGATCCACGCCATCCGCCACGCGCCCGAGGCCACCGCCGCGCGCCTGCGCGGCATCGTGAGCGAAGGCGAGGCGGAGGCCATGCCCGAGGTGCTGGCCGCCATCGAGTCCACCGGCGGCATCGCCTACAGCCGCAGCCGCGCCGAGGAATACGCCGCCGCCGCCGAAGCCGCGCTCGACGGCTTGGCCACGAACGACGCCGTCGCCGCCCTGCGCGGCCTCGCCCGCTACGCCGTGCGCCGCGACCGCTGACGCGCGCGGCGGTCGCCGGGCGGCCTGCACACACCACCCACATGACTTTCACGGCCGACGAACGCGCCGCCCTGCTCGCGGTGAAAGGCGTGGGGCCGACCGTGATCGCCCGGCTGGAACAGCTCGGCATTGCCTCCCTCGCCGATCTGGCACAGGCCGACGCCAGCGACATCCTCACCCAGACGGCCGCGATGCTGGGCAGCAGCTGCTGGAAGAACAGCCCGCAGGCGCGGGCGGCGATCGAGGGCGCGATCGTCGCCGCCCGACGAGCCACCACAGCCACAGGCTGAATCACCAGCGCACCGTAAGGTGGGATCCACTGCGCTCACCGCCGCCCAGCGGGTTCGCCTTCACGCATTGCCGCCCTGCATGACAGCGGGCGGGCACGTTTGCCGCGCCGTTGCGAAGCAGGATGCCCCCCCGGCCACGGCACCCGATAAAGGCCTTTCGTCACGGAAGAAAACGGCGCCCATCGCACTTCCCTCGATCATGATCCGTCCGTGATCCGCTCGTGATCCGCCCGAGCCGGTTCGTGATGCCTTCATGCTCGTTTCATGAGCAGATCATGCTCGTCAGGCAGGAATTCCATCGCCTTCGAGATGCAGCATCGCACCGTGGATGCCGCCAGGCCGACGCCTGACAGGCCACCCACGTCGAGAGACGACGCGATGCACACATGAGACCCGACAGGCCGGAATGGGAATGCGGCAAGGGCTCGGCGCATCGGTGGTTCGACTCCGACCGCCACGCTC
>ERZ1066121.2257-NODE-2257-length-12418-cov-6.554801_pt1 | contig 12418 bp, 10 predicted proteins | sample MGYA00382768_ERZ1066121 | MGnify/ENA primary metagenome ERZ1066121 (study PRJEB33369, sample SAMEA5778351) | biofilm metagenome | biome: Industrial cooling water; feature: Water cooling tower basin; material: Biofilm | place: United Arab Emirates | collected... | reverse complement strand
GCTTTGCAGCGATGATGCTGGCGGGCACGGCTTTGCTTGCCGGGTGCGGCAATGGGGGCGAGGCGGAGCTCGAAAAGGGGCAGGTCGTCGCAACGGTGAACGGCAAGGACGTGACCGTGCACGAGCTGAATGCCGAGCTGCAGGGCGTGGATCTGCCGAGCGGGGAGCAGCGCAAGGCGATCGAGCAGGCGGCGCTGCAGCAGGTCGTCCAGCGGCGCATCCTGGCCGACATCGCCCGTGAGCGCGGGCTCGACAAGACGCCGATGTACCTGCTGCAGGAGAAGCGGGCAGAGGAAACCATTCTCGCGCAGATGCTGCAGCGCTCGCTTGCCTCTTCGATCAAGCCGCCGACGGCGCAGGAAGTGCAGACCTTCATCGCGCAGAACCCGCAGATCTTTGCGGAGCGCAAGATCTTCACCGTCGACCAGATCCAGTTCGAGGCGCCCGAGGACATGCGCCGCCTTGCCGCGTATGAGCCGCTGCAGACGATGGAAGCGGTCGAGGCGCAGCTGAAGGCGGACGGCTTCCGCTATCGTCGGGCGCCGGCGACGCTGGACGTGGCGACGGCCAATCCTGACCTCGTCAAGCAGGTGCTGCAGCTGCCGGCGGGCGAGATCTTCATCATCCCGGCCGGGCGCGCCGTCGTCGCGAACCGCATCACCGGCGAACGCACCGAGCCGCTGACCGGCGAGCCGGCGACCCAGCTCGCCACCAGCCTCCTGCAGCAGCAGCGCTTCCAGGACATGCTGAAGCGGGACATCGAGCCCAAGGTGAAGAAGGCCAAGGACGAAACCCAGTACCAGGCCGGCTACGCCCCGCCGAAGCAACCCGCCGCAGCTGCCGCGAAAGCCGGCACCCCGGCGCCGGCGACGGCAAAGTAAGGGCGGGAGCGGCGACATGACCGTGGCGAAGAACTTCATTCACGTTGTCATGACGCGCTTCAATCTCGCCACCCCGGGCCGGGAAGCGAGCTTTCGCAACCGGCCCGACTGGCTGGCGACACGCTTCGACCTGTTCGAGCGCTATTGCCTGCCAGGCATGGCCGCGCAGACCGAGCAGAATTTCGAATGGATCATTTATTTCGACGAAGCGACGCCGCAGGAGTTCAAGGACCGGATCGCCCGACTGCAGCAGGTGCGGCCCTTCATCGCATATTACACGCCGCTGTTCCCGGCCAATGGCTGGCGCGATTCGCTGTTCGCCAGCGTCCCTGCGCGGCCGGCGAGCCTGCTTACCACCAACCTCGACAATGATGACTCACTGGCCATCGATTATGTCGCGCGGCTGCACGCCGCGGCGGCGCCCTTTGCCGGCGGGCCGCGCCATGGCCTCAACTTTCTGAACGGCTTCGTTCTGAGCGGCCCTCGGCTTTATGCTCACGAGCACCCGTCCAACGCCTTCACCAATCTGATCGAGCCGTTCGACATGAGCGCGCGCACAGCGCCGTCGATTATGCACATGGAGCTGTCGAAGCACGCACCGGTCCATCAGATCGATGGCCCCGGTGCTTGGCTGCAGGTTATTCATGGCGGGAATGTCTCCAATAAGATTCGCGGCCGCCGGATTTCACGCGCGGATGCAGCAGAGCGGTTCGCGGCACCTGCGATCGCGGCGGTCCGCGACCCGGCTTTCGGCGAGCTGGCGATTGACCGGTTGATCGCGGAGCCGATGCGACGAGGGCGCGACGCCGCAATCGCGCTGGTGCGCGGACTGCGTGCGGCACGCTGAGCCGGGGAAGCGGGATGGCTGGCGGGTCACCGCGTCTATCGATCCTAATGGTCAACTGGAACACGCGGGAGATGACGCTCGCCTGTCTCCGTTCCGTCTACGCGGAGACTCATGCGACGGACTTCGAGATTGTGTTGGTGGACAATGGATCGGTCGACGGATCGGTTGACGCGATAAGAGCCGAGTTCCCCCAGGTTCGGCTTATCGCTGAGGCAGCAAATCACGGGTTCGGTCAGGGCAACAACATTGCAGCCGCTGCCGCCGGTGGCGAGTTTCTGCTTTTGCTCAACACCGATACGATCATTCTTGATCGGGCGATCGATCGCCTGATGTCATTTGCCGAGCGCAGACCAGAGGCTGGCATCTGGGGCGGCCGAACGGTTTTCGCTGATGGGCGGCCAAATCCAACTTTTGCGTGGGGCCGCATCACGGCCTGGAGCGCTTTTTGTCTTGCGACAGGTCTCTCAGCACTGGCGCCTCGCTCCCGGTTGTTCAACCCGGAGGGTGTGGCCCGCTGGGGCGCAGGCACCGAACGACCCGTCGATATCGTCTCCGGGTGCTTTTTTCTGATCCGCGCCGACTTGTGGCGGAGCCTGAGCGGATTCGACCCGGCCTTCTTCATGTACGGCGAAGAGGCAGATCTCTGCGCCCGCGCGCGTAGCCACGGGGCCCGTCCTCACGTGACGCCGAACGCGATGATCGTGCATCATGGCGGCGGGAGCGCCACCAAGCGGACCGATACGCTTGTTTACCTGTCCGGCGCGCGCATAGGTCTTGCCCTTCGTCATCTGCCACCTCTCGCTGGGCGCGGCGCGCGGGCGATGACGCTGTTCGCCGCATGGTGGAGAGCGCAACTGTTTGGCATTGCGGCGGCAGTCAGCCGGGATCAGAAGCGGCACGCGGCGGCAATGCAGTGGCGGGAACTTTGGAGCCGACGTTCAGAGTGGCGCGACGGCCCGGTGGCCCGCGCCCTCTAGGCAGTCATTTGCCGTAACCCGTTTCCCATCGGCCGCGCGTCAGCCTCCGCATCCGCCGACAGCGGCCATCCCGATTGCGGCAGATGGGCGAAGCAGCCCGCTAGCAGCTTGGGCGACCTGAGCAGGGAGTTCAGCCATATCTTGCGGGCGGTGGACGCCACCAGAGAAGCTTGCCCAGTCCACCAGTCATCCGCACCAAAGCCTCACGCCAGCGCGGCGAACCCGTAAGCCTCAACCAGAGACAATGTCCTGCGTAGCCGGCAACCTGGAGGGCGCCGACCCCCATCCACAGACAGGTCCGCGCATTGCCGGCGACACCGCCACGGCCCCGCACGAAAATGACCCGCTGTTGACCGTGCGAGAATTTGCGAAGCCGGACATAGCCGAGCGCCGCCCGATCAGCGGGCACAATCTCCTCGACGACGGCATCGGGCATCCAGCGAAGCGTCACTCCGCGGGCCAGCAGGCCACGGACGAAGTTCACGTCCTCGCCACCGCTGGCGTTGAAGCTCAGGTTGAACGGCGCCGGATCAGTGAAGCAGGTGGCGCACCGGAACAACGAGTTGCCGGTGCCGACATGGGCCCACAGATCGCTGACGTCGGCGCCAGCTGGACGCTTAAGGTCACGGGTATAGAGATCCTCGAGCATCCGCTCGAGGCCCGCGGGGACCGGACTCTCGAAGCGAGGGATAACCAACCCGAAACTCGCGTCGCTTCCGGCTGCGATCTCAGCCAACACGGCTTCGGCCCAACCCGGGCGGGGAAGCTCGTCATCGTCAACGAAGGCAAGCCAATCGCCCCGAGCTTCGCGAACGGCGCGGTTACGGGCATTGACAACACCCCGCGCCGGCTCGGCGACATATCGAGCCGACGGCACAATCGCGACAATCCCCCTCGCACTTTCGTCCGGATCGTTGTCGATAACCAGAAGCTCGGCATCCGCGGGCAGCTGCGCGGCCATCGCCGACAGCAGTGCGGCGAGGAGCGCGCCGCGGCGATATGTGGGGATCGCGACTGTCAGCAGCATTTGCAATCAGGCGGCCGGCCGAGCCGGTGACCGGCCCGTCATCAGCCCGGCCGCGCCGACGTCGGTTGCCTTGATCCGCGCTGCGAGCGCCGTTGTCATCCCGAGCAGCATATAAATGATCGCCGAGTTATCGTCCTGCGAAAGTACCAGTCGCACATTAACGTAGACGGCGAGCGACCCGGCCAGAGATAATACCAAGTCCAGCTCATCGCCGCGTTTCTTCAAACTAAATATGGCCATCTGTATCGCGGGGACGAGCACCATCAATGTAAATAATATAAAGCCGACCACCCCAAAGTCTATCAGAAGGGTGATCACAAAACTGTCTACCGTAAACATCCCACTTGCTGTTCGATACTGCAGCACCGCACCACTGTTTCCGGCACCATGGCCTACAGGATTACGAAGAACGATCGGTCCAAGGCGATCGAATTGCTCTTGACGCCCTTGATCACTGAGAGTTGTCGACCCGCCCCCAATGGTCCGGTACTTCACCGCTGGAACGGTGAACATGGCTACCGAGAATGCGAGAGCCAGGGCGGGAATGCCCAAAGCGAGCGCCGGTCCAAGCATATCCGACTTGTTGGTTCGCCATCTCTGATACGACCAGAGGCAGCCGACCGCCACATGTGCTACGATCCAACCGACGATCCCCAGCCGAGCGCCAGTCCAGATCGCAGCTGCTAAAATGAGCCCATCAACCGAAACGTAGAAGAGCCGCCATATCATTCCTGATTTGTTCAGAAGTTTCTGCAGAACAAATGGTGTTACTAGCGCTAAGTACTCAGCCATGGAAAGCGGCACTGTAAAAGTCGTCACAACTCGATAAGCGCCATCACGAACCTGTCCGCTGAGTGTCCGCTGAACCGACTCGTCGGTGACTGCAAGAAATGAGGGAATATAATCGGCCCAGAGAACTTTCTGCTGCTGGAATTCAATCCCTGCAATCACGGAAAGCACAATGACTGTGCCGATTATCATTCTTGTCCACGCCTCGGCTCTGCCGGCGTGATGGAAGACCCATGCGGCCACAAAGAACGTGGTGACATTGAGGATTGTATGGTTGACGACAATGTTCAGTGATCGAAATGGATCTGCGCTCATCGCAATGGTGACCCATTGTACGAATAGGAATGCCATTACGAGCTTCCATAGCAGGGGAATACCCGCCAGCGCGCGGCGCAGCTCCTCACGGAAGCGAGGAGAGATGGACATGCAGATGAGGAAGACGAGTGCAAGCGGGAACCCGAATATTCGCCTCATCGATATCCACGGCAGACCGGGAAGCTGAAGAGCCAAGTAATTCGGCCACATGACCCACACGACAGCGTAGGCCAGAAAAAGCTGGGTGAGGAGCCTTGACGGTGGATGGCCTTGATCAGGCAGGGCCCAGATCACCACCAACAATGCGATAAGTATCGGGAAACCGAGGTAAATGAGGAGACTAGGCGGGAAGACTGCGAACGCGAGGCCGTAGAAGACTCCAAGAAACGCACAGAAGACGAGGAAAATGAGCTTGAGCGCAGCCCGCCTCAGCGCGGGGCGAGCCGGGCTGAACGGCGGCAGCGTGGCGGGCGGATGGCCACGGGCCCACGGCTGCAGGACCGACGACGCGTCTCGACGCTGGACCTTACCTAGCATCGACGTTCGGTGGCTGATAGCCGTGACCGGGCAGGATTAGCGCCAGTGGATCGGCGGCCGCACCTGCCGCTAGAGCCCTCAGAAAGCGACGATCCGGGCGCTTCCGCGAAAATACAATGTTGTTGTCGATGCGGGGTGATGCCTTTTCGAGAGTGATGTCATCGGTGACATTCCTCTCGACGACTCCATCTTTAGTATTGAGGACCCGTATCCAATAACGCGCTACATCGTCAGGAGGAGACACAACGGTATTTCCCGCAATTCTGAGTTCGTCTGCTCCGTCAACCATGATGCCATGGTACTGCACTGCTGAGTATAAGAAGTTATTCTCGATGGTTACGCGCCGATATCTGAGGCCGATTTCGTTCCCGAGGAATATTCCCTGCATGCCTCCACCATGGCCTTGCAGGACTATATTGCCACGAATGACAATATCGGTCGATGGCTTCGTCTGGCGTGCCGTCCAAAATTGAATCGCGTCTGGGTGTGCGCCGTCTTTTGGCATGAAATTAGAAAACCGATTGTCTTCAATAGTTACATGCGAGGAGCCAGCGAAATCAGCGCCATCGCGCTGGATGACATGGAACCTGTTGCGGCGGATCTCCAAGCGGTCGACACTTTCCGACAGAATACCGAGAGCCAGTTCGGTGAACTCAGAGTCGAGAACCTGAATGTCGCTGGATTGGCGTATAAATAACCCCCAGCCGTCGTTTCGCGGGTCCCCATCGAGCGACCCGTGCACCCGAACATTGGCGAGGGTGATGTTGTTGGAGTTGGTGATCTCGGCGACGCGCGTCCATTCCTTGTCATCGGGACCCAGAGGGGCTCCGATATCAAGGCCTCGTGCGTTGACATTGTGACTGCCGATGACACGAAAGCGACGCATCCGGGCGGGCCGAGCTGGATCGGCGGACCGAATCGTGACTGGTGCCGCATAGTTGCGGTTGAACACCCGCACCTCACCATACTCGCCCGGGGCAAGTGAGATCGTTTCGCCACCGCGCGCGGACGCGACCGCAGCATCGAGTTCTGCAGGGGTCCGAACAGCCGGTGCTGCCGACGCGGGCGCAAAGGCCGCGAGCAGGGCCGCGCCGACGGCGAGGAGTGCGCGGACCAACCCGGGACTGGACGCTTCGATCTTCATCCCGACCGGCTTTAGGCGGAGCAGCCGGCCTTTGCCAGACGGAGCGCGAGCGTTCACTCTATTTTAAACGTGCGTCACGCGCGCTTTCGGCTATCGAGCCCCGAAGTCGAAACGTCACGGCCGGAGCGAAGATGACGGAGCTCACCTACTTCCAGAATGTGCGAAGCGATATCGGGCCCCTGCTCAAGGGGCAGCCGCGGCGGATCCTGGACGTCGGCTGCGGCGCCGGCGCGACGCTCGCCTGGCTGAAGCAGCGCTGGCCCGAGGCGGAAACCATGGGGATCGACGGCTATGCCCCCGTGCTGCCGGAGCTGGAGAAGAACGCAGACAAAGCGATGATCCTCGACCTCGAACAGCCGCTACCCGATCTCGGCACCTTCGATCTGGTGCTCGCGCTCGACGTTCTCGAGCATCTGCGCGATCCCTGGGCTGCGGCGCAGCGGCTCGCGGATCTGGTCGGTCCCAGCGGAGCCATGATCGCGTCGGTCCCGAATGTCGCAAATCAGAAGGTGTTGATGCCGCTGCTGTTGAAAGGCGAGTTCCGTTATCTCGACGCAGGGCTGTTGGATCGCACCCATTTGCGCTTCTTCGATGAACGTTCGGCAATTGAGCTGGTCGAGGGCACCGGACTGACGATCACTGGTGGAGTTGCCGTCATGGGGCGCCGCCAACGCTTCCAAGATCGGCTAACCCTCGGCTTGCTACAGCGCCATTTCATCAACCAGTATGTGATGCGCGCCGAACGGCAAGGTCGCCGCTTCTCCGGTTGGTTAAAGCTTTAGCCGCCCATGCCGGCTGCTGCCGGAACGGCAAGTCGGCCTCGCTCCGCCAGAAGCTGGAGGAGCAGCCCGGCGCGTTCCTCGCCGACGGCGCGGTACGTGAATCGCCGGGCCGAGTGGCGAGCCTGATCCCCGAGCGCCCTCCTCAAGCCGACATCGTCTACGATCCGCTGAATCGCGGCAATGAGCGCGCCGACATCGCCGGGAGGAATCACCAGCCCGTTGCGCTCATGCTCGACAATCCGGGCCAAGCCCATCGGTGTCGTGATCACCGGCAGGCCACAGCCCGCGGCTTCATAAACCACTTGCGGCGCGCCCTCTTCGTGCGAGGGGAACACGAACACGTCGGATCCTTTGTAGAAGCGCCCGACGTCTGGCGTGAACGGCACGTGGCGGACATTTGCGGGCAAGCCCCGAGCGAATCGGTCCGCGAAGCCCGGCTCGACATTGCCGACCAGGATCAGTTCGGCGTCTAGCGCCAACTGCTCCCAGGCCTGGATCAGCTCCGGAATACCCTTGCGGACACCGATTGAGCCAACGAACAGAAAGCGCAGCCGATCATCCGTGCGAGGCTCCGGAACGCTCGCGTCAAATCGGTCGGGATGCCAGCCAAAGCTACTTTGCAGAATCCGATCTTGCGGGATGCCAAGCCCGATCAATGACCGCTCGACCTCCGAACTCGGCGCGACGATGAAATCGTACAGCGCCAATTCCTCGTTCTCCAGCGAGACCTTCTCCTCAGTAACCTGATGCACCGGGGGCAGTCCTTGGCGGGCATAGGCGTCCTCCAGGATTGCCCGCGACATTGCGCATGCCGAGTTGATCATCTCCCGAACAAGAATGAAGCCCCGCTCCTTGCTGTGGCGCAACAGGCCGGGACTCGGATCTGGCCAAAAGGTCAGAACCGTCGAAGCCGGATCGGCATGGCCAATCGCGCGGCGGAAGCTGCGCTCGGTCCAGTCTGTTGCGAACTCCCGCACATACTTCCACGGCAAGTAGCGCAAGGGTGGCGGCAGACTTTGCTGGGCAACGACTCCAGCCGGCGGTTCCTTCGTTAGCCGCGGAACGAACACCGTGCTCGATAAACCTTGCGTCGGGAAATGCCGGACGATCTGCATGCACGTTTCCGCAGGACCACGCCCGTTATAGGAGAGTGGCAGAAACGTCAGACACTTGAAGTCGCGCGTGTTCATTCAAGCGCCTCGCCTACTCCGCATCGGCTGGGCAGCTAGCAGGTCAGCCCTCGGTCCGCCACCCAAGTGTTTCCTTTATGCCCGAGGCGGAGCAGGCCGGCTGGACCGTGGGTCAGCCTGGTCTGCAACGCTCGTCGCATGTCAGCGCTTCATGAAGCGCTGCATCAGCGCCCAAGCGACGGGATTGCTCCGGACGATCCGGTTGAGAATTCTTGACTTTCGCGCAGTCGCGATCAGGCCCGCGTAGCGGCTGTTGGCGAACGGCGCGCTCAGGTCCGTCATCTTCAGATCGCCGACCATCGCCGGGATCGGAGTGGACATTTCGCCGCGACGGAAAGTGACGATCCCCGGCGTGAATTCGACCGATGCGATCTCTCGCGCTCCCCAGGGGATGCGCGCCGGGTCATGGATGTGGAACCAGGCGTTCACATCGTCCGAGCGATGCTTGGCATATTCGATGAAGCTCCTCTTCTTGCGAAGCCCGCCGCCGTAGCTCGCCCAGTAGGAGGTCTGGCAGTCCTCGACCATATAGATGCCCCCGGGGCGCATCGCCTTGCGGAACAGATACTCGAAGCTGGCGATCTGGTGGCGTGGAATATGGCTGCCGTCGTCCAGAATGAAATCGAACGGCCCGGCCGCATCGATGATCGTCTGTAGGAAACCCGCATCGGCCTGATCGCCGATAAAGACTCGTATTCCTGGGGCCTCGAACTTGGCGCAATCCGGGTTGATGTCGATCCCGCACACGATCGACTCGGGGTGAAGATAGCGCTTCCACATCTGCAGCGAACCACCGTGTTGGACGCCGATCTCCAGAAAGCGGATCGGGTGGCCGCTCAGCGGGGCCAGATAGCGCTCGTAGACGTCGAAATAGACGTCTTCCTTGCGGATGAAGCGAGATCCGGGACGATCATGACTGTCGAAACTTTCGCGCACGGTCGCCGGCCGAGTATCAAGAGCTTGCCGCATGAACTCTCCGTCAATTCGTGCCCGTTGCGTCCGCAGACAGGAAATCGTGGGCAACGGCCGCCCGAGACGGCGCCTGGCCCGCTTTACTGCCGATCCTGCTCTCCACCATCCTCACTACTCCCGGGAACGAGCAGCAACAATGCTGCCGTCCCAGGCAGATCAGAAGGGGCCTGTGCCGGCCGTCCCTTTCTGGGACGATCAGATTGGAAGCGATGCGCGCTCCAGCACCAGCGGCACACGAAGCCTCGCGCAGCGTGGATCGCGGCAAACCCGCCAGAGACCAGCAGCCAGCTGCCGCGACGTGGCCAGACGAACTCGTTCGTCGGCGCGCTCCGTCGGAGCGCCGACGGCGTGGATGCATGAACCTCACCCGCACCATGGCCGGCGCCCGCCCGCATAGGGGCGGGCGAGGCCTTCGGCGATCAGTACGGTGCCGGCGTCGCGGCCGTCGGCGAGCCGGACGTGGCGGAGCTTTCGGCCATAGACATCCTCGTCACGATCAATCGGGGTCAGGGTGAAGGGCTGGGCGAGCAGCTCTTCCAGCCGTTCGGTCGCGCGGGCGCCGAGAGCGGCTTCCCGGGGGCAGCGCGGCGGGTGCGTTTCGGGCGTGTCGATCCCGGCAATGCGGATGCGGTCGCCGCGATAATCGAACGTGTCGCCATCGATGACGCGGGGCGCGCCGCGCAGCCCCGTCACGGCCAGCGAGGGCACATTGGCCACCCCGCGCGGCAGCTCCGCCAGCACCAGCCCGACCAGTGCCCCGACCAGCAGCACAAGGCGGAGTTCGCCTCCCCGCACGCCCGCCCGCACGCTTCTCCGCACGCGGGGGCGCCGCGGCAGGAGACGTGGGGGCCGGGTGCGGGGCCCGCGGGACGGAGGCAAGCGCAGGCGCGGCATGTGCGGGAGAATCGGTCGCGGGGGTGAACAACGGGTTAGCGCGCGGTCCGCCCCCTCACCGCCCCACCATCGTCTCCGGCCGCACCACGCGGTCGAAGGTCGCCGCGTCGACCAGACCGAGCGCGATGCCGGATTCCTTCAGCGTCAGGCCATTTTCATGGGCGTGCTTGGCGATCTTGGCCGCTGCGTCATAGCCGATCTCCGGCGCCAGCGCCGTCACCAGCATCAGCGAGCGGCCGAGGAGTTCGGCGATGCGGCCGTCGTTCGGCTTGAGCCCGTCGAGCGCGCGGCGGGTGAAGCTGTCCGCCCCGGTTGCCAGCAGATGGATCGCCCGCAGCACATTGGCGCCGATCAGCGGCTTGAACACGTTCAGCTCGAGATGGCCCTGCAGTCCGCCGACCGTCACCGCCAGATGGCAGCCAATCACCTGCGCGCACACCATCGTCAGCATTTCGGACTGGGTGGGATTGACCTTGCCCGGCATGATCGAACTGCCGGGCTCGTTCGCCGGCAGCTCGAGCTCGCCGAGGCCGCAGCGGGGGCCGGAGGCAAGCAGGCGGATGTCGCTCGCGATCTTGCTGAGCGCGACCGCTGCGGCATTGAGCGCGCCTGAGAGCTCGACGAGCGTGTCATGGGCGGCGAGCTCCGCGAATTTGTTGGGGGCGGAGGTGAACGGCAGGCCCGTGATCGCGGCAAGCTCGGCCGCCATCGCCGGGCCGAAGCCGGCCGGCGCATTGAGGCCGGTGCCGACGGCCGTGCCGCCCTGGGCGAGCTGGTGGAGCCGCGGGCGCAGGCTTTCCAGCCGCGCGATCGCCGCCTCCACCTGCGCGGCATAGCCGGAGAATTCCTGGCCCAGGGTCAGCGGCGTCGCATCCTGCAAATGGGTGCGGCCGATCTTGACGATGCCGTCCCACGCCGCTGCCTGGTGCGCCAGCCGGGCATGGAGCGCCGCCAGCGCCGGCAGCAGATCGTGCGCAAGCGCCAGCGCCGCTGCGACATGCATCGCGGTCGGGAAGCTGTCGTTGGAAGACTGGCCGCGATTGACATGATCGTTCGGGTGAACCGGCGCTTTGCCGCCGCGGGTGCCCGCCAGCCGCTCATTGGCGATGCCGGCGATCACTTCGTTCACGTTCATGTTCGTCTGGGTGCCCGATCCGGTCTGCCAGATCACGAGCGGAAACTGGGCGTCGAAACGGCCCGCCGCCACGTCCGCCGCCGCCGCCTCGATCGCGTCGGCAAGGTCGCCGGCAAGGCCGTGCTGCCGGTTGATCCGGGCGGCCGCCTGCTTGACCAGCGCCAGGGCACGGACGATGCCGATCGGCATCCGCTCCTCGGGCCCAAACGGAAAATTCTCGATCGAGCGCTGGGTCTGGGCGCCCCAATAGGCGTCCACCGGCACGCCGATGGCGCCGATGCTGTCCGTCTCGGTCCGCGTCTGCATCTTTCCTCCCGGGGTCAGGAGGCCGCCGGCCTCACTTCTTGCGGCCGAAATCCACGGTGACGACGTTCGATCCGTCCTCCGCCGCCGTCACGGTCGGCCCGTCATTCTCGGCCTCCTCGTGCGGTTCGGGGCCTGCCGGCTCGCTTTGCGCCTGGAACTGGAGCGCGAAATTCACCGCGGGATCGACAAAGGCCGTCACGGCCGCGAAAGGGATCACCAGCCGGGCGGGAATCTGGTTGAAGCTCAGCCCCACTTCGAACCAGGTGTCGTGCACTTTCAGGTCCCAGAATTTGTTCTGGAGGACGATCGTCATCTCGTCCGGGAAGCGCTCGGTCAGGTGGCGCGGGATATCGACGCCGGGCAGCGCCGTCTTGAAGGTGATGTAGAAATGATGGTTGCCGGGCAACCGCCCGGTCCGCTCGACTTCGCCGAGCACCCGGCCAACCACGGCGCGCAGCGCTTCCTGCACGATCTCGTCGTACGGAATCAGGCTGTCCGGCGGAGTCTCGCTCATGGCCGGACTCGTGGACGCAGTCTGGCGGCCGGTCAAGACGCGTTGCATCCGCGCCGGCTTCGCCGCATAGGCGCAGCCGACATGCGCAGCGCCGAGATCACCCGCAAC
>ERZ1066121.2254-NODE-2254-length-12430-cov-5.505616_pt1 | contig 12430 bp, 13 predicted proteins | sample MGYA00382768_ERZ1066121 | MGnify/ENA primary metagenome ERZ1066121 (study PRJEB33369, sample SAMEA5778351) | biofilm metagenome | biome: Industrial cooling water; feature: Water cooling tower basin; material: Biofilm | place: United Arab Emirates | collected... | reverse complement strand
GGATGTTCAGCGCCAGGGTCAGCCCGACGACCGTTGCCAGCAGCGCGCAGATCGGGCGGGTGAAGAAGGGCTCGATCTCGCCACCCGAGAGCACCAGGCCGCGCCGCAGGCTCTTGTCCAGCAGGTCGCCCAGCACCAGCCCCAACACGAAGGGCGCCATCGGGTAGCCGAAGCGGCGCAGCCCGAACCCCGCGACGCCGACTGCCAGCATCACCCAGACATCGAACAGCCGGGAGGCGATCGCGAAGGCGCCGACCGCGCAGAGCACGAGCACGATCGGCATGATCACGCTGCGCGGCACCGCCAGCACGACCAGCATCGGCCGCACGAGGGTCAGGCCGAAGATCAGCATCGCCAGCGTGGCGATCAGGTTCATCGCCACCACGTCGTAGATGAATTGCGGCTGCTGGATGATCAGCATCGGCCCCGGATTGGCGCCGTGGATGATCATCGCCGCCAGCAGCACCGCGGCCGGCGCGCTGCCGGGGATGCCCAGCGCCAGGGCGGGGATCATCGCCCCGGGGATGGCGGCGTTGTCGCCGGTCTCGGCGGCGATCAGCCCCTCCACGCTGCCCTGGCCGAACTGCTCGGGCGTGCGGCTGAGGCGCTTCGCCGCGGCGTAGCTGGACCAGGCCGCCATGTCCTCGCCGACGCCGGGCAGGATGCCCATGGTCACCCCGATGGCACCGCTGCGCAGGATGGTCTTCCAGTACCGCAGGACGTCCCGGATGCGCGGCAGGATGGAATCCACCGGATGCAGCCGCGGGCGCGCCGCGCGCTCGGCCATCACCGTCAGCACCTCGGCGCAGCCGAAGGCGCCGACCAGCACGGGGATCAGCGAGAGGCCGCCGGCGAGGTCGGGGTCGCCGAAGGCGAAGCGCTCATGCGCATGGATGCCGTCCTGCCCGATCTGCGCGGCGAACAGGCCGAGCGCGCCCATGATCCAGCCCTTCAGCGGATCGCCGCCCACCACCGTGCCCGACATCAGCACGCCGAACAGCGCCAGCCAGAAGATCTCGTAGGACTGGAAGGACAGCGCCTGCTCGGCCAGCCAGGGCGTGATGCTGGCGAGGCAGAGGATGCCGAGCACGGAGCCGGCGACCGAGCCGGTGGTGGCGATGCCCATGGCGCGCCCCGCCCTGCCCTGCAGCGCCAGCTGGTACCCATCGAGGCAGGCGGCGGCATTGGCGGCGGTGCCGGGGATGTTCAGCAGGATCGCCGTGCGGCTGCCGCCGTAGATCGCGCCGACATAGGCGCAGACCAGGATCAGGATGGCGTCGTTCGGCGGCAGCTTGATGGTCAGCGTGGTCAGCAGCGAGATCGCCAGGGTCGCCGAGAGCCCCGGCAGCACGCCGACCATGATGCCGAGCAGGGTCGCGCCCACCGCATAGGCCAGCGAGGCGGGATCGAGGAACCCGCCCAGCGCGCGCCCGAGGGCCAGGAGCCCGTCCGGCATCACGCCCTCCCCTCGCCTGCCCTCACGGCAGCCGCACCAGGAAGATCTCCTGGAATACGAGGGTGATGACGCCGCTCGCCACGGCGGCGATCAGCGCCGCCTGCACGGCGCCGCGTGCCAGCGTGCCCTCGCGCCGGCGGTCCGGCCATTCGAAGAGCAGGATGGCAAGGAGCATGAAGATGAAGGCGGCCAGCGGGAAGGGCGGCCCCCGTCCCAGCAGCCCGAGCACGAAGCCTGCCACCAGCACCACCGCCAGCGCCGCCCGCCACGGCTCGGCGCGCGCCGGCTCCACGCCCTCCGCCGCCCCTCCGCGCCAGCCGCGCAGCGCCATGGCCAGGCCGAGCAGCGCCAGCAGGATGCCGAGCAGCCCCGGCACCAGGCCGGGCACGGCGTAGGGTTCGACCCCCTGGCCCTCGAGCCGGTCCATCCGCCAGGACCCGGCCGCGATCGCCGCCCCCAGCACGATCCAGCCAAGGCCGAACAGCAGGTCCGCGCGCTGCCGCAGCGGCGGCGCGCCCGCCGAGGTCAAAGCCGCGGGATCCCCACCGTGTCCGGCGCCGCCTTGCTCTGCCCGGCATCGTGGTAGAGCCAGGCGGTCTGGCGCACCGCCACCCAGGCCTTGTCGCGCGCCTCCTGCAGCAGCAGCGGCGTGAACACCGCCGCGCGCTGCTGCGCGTAGTCCTTCAGCCGCTGGCTGGCCGCGATCCGCTCGCGCCAGACCTGCGCCACGGTCTGCACCACCGGATCGGGCGTTCCCTTGGCGCACCAGATGCCGAAGTAGTTCAGCGGTGCCGGGATGTCCGGCAGCCACTGCCGCAGCGAGGGGATCTCGCCATGGCCCTGCAGCATCACCGGCTGCTCGGCCTGCACCGCCAGCGGGACAAGCCGCTTGCCGCGGATCATCTCGGCCATTTCCACCAGCAGCTGCGCCACCACCGGCGTCTCGCCGGCGACGGCCGCCAGCACCGCCGGGTTGCCGCCGTCATAGGGCGCCATGCGGTAATTCGCGCCGGGCGCGGCGGCGCGCACCGCCTCCATCACGTTGCGCCCCGCGCTGGACTGGCCGGCGGTGGCGACGGCGATGTTCGACCGCTGCCGCATCGCCTCCAGCAGCTGGCCGAAATCCTTGAACGGCGCGTTCGGGTTGGCCGCGATGGTGTTCACGTTCGCCACCGCGAAGAACAGGTTCCAGTCGTCGAGGCCGCTGTCGAGCAGGCCCAGCACGCGGTAGCAGCCGATGTCGATCGCCGCGCCGGCGGCCCAGGTCATGCCGTCCTTCGGCGCCTGCATCGCATTGCGCGTGCCGATCGAGCCGGAGGCGCCGGGCTGGTTCACCACGACGAATTTCTGACCGAGCGCCTCCTCCAGCTCGACGGCGACGATGCGCGCCATCTGGTCGGTGGAACCGCCGGCGGCCCAGGGCACGATGATGGTCACCGGCCGGTCCGGCCGCCAGGCGGCCTGCGCGCGCGCGGAGACGGCGGGAAGCGCCAGCGCCGCGGCGCCTGCGGCCAGGATTGCGCGACGTTGCATGATTGCGTCCCTCCGCGTCGGGTAACCCGATGGTTACCTGACATCGTGTCGCGCGACGCGCCAACGCGTCAAGCAGCGCGATGCAGGCGGCCGGATCGTGCCCCTCTGGTCGCGCCATGCCCGCGCCGGCAGACTGGCGACCAGGGGGCAGCCATGCCGAACGGCCGACCGGGCGACAGCCGCACGCACGATATCCTGCATCATGGCCTCGAGGTCTTCGGCCCTCCGGTCGATGCGCTGGTGCGCGAAATCGATGCGCGCATCGAGCCGGCCGAGCGCGACGCGTTCATCCTGCTGCTCGAGACCTGGCCCTTCGAGCCCGAGGGCACGCCACGCGACCCGGACGCGCTGTTGCAGCGCCTGCGTGCATTGCGGCGCCAGCTTGACCCACCGCGGCCGAAACCCCGGCTGGAGCCGGTCGGTGCGACGCCGCCGCACCGGTCGCCGCTGCCGCCACGCCGTGCCGGCTCGCCGCTGGCGGCACTTGCCGGGCTGCTGGTTGGTGCCTTCGTCGGCCTTGCCCTCGGGTGCCTCGCCTGGCTGGTGCTGCGCCTCGGCGTGATCCCGCCCTACCTCTGGTGGGATAGGGAAGTGATGGCGACGGTGGTGGCCGCGGTGGCGATCCCGTCGGCGCTGGTCGCCGCGCTGCAGGGCGGCCGCCCGACCCGGCTTGGCCATACGCTGGTGATCGCGCTGCTCGGGTTCTTCGTCGGCAGCCTGGTGTTCGGCCTCGCGGCGGGGCTGCTGGCGCTGGTCGCCGCCGCGGTCGCGGGGCGGCCGGCCTTCGGGGATGGGTTGTTCCTGCTCATCGGCTACGGGGTCATGCCGGTGGCGGCGACGATCGGGGGCGCACTGCTGGCGGGATGGACCGCACGCCGCGCCTGGCGCGACTGGCTCGGGTAGATGGAGCGCGCATGCGCGCCATCAGCACGGCGACCTGCCTGCACGGCGCCCCGCGTGTCCACGCGGACGTCGGGCACGCTACCCGAATTCGGGTCCCGCGACGGCCAGGATGCGCACCGGATCGCCAGGCGGATCGGCACCGAGCGCCATGCGCGTGAAGGGCCGCTGCACCCGCCCGCCATGCCGCGCCAGCCAAGGGCCGAGGCCGCAGGCATCGCCCTCCCGCAGATCGAGCACGGCGCCCGGTCGGGCCGCCAGCCCGGCCGCCAGCAGCGCGCGCGCCACCGCGGCATCGGTGGCGTGGAGCGGACCAAGCTGCGGCCCGCGCACACCCTCCCGCGCCAGCAGCGCGCCGGCGATGCCGCCGCCATCCGGCGCGTCCACCACCAGCGCCGCATCCGGGCAGCGCCCCGCGAAGCCGCGCAGCAGCGCCTCGCGCGGCGCGCCGAAGCCGGCGCTATCGAGGGTCAGCAGCGCGGGCCAATCGGCGGCCGCGACGCGGCGCACGGCGATGTCCGTCTCCGCGGGCAAGGCCGCCGGCAGCGCCCAGCGCGCGAAGCCCCAGAGGTCGCGGAAGCCGAGCCGGCGATACACCTCCCGCCCCGCCGGCGTCGCATCCAGGGCGATGCAGGGCACGGCGGCGGCCTGCAGGCTCTCCACCGCCCAGCGCATCAGCGCCGTCGCAAGGCCTTCCCGCCGCCGGTCCGGGCGCACCAGCACCATCGAGATCCACGCGACGCCCGCGCCATGGGGCAGCGTCGCGGCGGTGGCGGCCAGCGCCCGCGGATCGCCGTCATCGACTGCGCGCACCGCGCCATGGCATGCGAAGACCCGCCAGTCCGCCGCCGTCTGGTTCCAGCCGATCAGCGCCGAGAGCGCCACGGCGCGCGGCAGGTCGGCTTCGGGCAGCGGCGTGACGTCCGGCATGGCCCGGCGACGCTCCCCGCGCCGCCGCGGCGAGTCAACCCGCGCTGCCGGTGCGGCCGAACCACACGCCGAGCAGCGCGCCGAGCGCCACCAGCAGCAGCCCGCCATTCACCACCGCCAGCAGCGCCGGCGGGATCCGCCGCACGTCCGACCGCGCGGGGGCATCATGCCCGGGCCGCAGGTTGCGCCACACCGCGCAGGCGAAGCAGAAGGCGCTGAACAGCACCAGAAGCGTCGCGTTGAACAGGATGGCCCAGTCCGGCAGCACGCCGCCGAGCGTCGTCTTCGCCCCCACCCCGGCCGCCAGGGCAACCAGGCCCGTGCGCACCCAGGCGGCATAGGTGCGCTCCGCCGCCAGCACGGTGCGGTCGGCGGCATAGAGGACGCGGCGGTCTTCTTCGGCGGGATCGGGCATCAGCCTGGAACGCCGCACGCGCGGCCGGGCTGCCGAGGTGCGGCGCTGCGCGGGCGCATAGGACTATTTACCTTGACCGTCCATCCGCTGCAACCCTATGGTCCGCAGTCCTGCCGCGCCCGGACGGAGGTCGCATGCCCGATTCCCTCCCTCGCCCTGCCGCTTCCGCCCCGCCCCCGGGCGCCCGGAGGCGGGGCGGCAGCGAGCCGCGGCGCGGGCAGGGTGGGAGGTTTGCCCCGACCCCACATCGCGCGAACGGCAGGCTTGTCCGGGACCGGCATCGGGCCGGGTCCGCGGCACGGGGTCGGCCCGGCCCGGCGGGCACGCCGCGCCGCCCGCCGCGTCGCAGAGGGCCGATCCACGCGGCCGAGCCGCCGGGCGGGGGATTTGTCCGGGACCCCTGCCCCAGCGCATGGCCGGCATACCGCGTACCCAGGCTTGCAGCCGCCGCGCTGCCGGTCCAACTGTAACGCCGCCGCACGTGAGCCGCGGCACCGATATGCCATTGCCCACTCGCGTCTTCGTCGGGGCGCCGCACGCAGAGGATCCGGCAGGTGACCTACATCGTCAACGAGAACTGCATCAAGTGCAAGTACATGGACTGCGTCGAGGTGTGCCCGGTCGACTGCTTCTACGTCGGCGAGAACATGCTGGTGATCCATCCGGACGAGTGCATCGACTGTGGCGTGTGCGAGCCGGAATGCCCGGCCGAGGCGATCCTGCCGGACAGCGATGACCGCGCGGCGGCCTGGGTGGAGATGAACCGCACCTACGCGATGCAGTGGCCGAACATCACCCGCAAGGGCGAGCCGCCGGCGGACGCCGACGAATGGAAGGGCAAGCCGGACAAGTTCGCCCTGTTCGATCCTGCGCCCGGAAAGCCCTGAGAGGGGCACCACGCCGTACCCCCGGTGGCTCGCTGCGGCGCCAGGTGCCGCCCGGCAGCCGCGCGCACGGCGCAATGCGGCGCTGCACCCGTGGGACTGCCCCCGGTGGGCGAGACTGCGCATGGAATTGCGCCGGGGTGCGGACATGGTCGGCACCTGATGACACGGTGCTGAAAGAATGTTATTGATTCAGGGAGATGGCATGAGGCTGAACTGGCAAGTGGGTGTCCGCATCCCCACCTGCCACGGGTTTCCGATGCTCGGTCCCCTCATGGGCCATGCTCCGGAAGCCGCGTGGCCAGGCCAGGCCGGGCAGGAGGGTCCCGGCTCTCGATCCAGGCGATGCGCGCTGCAATAGGGTTGTTGCACCATGAAGCCACCTGTTCGCGCCAAGGCTGGATCCAATCGGGCCGGATCTGCGGCCAAGGCGCCAAAGGCGTCGCCGAAGAAGGGCGCCACCGCCCGCCGAGCCGGCCCGCCCGCGAAGCCGACCAAGCCGCCGAAAGCCGCATCAGCTCGGAAGCCCGCCCGCGGTGCCGCCGCGAAGGCGGCGCCGGCCCGCATCGCGGCCAAGGCCGCCGCGTCGGCCAAGCCGCCGCGGATGGAGGCCGGCAAGGCTGCGAAGGCAACCGTGGCGGTGGCGAAGCGGGCTGAATCAGCAATCAAGGCCGCCGCGCCCAAGCCGGCCAGCCGCGCTGCGGCTCCGTCGGCCCCGGGAAAGTCCGCATCCAGGCCAGCCGCGGCGGCCCAGCCATTGCCCAAGGCCGCCAAGCCGGACGCTCAGCCCGCAAGGCCTGCGGCGAAGGCAGCGACAGTGCCGCGCCCCGCCCCACAGCCGGCGGAGACGCCGCTGCCGCCCTCGGTACGGCCGGAAGCGGCATCGGCGGGCGCCACGGCGAAGGGGTCCGCACCTCCCGCGGCGGCGAAGCCCCCCACGCGGCCCGAGCCCAAGGCGAAAACGGCCGCTGCGAGCACCGCGGCCGCGGTGACGGAACCGACGCCGCCGCGCCTCAATCCGGCACCGGTCGCCATGGCCCAGCCACCCCGCCCGCCTGCCGGCCTCTCCGAGGTCCAGGCGCCGGCGCCCGTCCCGCCCCCGGGACTTTCCTCCATCCGCCCGGCCATGCCGGGCGTCATGATGAAGCGTGATGGGACACCGCCTCCGCGCATGCCATCCAAGCCCATGGAATTCAAGGCAGGCGACCATGTCGTCTATCCCACCCACGGCGTCGGCACGGTGCAGGGCATCGAGACGATGACCGCTGCCGGCATGGCGCTGCAGATGATCGTCGTCACCTTCGACGAGAACCGCATGACGCTGAAGGTGCCGGTGAACAAGGCGGCCTCCTCCGGCCTGCGCAAGCTCACCTCCTCCGATGCCATGCAGGAGGCGCTCGATGTCCTCAAGGGCAAGGCACGGGTGAAACGCACCATGTGGTCGCGCCGCGCCCAGGAATACGAGCAGAAGATCAACTCGGGCGATCCCGTGCAGATCGCCGAGGTGGTGCGCGACCTGCACCGCAACGCCGGCCAGCCCGACCAGTCCTTCTCGGAACGGCAGATCTACGAGCAGGCGATGGAACGCCTCGCCTCGGAGCTCGCCGCCATCGACAGCACGGACAAGGGCACGGCGACGGAGAAGCTGCTCACGCACCTGAAGGTGGGCTGACCCGCGCCAGCAGGACCGCCGTTCCATCGCCGGGCCGGGCGTTCCGGGCTCCGGCGGGCGCAGCGTGGAAACCTTGCCTTCGCCGGCTCCAGCTGCGAACGAGGCGGCAACCACGTCCAGGACGCATCGCCATGTCTGGAAATACCACCCCGTCCCCTCCGGGCGCGGGCGCGCCGCCCCCGCCGGGGACCGGCACGCCGTCCACGCCGGCGGCGAGCGCGCCACACGGCCTTGCCGGGTTCCCCATGGTGCGTATGTTGGCCGGCGGCTGGTGGGTCTTCATGCTGCGCGGCGCCACCGCCATCCTGTTCGGCGTGCTCGCATTCCTGTTCCCGGGCCTTGGGCTGGTGTTCATCCTGGCCTTCCTTGCCGCCTGGATGGTGGTGGATGGCGTGGGCTCGATCTACCAGGCGACGCGGCCAGGCGCGACGCCGGGTGAGCGCAGCCGCACTTGGCTGTGGATCGACGGGATCATCGCGCTGCTCGCCGCCGCGGCCGTGCTGTTCGCCCCTGGGCTCTCGGCGCTTGGCCTGGTGATCGTGACCGGCGTCTGGCTTCTGATGGCGGGCGTGACCCGGCTGCTTCTGGCCTTCCGGCTCTCCTCCGTGCTGCTCGGTCTGCTCGGCGCGCTGAACATCCTCATCGGCGCCTGGCTGATCGCCCGGCCCGGGCCCGGCCTGCTGGCGGTGATCTGGCTGATCGCGCTGGAGGCGATCGCAATGGGCGTGATCATGATCGGGCTTGGCTGGCGTTTGCGGCGCATCCACGACGATCCGCACCACCAGCCCGGGCAGACGAAGATCTGACGAGGGCCGTGCGTCAGCCGAACTGCCGTCCCTCGGTGAAGCCGCCGCGATAGCGGCAATAGCCGAGTCGTGGAATCGCCAGATCGGATTTCCTGCTCTGGAAGGCGCACGGGTTCGAACAGCGCGGCGGTGCAGCGGCTGGTTCGAACGCCGGCGTCGGCGCAGCGCGCGGTCGCCTGATGGCATGCGGCAGCCCCTGGCAGCGGTTCGCCGTCGTCAACGCCGCAATGCCGCTCGAGAAGGCCCCCGGCGCGTCGCACGCTGCGCGAGGGCACGTCCCGCACGATGGACCTCCCCCTGATTTGCGGCGAGCATGGCGGCATGCATGCACCGCCGCCCGGGCCATGGCTCGGCCGATCGGGCTGCCAGTCCGGAGTCGTCCCTTGCCGCCAACGCCATTCGACAGCCCGGCCACGGTTTCCCCAGGCCGGGCCGACCTCTTCCTCGGCTTCCTGCGCATCGGCCTGCTCGGCTTCGGCGGCGTCGCCGCCTGGGCGCGGCGCGTCATCGTCGAGGAGCGGCGCTGGCTGACGGAACGCGAGTACGCCGAGATCCTCGGCATGGGGCAGATCCTGCCCGGGCCGAACGTGGGAAATTCGGCGGTGATGATCGGCCGACGCTTCCACGGCCTGCCAGGGGCGCTGCTGGCCACGGGGGGGATGTACCTGGCGCCGCTCTGCATCCTGATCGTGCTGTCGCTGCTCTACGAGAATTTCGGACAGAAGCCTGGCGTGGTGCCAATGATGCAGGGCATCGCGGCGGGTGCCGCGGGCATGGTGATCGGCACCGCGCTGAAGATGGCCGAGCGGTTGAGACTCACGGTGGAGGCGGTGGCGATCCTCGCCGTGGCGGTCGTTGCCGCGGCTTGGCTGCGCATCTCCCTGCCGCTGATCGTGGTGGTGCTGGCGCCGGTCTCGATCGCCCTGTCGTTGTGGCGGGCGGGGCTGATTGGCGGCAATGGCGCGGGGGGGATGGCGCGGTGACCCTGCTGCTGCAACTGCTCTGGACCTTCTCGATCCTGTCGCTGGTGGCGATCGGCGGGGCCAATTCTGCGCTGCCGGAGATGCACCGGCGGCTGGTGGAGATGCATGGCTGGCTGGACGATGCAACCTTCAGCCAGCTCTATGCCCTGGCGCAGGCCGCGCCGGGACCGAACATCCTGGTTGCCTCGGTGATGGGCTGGGCGATCGCCGGCCCGGCGGGCATGGCGGTGGCGACGGTGGGGATGCTGCTGCCGGCGGCGACGCTCGCCTGGATCGTCGCGGGCTTCGCCCTCCGGATGCGCGGCGCGCCCTGGCTGAAGCCGGCGCAGGGCGGACTGGTACCGATTGCGGTGGGGCTGCTGCTGGCGGCGGGGGTGATCATGGCGGAGGCCTCCACCGCGCAGGCCGGTTGGCCGGCCCTGGCGATCGTCGCGGTGGCCGGCGCCATCGTGTGGCGGACGGACTACAGCCCGCTTTGGGTGCTGGCAGGCGGCGGCGTGCTTGGGCTGCTGTTGCTGTAGGGTCCCAAGGGGGGCAGCCTTGCCGCCTCGGCGGGGTCGCATGGCGGTTCGGACGCCGGGGTTGGCGGCGGCCGGGCGCGATGTGTATCGGACCAAAGACCTCTACACATCGGGGCGGCCCTGCGGACGACGTTCGACATCGACGCTGCGCTGACCGCCGACGCCATGCGCGCGAGCGGCATGACGGCCAAGAAGGAAGGCGTGGAGAGGGGCCTGCGTGCATTTTGGCCGGTTCAGGGACCAGCACGAGGCGCGGGACGAGCTGAAGGGGATCGGCTGGGAGGGCGATCTCGATGCCATGCGAGAGGAGCTGGCCCCGCGCCCGACCCCGTGGATCGGTCGGGCTGCAACCCATATGCCGGACACGCGGCACGCATTGTCGTGGACAATCCGGTCTGGATCGCGCGCAGGCGCGGCCTGACCTCCTGGCCGGTCGTCCTGCTCGAACGCCTCCTGGAAGAGCGGCGCGTGGTGATCGGCGATCTCGTCCTGGCCGAGCTGCTGCAAGGCTCTCGGGATGACCTGCACGACGCCCGTATCGAGCGCGCGCCGAGGCGCTGTTGAAATCCTGCCGATGATCGCGCAGCGCATGCCCTGCCTGCGGCGGGCCACCACCGCCAGACGAGTCGGCCGGCGCGAACATCCGCCGTACCATCGGCCTGCTCATCGGCACCTTCTGCATCGAGCGGGGCTGGTCCCTGTTGCGCCAGGACCACGATTTCGACTGCATGGAGCGGTTCCTCGGCCTGCCGGCGCCACGCGCCGCCGATTGACCACCAGGCGCCCTGGCGACACTGTCCCGCCATGCCCGACGACCTCGCACCGCCCGCCGCGCTGCTGGACCGGCTCGCTGCCCTGCTCGGCCCGCGCGGCCTGCTGACCGACCCCGCCGACCTGGAACCTCACCTCGCGGATTGGCGCGGGCTCTATCGCGGCCGCGCCCCCTGCGTGATCCGGCCCGCATCGACGGCGGAGCTCGCGGTGGCGGTGCGGCTCTGCGCCAGCGCGGGCGTGCCGCTGGTCCCCCAAGGCGGGAACACCTCGATGGTCGGCGGCGCGACGCCGGACGAGGGCGGGCGGCAGGTGGTGCTGTCGGTTGCGCGCATGAACCGCATCCGCGACATCGACCCGCTGGACATGACCATGACCGCCGAGGCGGGCGTGGTGGTGAAGGCGGCGCAGGACGCGGCGGAGGCGGCCGGCTGCCTGTTTCCCCTCTCCTTCGGTGGGGAGGGCACGGCGATGGTGGGCGGCGTGCTCTCCACCAACGCAGGAGGCAACACCACCGTGCGCTACGGCAACGCGCGCGAACTCATGCTGGGGCTGGAGGTCGTGCTGCCCGACGGGCAGGTGTGGAACGGGCTGCGCCGGCTGCGCAAGGACAACACCGGCTACGCGCTGCGCCACCTGTTCGTGGGTGCGGAAGGCACGCTCGGCATCATCACCGCTGCCGTCCTGCGCCTCTTCGCCCGCCCGCGCGACACGGCCGTGGCTTTCTGCGCCGTGCACGACGAGGACGCGGCGCTGGCACTGTTCCGCCGCTTCCGCGACCGTGACGAGACGGCGGTTCGCGCCTTCGAGTACATGTCCGGCCTCGGCGTGGATTTCGCCGTGACGCATATCGGGGGGGTCTCCTGGCCGCTGGCGAGCCGGGCCGACCACGTGGTGCTGGTCGATCTCGCCTCCTCCCGCCCCGATTCGGGGCTGCGCGCCCTGATCGAGGCGGTGCTGGAGGAGGCGCTGGAAGCCGGCGAGGTGCTCGACGCCGTGGTGCCGGAGAGCGAGGCGCAGCGCGCGGCGCTGTGGCGTATCCGCGAGGAGCATCCGGAGGCGCAGAAGCGCGAGGGTGCCTCGGTGAAGAACGACGTCTCGGTGCCCGTCTCGCGCGTGCCGGAGCTGATCCGCCGCGCCTCCGAAGCCTGCCGCGTGCTGATGCCCGGCATCCGGCCCGTGCCCTTCGGCCACATGGGCGACGGGAACATCCACATGAACCTGCAGCAGCCGGCGGGCATGGATGGCGCGGCATTCCTCGCCCGCAGCCACGAGATCATGGAGACGGTGAACGCCGTGGTGCGCGACCTCGGTGGCAGCTTCTCGGCCGAACACGGCATCGGCCGGCTGAAGACCGACATGATGGAGAGCTGGCGCGGCGGCGCGGAGCTCGATGTGATGCGGCGCATCAAGGCGGCCCTCGACCCGATGGGGCTGATGAACCCGGGGAAGGTGCTGCCGTAGCCATCCCGCGCGCGCTATGCTGCGGGACAGGAGGTCATGGCCGTGCACGCCTTTCCACAGCCGCACCCGCCGCGCATGACCGCGGACGCGTTCAT
>ERZ1066121.2250-NODE-2250-length-12441-cov-7.460843_pt1 | contig 12441 bp, 8 predicted proteins | sample MGYA00382768_ERZ1066121 | MGnify/ENA primary metagenome ERZ1066121 (study PRJEB33369, sample SAMEA5778351) | biofilm metagenome | biome: Industrial cooling water; feature: Water cooling tower basin; material: Biofilm | place: United Arab Emirates | collected... | reverse complement strand
CCACCGGCAGAAACACCACCGCCAGCGTGAGCGACGTAGCCACGACGGCGAAGAAAATCTCCTTCGACCCCTCGCGCGCCGCCTGCCGGATGGGCACACCTTCTTCGAGCTTGCGGAAGATGTTTTCGGTGACGACGATGCCGTCATCGACCACCAGCCCCGTGGCGAGCACGATACCGAGCAAGGTGAGAATGTTGAGCGAGAAACCCGCCAGGTACATCACGAAGAACGTGGCGATCAGCGAAATCGGAATATCGATGAGCGGCCGCAGCGCAATGGACCACGACCGGAAAAACGCGAAAATCACGAGCACTACCAGCGCGAACGAAATCAGCAGCGTCTCGACCACTTCCACCAGCGACTGCTTGACGAGGCGCGTGTTGTCGATGAGGACGCGGAGCTGGATGTCGCCCTTGTTGTCCTTTTCAATCTGTTCCAGCCGCTTATAAAATTCATCGGCGATATCGACGTAGTTGGCGCCCGGCTGCGGAATGACGCCCAGCCCCACGGCCCACGCGCCGTTGAGCTTCCATTGCTGCTCGTAGGTTTCGGGGCCGAGCGCGACGGCACCCACATCGCCCAGCCGCACGATACCCGCCGCGTCCTGCCGCAGAATCAGGTCGCGGAACTGCTCTTCGGTGGTGAAGCGCGCGATGGTGCGGATGGTGAGGTCGGTGCTGTGGCCGGCGATTTTGCCCGCCGGCAGCTCCACGTTTTCCTGCGCCAAGGCGGTGGCTACATCCTGAAACGTGAGGCCGTAGGCATCGAGGCGGGCGGGGTCGAGGCGCAGGCGCATCGCGTAGCGCTTGGCGCCGAGCAGGTTGATGCCGGCCACGCCTCCGATGGTTTGCAACTGTTGTTGCAGGGTGTTTTCGGCGTAATCGCTCAGGTCGAGCAGGTTGCTGGTACGGCTCTGCACGGCCAGGATGATAATCATATCCGACGAGGCGTCGGCCTTGCTCACCACGGGCGGCGCGTCCACGTCCTGCGGGAGGTTACGGGTGGCCTGGCCCACTTTGTCGCGCACGTCGGAGGCGGCGGTTTCCAAATCAACATCGAGGTTGAACTCGACGGAAATATTACTCGCCCCCTGCGCCGACGACGACGTGATGGCCCGAATGCCCGGAATGCCGTTAATCTGCTTTTCCAGCGGCTCGGTAATCTGCGACTCCACCACGTCGGCGTTGGCGCCGGTGTACGTCGTCTGCACGGTGACGATGGGCGGGTCCACGGCCGGGTAGTCGCGCAGGGAAAGCGCGTAGAACCCCACCCCGCCAAACAGCAGCAGCAGCAGGTTGAGCACCGTAGCCAGGACGGGGCGTTTGAGGGATAGCTCGGAGATGTTCAACGGGAGGTGGAATTGTCAGTTGTTTCGAACTCCCCTCCCCGGATGGGGAGGGGCTGGGGGCGGGGCGGCCACGGCGGTTGGGCAAAGTGGCTGCGGTAATCAAAAAAGCTCCCCTCCCCGGATGAGGAGGGGGTGGGGGTGGGGCGACCACCGCGGCTGAGCACCGCGGCTGAGCACCGCGGCTGAGCACCGCGGCTGAGCACCGCGGCTGAGCAACGGCGGCTGGGCCGTAGAGACGCATCCTTGCGTCTCCGGTGGTTAGGTGATGATGGTTGGATGATGGTTGGGCACCAGCAGCGGCACCCAGCAGCGGAGACGCCACGGCGACCCAGCCGCCGTGGTCGCCCCACCCCCAGCCCCTCCCCAGCCGGGGAGGAGAGCTTTTGAGTTACCGGCAACCACATTGCTCAGTCGTACTATCCCCCACCTTCATAACACCCTTCGCACCTTCACCGGCTTGCCCGGCTGCGCGAACAGCACTCCGCTCACCACGACCGTATCGCCGGCCGCCAAACCGCTCAGAATCGGAATCTGCGTGGCCGTGCGCGCGCCGGTTTGCACCTCCACGGGCGTGGCTTTGCCGCCGCGCACCACGATTACCTGGTCGGCCCTGTCGCCGGGGATGAGGGCGCTGGTGGGCAGCAGCACCCCGGATTGGCGGGTGCCCACCGCCCCGAGGCGCACCCGCACGAAGGTGCCGGGCGCCAGCCGGGTGCCGGGCGGCAGCAGCGCGCGGGCCGTCAGGTTGCGGGTGGTGGCGTTTACCTCGGCTTCGCGCGCGGCCACGGTGGCCGTGATGCGCTGGGCCTCGGCGCCGCCCGCCAGCACCTGCACACGGGTACCCACGGGCGCGCGGTCGGCGTGGGGTTCGGGGAGGGCGAAATCGACTTTCAGGCGGTCGTCGCGCTGGAGGGTAGCGATGACGGTCGTGGGCGTCACGTAGGCGCCGTCGCTGACCTGCCGCAGGCCGATGACGCCCGCGAACGGCGCCCGCACGACGGTTCGCTCGATGAGGGCGCGGGTGTAGTCGGCATCGGCCTCGGCGCTGCGGACTTGCGCCACGGCCACATCATAATCGGCCTGATTGACGCCCTGCACGGCCAGCAGCTTCTCGAGCCGCGCCACCGACTGCCGCGCCAGCGCCAGCGTGGCCTGCGTCTTGGCGAGCTGGGCGCGCAAATCGGCATCATTGACGCGCGCGATGATGGCGCCCTTCGCCACGCGCTTGCCCTCGGTTACGTTGAGGGCTACCAGTCGGCCGGTGGCTTCGGGGTGCAACTCCACCTGGTCGATGGCGAGGACGGTGCCGGCGGCTTCTACGGTGTCGGCGATGGTGGTGGGGCGCACCACGCGCACGTCCACCACGGCCGGGCCGCGCGGGGGGCCGCCCTTGCCGCCACCGGCTCCGCCGCCCGCGCCGGGCTTGCCAGGCTCTGATTTTCCGCCGCAAGCCGCCAGCAGGGCGGCGGCCAACACTAGTGCTAAACGGGCCGCTGGGGGGTGGCCCGTGTCGTCTGCTCGTCTTTTTCTCATTCGCGCGCAAAGGTGGGCGTTGGGTGGTGACTGGTGACCGGTCAGACCCGAAGCCGGAGTAGTGCTAACGACCGAGTAGCGATTGGAGTTTGCGGGGTGGGGTGGAAAAGCGGGTGTTGTGGCGCAGCCGCCGGGGCGCAGGGTAGCAATCCCTTCGGGATAGCAACCCTGGGCTGTGGAGCCGAACCCTTTCAGGGTTCTCTCAACCGCCCAAATACGTCGCTGGCACCGTCCCGGTGCTGGTTAGTGAGTCGGCCTCTCACGCCGGCACCGGGACGGTGCCGGAGACGCCAATAGACGCCGCTCGGCTACCCCGAAGGGGTTGTGCTCCACAGCCCAGGGGTGCTACGCCAACGGCGTTGCTACCCTGGGCCCCGGCGGTTGGGCCCCGGCGGTTGGGCCCCGGCGGTTGGGCCCCGGCGGTTGGGCCCCGGCGCCCAAAACCGCCACCCTCATTCCTCATTCCTCATTCGCAGCACCCCATACCCCGCCACCCCCGCCACCGCCGACGCCAGCAGAATCGCCGCCTTCGCCACATCCTGCTCGTGCGCGCCCGGCAGGGCCAGCAGCGTAATGAAAATCGACATCGTGAAGCCGATGCCGCCCAGCAGGCTCGCCCCGGCCAACTGCCGCCACGTCGTGCCTGTCGGCACCGTGGCCCACCCGGCGCGCACGGCCGTCCACATTGCCCCGCCGATGCCGAGGGGCTTGCCCACCAGCAGGCCCAGCAGCACCCCCAGCCCCAGCGGCGAGGCCAGCTCGCGCACCACCCCCGGCTCGATGACCAGACTGGTATTGGCAAACGCAAACAGCGGCACCACCCCAAACGCCACCACCCCGTGGAGGCGCCCTTCGAGCCGCCGCGCGGGCGAGTCGAGCAAGTGCGCGGCATCGGCCAGCGCCACGAAATCGGCGTTGATGGCGTCCGGGTCGGTCGGGTCGGTGGCGAGGGTGGCGTGGCGGCGCTGCCACGCCGCCAGCACCGCGCGCCGCGCCGCGCGCGGCGCGCGCGCCCGAAACGGCACCGCCGCCGCCAGCAGCACCCCCGCCAGCGTGGCGTGGACGCCCGACTCCAGCAACAGCCACCACAGCACCAGCCCCAGGCCCACGTACACCGTCAGGCTCCGGATGCCCGCGCGCCCCAGCAGCAGCAGCGCGCCCCACAGCCCCGCCGCCAGCCCCAGATACACCCACGCAATGTGCTTCGTGTAGAACAGCGCAATGACGAGCACCGCGCCCAAATCATCAATAATCGCCAGCGCCGCCACGAACACCCGCAGCGCCACCGGCACCCGCCGTCCCAGCAGGTGCAGAATGGCGAGCGCAAACGCGATGTCGGTCGCCATCGGGATGCCCCAGCCGCCCGCCGTGGCCGTGCCCGCGTTGAAAGCCGCATAGAGCAGTGCGGGCACCACCATTCCGCCCACCGCCGCGATGGCGGGCAGGGCGGCCTGTGGGCGCGTCGATAGCTCGCCGGCCAGCACCTCGCGCTTGATTTCCAGCCCCACGATGAGGAAGAAAATCGTCATCAGGCCGTCGTTTATCCATTCGAGGAGCGTGTGCGTCAGGCCAAACGAGCCGACCGCCAGTCGCACCGGCGTGGCCCACACCGCCGGGAAGTAGCGCGCAATGCCGACTTCGGTGTTGGCCAGTATCAGCGACAGCACACTCACCACCAGCAGCACGGCGCCACTGGCGGCTTCCTGTTGAAAAAACCCCGCGAACGGGCGCGTGAGGGTGCGGAGGAGGGTGTTGCCGGTCATCGGCACGAAGCTACGGGGGGCGGGGGGCGGATGGGCAGCGCTGGTGCCCGGCATTGAAACGCCGGGCAAGGGAGAGACGCCAGCCTAGACAAAAAATTTTGTACACTACCCCCCCCCCTCCCCCAAATGTGTACAAGCGCGTGTGTACACAACACGGGGGGAGGGGTGCCATTTGTGTACACCGCAGCGCGAACGCCGTTTATCTTTGCTGTGTCCGGCTGAGCCGCGTGGGCTCGCCTGTTGTTGCAGCATTCTTCTCCGATGCCTCGTGTGCCCCGTCAGGCCGTTACCGCGTGGGCGGCTACCCGCGATGCGCTTGGCCTCTCGCGGGTGGCGTGGGCGGGGTATTTGGGGGTGACACCCGGCACCGTGCCCCACCTCGAAGCCGGCCGGCGCACGGCCCCCGGCGCGTGGCCCCGGCTGGCGCGGCTGCTGCCGCTGGTGCCGCCGCCCTGGGGCACGGCCGCCCCGGCACCGCCTGCCCCCCCGCTGCCACTGCCCACCGTAGCGCCCGTGGCCGCGCCGCCCGCCGCCGCCCTGGCGCCGCCTGCCACCCTACGCGCCCTCCGCCGCGCCCACCGGCAGGCCGTTCGCACCGCCACCAACCTGCGCGCCGACCTGCTGGCCCGCCACCACCGCGCCCGCATCGTGGCGTGCCAGCGCGCGGCCGTGGCCCTGCTCGCCGCGCCCGACCCCGCCGACGCGCACCCCGCCCGCACGGCCCGGCTGGTCGAGACGCTGCGCCTCGAAATCAATATCGCCACCGGCCCCGGCTCGGCCCTCGACGAGGCCCGCCGCGCCCACGACACCCTGCGCCTGTGGCTCCTCGAAACCGAAGCCGCCGCGCTGGCCGCGTGGCTGGCCGCCGCCGCTCCCCCGGCCCCCTAGTACAGCCGCAACCAGGGACTGTGCGATTGCTGGCGCACTGAAAACACCTAAACCCAGGGCGCCAGCCTGCACCCTGCGGCTAGCCGCTTAAAAAAAAAAGCGCGGCGGATATACTAAAACCACGGCGGTAAGCGGTATGGGTTCGGACTGAGGATGTACTCCCCCTCACCACCCCTGATACCATTATGGCTTTCTCAGTGAACCTGCTGACCACCGCCGCCGAGTGCGACGAAGTGCTCGACGACGCCCGCGACGACAAGCGCGCGCTCGACCGCCGCATCTACAACCTCGAGTACACGGTCGAAGACTCGACCGACTCGTCGCAGGAGCGCACCGCCGCCCTGGCCGCCGCCAACCTGGAAGTGCAAAACATCGCCTCGTTCGTGGATGCCCTCCCCGACGGCGACCTCAAGAAACGGCAGCAACGCGCCCTGCGCCTCGCCACCGACCGCCGCGACTCCCTCGCCGACACCTCCACGAGCGCCGGCCCCGTGGCCGCCCTCGCCCGCGAGCTGGATTTGGCCCAGGCCCAGGCCGAGCTGGTAGAGGTAACGGCCTTCATCGCGGCGGTAGAAGCCCGGAAGGCGGCGCTGTAAGGGCGCTCGGCTTTTCAGCAAAAAACCGCCCCCAGCCTCACGGCTGGGGGCGGTTTTTTTGTTGGGGATATTGTAGGTCACTACTTGAACAACCGCCGCACGGCCGCTTCTTCCTGCCCTTCTTCCACCCACTCGAACCGGACGCGGGCGTGGAGCGGCGCCAGCCCCAGCTCGGTTTGCGTCACGACGGGCACCGTGGCGTTGAGCAGCTCGAACACGGCCTGCTTGTAGGCAGAATCGGCGTTGCCGGCCAGTTGCTCGCCCTTGCTCTCGATGACGTACACCAGCTCCAGCGGCCCGCCGGGCGTGGTGCGGCGGGCGGCCACGAAATCGGGGCGAATCTGCGGGCGCTGCCAGCCGCGGATGGCATAGCCCGTGGCCGCCACCCGGTTCCGAAACCACCACAGGATGGCCTGCTGCCGGTCAAGCACGTCGGCTACGCGGCGCTCCAGCGTGTTCCAGGTCTGTGGGTCGGCGCGCTCGTAGAGGTAGGCAGTGTAGAGCTGCGGGGAACCATCGTCGAGGATGATGTCGGTGGGGGGCACCTGGTAGCCGAGGCGGGCGTCGTCGGTGATGCCCAGCGCCAGGCTTCCCTCGGCGAGCAGGGCGCGGAAACGGGCCTCTTCCTGCCGGGCGCGCTCTTGCCCAAGCCAGCGAGCGGTTTCGGTCAGCACCAGGCCGAAATGCGTCGCTACGGCCTCGGCGCCCAGCGCGGCGGTGTAATGCGCCAACAGATCGCTGGCGAGGGTGCGCGCCGCGAACGGGTTGGGCACCACTTCGGCCACGCGCCGCGTGAGCAGCGGCAGCGCCGTTGCGCCGGCCGGCCCCACGTCGGGGGTGGCCGCCGGCGTCAGGGTGGCGGCGGTGGCCGAGCGGCGCTCTCGTTCGGTAAGCGTGATGGTGTAGGTGGCGCGCTCGGCAGCCTGGGCGCTCAGGGCGGCGCGCAGGGCATCGAGCTGCGCGGGGGTGGGGCGCCACAAGGTGAAATCGAGCGCGGCGGCCACATCGGCGGCATAGGAGAAGCGGCGCGGCGCGCCGCCGGGCGCCGCCGTCAGGAGCCACACCGGCAGGTAGAGGCCGGTGGCCTGGTCGGTGGGCCGAAACTCGGGCCGAATCTTGACGGGGCGCAGGCGCGTACCGTCGCCTTCGTCGCCGCCGCTGCCGGTGCCGCCGCCGCCCGTGACGTGGCGCCGGAAGAGGTCGTCGAGGCCTTCGTCCTGAAACGACTTCTTGATGGTCGTGAGCAGGGCGCTGGTTTCGCCTTTGGCGAAATAGACGTAGCTCTCGTCGAGGGCGGGCACACCGAACTTACGGGCGTAGGGCTGGCGCAGAATCCGGCCGACGAGCTGCGTGAGGGCCGTGTTCGACGCCACGCTCGGGATGATGCCGAGCACGTAGCAAAACGGATAGTCCCAGCCTTCGGCCAGCGCCGCCCGCGTGATGAAGTAGCGCACCGGCGAGGTGGGGGCGCGCAGGGTGTCGGTGTCGTCGGCGAGTTCGTTCTGCGCGGCGGTTTTGACCACAATCTGATCGCGCGGGATGCCGAGCTCGCGCGTGAGGTACTCGACCACGTCGTCGGTATGGACGCGGCCCCGCCCGCGCTGTTCGCGGCCGGTGGCCTCCACCTGCAGCAGGGCCGCCGGGCGCACGTAGAGGCCGGTTTGCTGGCGCAGGCGGTCGGCGGTGGCTTCGAGGGCGGCGCGGCGGGCCACTACTTCGCGCACCATCGCGGGCCAGTCGTGGGGGTCGGCGCCGGGGGCGGGCGGGTGCAGGTGCAGGTCGAGCTTGATCATTCCTTCGGCCAGCAGCTCGCGCCCGCTCACGCTCACGGCCACGTTCATTTCGGGCTTGGGAGTGGCCGAAAACCCCAGCACCAGCGCCGGGTTGAGGCCGTCGAGGGTGATGCGGGCGGTCTCGGTGAAGACCTTATGGATTTCGTCGATGATGAGCAGCGGCCGGCTCAGCCGGATGGCGTTGGCCAGCGAGGTGCGCACCAGCGGCTGCGGGGCGCGGCTGATGTCGGTCAGGAGGTCGAGGTTGGGCACCTGGCGCAGGAGCTCGGCGTGGAGGTCGAGGCGGTGGTCGGGGGGGAAGAAGTCGTCGAAGCCGCCGCTGTCCTGAAACACTTTCAGGCTCTCGCCGCCGTCGCGGCGGCTCAACGACTGAATCATCACGAACAGCACCACGAGGTTCTCTTCCACATCCTGCCGGGTCAGGCGCTGGCCTTTTTCGAGGATGAGCGTACGCCCGGCGCTGGCCTGGTCGAGGAGCTGCCGGAGCCAGTGGGCGCGGTCGCGCAAGCGCGTGACGGTCTGGCGGTAGATGGTTTCGGAGGGCACCACCCACACCACCAGCCCGGTCTGGCGGGCGGCCAACAGCTGCTGATAGTCCTTGATGGCCTCGACGGCGAGCAGCGTTTTGCCGCCGCCCGTGGGCACGCGCACCACCAGCCGGGGGTAGGGGCGGCGCTGGCCGTCGCGGGGGGCGTCGTGGTGGGGCAGCCCGATGGCTTGGGCCGTGGCTTTGACCCAATCGGTGGGGGCGGCGGCGGCCCGCACGGTAGCGGCCATTTCGGGCGGCAGCGCGGCCAACGCGGCATCGAGCTGCGCGGCCGTCGCGGCGTGCGCGCGGCGCTGGTTGGCGGCCTCGGCGAAGGTGGCGCGCAGTACGCGCAACACTTTTTCCTGATAGTCTTTGAGGATCATTGGGCAGAGGTCTGGAGCGCGGGGCTCTGGGGTAAGGGCCCCATAAAAGGCCCGCCGCACGTATGCACCTGCGGCGGGCCGGCGCCCCGCGCTCCAGGGTTAGGCGGCGGCGCGCTCGAACAACTGGTACGGAATCCCGACGAACTCGAGGTGCAGCTCGGCGAGCACATCGTCATCGACGAAGCAGGCCGGGGCATACACCACCGCCCGGCGCCCGGCCTCGGCCGCGCCGATGCGCTCGGCCTCGCTGAGGGTGAGCGCCAGGCGGCCGAGGGCGGCCAGGTCGGGCTGGTAGAGCAGGTACACCGCGCGCCCACCGGCACCGGGGGCGGCCCCCACGCGGCCGGTGGCGGGGTCGGGGGCGGGCGCATCGGGGGCGAGCTGGTGACTGGTGGCCAGGTAGTAGCAGTAGCGCCCGAAGGCCTCGAAGGTGGGCAGGGTGCCGCCCAGAAGGGTGTCGGCGTCGAGGGGCTGCCCGACGCGGGCATAGCGGAAACCGGCGGGGTGCTGGTCGCGCTGGATGGCGCGGCGCAGGCGCTCGGCCGTGATGTCGCGCGCCAGCACGGTGCCGCCGTCGCGCTGTTCTTTGGTTTCCCACGGAATCTGCACCAGCACGAACCGCCGCCGGCCGCCGTCTTGCCGGTTCAGCTCCATCACGGCCTGCCCCGTGGTGCCCGACCCGGCAAACGAATCGAGGATGATGTCGTCGGCGGAGGTTACCTGCCGGATCAGCTCTTTGACCAACGACACCGGCTTGGCGTAATTGAACGCGCCCGAGCCCAGCAGCTCCTGGATGGTGCGGGTGGCTTCGGTGTTGAGGCCCACGTCGGCCAGCCAGCTCGAAAAGGGGTTATACTCGCTCCGCAGCTCGTTCTTAAAGCGTTTGAGCATCGGCCGACGCGCGGCATCGTCGGGGAACAGTACCCGCCCTTCGGCCAGCAGGCGCGCCATCGAGTCGGGGGCGTAGGCCCACACCCGGTTGGGGTTGGCCCCGAACACGCGCCCCGTGGCGGGGTCGGTGAGGTCATAAAACTGATTGGGCCGCTGGTCGCGGCCCATTCCTACGGTTAAGTCACCCGTCGTCCAATCCCCGCGCGGATCGTCGTCGGGGTTGGCATAGCCGGCGAAGGTTTTATCGTGCCCCCGAAACCCCGCGAAGGCGCCACGCTGGTAGGCCAGCACATACTCGTGGTCCGACGACATATTGTAGTCGGCCAGCGCCGTAGAGGTGCGGCGGCGCCAGACGAGCTGCGCCAGAAACTGATCGGCGCCAAAGATTTCATCGAGCAGCAGCCGCAGCGCGCCCACTTCGTAATCGTCGATGCTCACGAACAGCACGCCGTCGGGGGCCAGCAGCTCGCGCAGCAGGCGCAGGCGCGGCGTCATCATACAGAGCCACTTGTCGTGGCGGGTCAGGTCGTCGCGGCCCACGGTGCGGCCCAGCCACTGGCTGATGAGCGGCGAGTTCACGTTATCGTTATAGACCCAATTCTCGGAGCCGGTATTGTACGGTGGGTCGATGTAGATGCACTTCACGCGCCCGCCATACTGGGGCAGCAGCGCTTTAAGGGCGATGAGGTTATCGCCTTCCACTACCAGGTTATCGAGCACGGGCGCCACGGGCGGGGTAGTCTCTAAGGCAAGCTGGCCGGTGGGGGGCGGCGGCACGGGCGGCGCGGCGCCGAGGGCGGGGTCGGGGTCGAGGGTATGGTAGGGAACGGCCAGATGGTGGTTCCAGACACTGGTTTTGCCCTTGAAATGGAGCGTCGGCATAGCGGAAGACGTGCGGTGGGTTGCCCGCAGCAGGCGGGCCACGAAACTACCACCCCGCACCCCCACTGCGCGTGGTGTACACAACAAGCCCCCCCCTCCCCCTACTCTATACACCCTCACCGTGTACACATCCGGGGGAGGGGGGTGCCACTTGTATACATTCCCTTTCTCCCATCAGCCCCACGTTAGGTAAAAACGCGAAAGGCGCCACCTCTACCGGAGCGATACTTTTCGGCCCGACCACCGGCGGGACGATCTACTGAATCACCGTAATGTAAAAATCCATCGCCACCTCGTCGATGCTGCCGTTGGAGCGGTTGTAAAATTTCACCTCCACCGTGTTTGCCGCCGACACGCGGGCGTACTGCATCACCAGCCCATCGGTGAGGGCGGTTTGGGGGCTGACCAACACCAATGCGCCCACGGCGGCGTTGGCCACGGTGAAGGTCTGGACGGAAGTAGAGTTGGAGCCGATGCTCGGCAGGTTCCGGTTGGCGGTGGCGCGGATGACGGCCGCCAGCGCCGTGCCGGTGGTGCCGAGCTTGACGGTGCCGGCCACGTCGAGCCTGGCGGCGGGGGTGGTGGTGCCCAGGCCCAGGTCGCCGTTCGTTTCGACGGTGGCGCGGGTGGCGGTGGCGGTTTCGTCGCGGATGAGGAGCTTGCCTACGCCGCCCGTGGTGGCCGAGCCGTCCGATAGCAGGCTCCGGGTACGGCCGCCGTCGTTGGCGAGGTTCAGCTGGGTGCCGGCCGTGTCGGCGCCGCCGAATACGGCCGCTTCGGTGGCAGTGGCGTCGGTCAGTACGCTCAGCCTGGCGTAGGAGAAGGGCTGCCCGCCGATGCCCACGCTGCCGGTGCCGGTGGAAGGCCAGGGTCTGGCCGCCCAGCGCCACGGTGGTGTTGGCCTGGCTACTGGCTACGGGCGTCACCGTGGGCGCCCGTACGCTGGGCCGGCTGTTGCGCGCGGCCGGCTACGTCTATAAACGGGTGCGGCGGTGCCTGCGGGCCCAACGCCCGGAAGGCCGGTTTCGCGCCGCCCAGCGGCGGCTGGCGTATGTGCGCCAGCAGGCCCGCGCCGGCCGGGTGCAGCTCTGGTACACGGATGAGTGCCGGTTCTCCCGTCTGGCCCCGCTCACCCACGCCTGGCAGAAGCGCGGGCAGCGGGCGCAGCCCCTACCAGCCGTAAGGGGGAAGGGTGGCTACTCGATGCTGGGATTTTGGTGCGAGCCGCCCGCCACCACCACCGCCACCGCCATCACCACCGCCACCGCCACCACCGCCGCCACCTTTCCGTACTGGACCAGCGAAACCGCCTTCACCGCCGAATTGTGGGTGAAAGCGGTGGACGAGTGGCTCGCCACACAAACCGGCCCTACGATCCTAGTGCTGGATAATGCCTCGATGCATCGCGCACAGCCCGTGCGCGCTTCGTTGGCGGCCTGGCGCGAGCGCGGCTTAACGCTGTGCTACTTACCGCCCTATTCGCCCGAACTAAACCGCATCGAGTTACTCTGGCATCACTTCAAGCATTGCTGGCTCGCACCGGCTGATTATGCGACCGAGCAGACGCTCTTCCGACGAATCAACGACATCGCATCTGAAATCAACACTAAATACCAGATAGCTTGTGGCTGACCGCTTAAATTGCGACGGTCTGTTCGGTCATCGGGCGAAACGGTTTGTGGGGGCCGAATACCCAAACCTACTTCCCCGAGCGCCGAACAGACTTTTTTGTGACCAACACTAACCCGCAACTTGGGTTAACTAACCCAAGTTGCGGATCAGGGCGCGGATGGCTTGCGCCTACAGCGGTTTTCGGGTCTGGTTACGTCCTCGTA
>ERZ1066121.2245-NODE-2245-length-12447-cov-5.578115_pt1 | contig 12447 bp, 13 predicted proteins | sample MGYA00382768_ERZ1066121 | MGnify/ENA primary metagenome ERZ1066121 (study PRJEB33369, sample SAMEA5778351) | biofilm metagenome | biome: Industrial cooling water; feature: Water cooling tower basin; material: Biofilm | place: United Arab Emirates | collected... | reverse complement strand
CCGGCCGCTGGCTCGGTGGCACCTTGACCAACTTCCGCACCGTCAAGACGGGCATCGAGCGTCTGCGCGACCTCGAGCGCCAAGAAGAAGACGGCTCGATGAACATGCTGCTCAAGAAAGAGGCGCTCAGCCTCCGTCGTGAGCGCGAGAAGCTCGATAAGTATTTGGGCGGTATCAAGATGATGGAGTCGGTGCCTGCGGCCATCTTCGTCGTCGATCCGCACGCCGAGCATATCGCCGTCAAAGAAGGCATGCGTCTGCGCATCCCGATCATCGCGCTGACGGATACCAACTGCGATCCCGATCCCATCGACTTCATCATCCCCGGCAACGACGACGCGATTCGTTCGATTCGTTTGGTGACCTCGCGCATCGCCGATGCTTGCGTCGAGGGCAGCCAGCGCCGCCGTTCCTCGATGTCGCAAGGCTACGGTGGCCAGGGCGAAAACGTGCACGTGGAGTTCTCTCGGCGTCGTGGCGGCGATCGCGATTCGGGCTTCCGTGGCGGCGAGAGCAAAGCCGACGCTTCGGCGAGCGAATGAGTTTACCCCAAGGTTTTTAGGAGGAGACAATGGCCGAAATCAATGCTGCCATGGTGAAATCCCTGCGTGACCGTACCGGCGCCGGGATGATGGATTGCAAAAACGCCCTCATCGAATCCGAGGGCAACGAAGACAAGGCGGTCGAGCTCATTCAGCAGCGCGGCTTGGCCAAGGCGGCCAAGAAGGCGGGCGCCATCGCGACCGAGGGCGTCATCCACGCCTACATCCACCCGGGTTCGCGCCTGGGCGTGCTCGTCGAGATCAATTGCCAGACCGACTTCGTGGCGCGCAACGAGGAGTTCAAAGGCTTCGTCGACGACGTAGGTTTGCAGATTGCCTCGATGTCGCCGCAGTACGTGCGCCGTGAGGAGATCCCCGCGGCCGACGTCGCCAAGCAAAAAGAGCTCTTCCTCGGCCAGTTGCAGGAAGAAGAGCAGAGCACCGGCAAGAAGCGGCCGGCGCAAGCCCTCGAAAAGATCGTCGAAGGCAAGCTCAACAAGTGGATGGAAGAGAGCTGCTTGCTCGAGCAGCACTCGATCCGCGAAGGCGACAAGACCATCCAGGCGATGGCCGATGAGCTGACCGCCAAGCTGGGCGAGAAGATCTCGATCCGTCGATTCGTCCGCTTCGAGCTGGGCGAAGGCATCGCCAGCGCCAAGAAAGACCTCGCCTCCGAGGTCGCCGAGACCTTGGCCTCGTCGAACTAGACGCCTCCCACCGAGCCGCCCGGGTGAAGCTTCGCCTGGGCGGCTTTTCGTTTAAGCGCTCTTCGAAGCGCACTAAGAAAACTTCCCTCTCCCAGGCATTTTCGTTGTTAGGTCGGCTCGACCTGCAAAGCGCTTTCCTCTAAGTTAGGAGCGCGAGAAGGAGTATGCCTGGGCAGGTTCGTCTGAGGGGCTGCTTGCTCTTCGCGCAGATCAGGAGGAGTGCTTGGATCGTCCGGTGGTGAAATATCGCCGAGTTTTGTTGAAGCTTTCTGGGGAAGCGCTTTGCGGTAGGGGCGACTTCGGCGTCGACCCCGAGACCCTGCGCAATGTTTGCGCCGAACTTGCCGAGGTCCGCGCCGTTGGCTGCGAAATCGGCGTGGTGATCGGTGGCGGCAACATCTTCCGCGGCCTCAAGGGCAGCGCTGCGGGCATGGACCGCGCCAGCGCCGACTACATGGGCATGTTGGCCACGGTCATCAACGGTATCGCCCTACAAGACGGCCTCGAAAAACTCGGAGTCGCGACGCGCCTGATCAGCGCCCTCGAGCTCCGGCAGGTGGCCGAGCCCTACATCCGGCGCCGCGCCATGCGGCACCTCGAAAAGGGGCGCATCGTCATCTTCGCCGCGGGCACGGGCAATCCCTATTTTTCGACCGACACCGCAGCGGCGCTGCGGGCCATGGAGATTCAGGCCCAGGCCCTCTGCAAAGCCACCAAGGTGCAGGGCATCTACGACAAAGACCCGGTGCGCTTCGAGGACGCCGCGATGTTCCGCCGCGTCGGCTACGATCATTTCTTGAGCGAACGCATCGGCGTCATGGATTCTACGGCCGTCGCGCTCTGTCGCGAAAACCGCTTGCCCATCCGCGTTTTTGCCCTTTCGAAGCGTGGCAACATCAAAAGAGTTGTCATGGGCGAAGATGTCGGTACGCTCGTCGGCGACTTCGACACGACTGCGCAGTAAGGCCGACCCTTCGAAGCTTTGGGAGAAGACGATGATTCAAGAGACCCTCGACGAACTGCAGGCCGCCATCCGTAAAGCGCACGAGGCCCTGCAACGTGACCTCTCTCGCCTGCGCGCCGGCCGTGCCAACCCCGACCTGCTCGACGGCATCCGGGTCGATTATTACGGCTCGAGCACCCCGCTCAAGCAGCTCGCTTCCATCTCGATGCCCGAAGCGCGCATGCTCGCCGTCAAGCCCTTCGATCGCTCGCAAACGAAGGCCATCGAGCGCGCCATCATGGAGTCGGAGCTCGGCCTCAACCCGCAGAACGACGGTGAGCTGATCCGCATCCCGATGCCGCCGCTCAGCGAAGAGCGTCGCCGTGAGCTCACGAAGCTTGCGCGCAAGCAAGGCGAAGAGTGCAAGGTCTCGGTGCGCAAGGCCCGCCACGAGGCCAAAGACATGCTCGACGAACTCGAGAAAGGCGGCTCGGCGAGCAAAGACGACGTCGACCGCGCCAAGAAGAAGCTCGAAGAGATCGTGCAGGCCGGCACCGGGCGTGTCGACGAGATCGTCGCGGCCAAAGAGAAGGATATTCTCGAGGTCTGAGCCCACCAGAACGCAACAAGCCCCTCGGAGAGGGCGCAGGGGGTTGGTGAAAGTGAAGCGCATCGCCTCGCTCGCGACGCACTTTCACCAACCCCCTGCGCCCTCTCCGAGGGGCTTGTTGCGTTCTGGCGGAGGGTCGGCGCTGCGGTTTTTGGTCCTTCTCTGGTGACTCCAGGCGGCTGAGTATGAGATGACGGGGCTTGGAGGTGGCTTTGTCTGGAGTCGCGTCGCACGAGCCTACGGTCGTCATCTTCGGGGCGGGGGCGTCGAAGAGTGCCGGGGCGCCCTTGATGATGGAGTTCTTCGATGTCGCGGAGCGTCTGCGGCGGTCGAATCAGATCCCGAACACCGAGGCTTACGACCTGAGCTTTCGAGGAATTCAGGCGCTTAATCAGGCGCACTCCAAGGCGCAGCTCGATACGGACAATCTCGAATCCGTGTTTTCGGCCTTCGAAATGGCGGAGCTTCTCAGGAGGCTGCAAGGCATTGACGAAACCGAAAAGCTTCCTGGCGCGCTCCGACAACTCATCGCGGCGACTTTGTCGGCGGCGGTCATGTTCCCTTGGTCTACGACCAGCGATCGGCTTGACCCCCCCGCGGATTACAAAACCTTTGTCGAAAAAATGCAGGAGTATCGCAAGGTGGCGGGTGGCGATGGAGCGAAGATCACGCTTATTACTTTCAACTACGACATGGCTTTGGATTACGCGCTTTGGTTCCATAGTTTCCAGGGACGGGAAATCGATTACGGATTGAACGAGACACCAAAAGAGGGAGCGCTGCCCTTACTCAAGCTGCATGGTTCTTTGCACTGGCAGCGGTCCGGCGCCTCCAACGATGCAGACGCTGGCCAGGTCGACTATTTGGCCTCTGAACGTTTATTCGCAGAGGCGATCGACAGTGCGAATACCGATGCCCGGGAAGCGCGTAACTTTCATCGCGCGGGAGGTGCCTCGCCGTCCACAGCGTTCCCGCTCCCTATCTCGATCGCTGACCCTTTCATCGTTCCACCGACGTGGAGTAAAGGCGGGCACTACCTCGCGATCCGCAACGTCTGGCGGAGCGCAGCCGAGGCTTTGAGAAAAGCAGAACGCATTTACGTGATCGGATACTCTCTCCCGGAGTCGGATCAGTTTTTCAAGCTTCTGTATGCTCTGGGAACGATCGGCTCGGCGCGCTTGAAGCGTTTCTGGGTTTACAATCCCGACAGATCTGGTGCGACACAGGCACGCTTCGAGGCTCTATTGGGTGCCAGTGCGAAGACGCGCTTCAAGTACATCCCGCGTGAATTTAAAGACGTCTTTGACAACACAGACGAACTCGCGCTCGAGTTCTGAAGCTGAGTCGATTAAAGGATGTCGAGGACGCTGCGCTCGCTTCATGGAGGGATGGTTCAGGTTTGACGCCCTTTGACATCAGATCATCAGCCATCTATGATTTGATGTATGCGAACGACGTTGACCCTCGATGACGATGTCACCAAGCAACTCGAGCGTCTTCAGAAGGCGCGCTCCGAAAGCTTTAAGGCGATCGTCAACGAGGTGATGCGTGCCGGCTTGATTGCGCTGCAGACTCAGAAGGACGCCGCGCCTGCTGCGAAGCCTTATGAGACTCCTTCGTTTTCGGTAGGTAAGGCGCGTCTGGCTTCGCTCGATGATATCGCCGAGGTCCTCGCACTGGGTGAAGGTGAGGACTTTCGTTGATCCTCGTCGATGCCAACCTTTTGCTCTACGCCGTTCTCGAGGGCTATCCGCAGCACCGAGCGGCGAAGACATGGCTCGATACGCAGCTTAACTCCCCCATCCGGGTGGCTATGCCCTGGGAGTCCTTGCTCGCGTTTTTCCGCGTCGCTACCAACCCGCGTCTCTTCGAATCTCCCCTTGGGGCGTCGCAAGCTTGGGGAGTCATCGAAGGATGGCTCGCTCTGCCCCGCGTATGGACGCCTGTCGCCGAGGCCGGTCATGCGCAGCGTTTGACTAAGCTCATCGAGGGCGGTGAGGTCCGCGCGGGCTTGGTGCACGACGCGCATTTGGCGGCTCTCGCGATGAGCTTTGGTCTGATCCTCTGCTCGTCGGACGGCGATTTTGCCCGCTTCGAGGGACTGCGCTGGCAAAACCCTCTGACGCCGCGTTCTACGGAGCGCTAGGGAATCCTGGCCTTACCCGTCCTAGGCGTGGTTCTTCTCTCGTTGGGAGAGGGTACACGTAGCCCGATTCACCGCGCTGCCCACAAGAACTCGACCTCGTACGCCCGGAGCTTTACGTCGGCGCTCACCAGCGTCAGCGCTTCGCGCCGTGCTTGGGCGACGAGTAGGCGGTCGAAGGGGTCGCGATGATGCAGAGCTAGGCGACCGGCTTCCGTCACGTGATCGAGTTCGATCGCGAGCGCGTGCATGTTTTGGGAGGCGAGGCGTGCGGGGATATACTCTTCGGGTGGAAGTGGGAGCCGGAGTTTACCCAGGCCCACTTTGATTGCGATCTCCCAGGCGCTGGCGACCGAGAGGTAGATCTCATTGCGCCCGTCGCCGAGATGACCGAGGGCGTCTGGCGAAAGCCGCTCGGGCTCTGCCAACCACCACAGCCAGCAATGCGTATCCAGCAGCAGCCTCATACTTCGCTGCCGCTGTCGAGCAACCAGGACTCGTCGAGTTCCGCGTCGAAGTCCGGCGCAATTTCTACCCTGCCGCGATCCACGCCGGGTTGCCGGGGTGCAGGTGGAGCCGCGACTGGGACGAGACGGGCAACGGGATGACCCGCTCGCGCGATGAGGATCTCCTCCCCCTGCTCGACGCGCAAAAGCAAGCGGGAGAAGTGAGTTTTTGCCTCATGAATGTTGACCTCGTCGGGCTTCTTGCGCATTGGACTAGACTAAGGCTAAGTCTTCCGTCGCGCAAGGCCGGACGATCGGTTCGCGGCGTAGGAAGATGCTGGGTGCAACCAGCGCCTCGATGTAGACGCGCTCGACCTGGCCTAAATGTTCGATGGCGCGATTGCGAAGCAGGGAGAAGAAGCGCTCGCGGGAGTAGCCGCTCTTGCGCAGCGTGGCGAGCTGGATGACGCCGTCTTTGAAGACGACGGCGCATTGGCCTTCCGCCCAATGTTCCGCCCTGCGGGTGTAAAAGGTCGCGAGGCCGATCGCGCGGTAGAGCACGACAAGCAACACCACCCCGGTCAGCGCAGGGAGAAAACCGCGCTCTGGGTCTTGGAGGGGAATGCCCACGGCGCCTGCCAGGGCGACGATGCCGCAGAGCTCGAGTTGGCTGAGGTTGGAGGCGATCCGCTTTCCCATCAGGCGCACGGCCAGGAGAAGGAGCCGATAAACGGCGAGCGCCCGTCCCGCGATCTCGAGGAGGAAAGTCCACGGAAGGTCCTCCCCCAGCCACATGCGCTTTGCGTCGAAAAGGCGCATGGGCTTCATGGTTCGGTCCCCTTCAGGGGAGGTGGCTGCTCATCCAAGGAAAGGAGAGCTGCGCTCCAGGCGCGAGCATTGCAAACGCTGCAGGGGGTGGGAGGCGGCGTGGGTGCATAGACGTTTGATTTTCCCAAAATGCTCCAGACCCTGCGTACGAAACATGGCAAAGAGACGCTCTCGGGAGTAGCCGGAGCGCCGTAGCGTTTGGAGATTGAGTATCCCGTCTTTGACGACCAGTCGAAGTTTTCCCTGGGTCAGGCTTTCCAGGTGAGGATGAGCGAAAGACAAGACCGCTACGCCTTTCTGATAGAGAACCACGACGGAGAGAGCAACAAGAGCGGGAAGCAGACCGCGCTGCGGTAGCTCTAGAGGTAGGCCAACAATGGCACCCAAGGTAAGGATCACCGAAAGCTCAAGCAAACTCAGCTGTGTAGCCATTCGCTTGCCCATGACGCGAGCTGCGATCAGCAAGGCCGTGTAGAGCACGAGGCCTCGAACGACTACCTCGAGCATAAAGGAGACTGGCTCCCCTCCGAGGAGGATCCGTAGAGGATCGTAAGGGCGAAAGTCTTGTGCTTTCATTCCCTCTACGCTGCTTCATTCCATGGTTTAGTCTAGGCGATAAAAGAGTTTCGAAGACATATGATCAAGAAGAGGTTTAGACCGAATTTTCATCTCTTCTTTGGCTCTCCACAGCGATGCGCAGCGATGTCAAAGGGCGCCCTGTCCTGGCGTTGCCCCGTGTCACAGACGCCTCACGATGTAGGGAAGCGACCCGCTCCCGGGACGGACCAGCTCGAAGCGCTTTTCGCTGTCTTTCGGCAAGCGCTCGAGATAGCCGCGGATTTCAGCGGATTCGATCGTGTCGGCGGGCAGGTAGAGCCTTCCGCAGCGTCGCAGCAGTTGCAGCATCGCGGTGAAGGCCTCCGCATTGTACTCTGGGCCGCGGATCGAAAGCACCAGGTCGGAGTCGCTCGTAGCTGGTGAGGGCTCTCTGCCGAGCACATGGCGTTTCCACTCGATCCGTGGGGCGTTGAGGATGCCGCGTACTGGAGGTCGGCCTCGGGGGGAAGCGCTGGGTCGCTCTCGCTCGGGGGGCCGTTGAAGGCCCATTTGATCGCTTCGAAAGGGTTGCGGGTCGTGAGCGTCTCGAAGCTCTGATCAAGACTCCAGAGCTGTTTGCTCAGCGCCTCGAGATCGATGGCTTCGAAAACGCGTATCGCGCGTTCCGGATCGTTGTCGCGGAAGGTGTAACCGCGCTCAAGGTCGACCAGGTGAAGAAGTTCGACGGCCAAAGGACTCAGGCCATTGGCGACGAGAGTAATCCGCGAGAAGGGGCTCAAGAGAACATTGATCAAAGGCTTGGCGATCCCGGGAGCACGACCCTCGGTACGAAAAAGGTTTCTGGCCGAAACCGGAGACTCCCGGCCCGCGACCACTTCGTAATAGGGCTGTACGGTGTAGCGCGTCGACGTTTCGCCCTCGTTGATCTGAAAACGAAGAGGACCTTCGTCCGATACGCGCTGGAAGAGAGCGGCGATGGCAGGCTTCTCCTCGGCGGCATAGTTCACGTAGAAGTGGAGATAGCGCATGGACGGTGGCAACCAGTCGATGGGCGAGAGCTTCTCGAGTTCCGGCTCGAGGGCGCGGTCGAAGTCGAGGTCGCACGCGTCCAGTGGTCCACATGGGCGGAAATTCTTGAAGTAGCCCTGGGTCTCGGGGCCCTTCTCGGCATCGCAAGCGCTGAGTCCCCCTGAAAGCAGTGTTAGGGGAAGAAGGAGGAGCCCCGTCCGAAGCCGGTTCTTTAGGGCTTCGAGGGGTCTTTCTGCTCTGTCGGTCGGGGTTAGGCGCGTAGGGTCGGCGGAGATCATCGCTGCGGCGCTGGGCTATGCAACAACCAAACCCGTGTGGTTCATGAGACAACCCGGCCGCGGACCTCGGTTTCTGCTCTTCGCCGCCTCAAGAAGGTGCGCTACTGCGGTGGGTCCAAGTGCAAGGGGAGGGCACCGCTTTCCGGACCGAACACCCTGAAGAGCAGAGAAGGCAAAGGCATAGTTTCTGGACCGAGCTGGCGAACTCCCGTCGCAAGACGCGCTTGGATACGATTCGCTCCTGGGTCGCAGGCATCAGCGGCAGAGTCCTTGACCTCGACGTCGATAGCGCTCCTGCGTAGCTGTGTGATGCTCGTATAAATGGTGGCAAAGTAAGGATTCTGGAAGGGCTTGGTGCGAAGTTCCGCTGCTCCCGCGGCGTTCGTCACGACCCGTCGTGGGTAAATCTGGGCAATCCAGTTGAAATCCTGAATGCCGAGGTCTGATCCTTCCAGGCTGTCAGGCCTTGCATCGGGGGACTCCGACTGCGACGCGGCGGTGCTCGCCGCAAATGGATCCTGCCCTGAATCCTGCAAGTCTCGCAAATCCATCATTTGGAGCATCAGGTATTGTGCGCGATAACGATGAAGGGCTTGCGTTTGATCGTAGGCCTCGGCGAGTTGTTCCGTGGCGCGTTGCGCAAGCAGGTGGGCGTGGAGCAGGGCATAGGAAGGGGATGGTGAGCTAACCGAGACCTCCGCGAAGACCGGCACTCGCGTCAGCGTTTCAGGCGCTCGGCCGGATTCAGTGATCAAACTGGCCTGGAAGCCCCCTGCCACGAGAAAAAATGCGGTAAAACAAGGCGATTCACGAGTCGACGAATCGAGCTTCAGCGATTCGTCTTCGAGTTCGAGTTCGCGTGCGTCGAAGGCTCGGGAGGAAGGCTCGAAGGGCGGCAGGTCCCCGCAAGCTTGCGCATTTTTGCTACGGAGGGAGGCGTTCTCTCCGCTCGTCCCCGCACTGCAACCTGCGCTAGGCGCGAGGACCACCATCCATCCGAGCACAACGTATCCGAAAAGGATAAGAGAGTTCGCTCGTGGTTCCCTTCCAAGTTTCGACGGGAAGTGCATCTGAGGGAGCGCCATTTGCAGAAAGCGTGCCATCGCTCGGTCGACGGACCTGGGAAGGCGAAGCCCGTTCTCCCTTATGACTTGCGAACTTCTCTATTCCCGGGTCAAAACGGCACCCCGAGATTGACGTAGCCCTGGGGTCCGCCGCCCTCGTTCAGGCCATAGGCGAAGCCGCTGCGCAAGGTCATTTCCTGGAAATACCCAAGCGTGAAATCGAGCAAGAGCTCGAGACCCACGCCGGTGCGGAAGCGGCGGAAATCGATGCGGCCGCTGTAGGCATCGCCGTAGTCGACGAAGGTTCCGCCGTACATGCGATGGATGAATAAGGGTAGGGTCGCGTAGCCGAGCTGCGGTCGATAGATCGGAAAACGGTATTCGAGCTGGCCCAAATGAAAGCGCGTTCCGGCGCGTGAAAAGGGGGGATAGCCGCGCAGGGCGATGCCGCCCAAAACACTGCCTTCGACGAGGGTGTCCCAGAGGTCGACGGGCAGAAATCCGCCGACGGCAAAGGTGCCCCGCCGCCCGAGATCGCCGAAGCTATGCCCGCCGCCGTAGCGGAAGGCGAGGATATGGCCCCAGGGCATGCGCAGATAGCGCTGGAAGGACCAACTCAGCGAAAGGGTGCGGTATTGGCTGCCGATCACAGGATCCGAGAGCGTCAGGTTGGCGTCGATCACGCGACCGTACGAAGGGCTGATGTCGTAAAGCTGGCGCCGCGCATCGGAGTAGCTCCAGCCGGCGCGCATGCTGGCGAGCAGCCCCGTCTCGGGGAGGACGGGTGGCGGCGTGTTCGGGTCGAGGATGCCGCCGAAGGGTTCCGCTTTGCCGATATGGGCGAGCGAATAGTTTAGCCGCAGCGAGTTGGCGTAGAGCGCCCGCAGAAAGGAATAGGAGACGCCGAGGTCGCCGCCATAGGATTCCTCGATCCAGGGGCGCGGCTCGCCGCCGACGACGAGACCGCCGCGTTGGGTAATGCGCCGGAAGAGACGCAAGGAGAGGGGGAGCAGACTGCGATTGTAGGTCCACTGCAGGTCGACGTTGGTCTCCCCCCGCTTCAAGCCGACGCCGAGGCGCGCATAATAGCGATGCCAGCCGACGACATCCGAGCCACGGAGCGAGACGCCGAGCTCCTGTCCAAAGGAGTTCGGACGCAGGTCGAGAGCGTAGGCGCGTGGCCAAAGTGTAGGCGCAGGACGATAGCGGCTGCTCGCCAGGAGCAGAGGCTGCACCTCCGGGCTGGGCTCAGGTCGCCGATCGATGGAATGTGGCGCGATTCCCGGTCGAAGCGTTTCGAGATCGAGCGCGTAGAGGTCATAACCGCGGCTGCGATAGCCGACGTACACGAGGCGTTTGCCGTCGGGCGAAATCGCAGGCTGAAATGCGCCGCCGAGGACGCGGGTGATCTGCAGCGTCTCGCCGCTCTCGAAGTCGTAGGCGTGGATGTTGGCGATGCCGCTGCGATCGGAGGAAAAGTAGAGCCGCTTGCCGTCGGGGCTCCATGTGGGCCCGGTATCGAGGGCACGGTCATGCGTGATGCGTCGGACCTTGGCGGTGGCGACTTCGATGATCTCGATGTCCCGGTAGCCACCTTTGCGCCAAGCGCTGAACGCAATGTAGCGGCCATCGGGTGAGAAGCGCGGCGTGTAGATTTGTTCGAAGCGCGGGTTGCGGAGAAGGATCCGCGCCGTCTTCTGCGGGTCGTCCGCGTCGCCGAGGAGCAAATGGGAGGTGGACGCCGAGTTCAGTGCGTAGGCCAGGGTTTTGCCATCGGGAGAAAGCGAGACTTCACGCGCACGCAGGCCCTGGGTGAGGCGCCGTTTCCGCCCCTTGGCGAAGTCGTAGACGAAGAGGTCGTTGAGGGGATGCAGATAGCGAAAGGTCTCGATCGCATGAAAGTACACGCGACCTCTCGCGGCGTCGCAAGCGGGGTAGGCGATGCCTGCAACCCGCAGCAGATTGCGTTCCTTGCCCCCGAGCTCGTGCAGCCGTAGCCGCGCCTGCGTACGGTTGTCCTGCGCGTAATAGACGAGGCGCCGCGAATCGAGAAAACATGGTGCGTACGCCTCTTCTCCGCCCTCGGTGAGGCGCACACCTTCGATTTTTCCTTCGCCTTCTACCTGCCGGCGCACCGCCTCGTAACGCGTGCGTACTTCGCGTAGGAAGAGGTCGTAGAGCTCGACGAAGGTCCTTCCCGTAAAGCGCCGCGCCGTACGGTTGAGGGCGTAAGGGATGAAGCGTCGGCCGTACTCTCCGGCCATCTTCCGCAAGGCCTCTTCGCCGTAGTGGCGCGCGATGAAGTCGACGAAACGCGCGCCGTAAAGATACGCCGTGTCGAAGTGGGGCCAGCGATCGACGACGTGTGAGGCCTGGTCGAGTCGCAGCATCCTGCCCTCGAGGGCGTCCATGCGCAGATACATATCGAAGATCGATGAGCGCAGTCGCCCACCCGCGCTGCGCGCCGACTCTTCGTAAACGGCATAACCCTCGATGAACCAGCGAGGCTGCAGCTGATTCGGCGCGTAGACTTTGCCGAGCAGGGTGTTGACCAAGGCCGGCAATCCGCGGATCTGATCGAGGTGCAAGATATGGGTATGCTCGTGGGTGACGAGCAGGTGAAACCAGTCGTCGTAGTCGTTGAGGGGGGAGAGGTCCTCGGGCGCCGTCACGTAGAGATGAATGGCGTTGTAAGGCAGCACATTTGCCGAGCCATTGGCGGATTCGGAGTCGTCGCGTAGAACGATTTGCGTGCGCTCCCGTGGCCGGTGCCCGATCAGGGGCATGAGCCGGCGGTGGGTCCGCTCGGCGAGGGCGGCGACGCGTCGCGCCAGCAGGCCCAGAGGCAGAGGGTAGTGGATATCGAAGTGTTCGCTGTGGATGCTGCGCCAGATCCAGCGCGGATCCTGGCTCTGGGCCGCGGCCAAGCTCGCCCTCAGGAGGCAAGAAGAGGCGAGGGCGAAGGCGAGGAGTAGGCGAGCCACCGAAACTGTCGTTGCGTTTTTGCGCGCGAGCTTGACCTGGCCCCCGGGCACCCTCTAGGCTCGGAAACGGCCCCACGTTAGATTAAGGGAGTCCAAGACAAAGAAGGCTTATGACCTCGACGGCGCGGCGAAAGCCCGCAAAACGTTACGCGCTTCGTTTCATCTCTGGCAAGTATCAGGGAGAAGAAGTGCCGTTGCCCGAATCTGGCGAAATCGTCATCGGCCGGGCTAACGAGCTCGATATCGTGTTGGTGGAGGATATGGTTTCCCGGCGTCACGCCAAGGTCCTCGTCGCCGATGATCAAGTAATTCTTG
>ERZ1066121.2244-NODE-2244-length-12453-cov-11.423859_pt1 | contig 12453 bp, 9 predicted proteins | sample MGYA00382768_ERZ1066121 | MGnify/ENA primary metagenome ERZ1066121 (study PRJEB33369, sample SAMEA5778351) | biofilm metagenome | biome: Industrial cooling water; feature: Water cooling tower basin; material: Biofilm | place: United Arab Emirates | collected... | reverse complement strand
ATGGCCCAGCTGCAGGCGCTGGAGCGCCTGCGCAAGAACCTCAAGCACTGACGCGCCGACGGCCGCGTTTCCGCGGCACGACGGCACGAACGAGAGCGCCGGCCCCAAGGCCGGCGTTTTCGTTGGCACGGCCGACGCCAGGCCGTCCCACGCCCGGCGTCCGTCGTGGCGTCCCCTAGAATGGCGCCGTTCCCATCCCGGATGCTCCTCATGACCTCGCCCTTGCACGTGGTCGTCCTCGCCGCCGGCGAGGGCAAGCGCATGAAGTCCCCGCTGCCCAAGGTGCTGCAGCCGATCGCCACGCGCTCGATGCTCGGCCACGTGATCGACACGGCGCGGGCGCTCGGCGCCGCACGCATCCATGTCGTCTACGGCCATGGTGGCGAGGCCGTGCGCGACGCCTTCAAGGCCGAGGCCGACCTGGCGTGGGTGGAGCAGGCCGAGCGTCTCGGCACCGGCCACGCGGTGCAGCAGGCGGTGCCGGCCTTGCCGGACGACGCGCGCGTGCTCGTGCTTTACGGCGACGTGCCGCTGGTGCGCGCCGAGTCGTTGCGTCCGCTCGTCGCCGCGGAAGGCGCGCTGGCGGTCCTAGTGGCCGAACTCGCCGATCCGACGGGCTATGGCCGCGTGCTCGTCGATGCGACCGGCCGCGTGCAGGCGATCGTCGAGCAGAAGGACGCCACGCCCGACCAGCGGGCGGTCCGCACGATCAACACGGGCCTGATTGCCGCCGAGGGCTCGGCCCTGAAGCGGTGGTTGGCGAATCTGCGCAACGACAACGCGCAGCGCGAGTACTACCTCACCGATGTGTTCGCGATGGCGGCGGCGGAAGGGCGTGCGGCCGCAGCCGTCCGCGTCGCCGATGCCGGTGAAGTCGAAGGTGCGAATGACCCGTGGCAGCTCGCGCAGCTGGAGCGTGCCTACCAGCGGCGTTGTGCGAAGGCGCTGGCCGAGGCGGGCGTGCAGTTCGCCGACCCGTCGCGCTTCGACCAGCGCGGCACGGTCGTGGTGGGGCAGGGCGTGCGCATCGATGTGGACGTGATCCTCGAAGGTCGCGTTGAACTCGGCGATGGCGTGGTGGTCGGCCCGTTCTGCCGATTGAAGGACGTCACGCTCGGCGCCGGCACCGTCGTCGCGGCGCACAGCGACCTCGAAGGCGCGGTGACCGCGTCGAACTGCACCATCGGCCCCTTTGCCCGCCTGCGCCCCGGCACGCGCCTCAGCGAGGGCGTGCACATCGGCAACTTCGTCGAGACGAAGAAGACCACGATGGGCCAGGGCAGCAAGGCCAACCACTTGGCCTACCTCGGCGATGCGGTGATCGGTGCCAAGGTGAACGTCGGCGCCGGCACCATCACCTGCAACTACGACGGCGTGAACAAGTGGACCACGACGATCGGCGACGGTGCCTTCATCGGCAGCAACAGCTCGCTGGTGGCCCCGGTCAGCATCGGTGCGATGGCGACGATCGGTGCGGGCTCGGTGGTGACCAAGGACGCCCCGGAAGGGCAGCTCACCGTGGCGCGCGGCAAGCAGGTGAGTCTGTCGGGATGGCAGCGGCCGATGAAGAAGCCCTGACACCGCACGTGTCCCCGCCGCCGCGCGGCGCTGCACTCAGCCCGGCAGCACGAGGCTGACGCACAGTCCGCCGCCCTCGCGGTTGGCCAGGCCGATGCGCCCGCCATGCGCCTCGATGATCTCGCGCACCAGCGCGAGCCCGAGGCCGGTGCCGCTGCGCTTCGTCGAGTAGAACGGCACCAGCGCGTTCGCCATCACGGCCTCGCTCATGCCGGTGCCGCGGTCGAGCACGTCGATGCGCCAGTCGCCGTTGACGTGGCGAAGGCGGAGCCGGACGTCCGCCTCGGCGGGGCTCGCCTCGTGGGCGTTCTTCAGCAGGTTCAGCAGCGCCTGTTCGAACTGCGCGCTGTCCGCACGCAGCGGCTCCCGGGGAACGTCGCCGTCCAGCTCGAAGGGAATCTGGCTCCGCAGGCGCTCCACGAACGCGCCGGGGTCATGCGCCTCGATGCGGGGCTGCGGCAGCTTGGCGAAGCGCGCGTAGTCGCGAAGGAAGCCGTCGAGGTGGCGGGCGCGCTCTTCGATGGTGGCGAACACCGTGGGCAATTTGTCGATCTGTCCCCGTCGAGCGAGCTCGGCACCGCTGTGCGCGAGCGAGGCCATGGGCGCCAGCGAATTATTGAGTTCGTGGCTGATCACGCGGATCACCTTCTTCCAGGTCTGCACCTCCTGTCGGCGCAACTCGGTGGTGATCTGCCGGACGAGGAGCAGCGTGTGCGCGCGCCCGTTCAGGCGGAACGCGGAGGTGGCGAGGTGGTAGACGTCGTCGTCCTCGCCGTCGCCGGTGCTGAACACGCCGGCGGCGCCCGCGCGCAGCGCCTCGGCGAGGGCGTCGCTGCGCGAGCCGAGCAAGGCGGTGAGGGAGTGCCCGTCGAGGCGGCGGCCTTCGCCGAGCAGCTTTCGCGCCGCGACGTTGGCGAACACGACGTGCTGCTGCGCGTCGAGCAGCAGCATCGCCACGGGCGTGTTCTGCACCATGGTGTCGAGCAGCAGTTCGCGCTGGACCAGCTGGAGCTGCTTGTCGCGAAGGGCGTCGCCGATCGCGTTGTGTCCTGCGACGAGATCACCCAGCTCGTCGTTGCGCGGCCAGCGCAGGCCGAAGCTGTAGTCGCCATCGCGGTAACTGAGCGCGGTGCCCACCAGCGCGCGGATCAGCGAGCGCACCGGCGAAAGCCAGGCACCCAGCAGCCACAGCAGCGCGAGCCCGGCGACGACGACGGCGATCGCGCCGGCGAGCAGGGCGTTGTCGAGACGCTGCTGCAGGGCGAGCGCCAGTGCTACGCCGCCCGCGAGCACCGGGAGGACGCGCAGGGCGAACTGGCCCGCCAGCGAGGTCCGCCAGCGGCTCATGCCGGTGCGGCGCCCGGGCGCGTTGCCCGCGTCACGGCGCCGGCTCGCGGTCGATGCCCAGCCGTTCCAGCCGGCGATAAAGCGCCTGCCGCGACAGCCCGAGGTCGGCGGCGGCCTGGGCCAGCACGCCCCGATGCCGCCGGAGGGCGGCTTCGATGCTGGCGCGGTCGGGCTCGTCGCCATCGCCGCCCTCGGGCGGCCGCGACCCATGCAGCGCGGCGTGCGGCGTGGCCGGCAGGGCGAGGTCGTTCGCGGTGATCGCGCTTGCGGGCGACAGCAGCACGGCCCGCGCCATCGTGTTCTTGAGCTCACGCACGTTCCCGGGCCACGCGTGGGCGCGCAGCGCGCGCTTGGCGCCCTCGTCGAGCGACTTGCCGCTGCCGGCGATGAAGTGCTCGGCCAGGGGGATCACGTCGAGCGGCCGCTCGGCCAGCGGCGGCACGCGCAGCTCGATCAGGTTCAACCGGTAGTAGAGGTCTTCGCGGAAGCTCCCCAGCCGGATCATGGCCGCGAGATCGGCGTTGGTCGCGCTGATGACGCGCACCCTGACCTGCCGTTCGCGGTTGCTGCCCAGGCGCTCGAAGCGTCCGGTTTCGAGCACGCGCAGCAGCTTCATCTGCCCGGCGGCGGGCAGGTTGCCGATCTCGTCGAGGAACAAGGTGCCGCCGTCGGCGGCTTCGAACTTGCCTTCGCGTGCCTTGGTCGCGCCCGTGTAGGCACCGGCGTCGGCTCCGAAGAGCTCGGCCTCGATCAGTTCGGCGGGCAACGCGCCGCAGTTCAAGGTCACGAACGGGCCGCCGCGCACGGCGGAGTTGGCCTGCAGCAGCTCGGCGATCTTCTCCTTGCCGCTGCCGTTCGGACCGGTGATCAGCACCGGCACGTCGGCGGCGGCGACCTGCGTCGCGAGCTGGAGGACGCGCTCCATCGCCGGGTCGGCGTAGACGATGCCGCGCAGGTCGAACCGGCCGCCCAGGCCCTCGCGGCGGCGCCGATCGGCGTGGCGGTAGTGCTCGAGCACGCGCCGGGTGTCGTTGAGCTCCAGCAGGTTGCGCACGCTCGCCAGCAGCTTGGGGTCGTCCCAGGGCTTGCCGAGGTAATCGGCGGCGCCGGACTTCATCAGGCTCACGGCGGTGTCGACCTGCGTCCACGCGGTGAGCAGGATCACCGGCATGTCGGGATGGCGCCGACGGATCTCGTGGAACAGCGCAATGCCCTCCTCGCCCGACGTCGTATCGGCCGTGAAGTTCATGTCCTGCAGCACGAGATCGACGGGCTGCGCGTCCAGCATCGCCAGCCCCTCCTCGGGGCTCTCGGCGCCGAGGACGGTCAGGTCGTGCAGCGAGAACAGCACGTCCAGCGCAGTGCGGACGCTGGCGTTGTCGTCGATGACGAGCAGAGTGGGCATGCGGCGAGTCTAGACGGCCTGGAGGGTCATGCGCTGCGGGTGGCGACTGCGGGCGGCACGGACGCGGCGCGCAAGGCGGGCCCCAGCACGGCCGCGACGCCCAGCACGATCAGCACCGCGCTGCCGATGCCGAGGAAGCCCATCGGCAGCCTCGACAGTTCGAGCTGGTCCATCATCGCCGCGTTCAGGGCAAGCGCGAGGCCGCAGCCGATGACGACGCCGGTGCCGGTGATCAGCAGGTTCTCGGTGACGAACAGCCGCACGATGTCGATGCGTCGGGCGCCGAGGGCGCGGCGCACGCCGATCTGCTTGCGGCGCTGGTTCACCCACAGCGAGGCGAGGCCGACGATGCCACTCGCCGTCATGGCCAGCAGCAGGCCCATCACGATCAGCAGTCCGTTGATCATCGTGTGCTCGCCCTCGTAACGGCGATCGCGGGTCTCGACCATGGTGTAGACGCCGCCCGACATCCGGCCCGGGACGAGCTTCTGCAGGGTCTCCTCGGCCTGCGCCGCGAGACGGTCGATCGCGGCGGCGTCGTCGACGCGGACGGCATAGGTGCGCCCGCGCTGCACCAGGCGGGCGGGGAAGATGACCGAGCGCGAGCCGTCGTTGTCGCTCCAGAACGCGCGGCCCCACGGCGTCATCAGCAGCTCGACCACGCCCACCACCTCGACCGGCCCGGTGCCGCCCCAGTAGAACGTGCGACCGACGACGTTCGACTCGTTCGGGTACAGGGTGCGCGCCATGCCGGCGGTGATGATCGCGATCTTGGGCTCCGGCGCATCGGGGCGATCCTGGTCGACCAGCGGCGCTTCGTCCGCGGCGAAGTCGCGGCCCTCGACCAGGCGCAGGCCCCAGGTGCCGACGATGCCGGGATCGGCGATGTAAGTGGCCGCGGTGGTCAGCGACTGTTCGGCGTCCGGCTTCAGATCGAAGCCCGAGTTGTTGCCGCTGTTCGACAGCGGCACCTGGTTGACCCACGCGGCGCTGACCACGCCGGGGAGGGCGCGCAGCGCATCGAGGTCCGCCTGCATGACGGCGCCGGTGACGTCGCGCTCCTTGTCGACCACCTCGACGTGGATGGCGGGGCGGACCTGGCAGGCCTGCCAGGTGGGCAGCAGGCCGGCCAACACGGCGGCGACCAGGCCGAGGGCGATCGTCCCGGCCATGAGCATCGGATCCATCGTGTAGATGCCCTCCGCCGCTGACAGCCGGCCGTCGATGAGCGACACGCCGTACACGGCCAGCGCGAGGCCGAGCAGCGCGCCGGCGCCGCCGAGGACGCCCGCTTCGACGAGGCTCTGGCGGAAGATCTCGCTGCGGGTGGCGCCCAGCGCGCGGCGGACGCCGATCTCGCCGGCGCGCGCGGTGAACTTCGCCAGCATCAGCGCCACCACGTTGACCAGGCAGACCAGCAGGAAGCCGAACGCCGTCCAGGTGGCCATCCGCGTGTCGTTGCTGACAACCCCGACGAAGTCCAGCCACTCGCGGACGTTGCGCAGGCGGTTGTTCGCCGGCCGCGGCAGCCGGCCCAGCTTCTGCTGCTCCGCCACGTAGGCCGTCAGGTAGTCGTTGAAGGCCGCGCGGTCCGAGGCGCTCTCCAGCTCCACCCAGTACTGCAGCCACGTGCAGTCGGACTTCAGGAAGCCGGCGAACCCCGGTTCGACGTCGCCGTTGCAGTTGGTCCAGCCGTTGTTGTCCCACTCGCGCGAGATCGCGTTGCGGATCGGCAGCCACACCTGGTGGACCTCGCCGTCCACGCCCGAACCGTTGATCCGGTAGAAGCGCGGGATCGGATCCCAGTCGCCCATCACGCCGGTGACGCGGTAGTCGCGGTCGGCCAGGCGCAGGGTCCGGCCGACGGCGCGCTCCGTGCCGAACACGCGCTCGGCCAACGCGCGCCCGATCACCACGACGTCCGTGCCGCGGGCGTCGTCGTCCACGCTCCACGGGCCACCGTCGTCGAACGGGATGTCGAACATCGGGAAGACCTCGCGCGTCGTCGCCATGCCCTGCTCGACGAACGGCGTCAGGCCTTCGCGCTGCGGATCGATCGCGGGGCCGACGCCGTAGAGCGCGGTCTGCCGCAGCCCCTTGGCATCGCGAAGCAGGTTCTCGACGTCGGTCCAGCTCATCTGCCGCTCCGGCTCCTCGCCGGGCTTGTAGGCGCTGTTCATCGGCCCGATGTCGAGCTGCGGGACGAACAGCCGGTCGCTCTTCTGCGGGATCGGGTCGCCGGACATCACCAGCAGCATGGTCAGGCTGGTCATGCTGGCGCCGATGCCGACGGCGAGGATCGTGACGATCAGCGCGGTCAGTACCGGGGCGCGGCGCAGGCTCTTGAGGCCCAGTTTCAGGTAGTAGCGGAACATGCGCGGTCCTCCTTCAGGCGACTGCGGCGAGGCGCTGCAGGTCGACGACCTGGCCATCGACGATGTGGATGTTGCGCTGCGCGCGCGCGGCGAGTTCCGGGTCGTGGGTGACCATGACGATCGTCGTCCCCTCGGCGTTGATCTGCTCGAGCAGCTCCATGACGCCTCGGGCCATGGCGGTGTCGAGGTTGCCGGTCGGCTCGTCGGCGAGCAGCAGGCGCGGGCTGCCGGCGAGCGCGCGCGCGATGGCGACGCGCTGCTGCTGGCCGCCCGAGAGTTCCGCCGGGTAGTGCTTCATGCGCGAGGCCAGGCCCACCTTGGACAGCGCCTCCTCGATGCGCTGCTTGCGCTCCGCCGCCTTGAAGCCGCGGTAGCGCAGCGGCACGTCGACGTTGTCGAACAGGTTGAGGTCGGGGATGAGGTTGAAGCCCTGGAAGATGAAGCCCAGCTTCTCGTTGCGCAGCCGGGAGCGCTGGTCGTCGTTGAGGCCGCGCACGTCGACGCCGTCCAGCGTGTAGCCGCCGCCGGTGAATTCCTCGAGCAGGCCGGCGATGTTGAGGAAGGTGGTCTTGCCCGAGCCGGACGGCCCGGTCACGGCGACGAACTCGCCCTCGCGCACTTGCATGTCGATGCCGCGGAGGGCGTGGGTTTCGATCATGTGGGTCTGGTAGACCTTGGAGAGCTGCGTCATCGAAAGCATGGCGGGGACCTTGGGCCAGTGAAGGGGTGGGGGAGCGGGAAGGAAGGGAAGAGGACGGGACGGGAAGCGCGCGCTACTCGTTGACCTGCACGCGCTCGGCGTCGTCGAACAGGTCGGTTCCGGAGATCACCACGCGCTCGCCCTCGGCGAGGCCGTCGATGATCTCGACGGCGCCCACCGCCGTGGCGCCCAGCGTGACCGGGCGGCGCACGGCATCGCCCCCGTCCACCACGTAGGCGAAGCGGCCGCCCTGGGCCTCGACGAAGGGGCCTCGCGCCACCATCAGCACGTCCGGCTTCTCGTCGATCAGTACGCGGGCGGACACGCGCTGGCTCTGCCTCAGGCCGTCGGGCTGGGCGTCGAGACGCACGCGGGCGAGGACGACGCGCTCCAGCACTTCGGGCGCGATCGCGGTGAGCTCGCCGCCGAGCGTCTGGGCGCCGATGCGCACTTCCACGCGCATCCCGAGGCCGAGGTCGTCGGCGTAGGTCTCCGGCACCTCGAGTTCGACCTCAAGCTGGGACAGGTCGACCACGGTCATCAGCGGCGCGTTGGCGGGCACCACCGCGCGGTCCGCCACGGCAATGCTGCCGACGATGCCGTTCACCGGAGAGCGCAGGTCGAGGTCGCCGACGCGGCGTTCCAGATCGGCCACGACGGCGCGCTGCCTCGCCAGCGCCTCTTCCCGGCTGCGCAGTTCCAGCGCGGCGTTCTGGCCCTCGAGGCCCGCGTCGGCGTCGCTGTGGCGGGCGCGCACCTCGGCCGCCTCCACCGCATCGGCGTAGCGCAGGCAGTCGGCGCGCGGGATGGCTTGCACCTCGCAGGCGCGGGCCGTGCGCTCGGCATCGCGCCGCGCCGTCTGCAGCGCCAGGCGTCCCTCGTCGGCGGTGCGTGCCGCCAGCAGGCGGGCCTTCTGGGCCAGGATGCGCTGGCGCGCCACGTCGGCCTCGAGGCCGCGCAGGGTGGCGAGTTCGCGGTCGCGCTCGGCGCGCAGCTCCGGGGAGTCGAGCGTCGCCAGCACGTCGCCTTGCTTCACGGTGGCCCCGGCGCGGGTCTTCAGGTTCACCGTCGAAGCGGCCGGCGCGTACAGGGTGGGGCTGACCGCGGCGACGATGCGGCCGTTGACCTGCGCGTCGCGCACCAGCAGGCCGCGTTCCACGGTCGCGAAACGCAGGCGATCGGCGCTGACCGAGCGCCCGGCGCCGGCCCAGCCCCACACCGCGACCAGCACGGCGAGGACGCCGGCGCCGGCGGCGAGCCCCATCCAGGGCAGCCGGCGGCGGGGGGCGGCGACGGCGCGGTCGGTGGCGGAGGTGTCTTTGATCATCGAGCGGACATCCGGATGGGGCCCCATGCCTTTAGCACGCCGCGTGCCAGCCATGATCCATTTGGAAAACAACCACTTGCGATATTCCCCGGCCGTCCGCGGTGTCCGCCCGGCGTCCGCGGCCGCCCGCGCGCGGACACTCCGGGCGCTGCGCGGCGCCTCATCCGCGAGGGGGCGCTGCAGCCGCGCCCGCTAAACTGCGCGCCTCGAAAGACGGTGGAGCGGCAGCCGATGTGTGGAATCGTTGGAGCGATCGCGGGACGTGACGTGGTGCCGATGCTGGTCGACGGCCTCAAGCGCCTCGAGTACCGCGGCTACGACTCGGCCGGCGTGGCCGTGCTGGACGGTGAGCTGAAGCGCGTGCGCCGCACCGGCCGCGTGGCCGAGATGGAGGCCGCCGCTGCCGCCGAAGGCTTGGCCGCGCCCATCGGCATCGGCCACACGCGCTGGGCCACCCACGGTGGCGTGACCGAAGCCAACGCCCACCCGCACATCAGCGACGGCGAGCTCGCGCTGGTGCACAACGGCATCATCGAGAACCACGAGGAGCAGCGCGAGCGCCTGAAGGCGCTGGGCTACGTATTCACCTCGCAGACCGACACCGAGGTGGTGGCGCACCTCATCCGCCACCACCTGCGCGCGGGGGGCGACCTGCTCGCGGCCACGCAGGCCGCGGTGAAGGAGCTGCGCGGTGCCTACGCACTGGCCATCATCGCCAAGTCCGATCCCGCGCGCCTGATCGCCGCGCGCATGGGCTGCCCCCTGCTGATCGGCGTTGGTGACGGCGAAGCCTTCGTGGCGTCCGACGTTTCCGCGGTCGTCGCGCAGACCCGCCGCGTGATCTACCTCGACGAAGGCGACGTGGCGGAAGTGACGCGCGATTCGGTGCGCGTGTTCGACGCCGACGGGGCGGCCGTGCAGCGCAAGGAGCAGGTGTCGGGCGTCTCGCTCGCCTCGCTGGAGCTCGGCCCGTACCGCCACTTCATGCAGAAGGAGATCCACGAGCAGCCGCGTGCCATCGCGGACACGCTCGAGCCGATCCTCGAGACCGGCTTCGTGCCGGCGCTGTTCGGGCCGCGCGGCGCCGAGCTCATGGACGGCGTCACCGGCGTGCAGATCTTGGCCTGCGGCACCAGCCACTACGCCGGCCTCGTCGCCCGTTACTGGATCGAAGCGATCGCCGGCGTGCCCTGCGCCGTCGACATCGCCAGCGAGTACCGCTACCGCCCGATCGTGCCGAACCCGGGCAACCTCGTCGTCACCATTTCACAGTCGGGCGAGACGCTCGACACCTTCGAGGCGCTGAAGTACGCCATCAACGAAGGCCACCACCGCACGCTGTCGATCTGCAACGTCGCCGAGAGCGCGCTGCCGCGGATGTCCGCGATGCAGTTCCTCACGCGTGCCGGTGCCGAGATCGGCGTGGCCTCGACCAAGGCGTTCACCACCCAGTTGGTGGCCCTGATCGCGCTGGCGCTGGTGATCGCCAAGGCCCGCGGCCGCCTGGACGCCGAGGCGGAGGCGGGCTACATCGACGCCCTGCGCCACCTGCCGGGCAGCGTGCAGCACGCGCTCAACCTCGAGCCGCAGATCGCCGCCTGGGCGGAAGCGTTCGCCACCAAGGACCACGCCCTGTTCCTCGGCCGTGGCCTGCACTTCCCGATCGCGCTGGAAGGCGCGCTCAAGCTCAAGGAAATCACCTACATCCACGCCGAGGCCTACGCGGCCGGCGAACTCAAGCACGGCCCGCTTGCGCTGGTCGACGCCGAGATGCCGGTGGTCGTCATCGCGCCGAACGACGCGCTGCTCGAGAAGGTGAAGTCGAACATCCACGAAGTGCGCGCGCGCGGCGGCGAGATGTTCGTGTTCGCCGACGCCGACAGCCACTTCGGCGAGGAGGATGGCGTGCACGTGATCCGCACGCCGCGGCACGTCGGCCAGCTCTCGCCGGTGGTGCACGCCATCCCGGTGCAGATGCTCGCGTACCACACGGCCCTCGCCCGCGGCACCGACGTCGACAAGCCGCGGAACCTCGCGAAGTCGGTGACGGTGGAATAGGCATCGCTTCGCCGTCGGCGATGCGCCATGAGAAACGGCCGGCCCCTCGCGGGACCGACCGTTCCGTTTTCAGCTGGTGCGAGCCGCGATCGGCGCCAATACGCGGCGCGCAGCGCGATTACTCGGCGGCCGACTTCAGCTTGCGCAGCGGACGGACCTTCACCTTGGTGGAGGCCGGCTTGGCGGCGAACCACTGCTCTTCCTTGGTGAACGGGTTGATGCCCTTGCGCTTCGGCTTGGCCGGCACGCTGACCGACGTGATCTTCAGCAGGCCCGGCAGCACGAACTGGCCGGCGCCCTTCTTGTTGAGCGAGCCGACGATCGCGCCTTCCAGCGCGGCGAGCACGTTGCGGACGTCCTTCGCGACCACGCCCGAAGCCTCGGCGATGTGCGCGACCAGGCCGGTCTTGTTCAGCGTTTCCTTGATCGCCTTCGGCGCAGCCGGGGCGGCCTTCTTCGCGGCGGCCTTCTTGACCGGGGCTTTCTTCGCAGCTTTCTTCGTTGCCATGTGCAGTTTCTCGTTCCGTGGCGCTGAATGGAGGGTGGTGTGGCCCGGGGATCGAGGCGATGCCCCGGACGCGTGCCAATCCTCGCCTGAAACGAGGGAAAAGTGAGCCCCCCGGCGAAAAAAAGCTGCGGCGGCCGCAGGGTCGGGCGGCGGCGGTCGCCACGGGCGCCTCGCGGCCAGGTCCGGCGGGTCTTGAACGGCCGCCTCGGGGGGCGCTAGGTTCGGGACATCGCGGAGGATGGGCAGGGCGAGCGATGACGGACATCCGGATCACGCAGGGGACCCCGCTGGCGCTGTGGCAGGCGCTGGTGCGCGAGGGCGAAGACCGCGCGGCGGTGCGACTCAGCGAAACCACGGAGAGCTACCTCGTCTTCCTGCTGATGCAGCACCTGCGCGATGGCGCGCTGGCCGGCCGGACGATGGCCCTGGAGTGGCTGGCCGCGCTGGAGCGCGTCGGCAGCGCGCGCGCCGACCAGCTTCGCGAGGTGGGCGACCGCAGCCTGCTGATCGCCGGCCTCTACCCGCGACTGGCCGAACGCCGACAGCTGACCCCCGAGTACTACGTGCGCCTGGGCCGATTGGCCTACGACGGCGCGGCCGACAGCGCCCGTCGCAGCGAGCGCCCGCTGTTCGCCGAGCTGGCCGACGCGGTTCGGCCGCTGGTCCGCGTCCTCGCGGCCTTCCGCGCGCGCTAGGCGCCGTGCGCCGGCGCGCGGGTTGACGCGCCACGCCGCGGCTGCTGGCATAAGGCCATGCGAATCTGTGTTTACGCCGCGTCGAGCGGCAAGGTCGATCCGGTCTACCTCAGCGCCGCCCGCGAGCTGGGCGCCACCTTGGCCCGCGCCGGCTGCACCACGGTGTACGGGGGGGGTGGGCAGGGCCTGATGGGCGCCTTGGCCGACGGCGCCATCGCCGAAGGCGGCGAGGTGATCGGCATCATCCCGAAGTTCATGGTGGACCTCGAATGGGGGCATCCCGGCGTCACCACGCTGGAGCTCGTCGAGGACATGCGCGAGCGGAAGCATCGCCTGTTGGCCGGCAGCGACGCGGTGATCGCCCTGCCGGGCGGCTGCGGCACGCTCGAGGAGCTCTTCGAGGCCATCACGCTGAAGCGGCTCGGCCTGTACTTCAGCCCGATCGTGCTGCTCAGCGTCA
>ERZ1066121.2242-NODE-2242-length-12467-cov-15.332823_pt1 | contig 12467 bp, 9 predicted proteins | sample MGYA00382768_ERZ1066121 | MGnify/ENA primary metagenome ERZ1066121 (study PRJEB33369, sample SAMEA5778351) | biofilm metagenome | biome: Industrial cooling water; feature: Water cooling tower basin; material: Biofilm | place: United Arab Emirates | collected... | reverse complement strand
CGATGTTGCGCACCTGGCTGGTGAGGTTGTTCGCCATCGAGTTGACGTTGTCGGTGAGGTCCTTCCAGGTGCCGGCCACGCCGGGCACTTCGGCCTGACCGCCGAGATTGCCTTCCGTACCCACCTCGCGCGCCACGCGCGTCACTTCCGAGGCGAAGCCGTTGAGCTGGTCCACCATCGTGTTGATGGTGTTCTTCAGCGCGAGGATCTCGCCGTTCACTTCCACGGTGATCTTGCGGCTGAGGTCGCCACGGGCCACCGCGGTGGTCACGTCGGCGATGTTGCGCACCTGGCTGGTGAGGTTGTTCGCCATCGAGTTGACGTTGTCGGTCAGGTCCTTCCAGGTGCCCGCGACGCCGGGCACCTGGGCCTGTCCGCCGAGCTTGCCCTCGGTGCCGACCTCGCGCGCCACGCGGGTCACTTCCGAGGAGAAGCCGTTGAGCTGGTCGACCATCGTGTTGATGGTCTCCTTCAGCTCCAGGATCTCGCCCTTGGCGTCGACCGTGATCTTGCGGCTGAGGTCGCCGCGGGCCACCGCGGTGGTCACCGTGGCGATGTTGCGCACCTGGGCGGTGAGGTTGGTGGCCATGGCGTTGACCGAGTCGGTCAGGTCCTTCCAGGTGCCGGCCACGCCGGGCACCACGGCCTGGCCGCCGAGGCGGCCGTCGGTACCGACCTCGCGCGCCACGCGGGTCACCTCGGAGGAGAAGCCGTTGAGCTGGTCCACCATCGTGTTGATGGTCTCCTTCAGCTCGAGGATTTCGCCCTTCACGTCCACGGTGATCTTGCGGCTGAGGTCGCCGCGGGCCACCGCGGTGGTCACCGTGGCGATGTTGCGCACCTGGGCGGTGAGGTTGGTGGCCATGGCGTTGACCGAGTCGGTCAGGTCCTTCCAGGTGCCGGCCACGCCGGGCACCACGGCCTGGCCGCCGAGGCGGCCGTCGGTGCCCACCTCGCGTGCCACGCGCGTCACTTCCGAGGCGAAGGAGCGGAGCTGGTCCACCATGGTGTTGGTGGCTTCCTTCAGCTGCAGGATCTCGCCGCGCACATCGACGGTGATCTTCTTCGACAGGTCGCCGTTGGCGACGGCGATGGTGACTTCGGCGATGTTGCGCACCTGCGCGGTCAGGTTGCCGGCCATCTGGTTGACCGAGTCGGTCAGGTCCTTCCACACGCCCAGCACGCCCTTGACCTGCGCCTGGCCGCCCAGGCGGCCGTCGGTGCCCACTTCGCGGGCGACGCGGGTCACTTCCGAGCTGAAGACCGACAGCACCTGGATCATCTCGTTCACGAGTTTGGCCGACCGCAGGAATTCGCCCTGCAGTGCGCGGCCGTCGACTTCCAGCTCCATCGGCTGGCCCAGGTCGCCCTTGGCGACGGCGCCCAGCGTGCGCGCGATGTCGAGCGTGGGTCGCACCAGGTCGTCGATCAGGGTGTTCATGGCCTCGACCTTCGAGGCCCAGGCGCCGACCGCGCCTGGCAGCGAGATGCGCTGCTTCAGGCGGCCTTCCTTGCCCACCCGCACGCTGAGCCTGGCCACTTCCTGGGTGATGCGGTCTTCCTGCGCGATGCTCTGGTTGAAGGCCTGTGCGATCAGTCCGTCGGTGCCGCTCCAGTGGGTGGGCAGACGGGCCGTGAAGTCGCCGTCGCGGAAGGCGATGAGCGCCTGCAGGATCTGGCGCGCATGGGCCTCGCGTGCCTGTTCGCGCGCCTCGGCGGTGGCGATGGACGCGTCTTCGCCGCCGGCGCCTTCGTGGCGGCGCTGCGCTGCGCTGCGGGCGGACGTGCGGGAGGCGCTGCGCCTGCTGCGGGCGGGGGTGTCTGGCGAGTCGGTTGTCATGCGTCCTGGTGACCCTGGGATGGCGTGGAGTGATGGGCGGGCGAGGTCTGCGGCCGGCCGGCTCCGAGACCCGACGGGAAAGGACGTCCGCGGGAACCCCGTGCCGGGTGTCGCCGCGCGCGCGTGTGCATGCCCCCTGTGCGACCGCGTGCGCCCGGGAAGGCACTCCCCGGGAACGCATGGCCATGCACAATGCATTGCAAAGAGCATGCCACCGTGCGGACCTTGCTCAAGGCTTTGATTGTTAGGATTTTTTTATGAATTCCGGTGTGCAGAGGAGGGCTGCGGCCGTGCAGAGCGCAGGCCTTCATGCAACATGCAATGGCATTCTGCATGGCCCTGATCGTGAGGCCGGCATGCCGTGACGCGGGCCTTCAGGCGACGCAACGCAGGGGCGACAGACCTGCCGGTGGGCAATGCACGCGACGAAGTGTCGTGATGCCTGCTGGCAGGCCTGCCCCGGTCCAGAGCGATCACGCGGACGACGCGGGTCTGCACCCGCAGGCCCCGAGGTCTCCCCGCTGTCTGTCGTCGACCCGATGCCTTCAGGAGACGTGTTCAGTCCTGATGGCGATGCGTCGGCATCAGGCGTTCCCACGCCACGGCGTCCATCACCCGCTCCCAGGGGAACAGCGGACCGGGGTCGCGCTTGCGGGGGACCAGCACCGCGGGGTCGTCGAGCGCGGGTTCCTGCTCGGTGTCCAGGTCTTCATGGCCGGCGATGTAGCGGATCGAGGGGTGCTGCGCGCGCAGTTGCGCCAGCAGGGCGATCAGCGCGGCGATCTGGGCCTCGGGGTAGGGCTCGTCCATCGCCTGATGCTTCGAATCGCGCCAGTGCGGGTAGCGGCCGGTGTTGACCAGCTCGATGCCGATCGAGCGCGCATTGTGGCCCCGGACGTGATGGGCGATGCGGTCGGGGCGCACGTACAGCACGACGCGGCCGTCGCGGTCGATGTAGTAGTGGCCGCTGTTGCCGGTGCCGCTGCCCGGGTACAGCACGCGTTCGCCGAACGCGCGGGCGGAGTCCAGCGTGGGGGTTTCGGTGCAGTGGATGACCACCAGATCGATCTGCGACAGCGGACGCGCGTCCAGGCGCTGCTCGTAGGGCAGGGGGTCGCGTTCGACCGGCGGCAGCGGTGGAAGGTCGGGCAGCATGGGGCCGATGCTAAACGCATTTGCTAGCATTCGCGCATGCCCAGACCCGCCCAAGCCGCGCCCGCCCGGGCCGCGCGCACCAAGACCGTGCTGCCGTCCCCCGATTCCGAGCTGTACCGCCTGATGAGCGCCTTCCCGCGCGCAGGCAGGGTGCGCTGGATCGGCCTGCGCCCGAAGCGCGATGTGCCGATGCAGGCGGTGGAGACGGTCGAGGCCGTCGAAGGCGCCGGGCTGGTGGGCGACCGCTACGCCGGCGGCAGCGGCAAGCGCGGCATCACCCTGATCCAGGCCGAGCACCTGCCGGTCATCGCCGCGCTGGCCGGGCTGGAGGATGTCCTGCCGGCCCTGCTGCGCCGCAACGTGGTGGTCTCCGGCATCCCGCTGATCGCGCTCAAGGGCCGCCGCTTCCGCATCGGCAGCGCGGTGTTCGAGGGCACCGAGCCCTGCGACCCCTGCTCGCGGATGGAGGCGGCGCTCGGCCCCGGCGGCTACAACGCGATGCGCGGCCACGGCGGGCTGTGCGCGCGCATCGTCCAGAGCGGCAGTTTCGCGCTGGGCGATGCCGTCGGGTTCGTCGGTGATCCTCCGGCCGCCGGCGACCTGTTCGGCGGTGCCGGGTGAGCGCGCACTGCATCCTGTCCCACGGGTTCGAGAGCGGCCCGAACGCCACCAAGGTCACCGCGCTGGCCGAGGTCGCCGAGCGCCACGGCCTGAGCCATGAGCGGCCCGACTACACCGATCTCGATGCGAAGCGCGAGGTCAGCGTGGTCGGCGACGTGGTCGCGCGGCTGGAGCGCCTGCGCACCCTGGCCCGCGCCGCGGCCGCGCGCGGGCCGCTGGTGCTGGCCGGTTCCAGCCTGGGCGCCTACATCTCGGGCCGCATCGCGCTGGACCTGCAGGCCGAAGGTGCTGCGGTGCGCGCGCTGTTCCTGATGGCGCCGGCGCTGCGCATGGGGACGTTGCCCGATCTGGATGCGCCCGATGTGCCGGTCTCGATCGTGCACGGCTGGCACGACGAGCTCATTCCCGCCGCGGACGTGATCGCCTGGGCCCGGCCGCGCAGTGCGCGCCTGCTGCTGGTGGACGACAGCCACCGTCTGGCCCGGCATGTCCACACCTCGGCCGCCGCCTTCGGCACGCTGCTGCACACCCTGCACGACTGACGCCGCGGGCCTCGCGCCCGCGCCACGGCGCGACGCCGCTTCACCTGCGCCGTGTGCTGCGGCGCAGAGCGCTTCCCCATTCCACTTCACGGGTTCTCCGCATGCATTTCTTCGTTTCCTGCGCCAAGGGCCTGGAATACCTGCTGGTCGACGAGCTGATCGCGCTCGGTTGCAGCCGCGCCACCGCCGCGCGCGCCGGCGCCAATGCCGAGGGCACGCTGCAGGACGCGCAGCGCGCGGTGCTGTGGTCGCGGCTGGCCAGCCGCGTGCTGTGGCCGATCGCCGACTACGACTGCCCCGACGAACACGCGCTGTACGCCGGCGCCGCGGCGATCGACTGGTCCCAGCACCTGCGGGTCGGCATGAGCCTGGCGGTCGACGCGCACGTCTCCGGTGACGCCATCACCCACGCGCGCTACGCCGCGCAGCGGGTCAAGGACGCGGTGGTCGACACCCTGCGCGGGCCGAACGGCGAGCGGCCCAGCGTGGACCTGGAACAGCCCGATCTGCGCCTGAATCTGGTGGTGCGCGCCAACAAGGCCGGGGCGACCAAGGCGCTGCTGTCGGTGGACCTGGGCGGTGGCCCACTGCACCGCCGCGGCTGGCGCCTGGAGCAGGGCGAGGCGCCGCTGAAGGAAAATCTGGCCGCGGCCGTACTGCTGCGCGGCGGCTGGCCGCAGCTCTACGCCGAAGGCGGCGCGCTGCTCGACCCGATGTGCGGCAGCGGCACGCTGCTGATCGAAGGCGCGCTGATGGCCGCGGATGTCGCGCCCGGCCTGCAGCGCGACGGCGCGAAGCTGCAGACGCCCTCGCGCTGGCGCGGTTTCGACCCGCTGCTGTGGCGGGCGCTGGTGGAAGACGCGCAGCGCCGCGCCGAGGCCGGCCGCGCCGCGCTGCGGCCGGTCTTCCACGGCAGCGACCTCGACCCGCATGCGATCCGCGCCGCGCGCGCGAATGCCGAGCGCGCGGGTGTGCTCGAAGCTGTCGAATTTTCGGTGCGCGATATCGCCGCGCTGCCGGCGATGGCCGAGCCGCGCGGGCTCGCGGTCTGCAACCCGCCCTACGATGCGCGGCTGGCCGCCGACCCTGCCTTGTATCGGGCACTCGGCGATGCGCTCAAGCGTGCCGCGCCGGGCTGGAAGGCCAGCCTGCTCTGCGGCGATGCCGACCTGGCGCGCGCCACCGGCCTGCGCGCGGCGAAGAAGTACCAGCTGTTCAACGGCGCGATCGAATGCGCGCTGATCGTCTGCGATCCCATCGCGCCGCCCGCGCGCGAGGCGCCGGCCGAAGGCGAGGCGCCGCGGCCGCTGTCGGAAGGCGCGCAGATGGTCGCCAACCGGCTGCGCAAGACCCTGCGCGCCTCGAAGACCTGGCGTGCGCGCGAGGGCGTGACCTGCTGGCGCGCCTACGACGCCGACCTGCCCGAATATGCCGCCGCGATCGACGTCTACACGGAGGTCGCCGCGGCCGGCAGTGCCGACAACGGCGCTCCGCTGCAATGGCTGCACGTGCAGGAATACGCCGCGCCGGTGGACATCCCCGAGGCGGTTTCGCGCCGCCGCCTGCAGGACCTGCTGGCCGCAGCGCGCGAGGTATTCGGCATTCCGCGCGAGCGGGTGGCGGTGAAGACCCGCGCCCGTGGCAAGGGCGGCAGCAAGTACGCCGACAGCGGCGCGTTCAAGCGCGGCCAGACCCTCCTCGTGCACGAAGGCGGGGCGCGGCTGATCGTGAACCTGTTCGATTATCTGGACACCGGCCTGTTCCTCGATCACCGCCCGATGCGCCTGCGCATCGCCGAGGAGGCGCGGGGCGCTCGCTTCCTCAACCTGTTCGCCTACACCGGTGTGGCTACCGTGCATGCCGCGGTGGGCGGCGCGCGCGAGACGACGTCGGTGGACCTGTCCGCGACCTATCTGCAGTGGTGCGCAGACAATCTCGCCGAGAACGGCATCCGCGGCGCGCAGCACCGTCTGGTGCAGGCCGATGCCCTGCAGTGGCTGCTGGCCGACCGCGGCGAGTACGACCTGATCTTCTGCGACCCGCCGACGTTCTCCAATTCCGCGCGTGCGGACGATTTCGACATCCAGCGCGAGCACGTGCGGCTGCTGCGCGCCGCCGTGGCGCGGCTGTCGTTCGGCGGCACCCTGTACTTCTCGAACAACTACCGCCGCTTCCGCCTGGACGAGGCGGCGGTGGCCGAATTCGCGCACTGCGAAGAACTGGGCGCCGCCGCGCTGCCGCCGGATTTCGCGCGCAACCCGCGCATCCACCGTGCGTGGCGGCTCCGGGCGAAGTGATCCCGCCCGGTGTTCGTTGTTTTGGGCGGTAGTGCGGCCCGCACCGCAGTGCGGGCCCGGCGTCAGATCTCGCCGTAGACGATCTTCAGCCAGGTGTTGCGCTGCAGGGTGACGTCGTCGCTCGACAGCTCGCCGATGCCGGTGAGCTTGGCCTGGACCGCCGGAGGCGGGTAGATCCCGGGATCGTCGGCGATGGCCTTGTCGATCAGCGGAGCCGATGCGGTGTTGGCGTTGGCGTAGGCCACATAGTTGGTGATCGCGGCGATGGTCTCGGCTTCCATCAGGTAGTCGATGAACCGGTGCGCGTTCTTCGGGTGTTTCGCGTTCTTCGGGATCGCCATCACGTCGGTCCAGCGCATCGCGCCTTCGCGCGGGATCACGTAGCGGATCTCCGGGCCGCCTTCGCGTTCGGCGGCCAGGCCCTGCGCCTGGATCACGTCGCCCGAATAGCTCAGCACGATGCACAGGTCACCCGAGGCCAGGTCGGCGATCAGTTCGGAGGATGCGGTGAATTTGCGTACATAGGGGCGGATCGCCATGAAGTCGCGCTTCACCAGCTCCATCGCCTCCGCGCTGCGGTCGCTGGCATCCTTGCCGCGCCGGATCAGCGCCGCCGTGATCGGTTCCATCGCGTCGTCGAGGATGCCGATGCCGCACGACGAGAGCTTGGCGGCCAGCGTCGGGTCGAACAGCAGGTCCCAGCTGTCGAGCGGGACATTGCCGCCGAGCGCCGCGCGCACCCGTTCGGTGTTCAGACCGATGCCGGTCGTGCCCCACATGTACGGCACCACATGCGCGTTGCCGGGGTCGAACTGGCCCAGATCCGCGAGGATGGCCGGGTCGAGGTTGCCGAGATTCGGCAGCCCCGATTTGTCGAGCGGCCGCAGCCGCTTCGCGTCGACCAGTTCGCGCGCCAGCGGGCGCGCCGAGGGGAAGATCACGTCATACGTGTCCGGGTCGGACGCCATCGTTTCGGTGAGAGTGTCCAGCGACGAGAAGGTGTTGTAGTTGACCCGGATGCCGGTACGCGCCTGGAACGCCTTGAGCGTGTCTTCGGCGATGTAGTCGCTCCAGTTGTACACGTTCAGTTCGTTGCCCTCGCCGGCGCCCGATGGCGCGGCGGACACCCTGTCCGCTGCGATCCGGTCGGCGGCCGCGTCGTCCGTCGCGGGCGCGTCGCCCCCGCTGCAGCCGGCCAGCAACAGTGCTGCGAGTCCACATGCCCATGCGCGGCTGATGATGCACACGCCCCCTGTCGTCGCCCGGCGGGCGGCTTCGATGTGATCCATGTACGGCCCTTCCAGAGCAGTCCGAATGAGTTGAGTGCAGCTTGCCGGCGTGGCCGGCACCCTTGCCGCGGCCGGCGATGGTAACCCGGGCATGCGGCCCGAACAGGGCAGATGCGCAAGGTTCTGTGCGCGGAATGCGGCCCTGGCGCTCATCGAGCGCAGTTTCGGCCCTGCCTTGAGGCGACTGTCGCGACGGCACGGGCCCTCCGCGCTGCGCAACCCTGCGTTGCGCCCGCCGTGCTGGAGACGGCGCGCTGTGCAGCCATATCGTGCTGCGTCCGGGGCCGGCCGCAGCTCGTCCAGCTGCAGGTTCCCGCTGGCGCCCCCCTCTCGTCGACGTCTGCGTCGCGCATCCGCCGCCGCCCGTCCCATCGGAGCACTCCCATGACCGACCTCGCGTCCCGCCCTGCCACTGCCGGGCCCACCGCCGCCGCCCCCGCCGCCGACGCGTCGGCCGCTCCCGCCCGCCTGCTGCGCAGGGTCTTCGCCATCGCAGCGTCCGACGGCGCGGGCGTGCGCCTTCGCCGGGTGATCGGCACCAGCGCGCTGCCCGATCTGGACCCGTTCCTGATGCTCGACGAGTTCGGCACCGACCGCCCGGAGGATTACATCGCCGGTTTTCCGGACCACCCGCATCGCGGCTTCGAAACCGTCACCTACATGCTGGACGGGCGCATGCGCCATCGCGACAACCACGGCAACGATGGCCTGCTGGTGCCGGGCGCGGTGCAGTGGATGACCGCCGGCCGCGGCCTGGTGCATTCGGAAATGCCCGAGCAGCAGGAAGGCCGCATGCGCGGGTTCCAGCTGTGGGTGAACCTGCCCGCGGCGCAGAAGATGTGCGCACCGCGCTATCAGGAGTTCGCGCCGGATGCGATCCCCGACGCTACGCCCGCGCCCGGCGTGCGGGTGAAGGTGATCGCCGGCGTCCTGCCGCTGCCCACGGGCGAGGTGACGGGGCCGATCGAACAGCCGGCCACCGAGCCCATCTATCTGGACATCGCGCTCGAGGCCGATACGGCCTGGACGCATGTCTTGCCCGAAGGCCATCAGGGCTTCGTCTACGTGTACGAAGGCGCGCTGCAGGTGGGCGAGGCCGAGGATGCGCGCGCGCTCGCCGCGCAGACCCTGGGCGTGCTCGATGGCGGGCCCAGGGTCGAGATGCGGGCGGACGGGCAGGGCGCGCGGGCGCTGCTGGTGGCTGGGCGTCCGCTGCGCGAGCCGGTGGCGCGCCATGGCCCCTTTGTCATGAATACCCGCGAAGAACTGATGCAGGCCGTGGTGGACTTCCAGCAGGGCCGGTTCTGAGACGAACGGGTGGGTGCGTGTGAAGGCGGGCGAGATTCAGGCCGGGCCCGCTCATGCGCCCGCAGCGGCCGCAAGCGTGATCGCGGTCAATCTGCTGCGGGCCGGCATGGAATTGCGGGTGTGCGCGCGGTTTTGCCGTCGATGGGACGGCGTTGCTCCATGCCGGCGCGGGCCGGTGCCAGGCGGCGGCCAGCCCTCGTGCCGGGCGTCGCGACTCAGCGCTGCGCGAGACCCGCTTCGCCGAAGCGCAGATTCTCGACCACGCTCTGATACTGCTTGAGCGCTGCGGGGTCGTCGGTGCGGATGACCACGTGGGCCACGCGGTTGCGATCGATCTCCAACAGCGTCTCGCGCACCAGTTCATCGGGGCGTCCGGCGATCTCGCTGCGGTACCACCACAGCGTATCGCCGGCGAAGCGGCCCTCCTCTTCGCGCAGGCCGCGCTGCGGCCGGAAGGGCGTGTCGCGGGAGATGGTCACCGCGAAGGCTTCGCGGCCCTCCGCGTCGATCGCGCGGCACAGATGGAGATCGCCGGCCTGCATGTCCGTCCAGATCAGGTCCCCGGCGGCGCTTGGCAGTGCGGGGCATGGACTCGCGGCGTCCTGCGCGTGTGCGAGTGGCGCGCAGGCGAAGGCGGCGAACATGGACAGGGTGAGCGTGCGTCGGGCGATCGTATGCATCGTTGTCTCCGCTTGGGGGTGGCGAACCGCATCCTGCGCAGATGGCGACGATGTGCGTGTCCTGATCCTGCGGTCCGGCTTCCTGATCCGCCGTCGGGTGGCGACCGACCCCATGTTGTCCCCTGGTCGGCCCCGCCTGGCTGCGTGTCGCGGGAGGTCTCGCGTGGCTCCCGTAGCCGTTGCACATCGCTGTCGAGCAGAAGTGATGAAGCATCTAGCGTGCCAGTCGCGCCAAGTGACGGTATTTTCGTCCATCGTTCCATCAGGCGCTCGATGAAGGGATGATGAATACCCTGCAGTGGCATAGGGGGTGCGCGCATGCGGGTCTGCGTTGCATGCAAACGTTTGCGTCCCGCTTCGCATGGTGGCACGCCAAGACCCGCGGTGCGCTGCAATATGACGCTGAAGGTCAATAGCTGACGCGATGCGCGGCCGCCTCCGTCTCCGCGGAAGGACGCAGCCTCTGGTCGGAGATGAGGACGGCACGCCATTGCGGGCATCACGCGCGTCTGCCGCCGCGCTGCCACCCGCGGGGCGAGCACCGAGACGTGCCGGGTGTCGGCTCAGTCGTCGTCGGGGGACCGTGCGATGTCGAGCGTTTCCACCATGCGCTGGCGGCGCGCGACGGCGTCGGCATCGGTGGCGCGCATGAAGATGTGCGCCTTGCGCCCGTCCGCGGTGGTGATCAGGGCTTCGCGGACGATGTCCTGGGGCGCGGTGAGGACCTCGCTCCTGTACCACTGCAGCTCGATCCCGCCGAGCCGACCCACTTCCGCACGCCGGTTGCGGCGCGGCCGGAAGGGCGATTCGGGGCTGATGGTCAATGCGAACGCCTCTTCCCCGCTGCTCTCGAGGATCGCCTTGCAGAACAGCATGTCGGGCGTGCTGAAGGACTCCCAGCGCAGGTCCGCGGAGAGCGATGGATCGAGGGAGGGACACTGGGCCGCCGCATCGGAGGGCGGCGTCTGCGCGCCGACAAGACCCGCGCAGAGACATGCAGACAGCAAGACGATCCTGGTCGATTTCATTCCTGATCTCAAAGCGCGAATTCACTCAGCTGAACATGATGCAACGAACCGTCGCGTCCCGACACGCGCTTCAGTGTGACGCGAGTCACGCATTCCGATTGCGGGTTTCACATGAGCAGATGACGCGACGCCATGGGCGACACGGCAGGGCCAGGCCCGAGGCGCTTGCACGGGCGCCGTGCTGTGGAGGCCGCCTCGTCAGCGCTGCAGCAGGAACTCCAGCACGAACTTGCTGCCGAAGAACGCCAGCACCAGCAGGCTCATCGCAGTCAGCGTCCAGCGCACCGCGGTGCGGCCGCGCCAGCCCTGCAGCCGGCGGCCCAGCAGCAGCGCGCCGAAGGCCAGCCACGACAGGGCACTGAACACGGTCTTGTGCGCCAGGTCCTGTGCAAGCAGGTCCTCGACGAACAGCACGCCGGTCAGCAGGGCCGCGGTCAGCAGGGCGAAGCCGAAGGCCACGGTGCGGAACATCAGGGTTTCCAGCTCGATCAGCGGCGGCAGCGCGCGCAGCCAGGCCGAGAACCGGCGCTGGCGCAGGGCGCGCTCCTGCATCCACAGCAGCACGGCCAGCAGCGCCGCCAGCGCCAGCGCCGCATAGGCCAGCAGGGCGGACCAGGCATGCAGTTGCAGGCGCCAGTCGAGATCGGAGGGCGCGCGCTTGCCGAGCACGGCATAGAGCGCCAGCGTGGCCGCGGCGATCGGCAGCACGATCGTCGCCAGCGCCGCCATCCGCCCGCGTGCGGCCAGCGGCAAGGTGAGCCCGACCATGCCCGCGCCCACCAGGGACAGCGCCGAGACGAAGTGCAGATCGGCGCCTCCGGCGGCGCGCCAGATCAGTCCGTGCGTGCCCAGGTGTGCCAGCAGCGCCAGTGCCGGGACCGTCCAGAACGCCGCCGGCATCGGCGTGCGCCCGCTGCCGATCCGCCGCGCCAGCTGCAGCGCGGCGGCCAGATACAGCAGGATCGCCAGGGGCGGAAGGATGAGAACCATTGTCATCGTGGAAGTGTGGCACAAAGCCGCGTGCGCACACTGGCCCGGGAGTGGATCGGGCGGGCCGCTATACTGCACGGCCCTCACGTCTCCGCGCGGTCCCGTCCATGTTCGAGTCCCTCACCCAGCGTCTGTCCGCCACCGTCGAGCGCCTGCGCGGCCGCGGCCGGTTGACCGAGGAGAACATCCGCGAGACCACCCGCGAGGTGCGCGTTGCCCTGCTCGAAGCCGACGTGGCGCTGCCCGTGGTGCAGGCGCTGATAGAACGCATCAAGGTGCGCGCGGTCGGCCAGGAGGTGCTGAAGTCGCTCACCCCCGGCCAGGCGCTGATCAAGGTGGTGCAGGACGAACTCACCACGGTGATGGGCTCGGCCGCGACCGAGCTGAACCTCAATGTGCCGGCACCGGCGGTGATCCTGATGGCCGGCCTGCAGGGCGCGGGCAAGACCACCACGGTCGGCAAGCTGGCCAAGCACCTCAGGGAGAAGCGCAAGAAGAAGGTGATGGTGGTCTCCGCCGACGTCTACCGCCCGGCCGCCATCGAACAGCTCAAGACGCTGGCCGAACAGGTGGACGTGCTGTTCTTCCCGTCCACCGCCGACCAGAAGCCCGAAGCGATCGTCAAGGCCGCCATCGACGACGCGCGCAAGTCGTATGTGGACGTGCTGCTGGTCGACACCGCCGGCCGCCTGACCGTGGACGCGGCGATGATGGCCG
>ERZ1066121.2240-NODE-2240-length-12478-cov-12.315061_pt1 | contig 12478 bp, 9 predicted proteins | sample MGYA00382768_ERZ1066121 | MGnify/ENA primary metagenome ERZ1066121 (study PRJEB33369, sample SAMEA5778351) | biofilm metagenome | biome: Industrial cooling water; feature: Water cooling tower basin; material: Biofilm | place: United Arab Emirates | collected... | reverse complement strand
TTTTCATCAAGCAAAACTTCGTGTGTTTGAATAACGAATGGAAGTTCGGCGCCTATTAAACCGCGTTTAATGCGTTCGGATGTTTCAGGAAACACAACAAACAGTGGGTATTTAGTATTTGCACCCTCGCTTAATATATGACTGTGACGTTCTGGCATTAACCACTCGTAGTCTTTATCAAGTAAAACTTGGGTTTGGCGCCAACGCATTAATAAATCAGAAAAATCTTCTTCTGGACGGTGGACATAAATAAAAATTTCGGCGCCTGTTTTAATTTTCCATTCAGGGTCACACATTAAAATAGCAACATCGCACGGTAACGTCATTGCTTCTGATAATGAACCCGCTTTGCGAATGCGGATAATTGGTAAAGGTATAGTGATAACGCTTTCAGATGGGCGCCGTAAGCTTGGTATCATTTCCAAATAAGGACGGTGCTGTTTGAACAGTTCTATGGCGCCGAGATGATGGCTATATTCTGCTAAACAAGCTTCATAATTAGATTTGTGTACAGGCATAAAAATATAGTTAGGAGTGAGGAGTTAGGAGTGAGGAGTTGCGAGCTTTTATTAACTCATAACTCATAACTCCTAACTCATAACTTTTAGTTCGTGGTTATCCCATTTTCTCGAATACGGCGAATAATGGTAAGTACATAGATAATATAATAGTACCAACCATTCCCCCAAGAACTACAATCATAATTGGTTCTAAAATGCTAGTTAACGCTTTTACTGCTTGTTCAACTTCATCTTCATAAAAATCAGCAATTTTCATTAGCATTGCATCCAGTTCTCCAGTTTCTTCACCAATACTAATCATTTGAAGCGCCATTGAAGGGAAGACTTTTTCTTTTAATAGTGCCATACTAATCATTCCACCCTGTTGAACTTCTGAACGGGCAGAATCAATAGCATTAGCAACAACCTGATTTCCTGATGTGTCGCGAACAATTTCAAGAGAAGTAAGAATTGGGACTCCAGAACGAGTTAATGAACCAAAAGTACGGCTAAATCTTGCGACTGATGATTTTTGAATCAAGTCACCAAACAAAGGTACTTTTAAAGAAAGGCGGTCAATAGTTTGTCTACCAACAGCAGTTTTATAGTATTGTTTATAGGCGATAAATGCACCAACAGTAACTGCTATTAATACAATCAATCGCCAACTTCTCAGTATCTCACTAATTGTTAACATAAACTGCGTTAAAGCAGGTAGTTCAGTTCCTAATTCTTTAAAAATGCCAGCAAAAATTGGAATTAGAAAAACAGTCATCCCAATAAAAATTGATACTGCAAGAAAACCAACTACCACTGGATAAGATAGTGCTGATTTAATTTGGTTTTGTAAGCGCGCAACATCTTCTAGCAATTTTGCTAAACGATTGAGTACTTCATCTAACACACCCCCTACTTCACCAGCTTGTATCATACTGACGTATAAGCCATCAAAACACTGAGGATGTTTCCGCATTGCATCGGAAAGGTTAGTTCCATTTTGAACATCAGAACTAATATTCAAAAGAGCTTGTTTTAATTTAGGATTATCACATTGTTCACCTAGTACACCTAAGCTTCTTACAATTGGTACACCTGCATTTACCAGCGCAGCTAATTGTCGTGAAAAAACTGCTTTATCTTTTACAGAAACTGAAGCAAAGCGTGTCTGAAAATCGAGCGCGTTTTTCAGGTCAAAGCCTTGTGATTTTTTGAGGTCTTGAATTACAAAACCTTTTTGTCGTAAATTTGTACGAGCTTCGTTTAACGAATCTGCGGTAATTTTTTCAGTTCTACTTTTTCCTTGAGAGTCTTTGACACGTGCAACGAAACTTGGCATATTTTAAAAAGTTAGGAGTTAAAAGTTAGAAGTTAAAAGTTAGAAGTTAGAAACTAGGAGGTGCGGAATTTTAACTCCTTACTCCTCACTCCCAACTCCTAACTGTTTGGTTTAGTGTGATTTTGCAGCTATTTTGGCGCCATTTTGTGGAGGAACACCACCGATGAGACGTTGAACTTCATCGGGTTTAGATGTTTTAGACATTGCAGCTTCAAAGGAAATTGTTCCTTGCTTATAAAGATTTGCTAAAACTGATTCTAGTGTTTGCATTCCTAATTTACCCCCAGTTTGAATTGCTGAGTAAATTTGCGATGTTTTTCCCTCGCGGATTAAATTAGAAATAGCTGGTGTAATTACCATGATTTCTTGCGCCATTATTCGACCATATTCACCTGGTTTGGGATTTTTCTTAGGTACTAAGGTTTGACTAAAGACTGCTACTAATGAGTTTGATAATTGTACACGGACTTGCGTTTGTCTTTCGTGTGGAAAAACGTCGATAATCCGGTCAACGGTTTGTGCAGCCGAGCTTGTATGTAGTGTGCCAAATACTAAGTGTCCTGTTTCTGCCGCAGAAATTGCCAAAGAGATGGTTTCTAAATCCCGCATTTCACCCACTAGGATAATATCTGGGTCTTCCCGTAAAGCTGCTTTTAATGCGTTGGCAAAACTCTTTGTGTCTTCACCTAGCTGACGCTGGTGTACTAAGCTTTTAATTGGTTCGTAAACAAATTCAATTGGGTCTTCTACTGTTAATATATGCTCTGCTTTTGTGCGGTTGATTAAGTCAATCATTGCCGCTAGTGTTGTGGTTTTACCTGAACCAGTGGGCCCTGTTACTAAGATTAGTCCTCTTGGTTTTTCTGTCATTTCGCGAACTACATCTGGTAATCCCAATTTTTCAAAGTTAGGAATTTTGGAACTCAACGCACGTAAACATGCTGCATAGGCGCCACGGTCTTTGTAAACGTTAACACGAAAGCGCGCTAGTCCTTTTACACCGTAAGAGCAATCTAATTCCCAGGTCTGTTCTAGTGTTTTACGCTGGGTGTTGTTGAGCATACTAAAAATTAGTCGCTGACATGTGTCAACTGACATCACACCATATTTTTCTTGAGGTGTGAGTTTTCCACTGACACGGAAGTAAGGAGGTAGTCCTGCGGATAAGTGTAAATCCGAACCTCCTTGTTCAATCATGTCTTCCATCAAATCCTCAATCATGAAATCCATTGTTTTTTCCTCTGTGTGTTTTTGTGTTTTTTTGTAGTAAGCACTTCAGTGCAGTGCTTTTCTTAAGCACTTCAGTGCAGTGCTTTTCTTAAGCACTAAAGTGCTTATTACGGTTAGTCGTGGAAGCGGGATGTCATGCAGTAGGGACATTCCAGCCATTCGGGTTGAAGTTCGGCGCTACATGTACGACAAGTTAACCCACTCTTGCGTTTGGCTTTGAGTTCTGCTTCTAAACCTGTGTCAGTAAAGGTTACACGCTCTACTTCTTCTAGAGTTGTGGCGCCCTGACGTACTAAGTCCAAACTGTAGGCAAGCAGGGTTTTCATACCTTCTTCTACTGCTACTTCTTTAATGCGTTCGGTTGGTGCATCTTCGTTGATTAAAGTCTGTAGGTTTTCTGTAATCTTCATGACTTCGTAAACACCACAGCGTCCTTTATACCCAATACCGTTACATGTTGGACATAGCGAACCGTTGCCCTTGGCTTGTAGAATTTGCTCGTTGCTAAGTGCATTCGCTTTGTAAAGAGTTAGCCCAACATCTTGTGATGCCGTCATTCCATAACGAGCAAGTTCTTCAGGTGTCGGAGTGTAAGGAATACGGCAGTCTGAACATACACGTCGTACTAAGCGCTGTGCTAATACTCCCAGTAATGAGCTTGATATCATGAATGGTTCAATACCCATTTCACCCAAACGGGCGATGGCGCCAGGAGCATCATTGGTGTGAAGTGTTGTTAATACTAAGTGTCCTGTTAACGCTGCTTCAATGGCGGTTTTTGCTGTTTCTTTATCTCGCGTTTCACCCACGAGCAATACATCAGGGTCTTGACGTAAAAACGCACGTAGTGCAGTTCCAAAATCTAATCCTTTTTCACGGATAACTTGTACCTGTGTGATTCCTGGCAAACTGTACTCAATAGGGTCTTCTACTGTACTGATATTAATACCTGGGTCGTTACGTTCGGCAAGTGCTGAATAAAGCGAAGTCGTTTTCCCCGAACCTGTTGGTCCTGTTACTAATATCAAACCAAAAGGACGCGAAACCATTTCTTGGACGATATGCAAAGTTTCTGGGTCGGTAATTAATTTATCTAAACCTAACTGTGTAGCGGAGTTGTCCAAAATCCGCAGTACTACTTTTTCTCCGTAACGACTTGGTAGGGTGTTAACACGGAAGTCAACCTTACGTCCCTCAAACATCCGACGAATCCGTCCATCTTGTGGTAAACGCCGTTCGGCAATGTCTAAATTTGCAATAATCTTAAATCTGGCTGTGATGGCAGGAATAATTTTTTTTGGTAATGCGTCAAACGCTTCGCGCAATACACCGTCTTTGCGAAACCGTATGCGTAAATTCTCTTCTTGCGGTTCAATGTGGATATCCGAAACTTTCTCTTGTAACGCTTTTCCTAAAATTCGGTTTACCAAATTAATAATCGGTGCATCTTCCGCACCTTTCATCGCTGACCCTAAATCAGCTTCTGCATCATCTGGAGCATCTGCTAAATCTAAATCGCCAAGATTTTCTAAATCTTGATTGATATCCGTTAATTTTTGCTGCTCGATGTGCTTCTGCTTAACTGCTAGCTCATCAAGAAACTGGTTGATAATCTGCTGGTAGTCCTCAGTAGTAATTACCATCCGTTGCAACATCAACCCTTGCGGACGCAAAATCCGATTTAGATCATCCGATGCTTCTAAGTTATCTGGGTCAACCATTGCCACCAACACATTGGGTGGGTTTTGCTCGTCGTTACGTGATAATGGTACTAAACGATGGCGCCGACAAATATCTACTGGAATAAGTGTGTCTATCAAGTTTGCCACCATCGATGTGCCGATGGAGTTAACTTCTGGGTCAAGTGATTCAACCCCGTAAAGTATTTTTAATTCAAAAAGTTGTTGTTTTTTATATAATCTCAGCAGTTCCGGTGATAGCTGGCGCCCTGAAATCGATTCAAGCACCTCAGTCAAAGGTGTGCCACTTTTGCGACTTTCTATCAGTGCTTGTCGCATTTGCTCGGTATCAACAAACCCTGATTGTACTAATTTTGTTCCGAAGGGCGAAAATTCTGTTCTCGTTGTAAGAGCAGTACTTCGCCTCTGTTGTGATGACGAATAAGTCATATATTCTTATATTTATATGGGTAGCCAAAACCTCTTCTATATTGAGTATTCCCATCAGTCAACCCAGAACTCTCATCTTGACAAAGAAAAATTAGAACCTTGACTCAATTTACGGAAACCCGCACTACAATACTCTACGGAAAGCCGTCCTCTAACCTCTGTCAGAATATATCCAGCTTTTGTCAAAATAGAGAACGATGATTAACTACCATAGCTTTCAGGAGAACTCTAAGAGGTAATGCAAACGATGAATAGCGACTTAAGCGAACAAAACAATACAAGTACATCTGGCAGCGAAGTAGCTGACCCAAATGCTGTGGCAACTAACGATGTGGGTTCCTACGCTTCGACATCTGACAATAGCGTAAATGCTGACGCTGCTTCTGATGATGCTAATGCAATGGCGCCGCAAATCGATTCGCTCAAAGCTCAACTCGAAGCAAGTAGCAATCAATACACACGGTTAGTAGCAGATTTCGATAATTATCGCAAGCGCACTCAGAAAGAAAAAGACGACCTTGATGCATTAGTTAAACGAAACACAATTACAGAACTATTACCAGTAGTTGATAATTTTGAGCGTGCGCGCGCTCACATTAAACCTCAAAACGATTCTGAGATGGCAATTCATAAAAGCTATCAAGGTGTTTATAAACAACTGGTTGACAGTTTAAAACGATTGGGTGTTTCGCCAATGCGTCCCGAAGGTCAACCATTTGACCCTAACCTTCATGAAGCAGTATTGCGCGAACCTACGGATGAACATCCAGAGGGAACAGTGTTAGAAGAGTTAGTGCGCGGATATTTTTTGGGTGAACGTGTACTACGCCACGCAATGGTGAAAGTCGCTGCTCCAAAAGAAGATACGCCTGTTCTTGATGATACTCAATCAAGTGCAGCGGATAGTTAAGCTGACAGTTGAACCTGATAGTTAGTTTCCATGTACGTATTTACCGCGTCAATTTTCTTGATTGACACGGTTATACTACTATTGCTTTAACCTTCAAGTACACGACCGTTCGGTACAAAATTATCACTAATACTTCTTTTGCTAGCGCAGCTTTTTCCCACTAGTAATAATTACGTAAGTATGCTCTCACCCCAATGTAGATATTCCGTGTTATGTCAACGAACTAACAAGTACAGAATATTATATTTATGGGAAAAGTTATTGGGATTGACTTGGGCACTACTAACAGTTGCGTAGCAGTTCTAGAAGGTGGTCAACCAATTGTTATTGCGAATACCGAGGGTGGAAGAACAACTCCAAGTATCGTCGGTTTTGGTAAGGGTGGTGAACGCTTGGTTGGTCAATTGGCAAAACGTCAAGCTGTCACAAATGCAGAAAATACTATTTATAGTATCAAACGGTTTATTGGGCGCCGTTGGGAAGACACAGAAACCGAACGGTCGAGGGTGCCTTATCAATGTATAAAAGGTCGTGATGATACGGTTGATGTCCAAATTCGCGGCAAGAACTATACACCTCAAGAAATCTCCGCGATGATTTTGCAAAAGCTCAAGCAAGACGCAGAGAACTTTTTAGGTGAAACCGTTACACAAGCAGTTATTACAGTACCCGCATATTTTACCGATGCTCAACGTCAAGCTACAAAAGACGCAGGCACAATTGCTGGTCTTGAAGTTTTACGTATAATCAATGAACCTACTGCAGCAGCTTTGGCATTCGGGTTAGATAAACAAGACACTGAACAGCTAATTCTTGTATTTGACCTTGGTGGTGGAACATTTGATGTCTCTATTCTCCAACTCGGAGATTCCGTGTTTGAAGTTAAAGCGACTTGTGGTAATAACCATTTAGGTGGCGATGACTTCGATAACGTTATTGTTGAATGGATGATTGAAGTTTTTCGTTCAGAGTCAGGAATTGATTTAGCTCAAGATAAAATGGCACTGCAACGCTTGCGTGAAGCTGCGGAAAAAGCCAAAATCGAATTATCGAGCATGGGCAACACAAGTATTAACTTGCCATTTATCACCGCTGATGCCAGTGGTCCCAAGCATTTAGAAACCGAACTAAGTCGCGCAAAATTTGAAGAGTTAGCAAGTAATTTAATTGCAGCAACGCTTGAACCAATGACGCAAGCACTCAAAGATGCCGACCTTAAGCCTCAAAATATCGATAAAATTATTTTGGTCGGTGGCTCGACTCGTATTCCTGCCGTGCAAAACGCTTTAATGAAGTTTTTTGGTGGCAAAGCTCCTGACCGCTCTATTAACCCTGATGAAGCTGTTGCTCTTGGCGCCGCAATTCAAGCTGGAGTATTAGGTGGTGAAGTTGAGAACTTATTGCTACTCGATGTCACTCCGTTATCTATAGGTATCGAAACTTTAGGCGAAGTTTTCACCAAAATTATCGAGCGCAACACCACAATTCCCACCAGTAAATCTCAAGTTTTCTCTACCGCTATTGATGGGCAAATTTCAGTGGAAATTCATGTCCTCCAAGGTGAACGGGCAATGGCACGCGATAATAAAAGCCTTGGTAAATTCTTACTAACTGGTATTCCACCTGCACCGCGCGGAGTTCCTCAAATTGAGGTATCGTTTGAAATTGATGTCAATGGTATCATGCAAGTTGCCGCTCAAGACAAAGGTACTGGTAGAGAGCAAAGCATACGTATTACTAATACAGGTGGTTTAAGCGCGCTGGAAATCGAAAAAATGCGCCAAGAAGCCGAAGTTTTTGCAGAAGAAGATAAAAAGCGTATTGAAATGGTTGCTTTGAAAAACCAAGCTGATAACTTGTTGGGTAGTTATGAATCTACTTTGAGAAATAACGCTCATCTAATTAGCGACTCTATGAAACAGTCTGCTGATGAGAAGCTATCTCAATTACAAGCAATAAGTAACAATACTAGTGTTTCTATTCACGAGTTTCAACAACGTTTAGAAGAATTCCAACAAGCTTTGTTTGCTATCGGCGCCGAGGTTTATAATCGAGCTGGCAACAGTCAACCAGGTGAAATTGTCGAAATAACCAATACCTCAAGTATTGAGAGCAATAATGGTGTAAACGAAAACATGACACCGCAATTCAACTTTGATTTTGAAGAAGAAGCGGCTGCTTTGGCTGATTACGAAGCAATCGATTAGGATAACAAAAATTCAGATAATTATCATGTAGAGACGCGACATGTCGCGTCTCCATTACTTTTGAATGACATAACATATTCAAATTATATCGTACAAGATACGGTTTTCCGCACCTACTGTTGTAGGCTATTGTCGTATGAGGCGGTGGAAACCACACCTGCACTTCCTTGGTAATTTTAAGTATACTCATACATGACGTTTAATAACGTTTCACGAACCAAAAAGTTACATACTTTTTTAACCTATGGACACTTTTGGAGTCCAAAACGACTAAATATATTTATTTTTGGTGATTTTTGTAGAAGGTAAAAGGTAAAATTTACTATTAACAAAACTTAACTCTTGCCTTCGGCGCCTCTATCAAAGAGAAATTGAAAGAGGCTTACGTGCAAAATGTCTAACTTCTAACTCTCACCTTTTACAATATGGCTCGCGACTATTATGAAATTTTAGGTGTCTCTCGTGAGGCAGACAAAGACGAAATTAAAAGTGCTTACCGTCGATTGGCTCGTAAGTATCACCCAGACGTGAATAAAGAAGCGGGGGCAGAAGAACGTTTTAAAGAAATTAACCGTGCTTACGAAGTGCTTTCTGAGCCAGAAGTACGCGCACGCTACGACCGTTTTGGTCACGATGGTGTGAATGCTGGAGCTGGGGTTGGGTTTCAAGATATGGGCGACATGGGTGGTTTTGCCGATATTTTTGAAAGTATTTTCAGCGGTTTCGCAGGTGGTATGGGTGGTCCAACGCAACAACGGCGCCGTAGTGGTCCGGTTCGCGGCGATGACCTACAACTCGACCTAAAGTTAGACTTTCGCGAAGCTGTATTTGGTGGCGAAAAACAAATTCGTATTGCTCATTTAGAAACCTGTGAAGTTTGTACCGGAAGTGGCGCCAAACCAGGAACTCGTCCGCGTACATGTTCAACTTGTAGCGGAACCGGACAAGTACGTCGCGTCACACGCACACCTTTTGGTAGTTTCACCCAAGTTTCAACTTGTCCCACCTGTAACGGAACGGGAATGGTTATCGAAGAAAAATGTGATAACTGTGGTGGCAAAGGCGCCAATCAGGTAGCGAAACAACTCAAAATTACAATTCCAGCAGGGGTCTACGATGGACTACGCTTGCGGATACCTGGTGAAGGAGATGCAGGTCAACGCGGTGGTCCAGCAGGTGACTTGTATGTTCAACTAACAGTTAACGAAGATAGCGAATTCCAACGCGAAGACTTAAATATACGCTCTACAATTTCAATTAGTTATTTGCAAGCAATTTTAGGATGTAGACTACAGGTAGATACCGTAGATGGGCCAGAGGAATTAACAATTCCTGCGGGCACACAGCCTTACGCTGAGTTTAAGTTAGAAAATCATGGCGTACCAAGATTAGGTAATCCTGTTAATCGGGGTGACCAGTTGGTGACGGTAATGATTGATATTCCAAATCCATCTAAATTAAGCGCTGAAGAGCGAAAATTGCTTGAAGAACTCGCTAAAATTAGAGGAGAGCGCACCGGAAAGGGCGGTATCGAAGGGTTTTTAGGCAACTTTTTCCATCAGAGATAAACTAGGAATGAGCGTATCTTCTACATACACACCCGATGCTCAACTTGATTTGCGTGGTACCCCTTGTCCAATTAATTTTGTTCGGACAAAGTTAAGCTTAGAAAAAATGACTCCAGGTAATTTGCTAGAAGTTTGGTTAGACCCAGGTGAACCAATCGAGCAAGTACCTGACAGCTTAACTATGGCAGGTTTTCAAGTCGAGCAAATAACCGATTGTTCCGGTTACTTTTCATTGTTAGTACGTCGTCCAAACGCGGTTTAGGTCGCGGTTAATATGGAAGCGAAGGCACAACTAACAGGTACAGTCGTCGCTGTACAGGCTAATTTTTATCAGGTGCAACTCGATGGAGACAGAGGAGAACTTGACACTTCAACCCTCCTCTGTACTCGTCGAACTCGATTAAAAAAAATCGGACTTTCTGTCATGGTTGGAGACCATGTTGTAGTTGAAGAACCTGACTGGACTGGTAATAGGGGTGCTATTGCGGATGTTTTACCACGTTCGAGTCAATTAGACCGTCCCGCAATCGCTAATGTTAATCAAATATTACTCGTATTTGCCGCCGCTGACCCACCGTTAGAACCATATCAACTTAGCCGTTTTTTAGTAAAAGCTGAATCTACTGGCTTAGATGTTGTTTTGTGTCTCAATAAATCTGACTTAGTATCACATGCAGAACAAGAGCATATTAAGGAACGATTAAGTTTATGGGGTTATCAACCTACTTTTATTAGTGTATATAACAATATCAACACTGATATTTTATTAAATAGACTTCAAAATAAAACTACCGTGTTAGCAGGCGCCTCTGGTGTAGGTAAATCGAGCTTAATAAATAAATTAATTCCAAATATTAACTTACGTGTTGGTGAAGTTTCAGGAAAACTTGGTAAAGGGCGCCATACTACCCGTCACGTTGAGCTATTTGAACTACCAAACGGTGGTTTGCTTGCTGACACCCCAGGTTTTAACCAACCCGACTTAGATTGTAGTCCATCTGAACTAGCATACTATTTTCCAGAAGTAAGACTGAAGCTAGCCACTGGAAACTGTCGATTTGGTGACTGCCTGCATCGTGATGAACCATTATGTGTAGTTCGCGGAGATTGGGAACGCTACGAACATTATTTGGTATTTTTAGAAGAAGTTGCATCAAGACAAGCTCATCTCAATTCATCAACCGACCCCGAATCGACCTTAAAACTAAAAAGCAAAGGTAAAGGTGAAAGTCACTACGAACCGAAACTCGAAACCAAAAAATATCGTCAAAAATCTCGACGTACACAATTACAGGAATTGCAGCAGTTCTATCAAGACGAAGACTAAAAACCCCAGAAACCTGGTTTCTATACAAAATCTTCATTTTTATTACAATATATCAAAAGAAACCAGGTTTCTTAAATATACGTTTAAATACTTACAACCAAATGTAACAAATATTATTTATACTCGTATTATTACTCTGCAACAAAAAAATAAAAACAGTTAAAGTTTTTATTGGGAAGGCAAACTATCCGTTTGTGGATTTCGTATAGCAATACAGCAACTAACTATATATATAGTAGCTGTATATATTGTGAATGTAAATTTTAGCGCATTGAAACACACATAAATTAAGTAATAACCCATGACCATATCTGCCTCTACTCCTAAACTATCTTCATCGCAAATATGGACTTGGCGGGGTTATCCAATCTCTTACCAAGTGCAAGGAACTACAGGGCCAGCAGTAATTTTAATACATGGTTTCGGCGCCTCGTTATGGCATTGGCGAAAAAATATATCAGTACTAGCAGATAAGTGTCGCGTTTTTGCGATTGATTTGATTGGCTTTGGAGGTTCAGCAAAACCCAACCCAATAAAAGAAATTGAATACACTTTTGAAACTTGGGGACAACAGATAGCTGACTTTAGTCGTGAAGTAGTTGGGGAACCAGTGTTTTTGGTAGGTAACTCTATTGGTTGTATTGTTGCCATGCAAGCAGCAGTAGATCATCCAGATATTGCTCGTGGAGTTGCAATGCTTAACTGTTCATTGCGTTTATTACACGACCGCAAACGCGCTGCTTTACCGTGGTATCGACGTTTTGGCACCCCATTATTGCAAAAAATATTATCTAACGAAGCTGTAGGTAACTTTTTCTTTAACCAACTTGCCAAGCCCAAAACAGTTCGTAAAATCTTATTACAAGCTTACGCGAATCCAGATGCAGTCACCGACGAACTAGTAGATATTTTAATGTCACCAGCAGCAGACCCAGGAGCTGTGGCTGTATTTTTAGCATTTACATCATATTCCAGCGGACCCTTGCCCGAAGACTTATTACCTAAATTACCCTGTCCTGCAATTATTTTATGGGGCGCCGCAGACCCTTGGGAACCTATAGAATTAGGGCGCCAATTTGCCGACTACCCCAAAGTACTCAAATTTATCCCCATCGAAGGTGTCGGTCATTGCCCCCAAGATGAGGCGCCACAAATCATCAACCCCATCTTACAAGACTGGATTTCCGAACAAACACAACACTCCATATAAATTATAGGACAAATTCTAAAATAGACTAAAATAGACATCTTGTGGGATAGACATCTTGTGG
>ERZ1066121.2236-NODE-2236-length-12494-cov-6.294959_pt1 | contig 12494 bp, 9 predicted proteins | sample MGYA00382768_ERZ1066121 | MGnify/ENA primary metagenome ERZ1066121 (study PRJEB33369, sample SAMEA5778351) | biofilm metagenome | biome: Industrial cooling water; feature: Water cooling tower basin; material: Biofilm | place: United Arab Emirates | collected... | reverse complement strand
GCGCCTTCCCGAAAGTGGGCGCGCCCGGGAAGAGGATGCGCATGCGCGTTTGAAGGCCGCCGAAATCCTCGTGCGCTCGGGCGCTTGGCCTTTGATCGTCGTCGATCTCGAAGGGATGACGCCCCGTTCTCTCGCCTGGCAAGGGCGCCTGCAACGCCTGCTCGAGCGGCATCGCACGACGCTGCTCGTGTTGCGCCGCGCCGCCGCCGAGGAAGCTTCGCTCGGTCCTTTCGTCGCCTTGCGCCTCGAGCTGCGCAGGGCCGAAACGCAGGAGACGCCGATGGGCTTTTCGTGGCAGGTCTTGCGCCATAAACGCCCCTCTTTTCCTCTCTCCTTTGCCCCCCACTTCGAAGCGCGCAATGCTCCCGCCGAGCTTTGTTTGCCCTGGCACCCCTCCTTGCCGAAAGAGGGAGAAGCGCTCGAAACCAAAGCCTCGGCGCCCCCTGCCCTCGCCCTCTTCCGCGAAGGTTTGGGAGGTGGTCGATGACATCGCGCGTCGCCAGCCTGTGGTTGCCCAGTTTCACGTTGCAGAGCTGGTGCAAAGCGCATGCGCTGCCGCTCTCCTCGCCGGTGGCGTTGGTGCGCGAAGAGCGACTCGATGCGCCCATCGAAGCGCTGAGCCCTACCCTCGAACGCTGCGGCATCGAAGTGGGCATGCCGCTCGCGCTGGCGCGCGAACACCGGCCCGAGTTGCGTGTGGCTTGCTGGTCGGCTGCCAAACGCGCGCAGGCCGTGCAGGAGATGGTGCGTAGCCTGCAGCAGTTTTCCCCGCGGGTCGAAGCGGTGGCGGAAAGCGAAGGCGCCTTCTGGCTCGATCCGAGCGGCATGCAAAAGCTCTACGGCGGCTTGAGGAACTGGGCCAAGATGGTGCACGCCTACCTGCGCGGCCGCGGCTACCGCTATGTGATGGTGCTGGGTTTTCAGCCTCACCCCAGCTTGGCCATCGCCCAGGGGGAGCGGCGTTCGTCCTTGTTGCGCTCTGCCGACGAAGAGCATCTGCGCACCTGCGCCCTGCCCTTGGCGCGTTTGGCCATCGACCCGGAGCTGCGCAAAGGGCTCTGCGATCTCGGGATTCAGCGCCTGGGCCAGGTCTTCGAGCTGCCTCGCGATGCCTTGGCGCGACGTTTTGGTCAGGCCGCGGCGACGCTTTGCGATCGCTTCCAGCATGTCCTGCCTGTGCAGGGCGAAATTGCAGAGCCCTCGTTTCAGCGGCAGGTCCACCTCGATTACGGTGAAAAAGACAGCGAGCGCCTGCTCTTTCTCTTCAAACGCCTTTACGATCCCCTCTCGCAATCGCTTCGCCGGCAAGGCAAAGCACCCGCCTCGTTTACGCTCACGCTCGGTCTCGAAGCGCATCCCGATCTGCACCTCTCGCTCGAGACGGCGCGGCCGACGCATGAAGGTACGCTTTGGTTCGAGCTGCTGCGCCTCCGTCTGGGCACCCTCGAGCTGCCCTCCGGCGTGGTGCGTTTGCAACTCGAGGCGCATGCCTCGCCCGTGGAGCCCGAGCAACTGCAAACCCTGGCATGTGCGCCGGCACGCGATCTCGCCGCGGGCGAACGTGCACTGGCCCGCTTGCGCGCTGCCTTCGGCGAAGAGTCGGTCTGCCGCGCACGTTTGCATGAGGCCCATCTCCCCGAAGCAGGTTTTCGCTGGGAGAGCCTCAAGCATCTGCAAAACCAGTCCGCGTCCAAAGCGCGCGCCGCATCGCCAAAAAGGCATGGACGCGGGCACCGTTCAAAGGAGGATCGCCAGGAGGCGCAGCGCTCCCTCGAACTCTCGACGAGCAAACCCGGTCTCCAGAAATGCGCCCAAGTTTCCGAGGCGCCTTCCCTCATCCGCCGCTTCCTCGCGCGGCCGCGCCGTCTCGCTTGGGAGAGCAAGCAGCTTTGCTTCGACCCTCAGGCCCTCGCCGCACCGGGCCAGCTGGCTCCCCTCGCGCTCGAATCACTCGCCCCCGAGCAAATCCGCGCCGCCGCGGGGCCCTACCGCGTGGACGGCGCCTGGTGGGCAAAACGAGTGAGCCGCGACTACTACTACGTGCTCAGCGAAAACCAAGACCTGCTTTGGGTCTTCTTCGATCACCGCCGCAACGCTTGGTACCTGCAAGCCTACGTCGACTGAGCGGCGATGCCGAAGCCGCCAAGACAAAGCTTATGCCGTGCGCTGCATCCTTACGTCCCTCTCTGGGTCAAAAGCCATTTCAGTTTCCTCGAAGGGGCGAGCAGCCCCGAAGACTTGGTCGAGCGCGCGGCGCTCTACGGGCTGCCGGCCTTGGCGCTCTGCGATCGCGGCGGCATCTACGGCGTCGTACGGGCCTTCGAGCGTGCGCGCTCCTATGCGATGCCTTTGATCGTCGGTGCCGAGATCACCTTGCGTTTTCGGCAGACGCGTTCGCCTCTGCTGCTGCTGGCGCGTAGCGGCCAAGGCTATTCCCACCTCTGCCGTCTGCTCAGCCTGGGGCATCGAGAAGGCGGCAAAAAGGAATGCATCGTCGATCTCGAGGCGCTGCTGCCCATGGCCGCGGGGCTTTTGGTGCTCTGCCCCGAGCCTGCGCTTTTTCCGGCCCTACGCTTGGCCTGGAGCGAAGACCTCTACGCCCTCTGTGCACGTCACCGCGCCTTGGGCGAAGCGGCGGCCGAGGGGCGGCTGCGCGCGGCGGCCAAACGCCACGGCCTCGCCTGCGTCGCCGCGGTCGAAGTGCTCTACCACCGTCCGGAGCAGCAGGCTTTGCACGATGTCTTGAGTTGCATCCGCCTGGGCAAAACCCTCACCACCGTCGGGCGCGGCATCCGTAGCAATGCCGGACATGCTCTCCCCTCCCCGCAGGAGATGCGCGCCCTTTTCGCCGACGATCTGTCGAGCGTGCTGCGCAGTATCGAGGTCGCCGAGCGCTGCAGCTTCCGCTTGAGCGAGCTGCGTTACCGCTACCCCGAAGAGGCCTTACCCGATGGGCACGACGAAGGCAGCTGGCTGCGCAGCCTCACCTTTCGCGGCGCCCAAGAGCGTTACCCCAAAGGCCTGCCCGACAAGGTGCGCCGCCAGCTCGAACATGAGCTGCAGATCATCGAAGCCCTCGAATACGGCGGCTACTTCCTCACCATGCACGAGATCGTAATGTTCTGCCGCTCGCAAGGCATCCTCTGCCAAGGCCGGGGCAGCGCCGCCAACTCGGCCCTCTGTTATTGCTTGGGCATCACCGCGCTCGATCCGGTGAAACACAACCTGCTCTTCGAGCGATTCCTCAGCCGCGAACGCGCCGAGCCGCCCGACATCGATCTCGACATCGAACACGAGAGGCGCGAGGAGGTCATCCAGCATCTCTACGCCCGTTACGGGCGCAGTCACGCGGCCATGGTGGCCAACGTGGTGCGTTACCGGCCGCGCTCGGCGCTGCGCGACGTGGGCAAAGCCCTCGACCTGCCCCTCGAGCACGTCGATCGCGCCGCGCGCCTGATGTCGCATTTCGATTCGGCCCTCCCCGACGATTTGCTGCAGAGCGCCGGCCTCGATCCACAGCTCCCCTTGCATCGCCATTACCTCCACTTGGCCAAGGCCTTGCTCAACACTCCCCGGCATCTCTCGATCCACCCCGGCGGCTTTCTGCTCGGCCATCATCCGGTGGACCAACTCGTGCCCATCGAACCCGCCACTATGCCCGGACGCACGGTGATCCAATGGGATAAAAACGACATCGAAACCTTGGGCCTCTTCAAGGTCGACCTCTTGGGCCTAGGCGCCTTGAGCATGATCCGCCGCGCGTTTTCGCTGTTGCAGGCGCAGGAAGGCCTCGCCTACGAGATCGCCACCGTGCCCGCCGAAGATCCGGAGACCTACGCCATGATCTCGCGCGGCGATACGGTCGGCGTCTTTCAGATCGAGAGCCGCGCGCAGATGGCCATGCTCCCTCGCCTCAAGCCGCAGACCCTCTACGACCTGGTGATCGAAGTCGCCATCGTGCGCCCCGGGCCCATCCAAGGTGATATGGTGCATCCCTACCTGCAGCGCCGCGCGGGGCTGGAGCCCGTCGTCTATCCGCATCCACGTCTGGAGGCGGTGTTGAGCCGCACCTTGGGCGTGCCCATTTTTCAGGAGCAGGTCATGCAGCTCGCCGTCGAGGTGGCGGGCTACAGCCCGGGCGAAGCCGACCAACTGCGCCGCGACATGGCTGCCTGGAAGTCGAGGGGGCGCCTGGAAGAACACCGCGAAGATATGATCCGGCGCATGGTCGAAAACGGCGTCGCGCAGGAGTTCGCCGAGCGCATCTTTTCGCAGATCGAGGGCTTCGGCGAATACGGCTTTCCCGAAAGCCACGCCGCCTCCTTTGCGCTCCTCGCGTACGTCACCGCTTGGCTGCGCTGCCATCATCCCGCCGTCTTCACCTGCAGCATGCTCAACTCGCAGCCCATGGGTTTTTACTCACCTTCGACCTTGATCGAAGACGCCAAAAGGCGGGGCATCGAGCTGCGTCCCGTCGACGTCCTGCACAGCACCTGGGATTGCAGCCTCGAGTCCCTAGGGCATCCGCGATCGCATGCCCTACGCCTCGGCTTTTCGCTTCTCAAGTCGCTGTCCAAAGCCAGCGTCGAGGCCTTGCCACCACCGCCGCGTCATTGGCCCTCGGTCGAAGCTTTCGTACACGCGACCTCCTTTTCGCCCCAAGCACTTTTGCATTTGGCCCAAGCGGGCGCCTTCGAAAGCCTGGGCTGCGAGGTCCGCGAAGCGCTCTGGCGCGTGCGCGCCGCCCTCGGGGATCGCGGCCTGCATCTCCCTTTGCCACAGGACGAAGGTGCGCCCCGCTTCCCGGATGCGACGAAAGCCGAACGCATCCTTTGGGATTACGGCAGCGGCGCGCACAGCACCCGGGGTCACCCCATGGAAGTCCTGCGAGCACGTTTGCCCTCGCACCTGCCCAAAGCCAGCGAGGTGGCGATGCTCGAGGACCGCCAAGGCCTCGAATACGTCGGCATGGTCATCTGCCGGCAGCGGCCGCAGACGGCGAGCGGGGTGATGTTTCTGACCCTCGAAGACGAGAGCGGTTTCGTCAACGTCGTGGTGTGGAAGCAGGTGGCCGAGCGCTTTTCGATCTGCCTCAAAAGCGCCAGGCTCCTCGGCGTGCGCGGCCATATCCAAAAGGCCGAAGGGGTCGTCCACCTCGTCGCCGAACGCCTGTGGAAATTGGCGCTCGGCTACGAGGCGACACTTCGCTCACGCGACTTTCATTGAGACTCTTGCCGGAGAGGCGAAAGACAGCCGAGAGAACGAGTCGTGCGCAGTCTGATCCACGCGCGTATCGTAGACGCAAAAAAACAGAGACGAAAGTGCTGCAAGTCGCCGAAGGTGGCGTTAGCTTGCGCATGTGGAGGTCACCATGGAGAACGAAGGACGAAGGATCCTCATTGTGGGTGGGGTAGCCGGGGGTGCTTCGGCCGCGGCGCGTGCGCGCCGCCTCTGCGAGCATTGCACGATCGTCGTCTTCGACCGGGGGCCTTTCGTCTCCTTTGCCAACTGCGGTCTGCCTTATTACGTCGGCAACGTCATCGAGAACGAGCGGGACTTGCTGGTCGCCACGCCGGAGCTCTTCCGCCAACGCTTCGACATTGACGTGCGCGTCGAACACGAGGTGCTCGCCATCGATCGCGAAGCCAAACGCATTCACGTACGCAACCTGCGCGATGGCAAGGACTTCGACGAAGCCTACGACGCGCTGATCTTGTCGCCCGGGGCGAAGGCGCTACGCCCGCCCTTGGAAGGCATCGATCTGCCAGGGATTTTCGTGCTCCGAACCATCCCGGACAGTCGTAAGATCCGCGCCTGGATCGACGAGACGCGCGCCAAGCGCGCCGTGATCATCGGCGGCGGCTTCATCGGCTTGGAGATGGCCGAGAACCTCGTGCACCGGGGCTTGCAGGTGCATATCGTCGAGATGGCGCCACAGCTCCTCCCTCCCGTCGACCCCGAGATGGCTGTCTATGTGCAGGAGGAGCTCGAAGGCAAAGGCGTGGCGCTCCATCTGGGCGAGTCGGTTCGGGCCTTTACTGGGGAAGCCGGCGCTTCTCTGGCAGTGCATACCAAAACCGGCACCGTGCTTCCGGCCGATTTGGTGATTCTGGCGATGGGCGTGCGCCCCGAGACCCGTCTCGCCAAAGAGGCCGGGCTCGAGCTCGGTCCACGGGGCGGCATTCGCGTCGATGCGCAGATGCGCAGCAGCGATCCCCATATCTGGGCCGTCGGTGACGCGGTCGAGGTCTCGTTTGTGGGAAGCGACGACGCCGCGCTCGTGCCGCTGGCCGGTCCGGCCAATCGCCAAGGCCGCATCGCCGCCGACGCCATCTTCGGCCGCTCGTCGAACTTCCGCGGCGTCCAAGGCACCGCGGTTTGCGGCGTCTTCGACCTCACCGTGGCAGCGAGTGGGATGAACGAGAAAACCTTACGGCGTGCGGGCATGACGAACTTCGAAACCATCTACCTTCATCCCGGCCACCACGCCGGCTACTATCCGGGTGCCAAGCCGATTCATATGAAGCTGCTCTTCTCGGTCCCCGAGGGCCGCATCCTCGGTGTCCAGGCGGTGGGCGCGGCAGGAGTCGAGCGACGCGTCGATGTCCTCTCGATGGCAATGCAGAAAGAAGCGACCGTATTCGATCTCGAGGAGGCCGAGCTCTGCTACGCACCGCAGTTCGGGGCAGCCAAAGATCCGGTCAACCTCGCCGGGATGATCGCCGCGAACGTCCTACGCGGCGACATGCCTCTCGCGCAATGGGAAGACCTCCCCACCCACCAGGGTTTGCTGCTCGACGTGCGCGAGGAAAAAGAGTTTGCCGCCGGCCACCTGGAAGGCGCCATTCATCTGCCGCTGAGCGAGCTTCGCCAGCGCCTAGACGAACTCGACTCGAAGCGCGAGATTTGGGTTTACTGCGGCGTCGGGCAGCGCGGGTATTACGCCACGCGCCTGCTCAACCAGCGAGGTTTTCGTGCCCGCAACCTCTCGGGAGGGATCACAACGGCTCGCACCTACGGGGGCAATCGCTCCTGAGTGCGCTGCACCCGGTCTCGACTTCCTGCCTCGGTGAAGGAAGCAGCGAGTTCAACTCGTCCAGGGCACGACGACGGTGACGTGGGCGCGCGGGCTGAGGATCTCTGCCAGACGCGCCGCCGTGGTGGCGGTCAGACGCGTCCCGGCGGCGACGAAGAGCACGCCTTGATCACTGGTCACCGGCCGCGCGACGATCATCCCTTCACGGAGCTGGTTGGGGGCCATGCGCCGCAGCTCCCGCGTCTCGAGCTGCAGCCGCAAGCCGAGCTGAATCGAGGTGCCCGCAACGGAGAGCGCGAACTCCTGCCTCCGCGTGGGATCGACGAGGGGCTCTTCGAGACCTTCAACAATAAAAGGCAAGGCCAAGGTCAGCCCGACATCCTCGGCACTGGCTGCATTGGCCACGGCACCGGCCGCGATGTTGCTGAGCTCACGCAAGATGTCTTGGAGCGCATCGAGATCGACCTCACGCTCGCCAGGACCAAAGAAGTACCGGCTGAGCTCCTGCAGCGAGAGCGCATCGATGCCCATCGTGAGCCGGCATTCCACTCCCCGGCTCGCAAGAAAAATGGGCAGAGCCGCATGCATCACCGTCGGGAAACGCATCTCCTCGCGATCGATCTCCTCGAGAACGCGCCCAAAAAGTGTTCTCAAATCCAGCGCGATCAAACGCGGCGCGCTTCGCCACGCTTCGAGTCTCGATAAGGCGGTGGTAAAATCGAGGGTCGAGGCCAGCGCCCGCGGTGCCCATGCCCGAATGCGTTCGAGCGCCGCGATCCTCGCCAGAAACTCCTCACGCAAGAAGGGTTTGCGCAGCAGGTCGTCGCCCCCCGCGGCGAAGGCGCCGTGGATGCTCGCGGAGTTTGGGTTGCCCATCACCACGATGGCGTAGACATGGCGCTCCTCCTCGCGCTCTCTCATCCTCTGCAAGAGCTCCGCGGCCGTGGGGGAGCGAAGCCCCCATTCGATGACGACGACGTCGATGCTCTCTTCATCGAGATGCGCAGAGGCGCTGCGGCCATCGCTGAGCGCCGTGACCTGCACTCCGCTCTCGCTCAGAGACCTGACCATGGCGTCGCGTTCGCTGCGAATGTCGCTGACTATGAGCACATGCATCGCGTGTCATTCGCCCTTGCTCACGAAACCAGCCCGCGCACGGCAGAAAGGAGGAATTCGGCCTTGAAGGGTTTGCGAATCCACCCCTTGATTCCGAGCTCCCACGCCTTTCGGACCAGCTCACTATCGCTCTGCGTACTCAGTACCAGAACTGGCGTGCGCGCGTAAGCGGGGCGGCGGCGAATCGCCTCCAAAAGTTCGATGCCGTTCATTTGCGGCATGGAAAAGTCGGTGACGATCAGGCGGTAGTCGCTATGCGCGTCGAGCAAGGCGAGCGCCGAAGCCCCGTCGGCCGCCTCGTGCACCTCGAAGCCGCCCTCTTCGAGCGCGATTCGCACTTGGTGACGAATCAAAAACGAATCGTCGATGGTCAAAACCTTCGCCTGCTTCACGCAAAATCTCCTAAGCGCCAGAGAGCGTCGTCCAGGGAAAACGGACGCGAAGGAGCGTACCACGCCTCGCGACGCTCTCGACAGTCAACTCCGCTCCCAAGGCCACGACCGCATCCCGCAGTGCGCCCAAGCCCAAGCCTTTGCCCGAAGTCAGCGAGATCTCGTCGCGGCTCGAAATGCCGTCGCGGAAGAGCGCTTCCATCAAATCGGCGTCGCTTTCGGCCGCCATGCCCCGCGCACGTGCCTTGTCGCGGATGGCGGACCAGTCGACGCCGCGTCCGTCGTCTTCCAACTCGATCGAGAGGAAGTCATCGTTCCGATAGGCGCGCAGAGTCAGCTCCGCTTCGGCGCGTTTTCCCGCGGCCACGCGCTCGGCTTCGCTCTCGACGCCATGATCGACGGCATTGCGCAGCGCATGCACGAAATAGGTCCAGAACACATCGAGGCGGTCGCCGGGTTCGCGTAGCGATTCTGCCGCATCGACCCGCACGCGCAGGTTGGGTTTATCCAGCGCGAGCGCGAGCTGACGCGCGTGCGCTGCGAAGCGCAGGAGGTGGCCTTTCAGCGAGGGGATCGCGCGGGCTTCGAGGCGCTCGATGATCTCCTCGTTGCTCGCCCCTTCCCGCAGGCGCTGCAGCAAACTCTGGTATTCCTGCGCGTCGAGGCTGATCCCGGGAGCCACCTCACCGACCAAAGGCTCGAGGCGCCCATAAAGAGCATCCCATTGCGCCTTTAGGCTTTGCCTGTCCTCCTCCGCTAAGGCCTGCTCAGGCGTTGCGCAGCGCTCTTCGATCTCGCGGCAGCGCTGTGCAAAAAGGCTCAGGCCCATGAAGAGCGCGTTGCCTCTCAGGGTATGCAAGCTCCTTGCGACCCGCAGCGGATCGCCCGCTGCTCGCTCCGTGATCGCAGCGACCATGGCGTTGGCCTCGAGGAGAAACTTGCGATAGCGGGCCCGGTCGCGCGTCAGCATCGAAACGGCGTCGAGGAGGTCTTTTTTCTCGGCGTCGAGGCGTTCTTTTTCGAGCTCGGCGCTGAGGTCGCGCACCACCACGAGCAGATGCGAGAGCTTGCCCCGCTGCAGCACCGGCCGATACGAAAAGCCCAAGGGAATGCCTCGCGCATGCAGACGCTGCGGAAACTCATGCAGCGCCACCTCATAGGGCAAGGCGCCTTCGGTGAACATCCACCACAAAGAGCGCAGGGAAGCCGCGAAGCCGGCATCGGTAGGCGCGATGTAGTCCCAAAAGAACATCTGTTCTTTTGGAGAGCCCAGCCATTGCACCAAGGCCACCGAACACTCCGCCATCAGCCTGCCGTCGCGGCGGACGGTCAACAAACCTTCCGAGATGTGATCGAGCAGCAGCTGCCTTGCGCGGTGCGCCGCATCCACCTTGCTGATGTCGCTGAGCGCCACGATGATGTGGCCGGGCCCAAGCTTGCGCATGGTGAGGGCGAGCACCTGGAGGTCGCCCACATCACGCTCGAAGACGATGCGATGCCCTTCGCAGATGAGGCCGCGTTCCGCATCGAAGTCGCGCACCATCGCTCTCAGCTCCGGTGCCACCGGATCGAGGAGATCGAAGAGATTGTCGAGCTCGATCGTGTCGATGCTCTGCATGAGCAGACTGGCGCCCCGCGCGTTCAGCAGATCGATGTGGCCATCCTCGTCGATGCGCGCGAGCGCAAAGGGGCTCAGATGGATGAACTGGAGCAGAGCGGCGTATTCCGCCTCGATGTCGATGAGGGCCACGCGTTAGCTAGCGTCGAGAGACGAACAACCAATTCATCGCGCCCGGCGCACGGCGGTAGAGCCGGATATGCACCGGCGTCGGGCGCATTTTGTAGGTAAACACGTAGTCGAACTCGATGTCCATGGTCTCCTGCGCCAGCGCTTCGCGAAAGCGTCCGGCAAAGCGTTCGTTGTCGGTGCAGGGAGCGATCTCGGCGAAGAGGTTTTTGCCCAGCGCCGAGGTGCGCGGAATCCCCGCCATCGTGGCCTCCCAGGTATTGTAGACCTCGATTCGGCCGCTGCGGTCGAAGCCCACCACACCCAAAGGCAAGGCATCGATCTGCTCGATGCTCAGACGGTCGATCGACTCGAGAAGGTCTGAGTTCATCCCGGACACGTGGCCTCCCCATTGAAGCTCTACCATTCGTTCTACCTCAAGCTCTACCATTCCGAAAGGCTGAATTCTCCACCCTTTCGCTCCTCGACAGGGCGGGGATGTGCGTCTAACCCCTCCTTATGCCCACCGCCTTGATCGTCGGCGCGAGCCGCGGAATCGGTCTCGAACTCTGTCGCCAGCTCTCCGCCCGTGGCGTCCAGGTGATCGCTACCTGCCGAGGAGAATCGGTAGCGCTCGACGCTCTCGGCGTCCAGGTGCAGCGGGGCGTCGACGTCCGCTCCTCGGAGTCGCTGGAGGCTTTGGCGGAGGCGCTCGCAGGCAGGCCTCTCGACCTCCTCATCCATAACGCAGGTATCTTGCGCCCCGACACCTTGGAGAACTTCGACTTCGAGGCCCTGCGCGAGCAGTTCGAAATCAACGCCTTGGGACCTTTGCGCAGCGTACGCGCCCTGCTCCCCCTTCTGCGCCGAGGCAGCAAAATCGCTCTTTTGACCAGCCGCATGGGCTCCATCGCCGACAACAGCTCCGGCGGCTCCTATGGCTACCGCATGTCCAAGGCGGCGCTCAACATGGCCGGGGTTTCCCTGGCGCAAGATCTGCGTTCGCGCGGCATCGCCATCGCGCTCCTGCATCCGGGCTATGTCCGCACCGAAATGACCGGGCATCGAGGGCAATCGGAGCCCCAAGATGCAGCGCGGGGGCTCCTGCGGCAGATCGACGCCTTGAGCCTCGACCGCTCTGGAATTTTCTGCCATGCCGAAGGGCAAGAGTTGCCCTGGTAAAGCTTCGGGCGAAGCGCCTCGAGCGCTCGCGTGATTCCGGGCGGCTCGCGAGAAAAGCCATGAAGACCCTCATTCTGACCCAATCCGACGTCAATCAACTCCTGGACCTCGGCGAGGCCATTTCGGCCGTCGAAGGCGCCTTCCTCGCGCACGGCCGGGGCGAGACGCGCATGCCCTCCAAGGTCTACCTCCAGCTGCCCGACAACATGGGCGACTTCCGCGCGATGCCCGCCTACATCAGCGGCTCGGCGGGCGTGAAATGGGTCAACTCGCATCCCGAAAACCCGAGGCGCCATGGCCTGCCTACCGTCATGGGCTTGTACATTCTCAGCGATCCGCTGACGGCCCTGCCCTTGGCCATTTTGGACGCCACCTTGCTCACCGCGGTGCGCACGGGCGCCGCTGCCGCCGTGGCCTCCCGGCATCTGGCGAGCAAACGCCCTCCCAAGCGCCTAGGCTTGGTCGGTTGCGGCGTGCAGGCGCGTTTCATCCTGGATGCGCATCGTCAGCTCTTCAGCGATCTCGAGGTCGTCGCCGCCGACATCTCGAGGCAGGCCGCCGAGCGCTTCTCCGACGAAAACGACACCACGGTCGGCTCCATCGAAGAGGCGGCCGCTTGCGACATCGTCTGCACGGCGACGCCTTCGCGACGTCCCGTGTTGCGACGCCAATGGCTGAGCGAGGAAGCGCATGTCAACGCCATGGGGGCCGACGCACCGGGCAAACAAGAGCTCGAGCTGCAGGTCTTGCTCGACGCCGATGTCTTCGTCGACGATCGCGAGCAGGCCTTCGAGAGCGGCGAGGTCAACGTGCCGCTGCACCAAGGCGAGCTGAGCCCCAGCGGCGTACGCGGCACCTTGGGCGAACTCCTCGCGGGGCATGCCTCGCGTTCGAGCCGCAGCCTCACGGTCTTCGACTCGACTGGGCTGGCCATCCAAGACCTGGCGCTGGCGCGCAACATCTATGAGAAGGCGCGGCATCAAGGCATGGGTCGCGAGGTAGAGTTCATCCAGGGTTAGGCGGCCGCGTCGCGAAATGGATC
>ERZ1066121.2233-NODE-2233-length-12504-cov-7.120893_pt1 | contig 12504 bp, 7 predicted proteins | sample MGYA00382768_ERZ1066121 | MGnify/ENA primary metagenome ERZ1066121 (study PRJEB33369, sample SAMEA5778351) | biofilm metagenome | biome: Industrial cooling water; feature: Water cooling tower basin; material: Biofilm | place: United Arab Emirates | collected... | reverse complement strand
GCGCTTGTCAGCGGCACCGTGCGTGCGCGGCAGGAAGCGGCGCTCGCTTTTGCCGTCCCGGGCCGGATTACCCGCCTGCTGGTCAATGAAGGCGACCGGGTCGGCGCGGGACAGTTGCTCGCCGAACTCGATCTGGGCGAGGTCAACGCCGGGGTGGCGGCAAGCCGGGCGGAGATAGCGCGGACCGACGCTGAATTGAACCGCCAGCGCGAGTTGTTCGCCAAGGGCTGGGTCACCAAGGGCCGGGTCGAGGCAGCAGAGGCCGCCGCCAGCGCCGCACGGGCGCAGCTGGCCTCGCGCGGCTTTGCCCAGCGCTATGCGCGCATTACCGCGCCAGCGGCAGGGACGGTGCTGGCACGCAGCGCGGAGGCGGGGCAAATCGTGGCGGCGGGGAGCCCCGTGCTGACGGTCAGTCAGGCGAATGGCGGACTGGTGCTGCGTGCGGCGTTGACCGATGCGCAGGTGGCGGCGCTGCGCGTGGGACAGGTGGCCAGCGTCACGCTGCCCGCGCTGGGCGGGCCGCCGGTGGCCGCGCGGGTGATCGAAATCGGTGGGCGCGGCGATGCGCGCACGGGCACGTTCGAGGCGGAACTGGCGCTGCCACCGCTTGCCGGGCTGCGGTCCGGGATGATCGGCACCGCCCGGTTGCCTGCCACCGGGACCACGGGCACGCTGGCCGTACCAGCAAGCGCCGTGTTTCAGGCGCGGGCCGACGAGGCCTTCGTCTATGTCCTCGATGACAAGCAGCGCGCGGCGGTGCGAAGGGTGACGCTGGGCCGCATCGACAATCGCAGCGTCGAAGTGCTGTCGGGCCTGACGCGCGGGGAGCGGGTGATTGCCAAGGGCCTTGCCCGGGTTCGCGCCGGAGTGGCCGTTGCCCCGCAAGTGGTGGCCGCCCCATGAAGATGATCGATTTTGCCATCACGCGGTGGCAGATCACGCTGGTGCTGTTCGCGCTGATGGCGGCGCTGGGCATCACGACGTTTCAGAATATTCCGCGCTCGGTCGATCCGCACTTCCCCATACCCGTCGTCGTGGTTGTGGTCGCGCAGCCCGGCGCGGACCCCGCCGACATGGAGCAGACGGTCGTCAAGCCGATCGAAGACGTCATGCGCGGCATTGACGACATAGAGGAGATCGGATCGACCGCCGGAGATGGTTTTGCGACCATTATCGCCGAGTTCAACTGGGGCGGCGACGTTGAGAAGAATTACGACAATGTGGTGCGGGAGGTGAATGCGATCCGCAGCCAGCTGCCTTCCTCACTCGCGCGGCTAGAGTTTCGCAAGGTGCGCACGACCGAAAGCGCCGTCGTGCAGCTGGCTCTCGTGAGCGACGGGGCATCTCCGCGCCGGATCGAGAAATATGCCGACGATCTGCGCGATGAAATCAACAAGGTCGACGGGGTGCGCAACGCCCGTGTCTTTGGCCTGGCGCGGCCACAAGTGATGGTTGACATTGATGCGGAGCGACTGGCGCAGACCGGAATTGCGGTAACAGCGGTGGCCGATGCGCTGCGTACTGCCGGGGCCGATCTGCCGCCCGGCACGGTGCAATCGGCGGGCAGCCGCTTCAACGTCAAAACCGACGGTGCCTTTCGCAGTATCGACGAGGTGCGCGATGTGCCGGTGCGCGCGGTCGACGGTCGGGTCGTGCGCGTTGCCGATGTGGCCAATGTCAGCTGGCAACCCGTCGAGGCGAGCCATGTTGCGCGCTTTAATGGCAAGGATGCGGTGTGGCTGACCGCGACGCAGAAGGACAACCGCGACGTGCGCAAGGTGCGCGACGCGGTGATGGCGGCGGTCGAGGACTATCGCGCGACCCTGCCCCCAGACATGCGGGTCGAGCTGGTGTTCGACCAGAGCCTGGACGTGCGGTCGAAATTGGCGCTGCTTGCCCGCGACTTTGCCATCGCGGTGACGCTGGTGCTGATCACCCTGCTGCCGCTGGGGCCGCGCGCGGCCGCGGTGGTGATGGTGTCGATCCCGCTGAGCCTCGCCATGGGGCTGCTGGGAATGCAGCTGCTCGGCTTCACGCTCAACCAGCTGGCCATCACGGGGTTTATCGTCGCGCTCGGCCTGTTGGTGGACGACAGTATCGTGGTGACGGAAAATATCGCCCGCCACCTGCGCATGGGCAAGGCGCGCACCCAAGCCGCAATCGACGGGACAAAGGAAATCGCGGTCGCTGTGCTCGGCTGCACCGCTACGCTGCTGTTCGCCTTTCTGCCGCTGGTATTCCTGCCGGAAGGGGCGGGGATGTTCACCCGGTCGCTGCCGCTGGCGGTGCTGATGACCGTGCTGGCGTCCTATGTCATCTCGATGACCATCGTGCCCTTTCTGGCGGCACGGTTGCTCCCGCTGCACGAGGCACCCGAGGGCAATCGCTTTCTGCAGTTCGTCCAGTCGGCGATCCACCGGTCCTATGGCCCCGTGCTGCACCTGTCGCTGACGCATCCGCGCCGCGCGCTCGCGCTGTCGATGGGGCTGTGTTTCGGGGCGCTGGGGCTGGTGCCCATTATCGGGTCGAGCCTGTTTCCGGCCGCCGATGCGACCTATTTCCTGGTCGACGTCGAAACGCCGCAGGGATCGACGCTGGCGCGGACCGACGCCGCCATCCGCTTCGTCGAAGAGGAAATGGCCAAGGAAGAGGCAATCATCCGGCGGCTCGCCAATGTCGGGCGGGGCAATCCGCAGGTATTCTATAATGTCCGCGACGAGGCGGAGGCCTCGAACATCGGCAACGTCCTGGGCATCATCGAAAAGTTCAAGGGCGAAGACACGGTTGCGATGTACAACCGCCTGCGCGCGAAATTCGATACCTATCCCGATGCGCGGATCGTGCTGAAACAGTTTCAGAACGGCCCGCCGATCGAGGCGCCGGTGTCGGTCGCGGTGGTCGGCCCGGACCTTGACCGCATCCGCGTACTGTCGGCCAAGGTGGAACAAGTGATGCGCGACACGCCCGGCACCCGCGATGTCCAGAACCCGCTGGCGGTCGACCGCATCGACCTCAACCTGGGCGTGGACAGTGACAAGGCGGCATTGCTGGGCATTGCACCGGGCACGGTGCGGCGCGTAACCCGCCTGGCGCTGGCGGGCGAGACGTCGGGGCGGTTCCGCGATGCCGAGGGTGACAGCTTCGATGTCGTCACCCGCCTGCCGCGTACCGATTTTCAGACCGTCGAAGCGCTCGAACGCATCTATGTGCCAAGCAGCAACGGCGGTATCGTCCCACTGGCGCAGATCAGCAAGCCCTATCTGGCGAGCGCGCCCGCGCAGATTGGCCGGTATCAGCAGCAACGCTCGAACGTCATTTCGGCCTATGTCGAAACCGGCTTTCTCAACAGCCGGGTCAGCCGCGATTTCTATGACCGGCTGGACCGGATCGTGCTGCCGCCCGGTTACCGGTTCGAACAGGGGGGAGAGGCGAAGGCGTCGGCGAACAGCTTTGCCGGCATGGGGCCGATCGTCCTGCTCGCCCTGTTCGGCGTGCTGAGCGTCCTCGTTCTGGAGTTTGGCCGGTTTCGCGAGACTTTGGTGGTGGCCGGCGTCATTCCGCTGGGCATGTTCGGCGGGCTGATCGCGCTCCTTCTGACGGGCAATTCGCTGAGCTATAATGCGCTGATCGGGTTCGTCGCGCTGATCGGGATCGAGATCAAGAACAGCATCCTGCTGGTCGATTTCACGACTCAGTTGCGCCAGCAAGGGATGGAATTGCGCGAGGCGATCGAGCGGGCGGGCGAGGTACGCTTCCTGCCCGTGCTGCTGACCAGTGTGACGGCGATCGGCGGCTTGCTGCCACTGGCCCTGTCGGGATCGGGACTGTTTTCGCCGCTTGCCTGGGTGATTATCGGCGGGCTGGTATCCTCCACGCTGCTGTCGCGGGTGGTGACGCCGGTGATGTACCTGCTGCTGGTCCGAAACGCGCCGAGCCCGGCACCGGGCAATATGGCAAGCGCGTGACGGCGAAGGCGGAAGAGGGCTCACCCCGCTCGACATGAACGGGATAAGGATTATGGCTTGAGGTCGAAGGAGGCCAGCCGCCATGCCCATGAGCGATCCCGAACACATCCCCGTGCTGATTGCGGGGGGGCAAGTGAACGACCGGCCTGCCGATCCCGACGCGGGGCTTGATTCGCTGGGATTGATGGTCGCTGCGCTGAAGGCCGCGGAGGCCGATGCCGGGGTCGGTCCCTTGCTCACCGACCTCGACAGCCTGGCCATCGTCGATCAGATCAGTTTCCGCCATCTGGGAAAGCTGTGCGAGCCGCTGGCTGCGGCGATCGGGGCGCGGCCCATCGTCAATTATCAATCGGACGCGCCGCATGGCGATTCGCCGATCCGACTGCTGAACGAGGCGGCCAACCGCATCGGCGCGGGCGAGGTGCGGCTGGCCGCGGTCGTCGGCGCCGAGGCGCTGCGCACCGCCGCGGGCCGCGCGGCGAAGGCAGCGAGCGGCGAGGACAAAAGCTATAGCGCGGTGCGCAAGGTGGCGGTGCGGCAGGAACCCAATTATGCGCAGGCGCACGGCCTGATTGCGCCGGTCGATGTCTATCCCCTGTATGAAAATGCCGGGCGCGCCGCCTATGGCCAGACATTGGCCGAGGCGCAGGCAGAAAGCGCGGCCATCTGGTCGGGCATGAGCGCGGTCGCGGCCAGCAATGACGCTGCATGGATCCGCGCGGCGAAGTCCCCCGAGGAGCTTCTGGCGAGCGGGGAGGGCAATCGCCCGATCGCCTTTCCCTATACCAAGCTAATGGTCGCCAATTCGTCGGTCAATCAGGGCGCGGGGTTCATCGTCGCCAGCGTGGCCGAAGCGCGGCGGCGCGGGGTGCCCGACGACCGGATGATCCATGTCGGCATGGGCGCGGCAGCCAAGGAAGCGGGCAGCATCCTGCGGCGCGACCGTTATGACCGGTCGGTCAGCATGGATACCGCGATCCGCCGGACGCTGGAGCTGAACCGCATGACGGCGGCGGATTTTGAAGTAGTCGAGCTATATAGCTGTTTCCCATGCGTGCCGAAAATGGCGCGGCGGACGCTGAATTGGCCGGTCGACAAGCCGGCGACAGTGTTTGGCGGGTTGACCTTCGGCGGCGGGCCGATCGCCAATTATATGAGCCATGCGGTCGTTTCGATGGCGGACCAGCTGCGCGCCAATGGCGGAACCGGATTTCTGTTCGCCAACGGCGGTTTCGCGACTGACAATCATTGCATCATCCTGTCGCGCGCGCCGATTGCGGCGGCGCGGTTTCCGCAGGATTTCGACTATCAGGGCGAGGCGGACGCCGCGCGCGACCCGATCCCGCCGCTGGAGCAGGATTATATCGGGGCGGCCACGATCGAAACCTATACCATCTTCTATGGCCGTGACGGTGCGGCGCGTGCGGGCGTGGTGGTGGCACTAACCCCGGCGGGCGGGCGGACGCTGGCGCATGTCGATGTCAGCGATGCGGCCATGGTCGCGTTCCTGACCGATGGCGCGGTGGAGCCGGTGGGAACGGCGGGTGCCGTGGTCAATGCGGGCGATGCAGGGAGGCGCTGGGCGCGCTGATAGAGCGATCGCTGGATTTGGAGCAGTTTGCGATCAGATTGGGTTACCACGCGCTCTTCGAGTTCGACAAACTCAGGGCAGAGGTGGAGTAAAAAGATCACGGACCGGTCTGGTCAGAAACCGCTCCAAGGGCTGTGGGGATGCAACGCCTCACGCTCAGTTCGTCATTCCCGCGCAGGCGGGAATCCATCACCCGTTGTCGAAATTTAGAGTGCGGGAGATGGATTCCCGCTTTCGCGGGAATGACGAATAAGGCGAAACGGAAACTTGCGCATTGAATCTCCATGGGCCCTGGGTTCAACCTGTCCTTCCCGCGCAGGCGGGAATCCATTTCCTTCTGCCGGAATTACCAGTGGAGGTGATGGATCCCCCCTTCGCGGGGAGGACGAAATTAGGGAAAGTTAGGGCTTTTTGGCTGAATCTCAGCAATATTCAGCCCGACCCTTCGCCACGCAATTCAGTTCGGGGGCAACGCAAGGTAGGCGTCTTTGTTGAAGCCAGAGGCCCCAGCTTTCGCTGGGGCGACGGGCGTGATTCAATCCGAGGCCATCGCGGGCGCTAGCGCGGTGTGGGGGTTATCCTGCAACCGGAACCAGTGCCGGGTTTATCCCAATACCGGGGCCGGTGCGGCGGTGACCTGCGGCATCTTGCCTGCGCTGACCTGTGCGCCAAAGATTTCGCGCATCAGTTGCAGCGAGAACAGGTGCGCGAAAATCAGGGCGAGCATGCCGTTCTGGGTCATTTTCCGCAGCACGTCACCGCGCAGTTCGCGCAGCTTGGCTTCGTCGACCATGCGGAAGCCGCGATAGACGAACGGCTGGGCTGCGTCCTGGACCTCGATGGAAACCTCGCCGTCCATCAGCAGGCCGGACTTGGCCAGTTCTTCCATGAATTGACCGGTGCGCAGGCCCGCCTGTTCGAACTGTTCGCAGAAGCCCAGGATTGCCTGGGTGTGCTCGCTCGGCTGGTCGCCGGTGAACAGCGGATCGCCCTCGGCAAAATCGCCGATCGCTTCCGCCGACGGATCGAAGCAGAGCGACAATTCATCGCTGTCCTGCCGCAACTTGGCGAGGAGGAAGGGATAGCGGCGAATATAGGCCGGGACATAGACGGGGTTGATCAGCTTGCCTTCGGCATCGACAAAGACGTTCACGCCTTCGTTGAGGCCCATCAGGGCCAGCGGCACCGGGTTTTCGCCCGCCGAAAAGACGATGGGATAGTGGCGCGAGGCCGAGATGAATTCATCGCTGGTCAGCGGCACGGCGTGCTGGTTGATCAGGAACGGCGCCTTGTCGAGCGCGCGGGCACGCCATGTCGCATGCTCCTGGCTCGAAAGAGGGATCAGGTCCTGATAGAAAATCGGCAGATTGGCGTTCTGCGGCGCACTGGCCATGATCAAAAGCTCCGAAATGATGGGCCGCCGCCTGTGCTGCTTGCCCGGAAAAAAGCGATTGCGCGCCTTATGCGCGGCAACCGGTGAAGGCAAGGGGGATCACGCCCCTATGGCACCAGCTTGCCGGGATTGAAAATGCCCGCCGGATCCAGCCCGCGCTTGACCCCGCGCAGCATGGCGATGCGGGCCGGATCGGACAGTTCGGCCAGCAAGGCGCGTTTCATCTGGCCGATCCCATGCTCGGCGGACAGCGACCCGCCCAGTTCGATCGCGTGGGAATAGACCTGTCTGCTCACCGCCTCGCCATTCGCCGTGATCCATGCTGCCCCGTCGACATGGCGTGGCGGCTGGACATGGTGATGCACATTGCCATCGCCCAGATGCCCGAAGCTGATCACCCGCGCGCCGGGAAAGGCAGCGGCGAGCCGCGCCGGACTGTCGGCGATGAACTGCGGCATGGCGGCGACGGGGACGCTGACGTCATGCTGGATGGCGGGACCGGCGGCGCGCTCGGCCTCCGATATGGCATCGCGGATGCGCCACCATGCTTCGGCTTCGCTTTCGGATTTGGCGAGGACGAGATCGGTCAGCAGGCCGTGCGCCTGCGCCTCTGTCGCCAGGGTCACGAGCGCGTCGGCCGCGTCCGCATCGTCGGCGGCAACTTCGATCAGGACATGCCAGCCCGATTGCCGGAGCAGGGGCGCGCGCGTGCCGGGAATATGCGCCAGCACGGCATCGACACAGCTTTGCGGGATCAGTTCAAATCCCTCAAGCTCCGCACCAAACCCGGTCTGCAAATGCCGGAGCAGGGCCAGCGCCGTGGTGGGGCTGGGGGTTGCCGCCCAGGCGGTGATCCGCTGAACGATCGCCGGAACCAGCCTGAGACGCGCCGCCGTCACGATGCCCAGAGTACCCTCCGCCCCGCACAGCAGATGTTTAAGATCGTAGCCGCGATTGTCCTTCTTGAGCGCGGCCAAACCGCCGAACACCGACCCGTCGGGCAGCACCGCCTCTACCCCCTCCACCAGCGCGCGCATGGTGCCATGGCGCAGCACCTGTGTGCCGCCGGCGTTGGTGGACACGAGGCCGCCGACGGTCGCCGATCCCTTGCCGCCCAGCGTAAGCGGGAAGCGCAGGCCCTGAACCGCGACGCTTTCGTGCAGTGTCTGAAGGATGACGCCTGCTTCGGCCACGACCGACTGCGCCGCCGTGTCGAGCGCGCGAATGGCGTTCATCCGGCGGAGCGAGAGGAGCAGCTGATGCCCGCTGGAATCGGGCGTCGCCCCGCCGACCATCCCGCTGTTCCCGCCCTGCGGCACCAGCGCCGTGTCCGCCGCGCTTGCCAGCCGCACCACGGCCGCCACCTGTTCAGTATTCGCTGGCGACAGCATCGCCGCCGCCGCGCCGTGATATTTGCCCCGCCAGTCGGTGAGCCACGGCCGCATCGCGTCGGCATCGCGCGTGAAGCCTTTCGGCCCCAGCAGTTCTTCCAGCCGCGACAGCAGCGCGGGCGTGGGCGCATTGTGCGACAAGGGTAGCGGCGGGTTCATCATGCGTTCAACCCATTTGCCCTAGCGCGCCAGACGGGGCAAGGTGCGCCGTGCAGACGGTGGGGCAGGCGGGAGCAGTGGCGGCGTGATCGGTGAAACTTTGCTGTTGGGGCTTGGGCTGCTGTTTCCGGGCGCGTCGGTCGGCACCGTGTCACCGCCAGTCGATGATTTCCTGTCCGCCACGATCGTAGAGGTGCCGGGCGTGAGCGCGGGAGAGGCGCATTATTATCAGTTGGTCATCGAACGCCGCCTGATCATCCGCATCCCGGCACGGCCCAGCAGCCTGACCAGCTTTTCCGCTGGCGAGGCGGCGGGTCGCGCGCGGCCCGCGCCGATCGTCTGGCGCGAGACCAAGGCCCCCAAATGCGTGGCGGTTCGATCGTTGATCGGGATTCAGGCGGTGCAAAGCGACAGCATCGACATGATTACCCGGGAGAACCAGCGCCTCCGCGCTAAACTGAAGCGGGGGTGCCGGGCGCAGGATTTTTATTCCGGATTTTACATGCGGGCATCGAAAGACGGTCGTTTGTGCGCCGACCGGGACGCCCTTCAATCGCGATCGGGCGCCGAGTGTGAGGTGGAGCGCTTTCGCCTGATGGTGCCGGTGCGCGACGAAAGCTGACGAGCGGACCGCCATTGCGTTGTTTTCGGGCTCCTCTGCCTCAACCGATTTCCTTGACTTTTCGTCACTATCCTGCATAGCGCGCAGCAGCAGCGGTATGGCTGCGACGCCACGCCGGTTTTCCGCGTGGAGAGCGGCGTCTCCGGATCATTGCACCTATGAAATTTGCCGACCTCGGCTTGTCCGATGAATTGCTGAAAGCGATTAACGAATCGGGCTACACCGATGCCACGCCGATTCAGGCGGGCGCTATCCCTCCCGTGCTGATGATGCGCGACATGATCGGCATTGCACAGACGGGCACGGGCAAAACCGCCTCGTTCGTTCTGCCGATGATCGACATTCTGGCGCATGGCCGCGCGCGCGCGCGGATGCCCCGTTCGCTGATCCTGGAACCGACGCGTGAACTGGCGGCGCAGGTTGCGGAGAATTTCGAAAAATACGGCAAATATCACAAGCTTTCGATGGCGCTGCTGATCGGCGGCGTACAGATGGGGGATCAGGTCAAGGCGCTGGAAAAAGGCGTCGATGTGCTGATCGCGACTCCGGGCCGCCTGATGGACCTGTTCGAACGCGGCAAGATATTGCTCACCGGGTGCAGCATGCTGGTGATCGACGAGGCGGACCGGATGCTCGACATGGGGTTCATTCCCGATATCGAGCATATCTGTACCAAGCTGCCGGCGACGCGCCAGACGCTGCTCTTTTCGGCAACAATGCCGCCGCCGATCAAGAAGCTGGCCGACAAATTTCTCAACAACCCCAAGATGGTCGAAGTGGCGCGCCCGGCGTCGACCAACGAAAACATCGCACAGCACCTGATCAAAACGAGCGAGCGGTCGAAACGCGAGGTGCTCCGCCGCCTGCTCGATGCCGAGCGGATTCACACCGCGATCGTCTTTTGCAACCGCAAGACGACAGTGCGCGATCTGGCCAAGAGCCTGAAACAATATGGTTATCGCGCCGGGGAAATCCATGGCGACATGGATCAGGGTTCACGCATCGCCGAACTCGACCGCTTCAAGGCTGGCGACATCAACATTCTGGTGGCCTCCGACGTGGCGGCACGCGGTCTGGACGTAAAGGGCGTGAGCCATGTGTTCAACTTTGACGCGCCGTGGCACCCAGACGATTATGTGCACCGCATCGGCCGCACCGGTCGCGCCGGGGCCAAGGGCCGCGCCTTCACACTGGTGACGCCCGCCGATGACGAAGCGGTCGACAATATCCAGAAACTGACCGGGCAGAATATCCCTTCGTTCCGCGTCGATCCTGAAGAGCTGGACAAGGAGGCCGCACCGCGGCGCCGTGAGGAAAAGCCGCGCACGGAGGATCGTCCGCGCCGCGATCGCGCCGAGACAAGACCCAGACGAGAGGATGCCCGGCGCGAAGAACCTCGCCGCGAAGACGTCCGGCGCGACCGCCGCCGTGATCATGCGCCGGTCGATGATGGGCCTGATGACGGCTGGAACGGCCCGGTGCCGGACTTTCTGGGGGTTGTGCTGGGCCGATAAGGCGTGGGCCGCTGGTTCGCGCCGCGCGCCTTGTGCCAGCGTGAGTGGGTGTTCTGGGCCATTGTGCGCCGCTGCGTGAGGCCCCAGCTTTTGCTGGGGCGACGATTGCAATTTGCTCTAGGGGCTGTCGAGCTGCGCCACGGAAGCTCTTGCGTTCTTCAACGTCGTCATTCCCGCGCAGGGGGGAATCCACCATCTGTTGTCGAAGTTTCGAGCGCGGGAGATGGATTCCCGCTTTCGCGGGAATGACGAAATAAGGCGAAACGGAAACTTTCGCATTGAATCCCCACAGGGCCTAAACCCGATCGAGTTTACGCCATGGCTGTTCGGGATATTCCACCACGATTTCGTCTCCAGGCCGCACCTCGCCGCCCGCGATGACGATGTCCATGACGTCGGCTTTACGGACCAGGCTGCCGTCGGGGGCGCGGCCCAGCACTGCCGCCAGCAAACCCGGCATGAAATGATCGAGCTGCGCACAGGGATTGCGCAGGCCGGTTATTTCCACCACGGCGTCAGCCCCGATGGTGAGGCACGCGCCGCATGGCAGGCCGAGCAGGTCGATGCCGCGCGTCAGAATATTCTCGCCCATATCGCCGGGTGCGACGTCAAGCCCCTGCGCGGCCAGTTCGCCGTGCAATTGCTGGTGGATCAGGTGGACCTGGCGCAGATTGGGCTGGGCCGGGTCAGCAGCGACGCGCGAGCGGTGCTTGACCGTCACGCCGCAGTGCGCGTCATGCTCAACGCCAAGACCGGCGAGCAGCATGATCGACGCGCACGGCGTCTTGCTGAACCGGTGGCGTTCATCGCGCGCGACCGCGACCACCTCCGCTCCCGCACGCGTCACGTCAGACCCGCACCAGCATCTTTCCGGTGTTCGATCCGGCGAACAGGCCAAGGAATGCCTCGGGCGTGTTTTCCACGCCTTCGTACACCGTCTCACGCATCGAGACCGCACCGCTGGTGATCAGCCCCGCCATGTCGGCATAAAATTCGTCCATGACCGCATAAAATTGATCGGTGTAGATGAAGCCCTCCATCCGGATGCGCGCGGGGATGGAGCGGATGATATATTTCATCTCCTGCGGCTTGCCGTCGTTGTACACGTCGATCATCCCGCAAATCGCAAAGCGGGCGAAATCATTCGCCACCGCAAAGGCCGCGTCGAGGTGATCGCCGCCGACATTGTCGAAATAGACATCGATGCCCGGCTTGCCGACTTTCTTCAGCGCGGCGATCAGCTGGGGCAAGACGGGTCCGGCCTTGTAATCGATGGTCGCGTCGGCGCCCAATTCCTCGACCCACGCGCATTTTTCAGCACCGCCCGCCGAGCCGATGACGGTCATTTCGCGGGCCTTGGCCAGCTGAACCACCGCGGCGCCGACGGCACCACCGGCGGCAGATACGAATACGACATCGCCCTGCTTCGCCTGTGCTATGCGGTGCAGGCCGATCCACGCCGTTCCGCCGGTCAGGCCCAGATTATGAAGGAATGTCTGCGGGGCAATGCCAAGGCCGAGCAATTGCGCAGGCAGCTTGTTGGGCATCATGTCGAGGCCGATGACGCCGCCATCGCGCCACCCGCCCATGTGCAGGATCAGGTCGCCCGCGGCAAACCCGTCCATCCGGCTCTCGATCACTTCACCAATCGCGCCGCCGGTCATCGGTTCATCGAGCTGGAACGAAGCGGCATAGCTTTTCGCGTCGTTCATTCGCCCGCGCATATAGGGATCGACCGACAACCACAGGTTGCGAACGCGAAGTTGCCGGTCGCCGTTCGGTGTGTCGGGCAGCTCGGGGAGAGCAAACTTGTCGATCGTCGGCAATCCCGCCGGCCGACTGATCAGATGCCATGCCTTTGCCATTGCT
>ERZ1066121.2232-NODE-2232-length-12505-cov-11.333092_pt1 | contig 12505 bp, 6 predicted proteins | sample MGYA00382768_ERZ1066121 | MGnify/ENA primary metagenome ERZ1066121 (study PRJEB33369, sample SAMEA5778351) | biofilm metagenome | biome: Industrial cooling water; feature: Water cooling tower basin; material: Biofilm | place: United Arab Emirates | collected... | reverse complement strand
GCGCCGCAGGGGTGCGGAGCGGCGCGCCGCAGGCGGCCGGGCAGCTCGTCGGCTTCGTCCTCGGGGGCGCGCCCGGCCAGCCGATCGGCGGCGCGGCGGTCACCGTGCGCGCCGCCGGCGACTCGGCGCTCGTCGCCGGCGCCCTCACCCGCGCCGACGGCGCCTTCCGGATCGACGGGCTCCGCCCCGGGCGCTACGCCGTGCGCGTGCGCGCCCTGGGCTTCGCCCCGCTGGTGCGCGCCGACGTCGTCGTCGACGCCGCGGCGCCGCGCACCGACCTGGGGCGCCTCGCCCTCGAGCCGGTCGCCGCGCGGCTCTCCGCCATGCAGGTGCAGGGCGAGCGGCAGGAGGCGACGCTCGCCCCCGACCGCAACAGCTACGCGGTGAAGGACATGCCCGCCACCGCCGGCGGCACCGCGGTGGACGTGCTGCGCAACGTCCCCGCCGTCGAGGTGGACGGCGACAACCGCGTCAGCCTGCGCGGCAACGCCAGCGTCGTCGTGCAGATCAACGGGCGCGTCTCGCCGATGCGCGGCGAACAGCTGGGCGCCTACCTCGCCCAGCTCCCCGCCAACATCGTCGCCCGCGTCGAGGTGGTGCCCAACCCCTCGGCGAAGAACGACCCCGAGGGGATGGCCGGGATCATCAACATCGTGCTCAAGGAGCAGACCGACCTGGGCACGAGCGGCGGGCTGACCCTCGGCGGCGGCTCCACCCGGCAGCTGACCGCCAACGGGAACCTCGGCCACCAGCAGGGGCGCTGGACGCTCTTCGGCAGCTACGGCTTCATGCGCGACCGGCGCACCGTCGACGGCGTCTCGACGCGCCGCCCGCTGGCCGGCGTGGCGCTCGGCGCCTTCGACGCCGACGTCGCCGGGGCGATGGTCCCCGCCTCGCACAGCGTCACCGCGACCGCCGAGTGGCGGGCGACGGCGCGCCACACCATCGCCCAGAACCTCGTGCTCAACCAGCGCGAGATGGCGCGCGACTTCGGCAGCTTCTATCGCGACCTCGACGCCGTGGGCGCGCTGGCCCGGCGCACCACGCAGCGCACCGACCAGGCGCAGCGCGAGCTCAACGTCGACTACGCGCTCACCTGGCGCCGCACGGTGGACGCGCAGAAGAACGCCCTCGTCGGCGAGGTGCGCGTCAACCACGTGCGCGGCACCAACGGGATCCTCCTCAGCAACGAGCCGTTCGCCGCCGACGGCACCCCGCTCGCCGTGCGCCCGATGCGCGAGAGCAACGACATGGACGAGCGCAACGACGTGCTCTTCGTCCAGGCCGACTGGACGCGCGCCCTCGGCGCCGACGTCAAGCTCGAGGCCGGGGCGAAGGGGACGTACCGGCGGATGACGAGCGACTTCGCCGTCGCCGCCGCGCTCCCCGCCGCCGAGGCGCTGACCCCCGACCCGGGGCGCAGCAACGCCTTCACCTTCGACGAGCACGTGAGCGCCGCCTACGCGGTGCTCAACCGCCGCCGCGGTGCGGTGAACGTGCAGGGCGGGGTGCGCTACGAGGTGGCCGACACGCGCTTCGACCTGCGGACCACGCGCGAGCGCTTCGACAACGACTACCGCTCGCTCTTCCCGAGCGCGCTCGTCTCGTGGGACCTCGACGCCGGACGCCAGGTGAAGCTGAGCTACAGCAAGCGGATCAACCGCCCGGCGGTGCAGCAGCTCAACCCGTTCGGCTTCCGCGAGGACCAGTACAACGTCTTCGCCGGCAACCCGGGGCTCCGCCCCGAGTACACGCACGCCGTCGAGCTGGGGTGGCAGCAGGCGGTGGGCAAGGGGACGCTGCAGCTCACCCCCTTCCTCCGCCACACGGTCGACGCGGTGCGGCAGATCGGCCAGGTCGGGAGCGACAGCATCCTGCGCGTGAGCTTCCGCAACGCGGCGACGAGCGACCAGTACGGCGCCGACGCCACCCTCTCGGTGCGCGCCGGGGCGCTCAGCGGCTTCGGCGGGGCGAGCGTCTTCGAGCAGGTGACCGACGCGAGCAACCTGGCGGGGAGCACGCCCGGGGTGGCGACCGCCGGGCGCGTGCGCGCGTTCGGCTGGTCGGCGCGCGGCAACGTCACCTACAAGCTCACCCCGCAGCTGGACCTGCAGGCGTTCGCGATGTACCGCGCCGGGATGCGCACCGAGCAGGGGCGGATCTCGCACTTCACCCTCGCCAACCTGGCGCTGCGGCAGAAGCTGCGCGGCGACCGGGCGACGATGACGCTGCGGGTGATGGACCCGTTCGGGACGATGGGGTGGGCGGTGCGCGCCAGCGACGGCCGGGCGCTGCAGACGATCGAGCGGAGCTTCGGGGCGCGCGGCGCCTTCCTCAACTTCGCCTACGCCTTCGGCCGCCCGCCGCGCCTGCGGCAGCGCCCGCCGGAGCAGGAGCCCCCCGCGGGCGCGCAGCCCGGGATCCCGGGCTGAGCGATCCCGGGCTGAGCGTTCCCGGGCTGCGCGAGCCCGAGGCGGCCACCCGGCCGCCAGGACAGGTGCGATGGATCGGGCGTTCGCGCACGCTGCGCCCCGATCTTGCACCAGCGGCGGGCGTCCTGTCGCGGCGCCCGGGGGGGTGCCGACGCCACCGCCCTCGTCGTGACCGCCCTCGAATCGCCCGCCGCCGCGCCCGGACCCACCGTCGCCGACCTGTCGCTCCTCGCCGACGGGGCGCAGGAGGCGCTCGCCCGCCTGACCGCCGCGGCGCTGCGCCTGCTGGCCGTGCCGCAGGCGGTGGTCACCTTCGTCGAGGACGACGCGCTGGTGGTGGTGCGCGCCGACGGCACGGCCGGGATCTACGTCACCGGCGAGCGCTTCGGCTTCGGGCACTCGTTCTGCCACCTGGCCATCGAGCACGGCGCGCCGATGGCCGTGCCCGACGCCACGAGCGACCCGCGCACCCTCGCCCTGCCGGCGGTGCGCGCGCGCGGCATCGCCGCCGGGCTCGCGGCGCCGCTGCGCGTCGGCGGCGCCGTGGTCGGCGCGGTCTCGGCGTTCGCCACGGCGCCGCGCCGCTGGGGCGACGGGGACGTGGCGACGCTCGAGGTGCTCGCCGCGGCCGCCGCGGCGGAGCTGGAGCTGCGCAGCGCCGTGCGGAGCGAGCGCTCCGCCCACGCGGCCGCCACCGCCTTCGCGACGCTCGCCGAGCACTCCCCCGACGCCATCTGCCGCGTCGATCGGGCGCTGCGCTACGTGTACGTGAATCCCGCCTTCGCCGGCGTGGTGGGGCTCGCGCGCGAGCGGCTCGTCGGCGCCGAGCTCGGGGAGATCGGCGTGCTGAGCGGGCTCGCCGACGTGAGCGCCGGCTGGATCGCCGACGTGCGCCAGGCGCTCGAGGCGGGGCGGGCGGTGGACTCGCACCACGCCGTGCGCCGCGCCGGCGACGCGTCCACGCGCCACTTCGAGACCCGCTGCACCCCCGAGCTCGACGCCGACGGGGCGGTGCGCTCGGTGCTCGTCTCCGCCCGCGACGTCACGGCGCGCTACGAGGCGCTCGAGCGGCTGCGCGTCAGCGAGGAGCGCTTCCGCTCGCTCGTCGAGGCGGCGCCGGTGGGGATCGGGCAGGTGGGGCTCGACGGCCGCTGGCTGGACGCGAGCCCCCGGCTGCTGGCGATGCTCGGCTACTCGCTCGAGGAGCTGCGCGCGCGGCGCACCGCCGACATCACCTACGCGGGCGACCCGATGCTCGTGACCACGCGCGTCACCGGCGACTTCGCCCCGGAGGCCGGAGCGCTCGAGAAGCGCTACGTCCGCGGCGACGGCGCGGCGCTCTGGGTGCGCGTCACCGCCGCCCTCGTCCGCGACGCGCGCGGGGCGCCGGCGCACTACATCGCCGCCGTCGAGGACATCACCGCGCGGCGCGAGGCGGAGGCGGCGCTGGCGGCGAGCGAGGAGCGCTTCCGCGCCCTCGTCGAGCACGCCACCGAGCTCATCGCCATCGTCGACGAGCGGGGGATCGTGCGCTACGCGAGCCCGTCGCACGCCGTGCTCCTCGGGCGCAGCGAGGGCGAGCTCCACGGCTGCGATGCCTTCGACCTGATGCACCCCGACGACCGGGAGCGCGCCACGGCCTGCTTCGCCGAGGTGCTGCGCACCGGCGCGAGCGCCCCCGACGTCCCGGTGCGCGTGCGCCACCGCGACGGCACGTGGCGGGTCTTCGCCGTGCGCGGCACCGACATGCGCCACGCCCCGGCGGTGCGCGGCGTGGTGATCAACGCCCACGACGTCACCGAGCAGCGCCAGCTCCAGGCGCAGCTCGCGCAGGCGCAGAAGATGGAGGCGCTCGGCCAGCTCGCCGGCGGGGTGGCGCACGACTTCAACAACATCCTCGCCTCGATCGCCACCTACGCCGAGCTGCTGCGCGACGACCTGCCCGGCGACGACCCGCGCGCCGAGGACGTCGCCGAGATCCTGCGCGCCTCGGCCCGCGGCGCGGCGGTGACCCGGCAGCTCCTCGCCTTCAGCCGGCGCCAGGCGCTCGAGACCGAGACGCTCGACCTCGTGCAGGTGGTCCAGGGGATGAGCCGGATGCTGCGCTCGCTGCTCCCGGCGGAGATCGCCGTCGAGCTGCCGCCCCCCGAGACGCCGCCGGTGCTCGTGCGCGCCACCCGGGCGCAGCTCGAGCAGGTGCTGCTCAACCTCGCCGTCAACGCCCGCGACGCGATGCCCGAGGGCGGCACGCTGACCGTGCGCGTGCGCGCCCGCGTCGGCGACCTGCCGGCGGTGGCGCGGGCGCACGCGCTGCTCGAGGTCGCCGACACCGGCGTCGGCATGTCCGAGTCGGTCCGCGCCCACATGTTCGAGCCGTTCTTCACGACCAAGCCCGCCGGGCGTGGGACCGGGCTCGGGCTGGCGACGGTCTACGGGCTCGTCCAGCAGTTCGGCGGCGAGATCGCCGTGACCACGGCCGAGGGGCGGGGGACGACGTTCACCCTCGCCTTCCCGCTGGTCGAGGCGGGCGACGGCGCGCCGGCCCCCCCGGACGCCGCGACGACGGGCGACGGCGCGCAGCGGTGCGTGCTCGTCGTCGAGGACGAGCCGCAGCTGCGCGCCGCCGCACGGCGCGTCCTCGAGCGCGGCGGCTACCGCGTGGACGACGCGCCGCACGGCGTCGCCGCCCTGGCGCTGCTGCGCGGTGGGGCGCGGGTGGACGTGGTGCTCTCCGACGTCGCCATGCCGGAGCTCGGCGGGCGGGCGCTGGCGCTGCAGCTCGCGGCGGAGCGGCCGTCGCTCCCGGTGGTGCTGATGTCGGGCTACGCGGAGCTGTCGTTGGGCACCGACGGCGCGCCGGCCGGCGAGGGCGGGGCGCGCCACGGCCCCCCCAACGTCGTGGCGTTCGTGGAGAAGCCGTTCACCGCCGACCGGCTGCTGCGGGCGATCGCGCTGGCGCTGCGCGGCGGCGCGGCCGCCCGGTGACCGGCGCGGGCGGCGCGCTTCTCGCAGCGACGATCGGGTCGCTGCGCCCTCTCCCGCCCACCCTCCGGTGATCGCCGACGACCACCCGACCGGCCCCGACGCCGCCGGGCCCGAGCTCCGCGGCGGGGGGGATCCGGACGCCGTGCTCGCCCTGCTCGCCGACGGGGCGCCGCTCCCGACGGTCCTCGACGCGGTGCGCCGCCGGCTCGAGCGTGCCCTCCCGGGGACGCGCTCCCTCGTCGCCGTGCTCGACGCGGAGGCGGGGGGCGGCCCTCCCGCGCCGACGCCCGCCGCCTCCCCCGCGGGATCGGAGCCGCCGATCGACTGGGAGGCGCTCGCCGACGTCGCCGGCGCCGAGCTCCTCGTCGACGAGCTCGGGGGCGACGCGCCGTGGGCGGGTGACGAGGGCGCGGCCGGCGCGCGGGCGCGCTGGACGACGCCGCTGCGCGCCGCCGACGGCGCGCTGCTCGGCGCCCTCGTGCTGCACCGGGCGCACCCCGGGGCGCCCTCGCCGGCGGAGCGGCGGGTGGTCGCCGCGGCGCGCCCGCTCCTCCGCCTGGCGCTCGCCCAGGCGGCGAGCGACGAGCGCGCCCGGCGGGCGGAGCGCCGCTTCCGCGCCATGGGGGAGCATGCCTCCGACCTGGTGCTCGTCGTCGGCGCCGAGGGCGCGATCCGCCACGTGAGCCCGGCGGTCACCGCCGCGCTCGGCCTCGACGCCCGGGCGCTCGTCGGCCGGCTCGCGCTCGACCTGGTCCACCCCGACGACGAGCCGCGCGTGGCCGCCCAGCTCGACGCCCTGCTGCGCGGCGAGGCGCGGGTGTCGCGCGCCGAGTACCGGGTGCGCCGCGTCGACGGCGCGTGGCTGCACGTGGCCACCGTCGCCGAGCAGCTACTCGACGAGCCGTCGGTGCGCGGCGTCGTCGTCACGGCGCGCGACGTCACCGAGCGCGCCGCCCTCGAGGCGCAGCTGCGGCAGGCGCAGCGCATGGAGGCGCTCGGCCACCTGGCCGGCGGGGTGGCGCACGACTTCAACAACCTGCTGCTCGTCATCCAGGCCAGCGCCCGCTTCGTCGGCGAGGCGCTCGAGCCCGGGAGCGCCGCTGCCGACGACCTGGCCGAGCTGCGCCGCGCCACCGAGCGCGCCACCGAGCTGACCCGGCAGCTGCTCGCCTTCAGCCGGCAGCAGATGCTCCGCCCCCGGGACGTGCGCCTCTCGGAGGTCGTCGGCGGGCTGCGGGCGATGCTGCGGCGGCTGCTCGACGCCGGCGTCGCCCTCGAGATCTCGCACCAGCCGGCGCCCGACCGCGCCGCCGGGGACGCCGCCGGCAGCGGGGGCGGCGGCGGCGGCGGCGCCGACGACCTGGTGCACGCCGACCCGGGGCAGCTCGAGCAGGTGGTCGTCAACCTCGTGGTCAACGCCCGCGACGCGCTCGCGGAGTACGGCAGCATCCGCGTCCGCACCGGCGTGGAGCGCGTCGACGCGGTCGACCCGGCGCGCCCGGGGCTCGTCCCGGGCCGGTACGCGACGTTGCGCGTCGGCGACGACGGACGGGGGATGGACGCGGCGACGCTGGCGCGCGTCTTCGAGCCGTTCTTCACCACCAAGCCGGCGGGCACCGGCAGCGGGCTGGGGCTCGCGACGGTCTACGGCATCGTCAAGCAGTCGGGCGGCTTCGTGTACGGCACGAGCGAGCCGGGGCGCGGCACGACGTTCACGGTGTACCTCCCGCTGGCCGGGCGCGCGACCCCCGAGCGCGGCGCGAGCGCCGGGGCGCGCGCCCGCGGGAGCGAGACGGTGCTGCTGGTCGACGACGAGCGTGAGGTCCGGCGCGCCGTGCGCAAGATGCTCGAGCGGGCCGGCTACGCCGTGGTCGAGGCGGCCGACGGCCGCGCCGCGCTCGCCGCGCTCGAGCGGCCGGAGGGCGCGGCGATCGCGGTCGTGATCTCGGACGTCGTCATGCCCGAGATGAGCGGGCGCGAGCTGGTCGCCGCCCTGCGCGCCCACCGGCCGGCGCTCCCGGCGCTGCTGCTCAGCGGCTACGGCGAGCAGTCGGCGCCGGGGCACGGCGCGGGGGGGACCGCCGGGGTCGAGCTGCTCCCCAAGCCGTTCGGCGCCGAGGAGCTGCTGGACCGCGTGCGGGCGCTGCTGGACCGGGGCCGCGTGCCGCCCCAGGCGCCGCCGCCGGCGCCACCCCCTGCGCCGCGCGACGGCTGAGCGCCGGCGCCCTCCCGCGGCTCAGTCGGCCCGGTCGCCCGCCGGGGCGGCGGCGCGCTCGCTCGGGTCGAGCGCCTCCCGGCGCACGCGCGCCATGATCGCGGTGAGCTGGCGCTCGGCGTCGGCGCGCTCCTCGGCCGACATGAGCTCCTGGTTGGTCGCGACGCGGACCGACGCGAGCATCTCGTCGATGAGCTCGCGCAGCCGGAAGTACTTGCGACGGTCGGCGCCGCTCCCCGCGGGCGCCGCACGGGTGGAGGAACGGACCGGCGGCTTGGGCGCCGGTGGGCCGGACTCGGGACTCGGCGTGGGGTTGGCCATGGCAGGAGCGAGAGGGACCCGAGCCCCCGCACCGGCGCGGTCCGGCGGCTCGACGGCTGCCCACGGCACGCCTCAGGCCACGCCGCGGCCGACGCTCAGGCCGCCGTCGCCAGTCCGCGCTTGACCCGCCGCCCTGCGCCGCCGCGCGGCGTCGCGCGCTCCGGCACCGTCGCCACGCCCCCGGCGTCCAGCGCCGCGTCGCCGCTCTCGTCGGACGCGGGCGCGGCGAGCCCCACCGGCGCGTCGTCGCCGATCCGGTCCACCGCCGCCGTCGTCTCGCGCGTCGCGACGTCCCCCTCTCCCTCCGCGTCCTCCTCAAGCACCACCTTGCGGCGATCGGGCACCGTCGCCCACCGCGGCGTCGGCATCAGCGCCGCGTCGCCGTAGATGCCGCCGAGCGCCGGCGGCAGCGCCACCGGAAGCCCGAACCCCTCCGCGTGCAGCCGCACGGCGCGCGGCAGGTCGTCCTGCCCGAGCGCATCGATCACCCCCTGGGCGATCTCGCGGCGCGTCGGCCCCACCGGCATCGGCGCGTCGGCCGCCTGGGCGGCGCGGGCGCCGCGGGCCCGCGCCCCGGAGCCGCGCCCCGGCGCCGTGAGGATCGCGAGCGCGTGCTCGCGCAGCTCGCGCGCGACCAGGTCGGCGAGGTCGCGCAGCGTCGGCGCACGGTAGTGCCGCACCTGGCGCCCCGATCCCTTCACGGTCTCGTCGGCGGTCGAGGCGGGGAGCGTCAGGCGGGCGGCGACGAGCGCCGGCACGCCGAGGACGGAGACCGGGAGCGCGGTGTAGGAGGGCATCGGACGCGGGGGGAGGGGACGGGGAGTCGGCCCGCTTCGTACCCCAGGCGCAGGCGAGGGTGTCACGTGTGCGGCCGACCAGGGACGCCGGGCCGCCCGCCGGCGTAACACGGCGGCAACAGCTCGCGCCACGCCCACACGAGCCCGCCTCGCCGCCGCCGGTCCCGGCGTCGGCCGCGGATCACCCCGACGGCCGCTCGCCGCCCGCCCCGGCCGCCGGCGCGCCGCCGGCGCCGTCGCCGTCGCCGTCGCCGTCGCCGTCCGGCCCGGCGCCCCGAAAGCTCGCGACGCTGGCGCGGCACGCCTGCTCGACGAACTGCCGCACGAGCGCCACGGCGTCGTCGAGCGCCGGGTCGCTCCCGTCGATCCCGCCGGCGCCGCCGGCGCGCCCGGGGGCGCTGGCGCCCAGCCGCAGGGCGCCCTCCAGCTCCTCGGCGAGGATCGTGTACTCGCGGCGCATCGCCGCCTCGCTCCACCCCAGCCGGCGCCGCTGCGCCACGTGCCGCGCGAGGATGACCGACTGGATCGCCGAGCCGTCGCGGATGAGCGCGCCGCGGTCGCCCTCGCGCGAGTCGAGGATCGCGATCTCCTGCGCCATCCCGGCGACGAAGGTCGACACGTAGTGCTCCAGCTCGACCTCGGGGGCGACCGACCGGCCGGTGAGCGGATCGCCCCGCAGCCGCTCGACGAAGCGCTGGAGGACGAGCGGCACGGCGGCGCGCAGCAGGTCGCTCAGCTCCTGCCGGGGTGCCGACGCGACGCGCGGGACGGTGCGCAGCCCGGTGGCCGGCGTCAGCCGCCCGGCGACGGTGTAGAGCGGCGTGGTGGGCAACCAGAGGGTGAACACCGAGCCCTCGCCCGGGCGGCTCGCCGCCGTGAGGTCGCCGTGCATGAGGCGCGCGAGCCGCCGGCTGATCGCCAGCCCGAGCCCGGTGCCGCCATGCTGGCGCGTGTACGCGCCGTCGACCTGGACGAACGGCTCGAAGACCACGTCGAGCTTGTCGGCCGGGATCCCGATCCCGCTGTCGGCCACGCGCACGTACGCCCACGGCCCACGCCCGGGGAGCGTCGCGGCGGCGTCCGGCGCGTCGCTCACCCCGCAGGCGAGCGCGATCGAGCCGCCCGGGGCGGTGAACTTGACCGCGTTGCTCAGCAGGTTCGCGAGGATCTGCCGCACGCGCCCGGCGTCGCCCACCGCCGGCACCCCCGCGGCGCACGAGGCGTCGCCCAGGGCGAGCCGCCGCGCGGCGGCCTGCGGGCGCACGAGCGCCAGCGCCTCCTCGGCTGCCGTGCCCACGTCGAAGGGCACGCGCGTGACCGTCACGCGCCCGGCCTCGACCTTCGCGAGGTCGAGCACCTCGTTGATCAGCCCGAGCAGGTGCCGGGCGCTGGCGCGCACGCGCCCGAGATAGCCGAGCTGCTGGTCGGTGATCGCGCCGGCGACGCCGAGCTCCATCAGCTCGGTGTAGCCGGTGATCGCGTTGAGCGGGGTGCGCAGCTCGTGCGACATCGTCGCCAGGAACCGGCTCTTGGCGCGGTTGGCCTGCTCGGCGGCCAGGCGCCCGGCCACCGCCTCGCGGTGCAGCCGCACGCGCTCGAGGGCGACGCTCAGCCGGCGGGCGAGCTCGACGCCGCGGGCCAGCGTCTCGTCGCCGAAGGGCGCCCGCCCGGCGCCGCGCCCCAGGGTGAGCAGGCCGAGCACCCGCAGCGCCTCGGAGGCCGCGCCGGCGCCGTCCGCCGACGCGCAGGGCGCGTCGCCCGCGTCGCCGTCGCCCCCGCCCGCTCCGTCGGCGAGCGCGGCCGTCGTCCCGGGCGCCTCCCCGAGCAGCGGCACGACGATCAGCGACGCCGCCGCGAGCGGCACCGGGCGCCAGGCACCGTCCACGTGGGCCAGCCCGCGCGCCGTCGCATCGCCCGACGCGTCACCGGACGCGCCATCGGACGCGTCCGGTGGCCTCTCGGGGAGCGCCGGGGCGCCGTCGCCCCGATGCACGGCCACGCGCTCGGGGCGCCCGTCGGCGTCGAGCACGTCGATGGCGCAGGCATCGGCGAGCACCGGCACGGCGCGGCGCGCCACCTCGGCGAAGGCGAGCGGGATGCCGGTGGCGCCGGCCAGCGCGCTCGAGATGTCGGCCAGGGCGCGCAGCCACGCCTCGCTCTCGCGCAGCGCCGCCTCGCCAGCCTCGGCGGCCGCAGCGCGGTTGGCGAGCGCCCGCACGTGGCGCACGACCAGCCAGCTGGTGAGCGCGACGAGCAGCGCCGCCAGCGCCAGCCCGACGCCGGCACGGCTCGCCCCGGCGTCGCCGAGGGGCTGCCCGGCGACGATCGCCGGCAGGGCGACGAGCAGCGCCGGCACGAGCGTGGCGAGCGGGCGCCCCACGCCGCACCCGGGCACGCCGTCCGGCGCCCGCGGCCGTGGCCCCGACACGTCGGCGGGCGGCTGCGCGCGCAGGAACGGCGGCGTCGGCGGTCGGCTGGTCGTCGGGGGCGCGGGCGGGGTCATGCGGCGGTCCGGAATCGCCCCGCGCCCCTTGCGAAACTGGGGCCGCGCGCACGGTCGGCGAGCGCGGCCGGGGCGCCCGCCCAACCGCACGCACGGCGGGGTGGGACGACGACGTCGCCCCACCCCGCTCTTCGTGCGCTCTCCCCGGCCGGCGCGGCTCCGTTGGGCGATATAGTCCCCTACGGGAGCCGGCGGCCGTGGCCGTGGGTCGCGTGCAGCCTACCGGATCGCTCCGGTCACCCGACCGAGTCGACGCTCGCCTGGACCGCCCCGGCTGCCGGGGCGCGAGGCACCGCCGCCGGAAGCCAGAAGGCGCCGGCGAGGAGGACGAGGCGGTGCGTGGCGGCCGGGGGCCACCGTGTCGTCGCTCTGCAACAGGGACGCGCGACCGTGGCGGACGTCACACACCCGTCGCCGCGTCGTCGGTGGGCGCGCCGCCATCGCCCGCGCCGGCGCCGAGCTGGAGTCGCGCGGCCTGTCGGGCGCGGGCGGCCAGGGCGCGCAGCACGCCGCGTTGGGCGGGCGCCTCGTAGGCGGCCAGCAGCGCGGCGAAGGCGTCCTCGAGGGCGTCGAGCGTCTCGCCGGCCGTGGCGCCCTGCGCCTGCAGGGCGGCGACCACCTGGGCGGTCACGTCGTCGAGCCGGGCACCGAGGAGCTCGGCGCCCGGCCGGCGCTCGCTCCCGGTAGCCGGGTCGGCGGTGCCGTCGTGCGCGCCGAGCAGGTCGGCGCTGCCGCCGGCGAGCGGTTGGGCACGGAGAACGGCGAGCACGGCCGTGGCGAGCGCGTGATCGAGCGCCGGCGGGATGCTGAGCGTGTCGTGCACGGGGGAGCAGGTCGGGTGGAGGTCGGGCGAGGGGCGCGGGCGCCGACGTCGGCGGCTGTTGCAAGCTCGTGGCCGCACCCGGGGGCCGGGTGGACGCGGCGATCCGGCGAGCCCGAGCAGTGACCCGCCCTGGGGCTCGCCCGTCAATCTGACGTGGGCGTGGGAGCGACGCGCGAGTGCCGCAGCGTCGCCCGCCCCCCCTCCTCTCCGTCGTCAACCGCGCAGGTGCTGCATGTATTTGCTCCGTCCGACTCGCTACGTCGACACGATCCCCTCCTCCAGCGCCCGGGCGCGCCCGCTCCCGGTCTGGTCCGCGCTCCTCATCGCGATCGTCGGGACGCTCCTCCTGACCGTGGCGGCGTCCCGTCTGGCCGAGGCCGCGGAGTCGGCCGAGGGCCGCGCCCGGGCGTCGGCGCCCGCGGCGTCGGC
>ERZ1066121.2227-NODE-2227-length-12535-cov-5.169071_pt1 | contig 12535 bp, 7 predicted proteins | sample MGYA00382768_ERZ1066121 | MGnify/ENA primary metagenome ERZ1066121 (study PRJEB33369, sample SAMEA5778351) | biofilm metagenome | biome: Industrial cooling water; feature: Water cooling tower basin; material: Biofilm | place: United Arab Emirates | collected... | reverse complement strand
TTGCCCAGGCGCTCAACAGCTGCCTGACAACGGGTTGATGGGATTTCTAAACCCCGTAGCCGTGCTTAGCCACCAGACACCCAGGTTCTACCGCCAGGTAAAGAATTCTCTCAGCGGCCCCCATTTCGGAGCCATCTTAGTGACAATCTAAACCGATGGGTCACCGGCCTGCGCGGCTCAGGGTGTTTCGGCAAACTCACGCTGACCACCGCCACCAAGGAGACTCACCCGATGAAACTGGCCTACTGGATGTATGCCGGCCCGGCGCACATTGGCACCCTGCGCATCGCTAGCTCGTTTAAAAACGTGCACGCGATCATGCACGCGCCATTGGGAGACGACTATTTCAACGTTATGCGATCGATGCTGGAGCGGGAGCGCGACTTTACCCCCGTCACCGCCAGCATTGTCGATCGCAACGTCCTCGCCCGCGGCTCCCAGGAAAAGGTGGTCGACAACATTGTGCGTAAAGACCAGGAAGAGCGCCCCGACCTGATTGTGCTCACCCCCACCTGCACCTCCAGCATTTTGCAGGAGGATCTGGCCAACTTTGTGCAGCGGGCCAGCCTCGATGCCAAAAGCGATGTGCTGCTGGCCGATGTCAACCACTACCGCGTCAACGAGCTACAGGCTGCCGATCGCACCCTTCAGCAAATCGTGCAGTTCTACCTGCAAAAAGCTCGTAAGCAGGGTACCCTGCCCGAGGGCAAGACCGAGAAGCCCTCGGTGAATATCATTGGCCTCACCACCCTGGGCTTCCACAACAACCACGACTGCCGCGAGCTGCGCACCCTGATGGCTCAGCTCGGCATTGAGGTCAACCTGGTCATGCCCGACGGAGCCAGCGTCCACGATATTCAGACCATGCCTCGGGCCTGGTTCAACCTGGTGCCATACCGCGAAGTGGGGCCGCTGACGGCGGAGTACCTGAAAGAAGAATTTGGCATGCCCTACGTCGATATCACCCCGATGGGAATTGTCGAGACCGCCCGCTGCATTCGCGCCATTCAGGCGGTGCTGAACGAGCAGGGGGCCAACGTTAACTACGACGAATTCATCGACGAGCAAACCCGGTTTGTGTCTCAGGCGGCCTGGTTCTCGCGATCGATCGACTGTCAAAACCTGACCGGCAAAAAGGCGGTGGTGTTTGGCGACAGCACCCACGCCGCCGCCATGACCAAAATTCTGGCGCGGGAGATGGGCATTCATGTGGTGCTGGCGGGCACCTACTGCAAGTACGATGCCGACTGGTTCACCGCCGAGGTGGGCGAGTACTGCGACGAGATTTTAGTCAGCGAGGACAATGGGGAAATCGGCGATCGCATTGCCCAGCTTGAGCCCGCCGCCATCTTCGGCACCCAGATGGAGCGTCACGTGGGCAAGCGCCTCGATATTCCCTGCGGCGTGATTGCTGCCCCCATCCACATTCAAAACTTCCCGGTGGGGTATCGCCCGTTCATGGGCTACGAAGGGGCCAACCAGATCGTCGACCTGGTGTACAACTCCTTCACCCTGGGCATGGAAGACCACCTGCTGGAGTTCTTCGGCGGCCACGATACCAAAGAGGTGCTGACCAAAACCATGAGCGCCGACGCCAATGGCCTCGACTGGAGCACCGACGGCCTGGCGGAGCTGCAAAAAATCCCCGGTTTTGTGCGCGGCAAGGTCAAGCGCAATACCGAGAAATTTGCCCAGTCCCAGGGTATCAACAGCATCACCGCCGAGGTGCTGTACGCCGCTAAGGAGGCCGTCGGGGCTTAGCGGTTTGAGGTCAAGGTATCAGGTATTGGGCAATTCTCTCCTAGGAGGGGCAGGGGTGGATTAGGCGGGTATCGGGTGTCGGGTAAAAGGGGCTACCCGATATCCGACACCTGACGCCTGTGACCTAACACCCAATACCCGATACCCTGAACCTAGCTGCCCTGGCAGCCGATCCAGGTGCCCTGGTCTTCGTAAACAAAAGGGGAACCAGTCTCGCAGAGCACCGAAACAGCGCTCTGGGGGCCGGGGATGGTGACTTGAGAAACCGTACCGCCCACAGGGCTAGGCACATCCGACAGCTCAGGTTCAGCGAGGGTCGAATCTAGCGCTGCGGTGTCGTCAGGGGTAGCGGTTTCGCAACCGACCCAGTCCATGCCCATGTCGCTATAGGCGAAGGGCGTAAACCCTTCCTGGTCGCAGGTCACCAGCACCGCACTCTCGGGGCCGGGCAGCCGGAGCTGTTTTACGGTGCCGCCAGCGGGGCTTTCGACATCGCCAAAAAAGACGTCAATGGTAGCGCCAGGCTCTTCAGTGGCAGGAGCTTCGGTTTCGGGGGCATTGGGATCGAGCACTTCGACAGGGGTGGTGCAGCCCACGGCACCGATCAGGCAGAGCGCAGCAGCAGCGCTCAAACGACCCCAGGCCGCTACGGATAGATCACCAGGTAGACGAAAAAAAGCCATAGCAAAACTACCTAATTAAAAGAACTTTTTTCAGCACTGAGAATTATAAACACTCCTGTGGCAGGTTGCTTAAGTGGCTAAAGGTAGATTTTGGCTCAGCCCAGCGCTTTTTGGCTCAAAATCCTTGGCTACCCCAACCGTGTTGGCCCCTGCTCAGCTCTGCGCTCTCAAACGGGGCTGTGCAGATGAGGGCGGGCAATCGCGGGCTGAGAGCGGGCGATCGCAAAGATTCATGACTCGGTGGCAGCGCCCCCCAGCCAGGGCGACCTATGATGGCCTTACTGCTGTTTGTCGAGCGATGTCTGAGGCCGACTTTACTCCTCCCCCGCCCGCCAAGGGCGGCAACACTGCCAAGTGGGTAGCCGTGGGCTGCGGCGGCTGCCTGGGGATCACGGTGCTGGCCGGGTTAGCTCTGGCGTTTTTTATCAATCGCACCCTGCGGTTTGCCGTTGGCCCCGACCAGAGCCCCAGCGAAACCGAAGAGCTATTTACCTACGCTATCCCCGGCGAGAGCCAGAGCATTTTTAACCTGGGTCTGTTTGGTCTACAGGTGACTCAGGTGGCCAGCACCGACTCGCCGCCCTCGGTCTTGCTGACCATGGGGCAGTTACCCAGCTACCTGCAAGACCGCCAGTCGCAGCAAACCTTTGTCGAGCAGTTTCAAGACAGCGTTTCGACCCAGGGCAACTATCAGCTCAGCGAGCCCCAGCTCGAAGACCGCACCCTCTGCGGCCAGCCCGTATCGGTGACAGTGCAGACGGGGAGCTTTACCCAGGGCGAGACAACCTACGACGCCGCCAGCCTGCTGACATTTGTGGAGTACAACAACGACGCTCGCTTTGTCTGGGTACTGGCCCAGGGTGAAGCGCCTGAGGCCACCGCTGACCAGGTTTTTGCCACCCTAGACTGCCGTTGAGGCAGGTCGGTATAAGGCTTCAGGCATAAGGTTCAAGGGTTTGCCCTAGACCTGACACCCTGTACCCTAAACCCCTTATTCTTTCACCTGCGTCACGCGCCAGCTCAGCTTCAGGTTGAGCCAGAAATTCCAGAAGGTGACCACAGCGATCGCAACCAGATTAGCCAGGTAGGCCCAGCGCTGGCCAAAGATCAGGTTGTAGACCACGTTCAGCACCAGCACATTCAGCACCAGCCCGGCCAGGCAGACCAGGTTGAACTTGAGCAAGCGCTTCAGCCGCGCTGACCAGCCTTGCTGAAGCATACTGATATCGGCAAAGGTCCAGGCGTCGTTCCAGATAAAGTTGTTGAGAATGGCAACTTCCGCCGCCACAATTTTGCTGCGGGTCAAAGGCAGGCCCAGGGTGCTGTGCAGCAGATAGAGAATGGCCATATCCACCACCACGCCGCTCAGCCCCACCAGGCCAAAGCGCACAAACCGCTGCATCGGAAACCGCTGGTGCAGCCGCGACAGCCGCCCGCCCAGCCGCAGCCGCAGCAGGTGATGAATGTAGTCGATGTACTGTCGCCAGGTGACTTTACTAGCGCCTTCCTGACGCTCCTGAAACACGTAGCCCACCTCGGCAATGGAATCAATGGTGCCGCGCCCCAGCACCTCCAGCAAAATTTTGTAGCCCTTGGGGTTGAGCAGCGGGCCTGCGATCGCCTCTCGCCGCACCATAAAATAGCCGCTCATGGGGTCGCTCACCCGGCCCACCACCCTGGGCAGCAGCAGCAGGCCCACCGTCTGCGCCCCCCGTGACAGTACCCGCCGCATCAGGCTCCACTCGCTGACGCCGCCCCCCTCTACGTGACGGCTGCCCACCGCCAGGTCGGCCCCCTGCTGAATCGCCTCCAGCAGCCCCACCAGCACCTCTGGCGGGTGCTGTAAATCAGCGTCGATCACACCTAAAATGCGGCCTCGGGCCACCTGCCACCCGCGAATCACCGCCGAGGAGAGGCCGCGCTCGTCCTGCCGCCGCAGTACCCGTAGCTGCGGGTAGGTCGCCTGTAGTTCCAGAGCCGTATTCCAAGTCAGGTCGGGGCTGTTGTCATCGACCATAATCAGCTCGTAGTCCTGGGGCAGGGCACGGTCGAGCAGCGCGGTCAGCCGTTCGACCAGAGGACCAATATTTTGGCCTTCGTTGTAGGTCGGTATGGTCAGCGATAGGGTCAGGGTTTGCAGCACCGGGCTACTGTCCGTAGCGCTAGTGGTAGCCTCCGGTGTCAATGCGGCCAGGGGCAAAACTTGCAGTGGGCCGCTGGGGCAAGACTCAAGCTTTTGCAACTGGGATGGGGGAATTAGGGCCACGGCGCAATGTACCAACTCTTGCGGTAGCCCAAACCCAACGCGCCAGACGAATCTAGCGCCGATGCCTAAGCCGACCGAAATTTTACACAGGCAATCATCCTACAGCAGTCGATCCCCCACCGCAAACAATGGAGTGCTCAAGCAAAAAGCGAGCCAGGGCGCTCTCCCAAATTTCAAATCCTGTGCTAGCGTCCCCTGCTAGCGATGGCTCAATCCCACAGCGGTACCTATGTCAGGCAGCTGGTGCTCCTCCAGCTTAGCCAGCAGCCCTTGCAGCACACGTCGCACCATCCAAGGGCCTTCGTAGACCCAGCCGGTGTAGACCTGGAGCAGCGTAGCCCCGGCAGTAATTTTTTCCCAGGCATCAGCGGCGGTAAAAATACCCCCCACTCCGACAATCGGCAGGGTGCCCCCGGTGCGATGATAGACGTAATGAATCACCTCGGTCGATCGCTGGCGTAGGGGGGCACCGCTAATGCCGCCTGCTTCCTCTGCAATTGGGTTGCCGGTCTGGAGCAATCGTTGGGTCTTCAACCCGGTACGGGCAATGGTGGTGTTGGTAGCAATGATGCCTGCCAATCCATAGGCCATAGCCAGATCGATCACGGCGTCGATGTCGGGCCAGGCCAAGTCGGGGGCAATTTTGACCAAAATTGGCTTGCGATCGCCGTTCTCTGCCTGAAGTGCCGCCAGAATGGGGGCCAGCTGGTCAGAAGCCTGAAGCGACCTCAGCCCTGGGGTATTGGGCGACGACACATTTACTACAAAGTAGTCGCCGTAGGGGTAGAGCCGCTGAAAGCTAACCCGGTAGTCGTCAGCCGCATCGGCTAGCTCCGTTACTTTCGATTTGCCCAGGTTAATACCAATTGGAATGCTCGGGCGATTGCTGCTCCAGTAGGCGGACAGGCGATCGGACAGTGCTGCTGAACCCCGATTGTTAAAGCCCATGCGATTTAGCACCGCCTCATCCTGCACCAGGCGAAACAGGCGGGGCTGGGGGTTACCCGGCTGGGGATGGCAGGTGACCGTACCCAGTTCGGCAAAGCCAAAACCCAGCAGGGGCCAGGCTAGGGCCGCAGTCCCATCCTTATCGAAGCCCGCCGCCAGGCCCAGGGGGTTGGCAACCTTGAGACCCCAGCAGGTTTGGGCCAACCGCGGGTCGCTCAAACAAAACTGCTGCCGCAGCCAGGGTTGAATGTGAGTCGCGATCGAATGCTGGCCCGGCTGCCCCAGCCAGGTGAGCAGATTCATCGTGCGGCGGTGCAAAAATTCTGGATCGAGCGTGACGCCACGAAACAAGAGCGGGCGCACCAGCTGACGGTAGGGATCTTTCACAGACTCTGTTACAGACTGTAGTGGTGAATGCAAACGGCGGTCGGGGTAAACTGATATTCAGGCTAAAGGTACAGCCTGGCTACCAGTGGCCTTGCACCTTTGCCAACGATGGAGCACGACGCTAGGTGAGCACAGCAAGTAGTCTTGGGGACGAGGATGCTGCGATAGTTCAAGACCCGCACCAGGGGCGATGGTTCAAGACCCGCCCCCAGAGGCGAACGCCTGCTATCCTACCCCATTAGAGCCGCCCCCGGGGGCTAGCTCAAGGCCGTTTGCATAGATCTGGAATAATCTGGGTGGAGTCTACAGCAATCAAACCGCGATCGCCTGGTCAGTCGTAGTTCTGCTCAGAACTGTCGCCGAATGGGCACCAGTCGGTACGATCAGCGCCCTGGGCAAATCTGGGGGGCCAGTATCCCATTAGCGCAAACCCAGACCAGCCGTTTCTGACGGATTTTTTCTCTGCACCCGAAGCGAGTGTTGACGCCAATGGCGCAATCCCGACCCCACGACTCTTCCTACGACCGGCACGACCACCAAATCATGGCTCTGTCGCGCATTCTCAAGGCGCTGCGAGGGGCCATGACGCCAGAGGAAGCCGTGACCCTGGCCGTTGACCACGTGCACCAGGAGTTTGCCTTTGAGGTGGCCTGGGTGGGTCTGTACGACCGGATCAACCATCGCCTGGTGACCAAGGGGTGCCATAGCCCCCGCCAGCTGCGCTCCATTCGCACCATGATCAACCTCACCCCTGGGGATGTGATGGAGCAGGTGGTGGTGCAGCAGCGGCCCCTGATCGTAGCCGATTTACAAAACGAAATTCGGGCCGGGGAGTGGGGCACGATCGCCAAGCAGCTCGCCCTGCAAAGCGCCATTATTTTCCCCATCAAGCGCCAGGAGGTGTGCTTTGGCCTGCTGGTACTGGCCTCCCCCGACTGGGGCAAGAGCGCCTCGTTGGGGGAGCGTTCTTACCTGGCTATCGTCATGGGCGAGCTGGCTGAGACCCTGCATCAGTTCGAGTCTGAGCAGCAGCGCCTACAGACCAAGCGTCTGGAGCAACCTCTGCTGGCTTTGATTGGTCGCCTGGGCAACCTGCCCGACATTGACAGTCAGCTCAAGGAGACTGTGCGCGAAACCCAGCGATTTATTACACCCCAGCGCACCCGTGTTTTTTGGTTTGAACCCAAGGGCAACTACTTCTGGCAGCGTACGCCAGGGCCAGCGGCTCGAACCGTGAATGGTGAGGATGATCGATCGCTGCACATTGCCGTCGACGAGGTGCGCGGTCTCTACCAGGCGCTGGGCAACCAGCAGCTCGTGGTGGTCGGCGAAAGCCGGGGGGCGCTCAAAACCATCGTCTCCGATCGCCTGATGCAGCAGCTCCAGGCCCAGTCGCTCATGATCGCGCCGATCAGCCGCCAGGGTGACCTGATGGGTTTTTTGTCAGTAGAAGGCACCGCGCCCCGCATTTGGGAGGAGGCCGAAAAGCAGTTTTTAATCGGTGCGGCCCAGCTGCTGAGCGTGGCCCTACCCGCTGCGGTGGCCAAAGAAACCGGACGCCAAAGCGAACTTGACCAGCAGTTGACGACCGGGGTCATTCAGGGCATTCACGGCGATGTTGACTGGCAGCAAACCCTGCAAACCTGCTTCACCGTCCTGCAAGATCGGCTGAGTATTCAGCAGTTTTTTGTGCTGCTGTTCAATCCCGATCGCAACGGCTACGACCTCTGCTTTCAAAGTCAGGCCAACCGTCCTCGGGGCGTGCCTCTGCTGTGGCCCTGCCTTGACGACGTCGATTGGCAGATGCTGGAGCGCAGCCCGTCGGCCATCACCATCGACAATCTCACCCACGAACTCAAGCTGATGGCCTGGCGCCCTCACCTGCTAGAGCTGGGGGCGCAGGCGGTGCTGGTGGGCAATGTCGCCCCCGGCAACGCTCCCGAAGGCATGGTGCTGATTTGCGACAGCATCAGCCGCCAATGGACCACCACCGAGCAATCGCTGTTTGAGGGCGTGGCGCGCCAGATCGGCGTCATTTTGCATCAGTGGCAGCTCCAGCGCCAGCTCGACCAGCAGCAGCATATCTACGAGTCGATTCAGTGGGGCCTGCAGGCGCTGCACAAGGGGCTAAACCCCGACCAGCTAGAGCAAACCACCCTACAGCATGTCATGCAGCTGCTGCACGGGGCGGCGGTACTGCTGGTGAGCTGGCCGCCGGGCGGCACTACGGCCACGGTGACGCAGATAGTGACTCAAGATACCAGCGTTAGCGTCGATACCCGTCACGCCATTCCGGTGGGGTCTGACGCGCTCATTAACTGGGCACTGCAAACCGACGGTATGCTGCCCCTCTGCGTCGATGAACTGCCTGCCGACACCAAAGCCTGGCTGAGAACGACCTCGGGGCGACGGCTTCTGATTACCGCCCTGAGAACGGCTCCATCCCACGCGGTAGCGGGGATAGCCGTGGCGGTGTCACAGCCCCATCGTCAGTGGGCCAACCACCACTTCACCATCTTTAAGCTGCTCACCAGCCAGCTGGCCTGGTCACGGCGACACCTGGCCATGACCACCATGCTCACCCAGCAGCGACAGGAGCTCGAAAACCTGAACTGGTATAAGCACCACCGCTTAGAAGACCTCTACCGCATTTTGGGCAAGCTGGCCCAGGATTTGGCCCATCTACAGGCCAAAGATACCGCGATCGCAGGCGAACTACAGCTCCTCCACGGCCAGGTTGCCGCCGTGATGGAAAATGCTGAGGCCGTTCTGGTCGGCGAGCGCTGGCAGCTCCACCGACAGCACCAGACCATGCCGCTGATCAGCCTGCTCAACCGCCTGATTGAGCGTGTCAACCCTATCCTAGAGGCTCGTCAGCTCTGGTCTAAGGTGCACAACGAGAGCAATGTGGTGCTTGGGGGCGATATGCTCAAGCTCGAACTCATTCTCTACGAAGTAATGGCCGCCGCCTGCAATCGTTCTCCAGTGGGAGGACGTATCGATCTCTGGTGTCGGGTGCTCAATCTAGACTGGGTTGAACTTTCCGTGACTGACGATGGACCGTGTTCGCCCCGGCTGCTGGAAGAACTTAGCCAAAGCCAGCCGCTTGACGTGCTGGCTCCCTCGGCCCTGGACGGCCCTCCGGGTCTGCACCTAGTTATTTGCAAATTACTGATCGATCAGCTAGGGGGCGAAATCAGTTTCTCCATCCTCGACGATGGCCGTACCCACAGCCGGGTACTGCTGCCCCTGGCTGCCTACCCTGAGCAGCACAGAGCCAAGCCTTTGATAGACGCCGCAGCGCCTACGGCAATTAACCCCAGCCCGACTTAAGGGATGAGCGATGAGGCAACGAATCTGCCCTTAGGGCTGCATTCGCTAAGTAATGCAGCCCTAAGGGCAGGTGGCGACGTTTGCTTGCCTAGCGAATATTGGGGAGCGAGGGCCAGACAGGGCAAGAACCCAGTTGAGGCAGGTTCAAATTTCGCCCTGATGCCCTCGGCTTACTCCTGAGGCGCACCCGGCGCAGGGCTAATCGCCACCTGAGCCGCAGGGCTTTGCAGCATCGGGGTTTGGGTGACGGCGTTGTTGGCGATCGTAAACAGCGGATTTGAGAGAATACCCGCCAGCGAGGTGGCCACCACCGCTAGAATCAGGCTGACCTGCATGGGGCGCAGACCGGGCAAATCCCAGCGAATGGCAGGGTAGCCCTTGACGGCGTCAGACATTTCCTGGGGCTCTTTGACCACCATCATCTTGATGACGCGGATGTAGTAGTAGATCGAGATCACGCTGGTGACCAGGCCCACCAGCACCAGCCCATAGGCTCCAGCCTGCCAACCGGCCCAAAAGATGTAAATTTTGCCAAAGAACCCAGCCATGGGTGGAATGCCGCCCAGCGACAGCAGGCAAACACTGAGGCCCAGGGTGAGCAGCGGATCTTTCTGGTACAGCCCAGCATATTCACTGATCTGGTCGGTGCCCGTGCGCAGCGAGAACAAGATTACGCAGGTAAAGCCGCCCAGGTTCATAAACAGGTAGATGAACAGGTAGAACAGCATGCTGGCGTAGCCCGCGTCAGTGCCGACCACGAGGCCAATCATCAGGAACCCGGCCTGTCCAATTGAGGAGTAGGCCAGCAGACGCTTCATGCTGGTTTGGGCCAGAGCCACCACGTTGCCCAGCACCATGCTGAGAATGGCCAGGGCGGTAAACACAAAGTGCCACTGCTCTGACACCAGCGGAAAAGCGGTAACCAGCAGCCGAATGGCCAGGGCAAAGCCAGCGGTCTTAGAACCCACGGACAAAAATGCGACAACGGGGGTAGGTGAACCCTCGTACACGTCGGGGGTCCACTGGTGAAAGGGAACGGCGGCGATTTTGAAGGCAATACCCGCGATCACAAACACCAGGGCTACAACTAAGCCAATGGGGGCATCGGTGCTATCGCTGACAATGCTGGTCGCGATCGCAGCCAGTCTGGTTTCACCCCCCGACAGCCCGTACAGCAGCGACGACCCGTAGAGAAAAATGGCTGAGCTGGCGGCCCCAATCAGCAGGTACTTCAGCGCCGCTTCGTTGGAGCGGGGATCGCGCTTCATGTAGCCGGTCAGCAGGTACGACGAAATACTCAGGGTTTCCAGGGAGACAAAAATCATCACCAGCTCGCTGGCCCCTGAGAGAAACATGCCCCCCAGGGTGGCGGTGAGCAAAATCACCAAAAATTCGGCCAGGGAGGTGCCCGACTGCTCGACGTAGCGAATGGCCATCGGCACCGTGACCACCGCCGAAAGCACGATAATGCCCCGAAACACGATGCTCAGGTCATCGGCATTAAATGCGCCCAAAAACCCGATCGGGTTGGCCATTGACCACTGCACTACCAGAGCGGCCGTGGATCCCAATCCGCCTGCGATCGCCGCGTAGGGCGTCCAGGCCGAAGAGGCGCGGCCCTGGATCAGGTCGCCCACCAAAATCACCAAAATCGTGACCAACAGAACGGCCTCCGGCCAGATGGTGCCAGCGTTGAGCTGTGCCCCGAGATTGACGAGATCCATGGGTACCTTTTCTCTTTTCTGCGAGATTACTACTAACCGTACCAGGTCAGTTGTGCCGTGACCAGTGTGCCGTGACCTATCGGTCACAGCCAATAGGTCGAGGCCAGTGTGCCGTGACCAGGGACCGTCGCTAAGATTGTGAGTCGAGGCGACAGCCAGGCTCTGGCCAGATAGTAGCGCGATCGCCGTTCCCCCGCCAGCTTGTTATCCCTAACGGCGGAGTGGAAACCTGAGCGATTGGCCTGAGCGATTGGCCTGAGCGATTGGCCTGAGCGATTGGGTCGATTGCCCGCACTGGACGATAGCCAGCGGAATGATCTATTTATTTAGCGTATAGATCGCTATATGGGTTTCCAATGGTTAAGTTTTCCTAGCCAAGGGCATCAGCAGTTCGGTAAGTGTGCAGTACAGTGTTGATCAACGGCCCCTTACCTCTGCGAAGCCTATAAACGCTATATCTATAAACGCTATAGATTAAGTCTCTACTGGGTAGTCTCGTAGACTATAGAAAACCCATCGCGATTGCTAACGATTGTCACCGAAGCGCCAGCAGCCCTATGTCAACCCTTGTCATTGTCGAGTCACCTACTAAGGCCAAGACGATTCGCAACTACCTGCCGTCGGGGTATCGGGTTGAGGCGTCTATGGGGCACGTGCGCGACCTGCCGCGATCGGCCAGCGAAATCCCGGCCAGTGTTAAGGGCGAAAAATGGGCGCAGCTCGGCGTCAACCCTGAGGCCGACTTTGAGCCGCTGTACATCGTTCCTAGCGACAAAAAGAAGGTGGTCAAAACCCTCAAAGATGCGCTCAAAGAAGCCGACGAACTGGTTCTGGCCACAGACGAAGACCGCGAAGGCGAGAGCATTAGCTGGCACCTGCTTCAGGTGCTTAACCCCAAGGTGCCCACCAAGCGCATGGTGTTCCACGAAATTACCCAGGAAGCCATTCAATCGGCCCTCAGCAACTGCCGCGATATCGACAGTCAGCTGGTCCATGCCCAGGAGACCCGCCGCATTTTAGACCGCCTGGTGGGCTATACCCTATCGCCGCTACTGTGGAAAAAAATTGCTGGCGGGTTGTCGGCAGGCCGAGTGCAGTCGGTGGCCGTCAAGGTAGTAGTCAAACGCGAGCAGGAGCGCCGCGCTTTCCGCAAAGGCTCCTACTGGGATCTCAAGGCTACCCTGCGGGCGGAGAAAAACGCCTTTGAGGCCAAGCTATATTCTCTAGGCGGCACCCGTCTGGCCAACGGCAGCGACTTCGACGAAGCCACCGGACGCGTGGCCGAAGGGCGTGAGGTGGTGCTGCTCGACGAAGCCCAGGCTCGCGACCTGCAAGCCCGGCTACAGGCCGGAGTCTGGACCGTCAGCAACCTGGAGGAACGGCCCAACACCCGCAAGCCCTCGCCCCCCTTCACCACCTCTACCCTTCAGCAG
>ERZ1066121.2225-NODE-2225-length-12546-cov-9.996718_pt1 | contig 12546 bp, 11 predicted proteins | sample MGYA00382768_ERZ1066121 | MGnify/ENA primary metagenome ERZ1066121 (study PRJEB33369, sample SAMEA5778351) | biofilm metagenome | biome: Industrial cooling water; feature: Water cooling tower basin; material: Biofilm | place: United Arab Emirates | collected... | reverse complement strand
CGCGGCGGGGGCTCCTGATGAAGGGGGGCGCCGTCATCGAGGCGGCCGCGCGCACCACCCGCGTCGCCTTCGACAAGACGGGCACCCTGACGGTCGGCAAGCCGCAGGTCACGGACGTGGTGGCGCTCGGGGGCGCCACCGAGGCCGAGGTGCTGCGCGTCGCGGCGGGCGTCGAGGCGGGATCGAGCCACCCGCTCGCGGTGGCCATCCTGGCTCGCGCCGAGGCGGCGGGCGTGCCCGCGCCCGAGGCCAGCGAGGGGCGCAACGTCGTGGGCAAGGGGGCGGAGGCGCGCGTGGACGGCGCGCTCGCCTGGGTGGGCTCGGCCCGCTTCGCCGGGGAGAGGGGCGTCATGACGCCCGAGGCCACGGCCCGCGCCGAGGCGCTGGAGGCCGAGGGCAAGTCGCTGTCCGTGGTCTTCCGCGAGGGCCGCGCGCTGGGTCTGATCGCGCTGCGCGACGAGCCCAAGGCGGACGCGGCCGAGGGCGTGCGGATGCTCAAGGCGCTGGGCGTGTCGGCCGTCATGCTGACGGGCGACAACCGGCGCACGGCGGCGGCCATCGCCGGGGGGCTCGGGCTCGACCCGCAGGCGGAGCTGATGCCCGAGGGCAAGGTGGCGGCCATCAAGGCCATGGCCGCGCGGGGCGGCGTCATGATGGTGGGCGACGGCATCAACGACGCCCCGGCGCTGGCGCAGGCCAGCGTCGGCGTGGCCATGGGCTCGGGGACGGACGTGGCGCTGGAGACGGCGCAGGCGGCGATCCTGCGCAACCGCGTCACGGACGTGGCCGGCATGATCCGGCTGGCGCGCGCGACGATGGGCAACATCCGCCAGAACATCGCGGTGGCCCTGGGGCTCAAGGCGGTGTTCCTCGTGACCACCGTGCTCGGGATCACGGGGCTCTGGATCGCCATCCTGGCGGACACGGGCGCCACCGTGCTGGTGACGCTCAACGCGCTGAGGCTCCTGGCGTTCGACCCCTCCAAGGAGGCGTGAGGCGGCGGCCCCGGGGGCGTCGTGGGGCGTCGCGGGGCCGAGGCGGCGGCGCCCGGCGCGCCCTAGGCTCAGGACACACTTCGGCGGCCGGAGGCAGCGGTGGCGGCGAGGCGGATCGCCGACAGGAGCAGGTCGCTGCGGCGGGTGTGGCGAGGAGCGATCCTGCGCCAGTCCTTGAGGCGGGCGAAGGCGTCCTCGATGCGGTGGCGCGTCCTCCTCTGGAGCCTTCTGTTGTGGCTCGCGGGGCTGCGACGGCCGCGGCGGGCGGGGATGCGGATGCGCAGACGGATCTTGCCCTGGTTTGGTGGACGCTTCGAGTGAGGTCGGGAGACCCTGGAGGAGCGAGAGCCGGGCGAGGGCAGACGACGGCGGGAGTTCCCTGAGGTCTTCAAGCGGGAAGCGGTGGAGCGGGTGCGCACGAGCGGGACGACGATCATCGCGGTGGCCGAGTAGCTCGGGCTGCTGGAGACTGTGCTGCGGCGTTGGATGCAGAAGCTCTCCGAGCGGGGGCGCCGACACCGCGGCGGCGTCCGTCGGCTCCGGCGCTACCAGGCTCGTCGCTGGCGGAGCTGGCGGCCGAGAATGCGCGGCTCAGACGCGATCTGGAGCGCGCGAGGATGGAGCGCCACATTCTAAAGAGGGCCGCGCTCATCGTCGGGGGGGGCACCCGATGAGGTTCGGGTTCGTGGAAGAGCATCGCGATGTCTGGCCGGCTCGGGTGATGTGTTGGGTGCTGGGAGTGTCGGTCAGCGGTGACTCGCGCCTGGCGCGCCCGGCCCGAGGGCGCGAGGAACAAGGCCAATCGGGCGCTGCTCGACGTTGTCCGCCTGGTCCATGCCGAGAGCGGGGGGAGCGACGGTGCTCCCCGGGTCCAGGCCGCCCTGCGGGTCCTAGGGCGCCGCGTCGGCCGCCACCGGGTGGCGCGTCTGGTGCGGCTCGCAGGGCTGCGGGGCCTGGCGGCCCTGCCGCGGCGGGTGCGCACCACCGACAGCCGGCACGACCATCCCATTGCCCCGAACCGGCTCGGCCGGTCGCGACCCCGCCCTCTGCCGCCAGCGCCACGGCTCTGCCGCAAGCGCCACGGGATCGAGACCATGCCCGGCCGCGCTCCAAGGACCGGCCGCGGCTCGCCACCCCGCCCACGACCGCTGCCCCATCGCCGGCCCGTCCGCCCGAGCTCTCGCAGCCCTCAGGACGCCCCGGCCGCGAGCCCCAAGCCTGGAACCGCAACGCGAACGTCGCCCAGCCCTCCATCATCGCCCGGCGGCGCTCGACCATGTCCGCGCGCCGATAGGCCCGCTCCACCGCGCTGCCCACCTCATGGGCCAAGGCCATCTCCGCCATCTCGGCGGGATAGGTCGTCTGCTCGGCCGCCCGGTCGCGGAAGGAGGACCGGAAGCCGTGGGGCGTGGCGACGCGGCCGGCGCGGGCGTCCCCCCAGCCCTCGCGCTCGGCCTTCACCTCGTTGCCGCGCATCTCCTTGATGATGGCGGCGAGGGTCATGTCGCTCATGGCGTCCTTGAGCCCCTGCCCCGGCCAGACCAGGTCCGTGCCCGCGACCGGGGGCGTGGCCTTGAGCAGCGCGACGGCCGCCTTGGGCGGCGCGACCCGGTGCTCGCGGCCTGCCTTCATGCGCTCGGCGGGCACGGTCCAGAGGCCCTTGTCCGAGTCCACTTCGCCCCAGCGCGCGGCGCGCACCTCGCCCGACCGGGCGGCGGTCAGGATCAGGAGAGCCGACGACGAGGGGCTCGGGCGCCAGGCGCGGAGCGCCGCCACGAAGGCGGGCAGCGCGGCGTAGGGCAGCGTGGCCAGAATCCGCCCTTGGCGCCCGACGGCGCCTCGACCTCCTGGCGCAGCATCTCGAGCACGTCGGCGGTCGTGACCTGATCCATGCGCGTGGCCCCGATGTGGGGCACCACGTAGGTGCGCGGGCGGCTCTCGATGGCCCGGCGGTCGCGGGCGTGCTTGATGGGGGAGGTCGTGTCCTTGAGGTAGCCGCGCGTGGCCGCCTCGGAGGTCGGCACGGCCGCCAGCGCCTCGGTCAGCGCCGCCCGCGCCGCCCGGCGGGCCGCGACGGGGTCGCCTCCGCGCCACACCTCGTCCATGACGCCCCGCGCCCGCTCGCGGGCCTGGGCCAGCGTCACGTCCGGCCAGCCGCCGAGCCCCACGTCGCGGCGGGCCCCGTGGATGGTCCGGCGCGACACCCGCGAGGCGGTCGCGCCGGCGTCCCCGCGCCGCTTCACCTGGAGGCAGAGCCCGCCCACGCGGACGTAGCCCGGCGCGCGGGCGCCCTCGCCCACCTCGCGGACGACCTTGTTGACCCGGGCGACGGTGAGGTCGGAGACGGTGGCGCGTGGCATGGCGGTCCCGTGAACCCCGTCCTTCTCCGCCTTTCTCCGCCCGCTGGAGAGCCTGGACCGCGGCGGGCACCGAAGAGGAGCGGACACGGGCGGCGGTCGGTTCGGAGGTGGCGGCGGCTCTCGCCTCCACGCGCCCCCGGCCCGCCCCGCCTCGCGCCTCAAGGCCCCCACACGATGGCCTCCTCGTGGCGGCGGATCAGGTGGCGCAGGTCGGCGAAGGACGTCTCCACGTGGGCCGCGAGGCGCAGCGCGGCGGGGTTGCGCGGATCGGGCAGGCGCAGGAGCCCGAGCGCCCGCTGCGGCTGCGGAATGTCGAAGGGCAGCGCCACGAGCCGGCCCGCCTTGCGCTGCGCGAAGACCACCGAGAAGGGCAGGATGGCGAGCGCGTCGCTCTCGGCCATGTAGGTCTCCACCGACAGGAGCGAGCCCCCCGAGTAGCGCACCGCCACCTCGGCCGCGCCCAGGCCCACGAGGATCGAGCGCAGGTCGGCGTGCAGCGGCGAGCCCGGCAGGGGCGCCACCCAAGGGAAGGCCAGGAGGTCGGGGGCGCGCAGGCGCCGCCGCCGCGCGAGCGGGTGGCCCGCCCGGGCGGCCACCACGTTGCGCCCCGGAAGGATCTCCGTGAAGCGCAGGCCGGGGCGCGCCTCGCCCGAGGCGAGCGGCACGACGGCCAGGTCCACGAGGTCGGCGAGCAGCATGGCGGCCATCTCGTCGGCGTTGCCGTAGCTCTGACGCACGGCCACGCCCGGCTCGGCGGCCTGGAAGGTCGCCACCATGCGCGAGATCATGGCGTCGAGGAAGAAGGGCACGCCCCCGACCCGGACCAGGCCGGAGGCGCCGCGCAGGTGCGCCTCCGCCGCCTCCGCCGCGCGGCGCGAGGCGGCCAGCAGCACGCGCCCGTGGGCGGCCAGCTCGGCGCCCAGGGGGGTGGGCGCGAGGGGGCGGCGGCCCGGCTCGAAGAGCGGCGCGCCCAGGCGCGCCTCCAGCGCGGCCAGCGAGCGGCTCACGGCCGGCTGCGTCAGGCCCAGGAGCGCCGCGCCCCCCGTGACGCCGCCCGCGTCCAGCGTGGCGGCGAGCTGCATGAGGTGGCGTTCGTTGAGGCGCATGACGGGATGCTATGGGGGCCGCCCGAGAAGTCATAGCGTCCCGCCGTGCTCGGCGCCATGCTGGGCCCAGGGGGGGGCCTCACTTGGACGGACTGGGCGCCACTGGGCCGGCGCGCGCCTTCGCGGCGCGCATCCCGCCCGACCGGGCGGGGCGGCTCGCCCAGGGGCTGGTGGCGGCCGTCGCGCACCTGCGGGCGCTGGTGGACGACGCCCGCCCCTCCCCGGCCGAGTGGCGCGACGTGGTGGCTTTCCTGACCGAGGTGGGCCACGCGGCCGACAGCCGGCGGCAGGAATGGGTGCTCCTCCTGGACGCGCTGGGCCTCTCGGCCCAGGTGGAGGCCCTGGGGAGCCCCCGCCCCGCCGGCGCAACTCCCTGCGCGCCCGCCCCCTTCTACCGCCCGGGCGCCCCCCTCTGCCCCCCCGGCGCCGACCTGCGCCGCGACGGCCGGGGCGACAGGCTGGCCGTGGCGGGCCGCGTCCTCCGCCTGGACGGGCGGCCGGTGGCGGGGGCCGCCGTCGAGGTCTGGGGGGCCAGCGCCGAGGGCGTGCACGAGAACCAGGACCCCGACGGCCAGCCCGACATGAACCTGCGCGGCCGCTTCCGCGCCGACGAGGAGGGGCGCTTCGCCCTGCTCACCGCGCGGCCCGGGCGCACGCGGCTGCCCGTGGACGGCCCCGTGGGGCGGCTCCTCCTCGCCCTGGGCCTGCCCACCGAGAGGCCGCGACACCTCGGCCTGCGCGTGACCGCCCCGGGCTTCCTGCCGCTGGCCACCCAGGCCTTCGACGCCGGCGACGACCTCCTGGACCGCGACCCGCTCTGGGCGGCGCGGCCGGAGCTCGTGCACGAGGTCCGTCGCAGGGGCGACGGCTGGGCCATGGACCTCTCCCTGGTGCTGTCGGAGGCGCCATGAGGGCGTGGGCCTTCCCCGGCCTCGCGACCCGCGTGGTCTTCGGCGCGGGCACGCTCGCGCGCGTCCCCGAGGAGGTGGCGCGCCTCGGCCACGCCCGCGCCCTGGTGCTCGCCACTCCCGGCCAGCGGGCGGCCGGCGAGGGGCTGGCCGCGCGCCTCGGCCCCCTCGCGGCCGGCGTCTTCGCCGAGGCCGCCATGCACACGCCCGTGGCGGTCTCCGAGAGGGCGGTGGCGGCGCTGCGCGCGAGCGGCGCCACCTGCGTGGTGTCGGTGGGCGGCGGCTCCACCATCGGGCTCGGCAAGGCCGTGGCCGCCAGGACCGGCGCCGACCAGGTCGTCATCCCCACCACCTACGCCGGCTCCGAGATGACCGACATCCTGGGCGAGACGGCCGCTGGCGGGAAGGCCACGCGCCGCGACGAGGCCATCCGGCCCGAGGTCGTCGTCTACGACGTGGACCTGACGCTGTCCCTGCCCGTGCCGCTCACGGTCTGCTCGGCGCTCAACGCGGTGGCCCACGGCGTGGAGGCGCTCTTCGCCCCCGACCGCAACCCGGTCGTGGAGGCCATGGCGCGGGACGCGCTCTCGCTCTTCCGCGACGCCCTGCCACGCATCAAGGCGGAGCCCCGGGACCGGGAGGCGCGCGCCGACGCCCTGCGCGCCGCCTGGTGCTGCTCGACGGCGCTCGGGCAGGCGTCCATGGCGCTGCACCACAAGCTCGCCCACGTCCTGGGCGGCTCCTTCGGCCTGCCGCACGCGGAGACGCACGCCGTCCTCCTGCCTCACGCCACCGCCTTCAACCTGCCCGCCGCCCGCGCGGAGCTGGCCCCCGTGGCCGCCGCCTTCGGGGGGGCGGGCGGGCTCTGGGACTGGGCGGCGTCCCTCGGCGCGCCCCTGCGCCTCGCCGACCTCGGGCTCGCCGAGGCCGACCTCGACCGGGCGGCCGACATCGCCACCCAGGACCGCTACCAGAACCCGCGCCCCTTCGGCGCGACGGACGTCCGGGCGCTGCTCCAGGCCGCCTGGGAGGGACGGAGGCCCGGATGACAGACGTGACCACCGACGTGCTGGTGATCGGCACCGGCCCCGCCGGCTCCGCCTGCGCGGCGCTGCTGGCCTCCCAGGGCGTACCCACGCTGCTCGTGAACCGCTACAGATGGCTCGCCAACACGCCGCGCGCCCACATCACCAACCAGCGCACCATGGAGGTTCTGCGCGACCTCGGGCGCGACGTGGAGGCGGAGGCGTATCTCCACGCCGCCCCCCAGGAGATCATGGGCAACAACGTCTTCTGCGAGAGCCTCGCAGGGGAGGAGCTGGGGCGGATGCGCTCCTGGGGCACCGATCCGATGAGCCAGGCGCGCCACCGCCTGGCCTCCCCCTGCTTCATGAACGACCTGCCCCAGACCTTCATGGAGCCCATCCTCCACAAGACCGCCCTCGCGCGCGGCGCCCAGGGGCGCATGAGCACGGAATACGTGAGCCACGAGCAGGACGCGGAGGGCGTGACCACGACGCTGCGCGACCGCCTCCTGGGCCGCGACATCCTGGTGCGCTCCCGGTTCCTCGTGGGCGCCGACGGCGGCAACTCCCTGGTGGCCGAGCACCTCGGCCTGCCCTTCGAGGGCCGCATGGGCGTCGGCGGCTCCATGAACATCCTATTCCGCGCCGACCTCGGCCGATACGTCGCGCACCGCCCCTCCGTGCTCTACTGGGTCATGCAGCCCGGCGCCGACGTGGGCGGCATCGGCATGGGGCTCGTGCGCATGGTGCGCCCCTGGACCGAATGGCTCATCGTCTGGGGCTACGACATCTCCCAGCCCGCCCCCGTGGTGGACGAGGCCCTCGCCACCCAGGTCGCGCGCCAGCTCGTCGGCGACCCCGACCTCCGCATCGAGCTGATCTCGGCCAACACCTGGACCGTCAACGACATGTACGCCACGCACATGCAGCGGGGCCGCGCCTTCGTCATGGGCGACGCCGCCCACCGCCACCCGCCCAGCAACGGCCTGGGCTCCAACACCTCCATCCAGGACGCCTTCAACCTCGCCTGGAAGCTGGCGATGGTGTGCAAGGGAGAGGCGGGCGAGGCGCTCCTGGACAGCTACAGCGCGGAGCGCGCGCCCATCGCCCGCCAGATCGTCACGCGCGCCAACAAGTCCATCGGCGAGTTCGGCCCCATCTTCCAGGCGCTCGGCATGGACGGCGGCGTGGACCACGCCAAGATCCAAGCCCAGATGGACGCCCGCTGCGACTCCACCGACGCCGCGAAGGCCCAACGCGAGGCGCTGCGGGAGGCCATCGCCTTCAAGGCCTACGAGTTCGACGCCCACGGCGTCGAGATGAACCAGCGCTACGCCTCCGCCGCCGTCGTCACGGACGGCCAGGCCCCGCCCCCGCCGCTGCCCGACATGGAGCTGCACCACCAGCCCACCACCTATCCCGGCGCCCGCCTGCCGCACGCCTGGCTCTGGGACGCCGCGGGGGCCCAGCATTCCACGCTCGACCTCTGCGGGCATGGCCGCTTCGCCCTCCTCACGGGCATCAGCGGCGAGCCCTGGGCGAAGGCCGCCGAGGCTGCCGCCCGGCGCCTCGGCATCCCCCTCGCGGCCCACGTCATCGGCCCCCGCCGCCCCTTCATGGACCACGCCGGCGACTGGGCGACGGCGCGGGAGGTGGACGAATCTGGCTGCGTCCTCGTGCGCCCCGACCACCACGTCGCCTGGCGCAGCATGGCCGCCCACCCCGACCCAGAGGGCGAGCTCGCCCGCGTCCTCCTCGCCATCCTCGGGAGGCCCTGATGGAGCGCGACGGGTTCTTCACAGAAGAGGACAGCGTCGAGGTCGTGACGGCCCGCAACAAGGGCGCCTCGCCCCGCCTCGCCCTCGTCATGGAGGTGCTGACGCGAAAACTCCACGAGGCCGTCAAGGAGATCGAGCCCACGCAGGAGGAGTGGATGGAGGCCATCCGCTTCCTGACCGCGACGGGGCACGCCTCCACCGACTGGCGCCAGGAGTTCATCCTGCTCTCGGACGTGCTGGGCGTCTCCATGCTCGTGGACGCCGTCAACCACCGCCACAACCGCGAGGCCAGCGAGAGCACCGTGCTCGGCCCCTTCTTCGTCGAGGACGCCCCGGAGCTCCCCATGGGCGCCGACATCTGCCGGGACGGCAAGGGCGAGCCCATGCGCGTCTCGGGCACCATCCTCGACAGGGACGGCCGCCCCGTCGCCGGCGCCCGCGTGGACGTCTGGCAGGCGGACGACGAGGGCTTCTACGACGTCCAGCAGAAGGGCATCCAGCCCGCCATGAACCTGCGCGGCGCCTTCCGCACGGGCGCGGACGGCCGCTACTGGTTCCGGGGCGTCAAGCCCCGCTTCTACCCCATCCCCGACGACGGCCCCGTGGGCCAGCTCCTCAAGGCGCTCGGACGGCACCCCTTCCGCCCCGCCCACCTCCACTACATGATCCGGGCCTCGGGCTTCGAGACCCTGGTCACCCACATCTTCGACCCCGCCGACCCCTACATCGGCTCGGACGCCGTGTTCGGCGTCAAGGAATCCCTCCTGGCCGAGTTCAGGCCCGGCACGGACCCCGACACGGGAGCCCCCCTCCTCGACGTCCAGTTCGACTTCACGCTCGCCCGCCCGCGCGAGGGGGGCGGCGCGACCGCCTCGACGGGGGGGCTCGAGTGACCCCCTCAGGCGCCCAGGTCCGCGCGCAGCGCCCCGCGCGCGGCCACCAGCGCCGCCCGCACCGCCCCCTGCGCCTCGGCCCAGCGCGCCGTGGGCACGGGCACGGACACGGCAAAGGCCTCCCCCGTGGGGGCCAGGACCGCGAAGCCCAAGGCGCTGATGCCCGGGGTGTGCTCGCCCGCGTCGCAGGCCAGCCCGTCGCCGTCCGCGAGCCGCACGGACAGCGACTCCCAGTCGGTGGCCCCCTCGGCCTCCAGGAGCCGCCGCGCCTCCCCGGGCGCCATGAGAGACAGGACGGCCCGGCCGTTGGCCGTGGTGGCGAGCGGGAAGGCCTCCCCCACCGCCGAGACCGCGCGCAGCCGGTGGCTGCCCGGCACCTGGTCGAGGAACACCATGCGCCCGCCGCGCAGGACCGACAGGTCCACCGTCTCCCCCGTCCCCCGCGCGACCGCCAGGAGATGCGGCCGCGCCAGCCCCGGCACGTCGAGCCGCGCCGCCGCCGCCAGCGCCTGGACCTCGGGGCCGAGCCGCGCCCCCTCGGCCGTGGCCAGCACGAGGCGCTCGCGCCGCAGCGCGGCCACGATGCGCTGGACCGTGGAGCGGGGCAGGCCCGTGGCTTCGGCGAGCGCGCCCAGGCTCAGGCCGGAGGGCGCGTCGCGCAGGGCGCGCAGCACGGCGGCGGCGCGCGCGATGACCTGGATGCCGTCCCCGTCCATGACCGTCCCACGATGCGGTGCAAGATCAACGTAGATGCGGGGACGCTTGACCGCAATGCGGGACGGGCGCATCCTCCGCAAAACGGGGGGGCGCGGCATGGTGACGATCCGGGGCATCGAGTTCCAGGCCAACCTCGACAACCCCATGGGGCTGCGCTTCCACGACCTGTCCCACCGCTTCGGCTTCCAGCACCCCAACTGGCCCTACTTCCAGGACGTGCGCATCGAGCGCATCCACTACATGGCCAAGTCGGGCGTGCTCTCGCAGCGCATCACGACCACGATGCACGCGACCACCCACATCGACGCCCCCGCCCACGTGGTCCAGGGCACGCCCTTCATAGACGAGGTGCCGCTGCCGCACTTCTTCGGCACGGGCATCGTGGTGAGCCTGCCCAAGCGGAAGTGGGACTTCATCACCGCCGACGACTTGGAGCGCGCCTGCGGCCACGCCATCCGCCGGGGCGACGTGCTGATCCTCAACACCGGCTGGCACAAGCGCTACGAGGACGGCGACTACTTCGCCTACTGCCCCGGCTTCGTGCCCTCCGCCGGCGAATGGATGGTGGAGAGGGGCGTCAAGGTCGTGGGCCACGACACCCAGGCCAACGACCACCCCCTCGCCACCGCCATCGGCCCCCAGCGCAACGGCCCCCTCCTGCCCCACCTGGAGGCCGAATGGCGCGAGCACTCGGGCGGCGGCGACTGGCGCGTGGACTTCCCCGCCTGGGAGCCCGTCCACCAGATCCTCTTCAAGGCCGGCATCCTCGGCATCGAGAACGTGGGCGGCGACCTCGACGCCGTGACGGGCAAGCGCTGCACCTTCGCCTTCTTCCCCTGGAACTGGGACCGGGGCGACGGCTGCATCATCCGCCTCGTGGCGATCACCGACCCCTCGCAGGCCTACCGCATCGAGAAGGGCGAGGCGTTCTGATGCTCGTCAGGCGCTTCAGCGACGCCAGGCCCTACGAGGCCCCCAACCACCGGGGCGTCGTGGGCCTGCGCCTGCAGGGCTTCGAGGACGGCGGCCCCTCCAACCAATGGGTGGGCCTGTCGCAGTTCCTCCCCGGCGGCGGCGCGGGCCCCGACGCCACGCCCTTCGAGAAGGTCTACGTCGTCCTCGACGGCCACATGACGGTCAAGGTCGGCGACCGCGAGGAGACGCTCGGCCCGCTCGACTCCTGCACCGTCGCCCCCGGCGAGGTGCGCGAGATCGAGAACCGCACCAACCACGTCTGCCGGATGCTGGTCGTCATCCCCTACCCGCAGGCCCCCGCATGACCCCGGCCGCCCTCTTCGACGTCGCGGGCCGGGTCGCCCTCATCACGGGCGCCTCCGGCGCCTTCGGGTCCGTCGCCGCCCGCACCCTCGCCGGTGCCGGCTGCAAGCTGTTGCTGGCCGCCGGCAAGCGCGAGGAGCTGGCGGCCGTCGCCGCGGAGTGCCGGAGCCTGGGCGCCGAGGTCCTGGAGCACAACGCCCGCCCCGACACCGAGGCCGCCGCCGAGGCCATGGTGGAGGCCTGCGCCCCCCTCGGCGGCCTGGACATCCTCGTGGTCGCCTCCGGCATGAACAAGGTCGCCAAGATCGACGCCTTGGCTCCCGCCGACTTCCTCGCCGTCATGGACGCCAACGTCACGCAATCCTGGCTCCTCGCCCGCGCCGCCACGAAGGCCATGACGGGGAGGGGCTGGGGCAAGATCGTGCTGGTCAGCTCCGCCCGAGGCCTGCTCGGCCACCCCGCCGGCTACACCGCCTACTGCGCCAGCAAATCCGCCATCGACGGCATCACCCGCGCGCTGGGCTGCGAGCTGGGCCCGACCGGCATCACCGTCAACGCCATCGCCCCCACCGTCTTCCGCTCCCCCCTGACGCAATGGATGTTCGAGGACGACGCGAAGGCCCAATCCACCCGCCAAGGCTTCCTCGCCCGCGTCCCGAAGGGCCGCCTGGGCGAGCCCGAGGACCTCGCGGGGCCGCTCCTCTTCCTGTGCTCGCGGGCTTCCGACTTCTACACGGGCCACGTGCTCTACGCGGACGGAGGCTACACGGCCGGATGATGCGGGTCGGGGTCATCGGCGCGGGACTCATGGGCCACGGCATCGCCCTGACGTTCGCGCGCGCGGGCCACGCCGTCGCCGTCACGGACCCCAGCCCCGAGGCCCTCGCCGCCCTCCCCGCCCGCGTCAGGGAGAGCGCCGCGACGATGGGCCTGGACGCAGGCCCCCTCCTCGCCCGCATCACGGCCGTGCCCACCCTCGCGGACGCCGCCAGGGAAGCGGGCCTCATCGTCGAGGCCGCCCCCGAGAGGCTGGACCTCAAGCGCCGCCTCTTCGGCGAGCTGGAGGCCGCCGCCCCCCCTCACGCCCTCCTCGCCTCCAACACCTCCGCGCTGCCCATCACCGCCATCGCGGAGGGCCTCGGGACGGCCCACAGGGCCGTGGGCACCCACTGGTGGAACCCGCCCCACCTCATCCCCCTCGTGGAGGTCATCCGCGCCGCCGGGACGTCCGACGCCACCATGGCCGCCACCACCGCGCTCCTCGCCGCCATCGGCAAGACCCCCGTGCGCGTCGAGAAGGACGTCCCCGGCTTCATCGGCAACCGCCTCCAGCACGCCCTCTGGCGCGAGGCCATCGCCCTGGTCGAGACGGGCGTCTGCGACGCCGCATCTGTGGACACCGTGGTCAAGGCCAGCTTCGGGAGGCGACTCGCCACCCTCGGCCCCCTGGAGAACGCCGACCTCGTGGGCCTCGACCTCACGCTCG
>ERZ1066121.2222-NODE-2222-length-12558-cov-8.287691_pt1 | contig 12558 bp, 11 predicted proteins | sample MGYA00382768_ERZ1066121 | MGnify/ENA primary metagenome ERZ1066121 (study PRJEB33369, sample SAMEA5778351) | biofilm metagenome | biome: Industrial cooling water; feature: Water cooling tower basin; material: Biofilm | place: United Arab Emirates | collected... | reverse complement strand
CGAAGTCTTCGCCGGCCCAGGCGAGGATCTGCTCGAGGCGGGTCGCATCGTTTCGGCCTGAACGCAGGGTTGGATAGGTGACGAAGAGGATCCCGTCGCGCATCGCAATGGGGGTGCCCAGCTTCCAGGACGCCAGCGGCTGGATGTCGATCGGAAGGCCGCCAAGCGCGGCCCAGTCGCGCCGGGCATCTTCCAGCAGCGCCTCGTTCTTCGATATCCAGATGTGGCGGCGTTCCCCGCGCACCCAGCGATCGAGAATGACGCTCGCGACCTGGCGTCCTTTACCAGCGCCGGTGCCGTCCCCGAGGAAATAGCCCTGCCGGTACACCTGACCTTCCGCCGAGGCCTTGAGCGAACAGCCCTTGTCCTCGGGCTCGAACCGGCCGGTCAAATCGCGAGCATGAGCGCTGGCAGCGTAGATCAGGGTCTCTGCCTGGGCAGCCGACAGCAGCCCGTTGGGAACCAGACCGTTGGGCAGCTGCGGCACCGCTTCGGGCATCGGTGCGGCGATCGACCCCATGGCAACAGACTCGACGAGCGGCGTCGGATGCTCGGCCGCGCCATCGATCACAATCCTGCTCGGGCGATAGGGCAGATAGTGGCCAACCTGAGGGGCAAGCCGCGCAGGGGTTTCAAGCGACTGGTAGGTGAGCGACCTGATCGCGGAGGCTGTGGGCGTGATCCTCTCTGGTGTAGGCAGCGGCCTGCGCGGCGCGGCCACTAGGCGGAACGGCGCACGAAGCGGGAGGCGCGATTGCTCGGGAACAGCCTCCAGGCTGGCGCGAGTTGGGATAGCATCGACAAGTTCGGTCAGCTGGCGAAAGTCGTTTGTGCGGATCGCGACAGGCTCGTCGGAGCTTGCCGCTTTATCGAGAACCAGCAGCCGCGTGGTTATGCCGGTGCCCTGCCTGACGAACGCGCGTTCGACGGCGGCATTGAGCAGCAGCGAGATCGGTCCCTTCAGCCCCGCCAAGAACTTCGCACAGTCGAACCATTCAGGCATGATCGCGACAAGCCGCCCCCCGGACACCAGGCGGTTCCAGGCCGACCGCAGATGGCGCAAGCCAGTGCGACTATCGTGCCCTCGCTCAATGCCGTGGGAATAGGGAGGGTTCATCAATACGACGCTCGGGATGATGGGTGGATCGAGCAGTTCGTCGATCAGCTCAGCGTCATGGCCGGTCACTCGGGCCGCAGGGAACAAGGCGCTCAGGCAGTCGCGGCGAAGCGGCGAGATTTCGTTGAGGGCAAGGCGCGAGCCGGCCTTGGCAGCCCAGACCGCGAGCATGCCCGTTCCGGCCGAGGGTTCGAGCACGAGCTCGTTGGGCATCAGTCCACAGGCCCGTGCGGCAAGCCAAGCAAGCCGCGGCGGCGTTGCAAACTGCTGCCATTCGATCTGCTCGTCGCTGCGATTGGTCTGGGTCGGAACTCGGGCAGCGAGGCCGCTGAAGAACTGTTCCGCCTCGTCGATCGGGCTCGTGAGCTGGATATGATCTGATACTTGCAGGTGTTGAACCTGCGCCAACTCTAGCGCAGCGTGAGCATCACGGACTGACCATGCCCCGAGTGCATCGGTTCCGCCGAAGTGGTCCGTCATGATGCGGTTGATGTCGCTGCGCGAAATCGCGCTGCCTGCTGCCAATTGCAACGCCATTGCTTTGGCTGCTGTCACGACAAGCGGCGGAGATGGTGGATCGAATGCGAAAGCGATGGAAGAGTTGGACATCGGGAACCTCCTGACGAGGTCCTGCGTCTCGCAGGCCTCAATCAGCCGAAGGCCCCCTCCCCTCTGGCTCGCTGATCAGGTTTCCCGAGCGAGCCTCGCCTTGAGTTCATCGTTCCAGTCGAAACCGGTCGATGCTGGCGCTCGCGTATGGATCACACGGCCCGGCGCAAGATATGCCTTTCGGGCGCGCTGATCGGCGAGCTCGCCTCCATGATCATTGTCGATGAACAGGTGGAGCTCGCGCACACTCTCCGGGATCGCGACTAGTCCAAACCGCTCGTTTCCGAGCGTTGCCCAGCAAGGGATCCCGAACAGCTGCATGGCTGACAGAGCGCTTTCGATACCTTCGGCAAGGCCTAACCGGCCCGTAGCTGGCGGCGCCAGTCTGACAGCACCACAGCCGAGGCTTCCCAATGCACGCTTGGGACGCTCGAAACCTGCCAACTTGCCGCTCACAGTTTCGAGAAACGTCCTGTGCACCGCGATTATGCCGATGTCAGTTGTGACTGCCGCCATCATTGCAGGGAGGAACTGGACCGCACCACGTGGCCCGAGCGGCGTGCGCTCGAGATAACGGAGCTGATCAGAGGCACGCAGGATCCCGCGCTGCGCGAGGTATCCTTCGGCAGGGCTGTCGGAGATCGCCGTCGCCGAGTGCCACAAACGCCGCGCGTTGGAATTGAAGGCCCTTTTTTCCTGTTGATCAGCGGCCACGGCATTAGAGCCATCGAACAGGTCACGGCTGCGAACACCCTGGCGGTCCAGTGCCGCTATGACCTCCTCGTTCGAGCATCCCGCGAAGCAATGGAACAGGATCGCTTTGCGACCCAGTGTCACGCTCAGTGAGGGAGTGCGGTCGTCGTGCGCGGGGCAGCAGCACATGCCCTTGCCCCGACCCCATGTACCCTGAAGGCTTTCAACGATCGTGCGGGCGCGGCGTTCGAGTTGATGAACTTTGTCTAACGGGGGCATCGACCTTCTCCGGTTGAGGTGCCCTCCCCGCGCAGCCTCCGCTCTGCACTCGCGCCATTCCAATTTTCCTACATCGCTTGTTCTTTATATGTTCTCACTCAATTCGGCTATACAAGGATCGAGAAATGACAATGAAAGCTATCTTGGCCGCAGGCTTCGCGATCACCTCTGCTACCTCCGCCAGAGCCCAGGATTTGTCCGCGCCAGCCACAATCGAAGCCCCCACCAGCCACTCCGAAGGCATCCGGATTGCTGAAACATCAAGCGGCTTCCAGCTGGTCGAGCATGGGCTGTGGTCATCCCGTCAGGCCGACCCGGCATCTGGTCTCATTGTGTATCAAAATGGCCGGGTGAACCTGCCATACAGATACGAACCCAAGGCCAAACGTGGCCCGTCCGACTTCAGGCGAGCTAGCTATCTTCCCCACATCTATGCGGCGGAAGCGAAGTACTCATTGCCCGCAGGCCTGCTCGATGCGCTCGTATGGACAGAATCTCGTTACAATCCTTTGGCTGTCAGCCCGGCGGGTGCCGCGGGCCTTGGCCAACTGATGCCCGCTACGGCAAAGGAGCTTGGGGTCTTCAATCGCTTCGATCCAATGGCCAACATCTTTGGCGCAGCGCGATACCTGCGGCAGATGCTCGACAGGTTTGGCGTAGTCCACCTCGCGGTGGCTGCCTACAATGCAGGTCCCGGCGCCGTTGAGCGTGCAGGCGGCATTCCCCGCAATGGCGAGACTCCTGGCTATGTTCGCGAAGTGCTTCGCCATTGGCGCTTTTAGCGGTCGCTCCGAATTGTAGAGCGACGCTCAAGGTGAGAGTTTGCCTCTCGTCTCAGTTGCTGCGCGAGAGCATCGGTAAGCTGATCCCACACTCAAGCCGGCGGGGCTGCCTTGTCCGCGCCCGTCGCCACCCCTAGGCAGTAACGCCCCCAAGCTGCCATCAACTTCACGCGGGCGCCGGGCTGGTCGGGTGTGCCGAGATAGGTTGTGCGGCGATAGGCCGCCTGGACAGCGTCGGGCGTCTTGTGCGCGAGAGCAGCTTCTACCACGGCATCGGGGATGCCCTCATTTGCTGCCCAATCGGTGAACGCAGAGCGGAAGCCGTGGACGTGGTATGGTTCGCTCATGTCCCGCAGCACCTTGAGCAGCGTCATGTCAGACATAGGCTTACCAGCTACGCCGGGAAACACGACGTCGCTCTCATACATCCGCAGGGCATCGGCTTTTGCAAGCACGGCCAGAGCCTCGTCAGACAGCGGCACGATATGCGCCTTGTTTCGCTTCATGTGCTCGGCGGGGATCGTCCACAACCGGCTCTCTAGGTCAAATTCGGACCATGTCGCCAAGCGGACCTCCTGACTGCGCACTCCAGTCAGGATGAGCAACTCCAGCGCAAGCCGCCCGAAGGATGGTTTGCGCCGTAAGGCGGTGAGGAATCCGGGCAGCGCGACATAGGGCATCGCTTTGCGATTCTCACGTACCTTCACTTGCCGTGGCAGACCGCGACCCGCCTTCAGACTGCCATTGCCCGATGGAGCCTCGCGGGAGCGCCAGCCCTTCGCGTGGGAATAATCCAGCACGGCGCAAATCCGGTTGCGGACCTGGCGGGCGGTATCGGGGATTTCCTGCCAGATCGGGGTCAGCACAGCGATGATATCAGCACTGCTGATGCTACCCGTCGGCATGTCACCCAGCTTCGGAAAGGCATAGTTTTCGAGACTGGCGAGCCACTGGCGCGCATAGACCGTGCTTTTCCAGCCCGCCTCGTTTTCGCTGTGGTACTGAGTCGCGGCAGCGCGGAACGTCACCTTGGCAGCGGCCTCGTCTTTTTTCTCGGCCAGAACATCGCGGTGGTCGACCTTAACCGCCTTACGCAAGACCGTGGCTTTTTGCCGCGCTTCTGCGAGTGTCATCTGCTTGGCGCTACCCAAGCCGATATCCTGTCGCTTGCCGTCTCGCTGGAGCCTTAGGACCCAATAGGCTCCACCACGCTTATCGACCCTGAGCACCAATCCATCGCCATCCTGATAGGTGCCAGGATTCGCCATCGCTGCCTTGACCGCTACCGCCGTGAGCTTGCCCATTTCTTCCTCCCACACTTTCAAGCCCACCTTGGGAGGGGTGCAGTGTGGGAGTAAGCCAACTTACTCCCACATCCCTCCCACACTAGCCTCCGGCTGCATGCAAACAGCAGCGGACAAATGCGGGCCAAGAAGTGCAGAATACCCTAGGTTTTCTGGGATTTCCACGGTCATTCGTGGATGCTTGCGGATAAGGGGGTGGTGGACAGGGCTGGATTCGAACCAGCGTACGGGAAACCCGGGCAGATTTACAGTCTGCTGCCTTTAACCACTCGGCCACCTGTCCTTGGCGCCTGTTTGGCGAAGGCGGTCCATTGGCGAAACGGCGCTTGCGTGTCAACGCCTTGTCGTGAAAAAGGCGGGCTATCATGACCCGTCAGTTTTCACGCCATCGCCGCACCCCGACCGAACGCACCAAGGGCCAGCCGCCACGCTTGTGGGGCCGCCACGCCGTCATCGCCGCGCTCGCCAATCCAGACCGCACGGTCAAGCGCATCTGGGGGACGCGTGAGGCGTTGGGCCAGCTGGATTTGCCCCCCGTTTTGCCGATCAGTTTTTGCGACGTCACCGATCTTGCCCGGCTCGTCCCGCACGACGCGCCGCATCAGGGGCTGGTGGCAGAGGTCGTTCCGCTCGACGATGTACTGTTGATCGATGTCTTGCGGGCAGAGGTGGATGCCGACAGCCGCCGACCGCTAGTCGTACTCGATCAGGTGACGGACCCGCACAATATCGGTGCAGTGCTGCGCTCGGCCGCGGCGTTCGATGCGGCCGCAATCGTGACGCAGGATCGGCACAGCCCGCCCGAAAGCGGCACCGTGGCCAAGGCGGCTTCGGGCGCGCTGGAAACCGTGCCGTGGGTGCGCGTCGTCAATCTTGCCCGTGCGCTCGACGAGATCGCAGAGGCCGGGTGGTGGCGCATCGGCCTTGATGGCGATGGTGATGTTGGACTTGCCAGCGCCCTTGATGGCAGCCGCGTTGCGCTTGTGCTCGGTGCGGAGGGTGACGGGATGCGGCACAACACCCGCGAACATTGCGATCAGATCGCCCGCCTGCCGATTTCGCCGCGCATGGAAAGCCTGAACATCTCCAACGCCGCGGCGATCGCGCTTTATGCTGTGGCGGTGGCCGGACGCTGACCCTTATGCCTGCACGGCGACAACAAGCAGTTTTTATGGGGAAAAGCTTAATCCTCCGCCGCGATGGTTACGCGCAGGCCGTCCAGGTCCGCCGTAAAAGGCAGCTGGCATGACAGGCGCGAGGTTGCGCTGCGGTCGCTCGTCGAATCGAGCAGATCATTTTCGTCCTCGCCAAGCTTGGGCAGCTGGTCGGCAAAAGCGGGATCAACATGGACATGGCACGTCGCGCATGAACAACAGCCGCCGCACAGCGCCAACAACTCGTCAAAGCCATTGTCGCGGATATTCTCCATGACTGTCAGCCCGGTGTCACCTTCGATCACATGTTCGGTCCCGTCGCGCGTCACCACAATCAGCTTGGCCATGAAGCACCCCTTGGTCGTTAAAATCCTTGTGCGCGCCGCTATGTCCCGCGTTGCGCCGATAATCAAGCGCTGCTAGGCAAGGCGGAACAAAGAGGGATCGAAATATGGGTCTGAGCGCAGAAAGCATCAAACATGGCATCGATGCGGTATGCCGGATCGAGCCGCGATTTTCGCGCGCGCTGGAGCATGCGGGCTATCCCGAGCCGCGTATCCGGAAACGCGGTTATGCCACGCTGCTGCGCACCATCGTCGGGCAACAGGTCAGTGTTGCGGCGGCCGCGTCCGTCTGGAACAAGCTGGAAGCCGCGCTTGGTGAGGGCTGCCCGCCCGACGCCGTGGTCGCGGCGGAGTTCGCGTTGCTGCGCGGTTGCGGCATGTCGGCACAAAAGCAGGGCTACGCCCGCAGCCTCGCCGAACTGGTCCTGTCGGGCGGCCTGCCGCTCCACGACCTGCCCGCCGACGATGAAGAGGCGATTGCGCTGCTCACCAAGGTCAAGGGAATCGGGCGCTGGTCGGCGGAAATTTATCTGCTGTTCGCGGAGGGGCGTTCGGACATCTGGCCTGCGGGCGATCTTGCGGTGCAGGAAGCGGTAAGGCGTATCATGGGCCTTTCCAACCGCCCGGCCGAAAAGGAAACCCGCGCGTTGGGCGAGGCATGGCGTCCCCATCGCGGCGCGGTCGCGATCCTGAGCTGGCACTGCTACAATATTGCGGCAATTTGAGCGATCCGGTCATTGCCTTGCGCGCTCGCAGAGATGAGCTGGGATGTAACGCACGGCGAATCGTCCGCGCGGGACGAAGGATCAGTCGCGGACCCGTCCAGTCAGCGCGGGAACCTCGCGCGCTGCGTCTCCCGGCCTGATCCCTGGCGGCGGCGCCGCAGCAATGCGCTCCTCCCCCCGCATCACCCGCCCGGCGCGTTTGATCGCCGCGCGCATTCGGGGATAGGTGCCGCAGCGGCAGATGCCGGTCATCGCTGCGTCAATGTCGTCGTCGCTGGGGTCGGCATTGCGGCGCAGCAACGCGGCGGCGGCCATGATCATCCCCGATTGACAGAAGCCGCATTGCGGCACCTGTTCCGCAACCCAGGCCTGTTGCACGGGATGACTGCGATCACGCGACAGACCTTCGATCGTCGTCACGAACCGCCCTTCGCACTCGGCTAGCGTAACCAGACAACTGCGGATCGGCGCACCGTCGATATCGACGGTGCATGCCCCGCACTCCCCCGTCCCGCACCCATATTTGGTCCCGGTCAGGTTCGAAGCATCGCGCAAGGCCCACAGCAGCGGCGTTTCGGGGTCCATCCGATATTCGATGGGCCGGTCATTGACGGAAAGGCGTGGCACTATATTTCCTTAATCCGTCATCCCGGCGTAAGCAGGGATCTCTTGATCTGTCGTGCGCCGCACAAGTCCAACGCTTTGGCTGGAGCTTTGGTTTGGAGTCGCACTTGCCCCAATCAGTCACGCCAGCTGGTGTCGATGCGGTCGACCTTGCGCACCATGGCATCAAACTCCGCTCGCCCGGGTCCGCCGGGGATCGCAGTCTGACTGACGTCGCGCTGGTGCACGGCGATGACGTCGTCGCTGATCAGGATTGGTTTGCCCATGCTCATCGTCGCCAGCTGAATCTCGCACGCGCGCTGGAGCACCCAATATTTGATGAACGCCTCGGGCAGTGTGCGACCCATGACGACCGGTCCATGATTGCGCAGCATCAGGATGCGCTTGTCGCCGAGGTTGCGGACGAGCCGTTCGCCCTCTTCCTCCCGCACCGTCACGCCCTCAAAGTCATGATAGCCAAGCTGGCCCATGAAGTTGCAGGCATAGAAGTTGGTCGGCTGAAGCCCGCCTTCCAGACTGCACACCGCCATCGTCGCCGTTGTGTGGGTGTGAATGATGGCATGCGCATCCGGGAGGACGCGGTGGAACAGGCTGTGCTGGACAAAGCCCGCCTTGTTCACATGCCACGGGTTGTCGACATCCAGTTTGTTGCCATCGATGTCGATCTTGATCAGGCTGGACGCGGTCACTTCGCTGAAATGCATGCCATAGGGGTTGATGAGAAACGCGCCCGGCTGATTATCCAGTTTCACCGTGATGTGGTTAAAGATCATTTCGTCCCAGCCCATCATCGCAAAGATGCGGTAACAGGCGGCTAGCTCCAGTCGCGCGGCCCATTCGGCTTCGCTATATTTGCTGCTTGGTTTGATCTGGGTTGCCATGGCATCGTCCTCCACTCCGCGCCGCTATGCCATAGCGGGTTCATCGGCGGCAAGAGGGCTTGCATTTCGGCGGATTCATGCCTAATGCGCCAACATTGCCACACCGCCGCCGCGCGGTGCGGCGTGTTTTGCCCCTATTTTCGCTGGTGGGCTCCCCGAATCACTTCGGGGCACACCCGCATTTGTAACGGTCAGGAGACGGTTAGGTTTATGCAGATCATCGTTCGCGACAATAACGTCGACCAGGCGCTGCGCGCTCTGAAGAAGAAATTGCAGCGTGAGGGCGTGTATCGCGAGATGAAGCTGCGCCGTCATTACGAAAAGCCGAGCGAGAAGCGCGCGCGTGAACGCGCAGCCGCCGTCCGCCGCGCCCGCAAGATGGAGCGCAAGCGGATGGAACGCGACGGCGTGAAATAGCCGTGACGCATTTTTGCTGACCTCCGAAAAGGGCGCCGCGGAATATACTGCGGCGCCCTTTTTCGTTGGATTATGGGCGCATCCCTCTTTTTGAACTTTTTGTGATTGCGAGCGCAGCAAGGCAATCCAGCGCGGCCTTGCGCAGCTCTGGATTGCTTTGCCGCGCTCGCAATGACGACGTGATGACGTTACCCATCGACCAACCCCGTACCCGGTTCGATAAAATGCACCAGTTCAGCTTGCACGGCTGGTCGCGCCGGCGCATCACCCTGCCATCACGGGCCTTTTCGCGCCAAAGCTGATCGGGGAAAATCAATGTTACTTCGCACTTTGCTCGCCGCTGCCTTGCTCAGCACGACTGCACTTGCCGCCCCGGCATATGCAGCCCATCATGGCAACGCAGCCCATGGCGATGCCGCCAAGGCCGAGCATGACAAGCTGTTCGCGCTATTCGCCGCCGATGACGAGGCCAGTCTCAAGCGCAATCCGATCAGTGCCTTGTTTCGCGGAGACATGCGTTACGCCGACAAGATCGGAGATTTCGGCACCGATGCCTATAATGACGCCGAACGCGCCGCTGCGGAGAAGAATCTGGCTGACCTTAAAGGCATCGACCGCGCCAAGCTCAATCCCACCGATCAGATTGCCTATGACGTGTTTGCATGGAACCAGCGTGAGGCGCTCAAGGGGCTGACGCCGGACATATTGGCGCTAACCGATGTGCGGCCGATCAACCATTTCTTTGGCATCCACACCTTCTACCCCAATTTCGCCAGTGGTCAGGGTGCCGCGCCATTCAAGACGGTTCTGGATTATGACAATAATGTCAAACGCCATGCCAATTTCGTGGAAATCATCGACCGCGCCATCGCCCGCTTCAAACAGGGGCAGGCGTCGGGGGTGGTGGAAACGAAGCTGACCATCAACAACGTCATTGCCCAGCTTGATACGCAGCTTGCCATGCCGCTGGAAGAGTCGCCCTATTGGGGACCAGTGAAGGCCATTCCCGCAGAGTTCAGCAATGCCGACAAGGCCCGAGTAACCGCCGATCTGCGCCGATCGCTGACCGACGGCGTGTTTCCCGCGCTCACCCGCCTGCGTGACTATCTCAAGGCAAGTTATGTTGCCGACGCGCGCGAGGGCGTTGGGCTGATGCACATGAAGGGAGGCGACCGCCTGTATCAGCAGCTTCTGGAGGGATCGACCACGCTCAAAATGTCACCGGATGAAATCCACACCCTCGGCTTGTCCGAAGTTGCCCGGATCCGCACGGAAATGGAAAAAGTCCGCAGCGAAGTTGGCTTCAAGGGGACGCTGGCCGAGTTTTTTGAGCATCTGCGCACCGATCCGAAGTTCAAACCCGCAAGCCGTGAAGCTCTAACACAGGGATATTATGATATCGGCAAGCGCGTCGATGGGGTGATTAACCAGTATTTTGCAGTGCAGCCCAAAGCTCCGCTTGAAATCCGCCCTTACGAGGAATTTCGCGAAAAGTTCGAGGCAGGCGGCAGTTATCAGTCCGGCACACCCGACGGATCGCGTCCTGGTATCTTTTATTTCAACGCCTATGACCTGCCGAGCCGCACCACGCCAGGCATGGTTACGCTTTACCTTCACGAGGGCGCACCGGGACATCATTTCCAGATTAGCCTGGCACAGGAAAATGAAGCACTGCCAGCCTTCATGCGCTTTGGCGGCAATACCGCCTATGTCGAGGGCTGGGCGCTTTATGCTGAGACGCTGGGTTACGAAATGGGGTTCTACAAGGATCCTTATGCCCGCATGGGAACCCTGTCCGACGAAATGCTCCGTGCAATGCGGCTGGTGGTCGACACCGGTCTTCACACCAAGGGTTGGAGCCGCGATCAGGCGATCGAATATATGCTGGCCAACAGCGACATGGGCCGCACTGATGCCACCGCCGAGGTCGAACGTTATATAGCCATTCCGACCCAGGCCCTGGCCTATAAGGTCGGGTCGCTGACCATCCAGAGGTTGCGGCAAAAGGCCGAGGCCGAGATGGGAGCCAAGTTCGATATCCGCGCCTTTCACGATCAAGTACTCAGCACCGGCGCGCTCCCGCTCGCGGTCTTGGAAGACAAGATCAATCGCTGGATCACCGCAGGGAAGTAGCGCGGCTCAGCAGTCAGCTTTCTGCCCTACCCTGTCCGCCTGTACATGATGCGAGACTTGGCTATCTCTCTTTCGCGAGCGGAGCCAAGCCTCGTGTCGAGCGTGGTTTGACGACCCATGGTCATCGCTTCAACCGTTCAGAGGCTCAATCAGTCACCACAGGTTCGTCATTCCTGCCTTCGCGGCAATAACGAAATCAGAGAAGTGCGAGAGCTTTTGCGTTGAATCTCAACCGCCCCTAAATTCCTGCCGCCGCCGCGATGATGGGTTCAAACTTTGCTGCCGTCAGACTGGCGCCGCCCACCAGTGCGCCGTCGACATCGCCCGCGCTGAGCAGTCCGGCGGCGTTATCGCCATTGACTGACCCGCCGTAAAGCAAGCGCGTTTGCGCCGCAAAATCGTGGCCCACCTGCGCCAGCGCCGTACGGATCGCGCCGTGCATCGCAGTCACGTCGGCGGTTGTGGGGACAAGGCCCGTTCCTATCGCCCAGATGGGTTCGTAGGCGATGGCCAGCCGGGCGGGGTCGTGGCCCGTCGGCAAACTGCCCGCGATCTGCGCCAGGACATAGGGAATCGCCTCGCCCGCCTCGCGCACATTACGCGGCTCTCCCACGCACAGGATAACATCAAGTCCCGCGGCCAACGCCGCCTCTGCCTTCGCACGCACATCCGCATCACATTCGCCGCAGCCCTCCCGCCGCTCGCTGTGCCCGACGATCGTCAACCGCGCGCCTGCGTCGGCGAGCATCGTGGCAGCGATCGAACCGGTGAAGGCACCGTTGGCACGGGCATGGCAATCCTGTCCGCCTACCGCCAATTCGGGGGCAGCCGCGACCATTGCAGCAATCAGCGTCGCCGGTGGACACAAGGCAATGTCGATCCCAGTATAAGTCAGAGCCAGCGCGGAGACCGCCTGCGCTTCCCGAAGATCTGCCTGCGTCCCGTTCATCTTCCAATTGCCCACAATATATTTGCGCCGCGTCATTCCCTGCCTCCCGCCAAATGCTTGCGTCTTCCTTGGCCGGGCACCGGTGCGGTGGCAAGCAGAGAACGGCCCTTGATGACGCCCGCACCACCGCCTAAAGCAGCGCACGGCGATGTGTCGCCGCATTGCTTTTTCCGCTTCACAAGGCCCCGTCCCGATCATGATTACCGCAATTCGCCGCATGTTCACCTCGGCCATCGGCAAAATCTTCGCGCTCGCTTTTCTGGTGTTTATCGGTCTTGCTTTTGCCCTTACCGATGTCAGCAACATCGGCAATTTCGGCGGGGTCGGCACGGGCAACGCAGCCAAGGTGGGCGGGGAAAGCATTGGCGTTGGCGATCTGCGCAAACGGGTGCAGCGCGCGTTCGACCAGGCGCGCCAGCAGCAGCCGACATTGACGCTGCCGCAATTCATCGCCTCGGGCGGCCTGGAGACGGCGCTCAACAGCACAATCGATGCACGCGCATTTCTGCTGTATGCCCGCGAGCTTGGCTTTGCGGTCAGCAAGCGC
>ERZ1066121.2219-NODE-2219-length-12576-cov-5.812954_pt1 | contig 12576 bp, 9 predicted proteins | sample MGYA00382768_ERZ1066121 | MGnify/ENA primary metagenome ERZ1066121 (study PRJEB33369, sample SAMEA5778351) | biofilm metagenome | biome: Industrial cooling water; feature: Water cooling tower basin; material: Biofilm | place: United Arab Emirates | collected... | reverse complement strand
GAACAACCGTACCTCGATTCGGTTGAACGGGATCAAATATAACACCCCCATCGCGCAATCGAACTTCACCTGGAAAGACCCGAGGCCCATAAGGCGCAAATAATTGCTGCTGGCGGTGAAACGGGCTTTGAGGCCGACAAGACGAAACCAATTGCAGCTTTGTTCATGTGAGCGACAGGTTCCAAAGCCTATTTTACAAGCATCGAAAGACGGTCGCTGCGCGGTTTTCCCCCTGTTGCCCGTGGCATCAAAACCGCCTTTCGATATCAGCGTGACGAACGCAAGCTTGGCCCCCATCCCAATTGCCCCCGGGATGGGGGCTTTGCTATGTGCGCGCAAAAATAGCTTTTTTCGAACATGGATGGTGGTTGCCCGCTTTTTCCCATGCTAGCGGGGTTCGCGGGCTTATGGTCCTGTCATTCTGTCGAGGGGGCCATGTCGAGAACTCACAATTTTTTGCGCGGACGGCGCGGCGCGCAAATGACTTCGGACGAACGCACGGCGCTGGAGGCATGCCTTGGCCCCAGCCAGAGCTTCGATGCGCGGCAGTTGATACATGGACGACCGAAAGGGGCATCGCCAACTCGTTGCGCTCCATCTGCCGGGCGACTTTGTCGATCTGCATGGCTTTCCGCTGCAACGGCTGGATCATGACGTAGCCTCCTTGACCGAAGTATCGGTCGCGTTTGCGCCGCACACGAAATTGACCGAGATCACGCAGGACTATCCGCATCTGACGCGCATGCTCTGGTTCAGTACATTGCTCGATGCCGCGATGTACAGGGAGTGGATTTTCCGCCTTGGCCGGTTGAATGCGCTGGGTCGTGTCGCCCACTTCCTCGCCGAAACCCACTGCCGCCTTGTCGCTACCGGACTGAGCCATGGGCAAAGATTCCGGCTGCCGCTGACCCAGGCCGATATTGGCGAGGCTTGCGGGCTGACCAATATCCATGTCAGCCGGATGCTGAAGGAACTGCGCGATCAGGGCATTGCAAGCATGGAGGAACAGACGGTCGAATTTCTCGACCGCGACAGGCTGTACAGGATTGCCGAGTTCGATCCCAAATATCTCTATCTCGATGACGGGATATTGGTGCCTTGAGGGCACAAAAGCGATGATGCGATGTTGTTTCTTCCGGAGGTCCGGATGAGCGACACAAAAGTGAACCAGCATCCCGCGCAAGTCACCGTCGAAGATCGGGCGATTCTTGTCGATGCGCCGGGCGGGGCAATTGTGACCTTTACCCCGGAGGCAGCCGACGAGACAGCATCGCGACTGCGCAACGCAGTCCGGCGGGCTCGGGGTGCGGCAGACGAAGGACCCGATAAACCCGACGCTGCGTCAGATCGAGAAAGCAATCCGGCTTGACGTACCGCCATTGGCAGCAGGGCCGGTTGAAATGCTGCCCTGAAGCTGCCCCGCCAGCGATTCGATGATGATCGAGCCCAGGCCATGACCTGCTTTCTGATTGGTTGCAGCAGCCATGCCGATGCCATCATCAGCCACAACCAGCTCCAACTGGCCCGGATCGAGGGTGCGCAATGTCAGGCTGATCGTGCCCGAATCGCGACCCACAAAGGCATGTTTCAGGCTGTTGGTAACGATTTCGGTGATCAACAAAGACAGGGTCATCAGCCGGTCGAGATCGAACTGGATATTTGGCATGTCGATCAACAACACGATATTGCGTGCGCCGGTCGCCTCCAGCAGATCATGGCACATTTCGGTGAAATATTGATCGATAGGCTGGTCGACGACGGCGGGGTCATACAGCCGACGGTGAATGCGCGCCATCACCGCCAAGCGCTGATTAGCTTCGTCAAGCGCAGCCACGGCGCGGCTGGGGTCGGTCATTGCGCGGCTGCGGTGCAACTGCAGCAGGCTTGCGACAAATTGCATGTTATTAGCAACGCGATGCTGCAATTCGCGGAACAGCGTCTGCTGCTGCTTGGCCAGTTCATCAGAACGGCGCTGCTGGACGGTGAAACGCTCGACTGCCAGCTGCATCCGGTGAATGACGAAAATCATCACCCCCACGACCATGACGAAAAAGGCGAGAGCCACTGAGGTCGAGCTATCCAGCGCGAAGCTTTCGAAAGGCGGAATAAAATAATACCAGGCTGCCAATGTCGACATGACAGCGCAGGCCACACCGGCCCGCCATCCGGCAAGATAGGCAGTCATGACCACTGCCGGAAAATAGGTCAGAAAGGGAAATCCCGGCGGGAAGGTGTCGCGCAGCAAGAAACGTAAGGCCGTTGCGGCAAGAAATGTCGTTACCGCAAGTACGGCGGCAAGCCATGGGCGGGTCCGAAAATCGAGCGACGACTGGTTTAGCGGGCTGCTGCGTGCAACTGCTGTTTCCTTGTCGGGATGCGGAACGCTGCTTTGGCTCGTCTTGGGCATGGGCGGGCCGCTAGCAAAGCATGATGGTTATGCGAAGCGGTCATTGATCGAGGTTTATCGCTTTTGCCTGCACCGAACAGCCGCCCAAAATGCGCATCGCGGTTCAATCCGGCTTATTCCGCCACGCAATCTGCCATTTCCGCCTTGCGCTGGCCCATGGGCAATTCCGGCCCTGTCGTCGTATCCACAGCTGTCTGATGTTCGATTTCGGCGTTTAATTCGGCACCCAACAGCACAACATAGGTCGAAAGATAGAGCCACATCAAAACGACGACGATTCCGCCCAATGAGCCATAGGTCGCATTATAATTGCCGAAATGCGCTGCATACCAGCCAAATGCCGACGATGTCGCCAACAGTCCCAATGTTGCAACCAGCGATCCGGGGGTGAGCCATCGCCAGCGGGCATTCGCCCTCGACGGGCCGTACCGGAACAGCGCCGCCAGCGCAGCAGTGGACAGCGCTGTTGCCACCGCCCATCCGGCCAGTTTGATGAGCGAGGCAGCCAATGGCGAAAGCGGGCTGATCCAATCTTCCATCATGTGCCCTGCGACTGTCGCAGACATCAGCACAAGCGCGAGCAATATCGCGCCCGCAGTAATGGCCGCATTTGTCAGATTGCCTGCAATAAATCCGCGCTTGTCCTTTTCTTCAAAGGCGATGTTCAGCGCGGTTACAACTGCGCCCGCGCCCTTCATTGCGCCGAACATGGCAAGTCCGATTGATGCCAGCAGGCCAAGGCCCTTTTTCCCCGCCGATGTTGCGATCAGGGCATCGAGTTGTTCGCGCAGCAGTGCGATAACCTCTTGGGGCAATAGCGGCGCGATAGCCGACAATTGGCGCGAAATCTCTGCCGGGTCGAGCACAAGCCCATAGACCAGCACCAGCGCACCCAGGAGCGGCACGAGCGCGAGAAAACCGTAAAAGGCAACACCCGCCGCAATCAGCCCCAGATTGTCTTCGCCGGCCTGCGCATAGGTCCGCTTGGCAATCGCCCACCATCCGGCAGGCGGAATAGCCAGAGGATGATGGGCGTTGTGTCCCTGCGGATCGTTTTGCGTCATGCTACGATAACGTTGGACAAATGAAAACGTCACGCGGGTTGTGAAGTTTATTTTCTAAAGCGCTTCGAGCAGGTCAGATAGCAACGCAATCCGCTCTGCCGGATCTGCTACGGCCTGCTTCAAAAGGAAGCGCCCGTCGCTCGCCTCAAGACCAGCCTTGTTCCATTGCTTTGTGTTGGCGGTATCATGCGGGGTCAGAGCGATGGCAGCTGGCCCGGCATCGATCCGCGCTATGCCTGCCGCGCGTGCCAGTGCCCGCGTCCGGCTGAGCGCGAACAACGCCTCTGCCAGGGGCGGGAGCGCACCGAAGCGGTCGGCCAGCTCTTCTTCAAAGGCATCGATGTCCGACAGCGACGCGAGCCGCGCCAGCCGCCCGTAAAGCTGCATGCGCACATCGGTGTCGGCGATCCAGCTTTCCGGAAAACTGCCCGACAGGCCAAGGCGCAATTCGGGCTGCCAGTCATCGACTGTTTCGCCGCGTGCCGCCCGCAACGCTTGTTCGAGCAAATGCTGGTAAAGATCGACGCCGATCAGCCGCATATGCCCGGTCTGGCTTTCGCCCAACAGATCGCCTGCCCCGCGCATGTCGAGGTCGCGCGCGCTGATCCCGAAACCTGCACCCAGCCGGTCGAACGCCTGCAGGGTGCGCAGGCGTTTCAGCGTCGCCTCCGATATCGTCGCATTGCCATCGGTCGTCAGCAATATCTGCCCGCGCCTGCTGCCGCGCCCGACGCGGCCGCGCAGCTGGTGCAGCTGCGAGAGGCCGAAACGATCGGCGCGCCAGATAATCATGGTGTTCGCGCGCGGCACATCGAGCCCTGCCTCGATGATGTTGGTGGCAAGCAACACGTCGCCGCGTCCGGCGGCAAAATCGGTCATCGCAATTTCAAGGTCATTGGCTGGCATTTTGCCATGCGCCTCGACAACCACGCCCTCGGGAAAAATCCGCGAAAGCCGCTCGCTGATCGGCGCCATATCCTCGATGCGCGGTACGACGACGAAACTTTGCCCGCGCCGCATGCGTTCGCGCAGCAGTGCGGTGCGGATGCGGCCATCGTCCCATGCATCGACGGTTGTGCGGATTGGCTGGCGGCGCGCGGGCGGCGTCGCAATGACCGACAATTTCTGCAGACCGACCAGCGCCGATTGCAGCGTGCGCGGGATCGGGGTGGCCGACAGGGTCAGCACATGCCCGTCATGAAGCCCGCGTAGCTTTGCCTTGTCGGCGGCACCGAAGCGCTGCTCTTCATCGATTATGACCAGCTGCAAATTTCCATATTTGACCGCTTTGCCCGCAACGGCAGCAGTTCCGATCACAATCGAGATCGATCCATCGGCAAGCCCTGCCTTCACCGCCTTTTGCTCGGCAGCGCTCGAAAGGCGCGACAAGCCGGCAACGCCGATATGCGTGCCTTCAAACCGGCGCTGGAATTGCGCGAGATGTTGACGGACCAACACAGTGGTCGGCGCGGCAATTGCCACCTGTCCGCCTGCCAGCGCAACCAATGCCGCGGCGCGCAAGGCGACCTCGGTCTTTCCATAGCCGACATCGCCGATCACCAGCCGGTCAACGGGCTTTCCAGAGGCAAGATCATCACGCACAGCGGCAATTGCCCGCGCCTGATCGGGGGTTTCGGTGAAGGGAAAGCCAGCGACAAATTGCTCGTAAAGGGCTGGGCTCGGATCGATCACGGCAACGCTGCGCGCCTCGCGTTCGGCCGCAATGGCAACCAGTGCCGTCGCGGTCTCGGCAAGCGAGGCCTCGATTTCCGCACGGCGTTTTTGCCAGGATGACCCGTCGAGCTTGTCCAATGCCACCGCGTCAGCATCGCCGCCATAGCGCCAGATGCGATTGGCTTCGAGCGCGGGCACCAGCCGACTGGTCTCATTGGCGAATTCGAGGACAATAGCATCTGCAGCCGCATCCTCATTGCCGGGCATGGACTCGATCCCGCATAGCCGGGCGATGCCATACTCCTCGTGAACGACAATGTCGCCGACATGCAGTTCGGCAATGCCATCAAGCGCGATTGCGCCAGACGCCGCCGCAGCCGCATTCCCGGATATGGCGCGACTGCCGAGAAGGTCGGCTGCCGCCACGACCAGCTGTCCCTCGCGCAGGAAGCCTGCGTCGGCGGGTGCCTCTATTGTGACAATCGGCCCTGCATCGGCGACTTTGATCCATTCGTCGTTATCTACGATGTCACGGCGGAAACGTTTGGATATGCGTGGACGCAGAAAGCGCAGGTCACGCGCGCTCCCGACAATCACCAGTTGACCGCCTGCGTCGAGAAGGGGCATCGCCGCGCGGGCCAATGCTGCCAGCGGTGAGCGCCGCTCGACGAAGCGCGGGGAAGGACTTGCATCATCGGTGCAAAGCGAAGGACGCTGCCAGTCCTGCGCCCGCTTATTCCAATCCTCAATGCTGGTGGCCGCCGCCGCGCCACGGTCGAACCGCGCGGCGTCTTTTGCCAGCCGCACATAGGCGGTCCGGCGCGAGGCGACTTTCGGGTCCTCGATCAATATTCCGGGTTCGATATGCGCCAGTAGCGACAGCCCAAGCGTTGCCTCAGGTTCGCGCGCAAGCCCGATTTCGACCCGATCCACATCGTCCAGCGTACGCTGGTCAGTGGGGTCATATTGGCGGATTGCCTCGATACGCCCGTCGCTAACCTCGATACGGATCGGCAGCAGCACATCGACCGGGAAAATATCGATAACGCTGCCATGTAACGCGACCTCGCCGGGTTCATCGATCCGGTCGTCGGTCACATAGCCATGGTGCTCGAACGTCTCAAGATCGATAGCATCGCCGACCTTGAGGATTGGTGGATTGTCCTTAAAGGAGTCTGGCGGCGCATAACTTATCGCGGTCGCTTCGGCGCTGGTGATGCAGATCAGGCGCGTCGCAGCGCCCCGTTCGCTCCATTCGCGCAGCAGGCGCAATGCCGCGACACGTTGACCCGCATTGGCGGGCGATGCAGGCGCATCGTCGCCGGGCAGGGCATCGGTGGCGGGCAGATGAATGACCGTTGCAGCGGGTGCGAGCGCGCGAACGCAGTCGGCCAGCGCCGCGGCGCTTGCATCATCCGCCGCAACATATAGCAAAGGCTTGTCGCCTAAAATTTCGACAAGGCTCACGGCGTAATGCAGCAGCGATTTTATGGGGCGATTATCCGAAGCTTGCGCCTGTTTATCGCTACCACTCTCGACGGCAGCGTCGCCCGATCCCGCTGCGTTAAGCATCAATCATTCTCCGGTATCAGGCTGTCTGAACGTTGCCAACCCAAGGCTGCCGTTCGTCGAGCAGCCCGGTCTCGGCCTCGCGCCACTCAGGTGCTTTTTCGGGCCACGCGCTGTTGTCGATTGTTGGCATCGCCTCAATCTGCGCCACCGTCAGGCTGCAGCGTACCCCATCGCCGGCCACGGAAAAATGTGTAGGCGAAAGCGCGCGGAGCTCCTCGCCCGCGCCTGCAATGCCACCTTGCGCGACGACGATATACGCCAAGGCCTTATTGTCACAGGCATGCATGCTGTCGACAACGGTGCCGACCTTGACCCCGTCGCAGTCTTCTACGCCTGCCCCGATCAGGCCGCCGCCGGAAAACAGCGTCGGAACATGGCGGCGCGCGCTGCTGCGCTCTGCGGCAACCGCGCTGCCCTGTTCATAGCTTGCCTGACGTCCCAGCCAGCGCCACACCCCGAACAGGTTGACGATGAACAGAAAGCCGTTGGTGATCATCAGCCCGGTTTGCCCACTCGACATCCCGACAATCGCCCATGCCACCGACCCGATGGTGAAAACGACGAAGCCCCATCCGGTCACGCGCGTTCCCAGATTGGATGCCGTCATCATCGCGGCAATCATCGTCGCGGCTGAGGCAATCCAGCTGGCATAGTCTTCCATGATGAGGCTGGACCCGATATCAGGCTTCTTCCGCCTCGGCCTGGATATTCACCGAGGTCTCGGCAAGCTTGGTCAGATATTGATCGCTGCCGTAAATGTCCTTGGTCGCCTGTTTCAGCTGCTTTTGCGCATCCTTGAGGCCCAATGTGCCTGCGAAGGAGGCGGCGGTGCCGAAACCGGCAATGCCATAATGCGACATGCGCTGATATTGTGCGATAATCACTGCATCGAGCACAGGCCCCTTTTCTGGCCCCTCCTCGATGACATGCTTGACTGCCTCCTCGACAAGGCCCTCCATACCCTTGCAATGCTCCTTTTTGACCTTCTCGCCAGAGTCGGCCAAAAGCTGTTTCAGCATGTCGGTATGCTCGGCGATGCCGCCTTGTGAATTGGTCAGCATTTCCTTCAAGGCGGGATCGCTGGCTTTGCTCACGAATTTTTTGACGGTGCGTTGCATCTGGTCGTTGGCGGACCACAGGTCCTGCAATTCGCCGGTGTAAAGATCTTCGAGATTTTCGGGTGCGGACATGATTGCCTCCATGGGGGTTCCAGCCAGACTGGCTTCGCAAGGGCAAACCGCACTGGCAGCCGTTGGTTCCGCACGAATTTTTGGCAGCAGGATCAGCCCAGCACAGCCTCGACCGTTTCGCCTTCGCGCTTGCGCAACCAGTTATGCGCCTTGGTCGCGGCCACCGCGCCATGGCCCATCGCCACGCTGATCTGGTCGAGGCCCTCGACAATGTCGCCCGCGCAGTAGAGGCCCGGGACAGGGGTTTCAAATGGCGTGTCTGCGCTGACCTTGCCAGCCTCGTTCAGCGAAAGGCCCAGCAGAGCGGCGAGATCGTTTCTCGGCTTGGTGCCCAGTGCCGGATAGATGACGTCAAAACGCAGCGGCTCGGCCTCTCCCTCGACATAGACCGCCATCTCTTCCTCCGATGGTGCATAGCGAACGATCGGGTGGGTAACAGTCGAAACGCCCGCAGCGTCAAGCTCGGCGCGTTGTTCTGCATCCAGCTCAACGTCGCGGCGCGGCAACAAAGTGACCTTGTCCGAATAGCCGCTGAGAAACAGCGCCTCGGCAGCGCCGGAAATGTCGCAGCCGACCACGCCGATGCGTGCGTCCCTGTGCTCGAAACCGTCGCACACCGGGCAATAGCGCAGCACGCCATGTGCAATCGCCTCTTCATGCGTTTCATAGTCCAGCTCGATCTGGTTCAGATGGAGGCCGGTCGCGAGGATCAAAGAGCGTGCCTGCCATTGACGACCCTTGTCATCCTCCAGCACGAAAAGGCCGTCGGTCTTTTTGATGTCGGCAACATGCGCTTCTTCGAACCTTGCACCATATTGCGCGGCATGGCGCGTCATCCGGTCGATCAAGTCGGGGCCGGAAATGCCTGCGTCAAATCCGGGAGCATTATGTGTCAGCGGGATGCGAAGAGCGCGGGTATTGCCGTCATGCAGCACCAGCGTCGAACGGCAGAAACGCGCGGCATAAAGCGCGGCACTGAGTCCTGCAGGGCCGGCCCCGACGATGACGATGTCGATTGTCTCCATTTTGACCTCTTACAGCAAAATACCCGTAGAGCGGGGAACTTCGTTGGCGCGAAATTGTTCGAGGCGCACATCCCAAAACACATAAGGAAAATGCAATGGCCCAGAAAGGCGCAGGCGGTAATCCAGGAGCGGTTACCAAAAAGGGCGGCGATGGTGCCGGGGGCAGCACCGGAACAGGACGTGGCGGCGGAAATAATGCACGCGGCTCATCTTCGGCATCGTCGGGAAAGTCACCTGACAAGGGTGGCGGCAAATCGGCGAAAAACCCGAAATAGTACCAAGCCAATTGGCGGCCAGCCACGGCAGATTATTTTCGCCTCCGCAAGGCGTGTCATATCCGGACCGCAGCGGTCCATCAGCGCTTTCATGAAGGGGTCGCCGTGCAATTCATCGAGCGAAGTGTCTATACCGGGCCCAATCTCTATGGCCTGAAGCCGATGATCCGGCTTCGCCTCGACTTGGGCGCGCTGGAGGATTGGCCGACCAGCCGCTTGCCCGGTTTTACCGATGCGCTGCTCGAAAAGCTGCCCGGGCTCGCCGCGCATGGCTGCAGCTATCGTGCCCCCGGCGGGCTGGTGCAGCGGATGCGCGATGGCACTTGGGCGGGCCATGTGATCGAACATATCGCCATCGAACTGCAATCGATGGCAGGTGCCGCCGTTTCGCGCGGCAAAACGCGCTCGGTCAAGGGGCAGCCGGGCGTTTACGATATACTTTATCGATATGCCGACAGGGTCAGCGGTCTTGCCGCAGGACGCGCAGCGATTGCGCTTGCCGACGCTCTGCTGCCGCGGGATTTGCAGGGCGTAAAGGGTCTGGACCGGATCGCCGAACCGCTGGCCGACGATCCCGCTGATATCGATGCAATTGTATCGGCCTTGCGCATTTTGGTGAAGAAAAACGGTTTTGGCCCCAGCACCAGCGCGCTGGTCAATGAGGCAAAGCGGCGCGGCATTCCGGTCATGCGGCTCGATGAGGCGAGCCTGGTGCAATTCGGCCTTGGCAGCCGCCAACGCCGTATTCGCGCGAGCGTCACCGGGGCGACCTCGCTGATCGGTGCGGAACTTGCGGGCAACAAGGCCGCTGCCAAGGCTCTGCTGGAGGAAGCGGGATTGCCCGTCCCGACGGGCCGGGTGGCGCGCTCGATGGACGAGGCATTGCTGGCCGCGCGGCAGCTGCGCTGGCCGGTGGTGGTCAAGCCATTGAGCGGCAACCATGGCCGGGGTGTGACCACGGGCATTGCCGACGCCGATGCGCTGAAGGCCGCATTTGAGCTCGCATCGCGCAGCAGCCGTGCCGTCATTGTCGAACGCGAGCTTCCCGGCAATGATCACCGTATCCTCGTGGTCGATGGCAAGGTCGTTGCCGCCGCAGAACGCATTCCCGCCCAGGTAATTGGCGATGGCGAAAGCCCAGTCGCTGCCTTGATCGAGGCGGTCAACGCCGATCCGCGTCGCGGACAGGGCCATGAAAATGTCCTGACGCGGATAAAAGTCGATGATGCCGTTCGCGCGTTGCTTGCAAGCCAGCAACTCGTCCTCAAAAGCGTGCCCAAAAAGGGCCGGGTCGTCCGGCTACGCGGTACGGCCAATCTGTCAACCGGCGGCACCGCCGTCGACCGGACCGATGCCATCCATCCCGAAAATGCCGCCATTGCCATACAGGCAGCGGCGATCATCGGGCTCGATGTTGCGGGCATTGACATGCTTGCCCCTGACATCAGTCAGAGCGTGCGCGAAACCGGTGGCGGGATCGTCGAGGTGAATGCAGCGCCCGGCCTCAGAATGCATATCGAGCCGTCCGAAGGTACGCCGCGCGATGTGGCCCGGCCGATTATTGCCTCGCTATTTCCACCAGGCCGCCGCAGCCGTATCCCGATCTTTGCGATCACCGGCACCAATGGCAAATCGACCACTGCGCGCATGGTCGCGCGCATATTGTGCGAGGCAGGCTACCGTGTCGGCCTGACCTCTACTTCGGGCGTCTATATCGATGGTCGGTTGCAGGTGGCAGGCGATTCAAGCGGGCCGAAATCCGCGCGCATGGTGCTGCGCAATCCAACCGTGGACACTGCCGTGCTCGAAGCGGCGCGCGGCGGGATATTGCGCGAGGGGCTGGGTTTCGATCATTGCGATGTCGGTGCAGTGCTCAACGTCACCGCAGACCATCTCGGCCTCAAAGGAATCGACACGGTCGAGGATCTGGCCCGTGTTAAATCCATCGTCGCGCAAAGCGTCGGCAGGCGCGGCCATGCTGTGCTCAACGCCGACGATCCCCTGACCTGCGACATGGCCCGCCGCGCAGGCGGCCGGATTGTCTGGTTCAGCGCCCGACCCAATGCGGCAGCGACCGAGCCGATCGCAACGCACCTTGCCAGCGGCGGCATGGCCGTCGTGCGCGAGGACGGCGATATCGTGCTCTACAAAAATGGCCGGACGGTGGTTGCGTCGATTGCGGAATTACCCTCGACGCTGGAGGGGGCAGCCGAATTCAATGTTGCCAACGCGCTTGCCGCAACCGCGATGAGCGCAGCCTATGGCATAAAGCCTGAAACCATCGCGCTTGCCCTGCGCGCCTTTACAACCTCGTTCGAGGATTCACCCGGCAGGCTCAACATCCTCGACGCGCATGGCATCCGCATCATCGTAGATTATGCGCATAACCCGGCAGCTCTAACCGCATTGGGTCGCCTGATCGACCGTCTTCGCGTTGAAGGCAGCCGCGCGTTTGGCATGGTCAGCATCCCCGGCGACCGGCGCGATCAGGACCTGCTTGCGATGGGAGCACTGGCATCGGCGATTTTTGACGAGATCATGTTCCGCGAGGCCCCCGATGGCAGGGGCCGTCCGGCAGGTTCGATCAACGCGCTGATGGTCGAGGGAGCCATCGCGGCAGGCAAAGCCCCACATCATGTTCACCAGCTCCGCAATGAAGAGGAGGCCACGGACGAATGCCTTCGCCGTGCACAGCCCGGCGATCTTGTCGTGCTGATGCCTACCGATGTCGAGGGCATCTGGCAGCGCGTGACCGCATTTGCCGAAGCACCCTCGCCCTTTGCGCACATCATCGGAACCGAATTTCCCAGCATATTGGAACGCGCTTATGGCTGACCTCGAAGGGCAAAATGGCCCGTTGTTTGCCATTGGCGGACATGAGGATAAGGAGGGCCGAAAGGTCATTCTTGACGCCATTGCAAAACATGTGGCGGGCGGGCGACTGGTGATTGCAACCGTCGCCAGCCATAGGCCCGAAGGCTATTTCGACAATTATTGCGCAGCATTCGGCGCGCTTGGCGTCACCGACCTTGTCGAACTTTATGTGTCGGAACGCGGCGAGGCGGTCGATGGAGAAATCGGACGTGCGCTTGCCGACGCCGCAGGCGTCTTTTTCACCGGCGGCGATCAGCTGCGTATTGTCAGCCAGATTGGCGATACCCCCATTGAAGCGATGGTGCGCGATATCCACCGGCGTGGCGGCGTCATTGCCGGCACGTCCGCTGGGGCGTCAATGCAAGGCGACACGATGCTGGTTGCGGGATCGGGAAGCGAATCGCACCGCATCGGCGACCTGCACATGGCGCCGGGCCTTGCCCTGATCCCCGATGTGATCATTGACCAGCATTTTGCCGAACGCGGGCGGATTGG
>ERZ1066121.2217-NODE-2217-length-12576-cov-14.474563_pt1 | contig 12576 bp, 22 predicted proteins | sample MGYA00382768_ERZ1066121 | MGnify/ENA primary metagenome ERZ1066121 (study PRJEB33369, sample SAMEA5778351) | biofilm metagenome | biome: Industrial cooling water; feature: Water cooling tower basin; material: Biofilm | place: United Arab Emirates | collected... | reverse complement strand
CGGCACATCGCCTGCAGCGCGCGCGCCACGTCCGAGATCTGGCGCCAGTCCCGCAGGGCGTCCACATCCAGCGGCACGGCCCCCCAGGCCCTCCCGAACCGGCCCCGCACGAAGGCGTTGAGCGCGTCGCGGCCGGCATCGACCGTCCCCGCCTCCGCCAGAAGCCGCCAGAGCACGTGGAGGTAGCGCACGTCCGCCCGCTCGGCGGCGGGCCGGCGTCCCGGCCTGCCCTCGGCCTTGAAGCCGCGCGCCTTCAGCGCGTCGAGCACGCGGCTCATCTCGTCGGGGGTCATCGCCGACAGGCTCGCCTTCCCCGTGGCGATGAGCTGGATCTGGCGCCGGGCGTCGTCGTCGATCCCGAGGGACCGGCAGGCCGCGAAGATCATGCGCTGGCGGGTGCGATCGGTCACGGGCGCGCCTCCGGGTCGGGCTTGGCCGGGTCGGGCTTGGCGAGGTGGCGGTAGACAGCCGTGGGGGTCAGCCCCAGCGCCGCCGCGGCCGCCGCGCGCGAGGGGAAGGTCCGCCCGTCCGCCAGCGTCACGGGCTTGCCCGGATGACCCCGGCCCCGCGCGACGGCGCTGTCCGGATCGCCCCGGTCGAGCGCGCGCACGATCGTGTGCCGCGACCGGCCGAGCGCGCGCGCGGCCTCGCAGACCGACCGGTAGACGACGCCCTGGATGCGGACAGGATCGGACATGGGTCAGCGGCCCCCCTCTGCGAGGGGCCGCCGCGTGGCGTCAGACGCGAGGCACGTAGCCCTGCAGCTCGTCCGAGGCGCGCTCGACGTGACGGACGGTGAGGTCCAGAAGGTCGTAGAGCTCCTGCGGGCCGACCGCCGAGAACTGGCGGTCGGCGCGGCCGGCGTCGCCCACGAGGTCGGCGATGGCACGGAGCGCCGACGACCCTTGCGCGAGCACGTCGCGCGGGTCGTCGGAGGGGGGAAGGACGGGCCGGGGCATGTCAGACGCCCGAGAAGAGGTCGCCTTGCACTATCGGCATCCCGGCAGGGAACCGATCGATCAGACCGAGTTCCATGCACTCGCGGATGGCCTGCTCCAGTCGCGGCCGGCTGGCCCGGCCCATCTGCCAGATTTCCTCGAAGGTAAAGCCCTGTCGGATGCCCTCGACCACCTGCACCCGCAATGACCGCCCACGCATCGCCTCGGTCCGCAGCTTGACCAGCATGAAGCGGACGTCGGCCAGCGCGCGGGCCTCCATCTCGGCAAAGGCGCGATGCACCACCACAGAGACCTGCGCGGCGATCGGTGTTTTCAGGACGGCCGAGAGCATCAGCGCGCCAGCGTGGGTAAAGCCCACCGGAAGCGCCCGGTTGGCCTTCGTTGAAATCACATTTTGTGACTTCAACTCGCTCATCTCGGCTTCCGAGAGAGTGAACATGAAGTCCCCCGGAAACCGGTCCAGATTGCGGCTGACCGCCTGGTTTAGCGCGCTCACACTGGTCCCGTAGACCTCGGCCAAGTCGGCCGCGATCATGAAGGGAGGTCGGTTCGGCAGAACGAAGATGCGAGCCTGGACGCCCGCGATGTCGAAGAGGGTCTGCGGATGGGCAGTCATGTCGTACTCCTGATGTTGCGCCCGAGCGCTCGCTTCCAAACGGGTGGCCGGGCAATCGCAGGTTGGAAGACCGCGGAGTAGCGAAACGGCAGGCCTTTCGGCCTCCCGCGACGCCCGACCATGGGAAAAGGCGCGTGTCTCCCGACCGCGCGCCTCTCTCGGGCGCTACATCCGACGGGCTTCCATTCCCGATCCGGCCGTTTCTGCCGGACCGGGAGACAATGCGCCCGTTCGCGCCCGATTTCAAGTATGGCGTCACCTTGCGACTCACCGGCCTTCCGTCCGAGGGTCGGATATCCGCGAGGAGGTCGCCGTGAAGCTGCTGAACTGGCTGCGCCGCAGGGGCACCGCCCAGCCGTCCCGAACGGTGATCGTGGAGCTGCCGCCCGTCGACCTGACCACCCGGATCGTCGTGCCCAAGGTCATGCCACGCACCGACCTGCCAGAGTTCTGCGTCGAGAGCTTCGCCGAGATCGTCGACCTTCGGCCGCTCGCGGCCGAGGTCCTGGCCGACCAGCCGGTGCCCGTCGCGATCGACGTCGAGACCCTCGCCCGGCTCTGCGTCAAGGGTTTCGCAGGCCGCTACATCAGGGTCGCCGAATACCCACCCGGCGTGGACCGCGAGGCCGTGAAGCGGATGATCTGGCGCGTCACCCGCTGGGAGGCATGGCCGCGACGATCGGCACAGGCCCAGCGAACCGCAGGCGCCTTCCCCAAGCGCTTGTTCCGCTGCAGCGAGGATTGCTGTCCGGGCGCGCGCGCCATGGACGGGCTGGTCGTGCCGGTGAACGAGGTGGTCCGCCTGCCCCTCAAGGAATGCTGGGACCATAGGTGCGAGTGCGACTACCGCCTCGTGAAGCGCGACGGGAGCGTTGTCTAGCGGGCAAACCCCATCGGCGGGCCGGGGAGCGCGCGCCGGTGCGGCGCTCGACCCGGCCCGTCGAGGGGGCGTATTCACGATGTCAAGGCGCGGCCCCCGGGCGGCGCGTCCGCCCGGTCCGACGCCCTGGTCTAGCAGGCCCGCCCCCGCCGGCGCAGACCCTTCGTGCGCCTGCGGCGCAGATTGCTTGACACCAATTTCTGCACTGCCCGCGTTCACAATGCGGCCTCCCCCTCGGCGCGCCCCTCGACCCGGTCCGCGAGGCGCTGCAGGGCGCCGGCCAGCCGCGCGCGCCAGGTCGGACGCACCTCCCAGACGCCCGCGCACCAGGCGCAGAGCACGTAGGTCCCGTGGATCGTCAGGACGGGGCGCGGGTCGTCGGCCATGTCGCAGACGACGCAGTGGCAAGGGGCGGTCATAGGTCGATCTCCATCTCGCAGTCCTCGGCTTCGATCTGCTCCAGCGCGGCCGCGAGGCGGCGCAGGAAGGGGGCGACGCCCATGTGGTGCGCGCTGGTGTTGTGCAGGGTGGCGATGTCGGCCACGAGCTCGTGGCCCGTATCGCGGTCGACCTCGGCAAGGGCGGCCAGTAGGTCCAGGCAGTCCGCGGCATCGTCGACCATGGCGTCGGCGATGTCGGGTATGGAGACGGTCACCTGCATCACGACCACCCCATCAGCGAGGCGATCAGGCCGCCCGCTAGCGCGCCGCCCAGCGCGCCGAGGACCAGGGCTTCGCGCAGCCTCATGTCCGACCCTCCGCGCCGGGGGCTGGCAGGGCGAGGCGCTTCGGCTTCGCAGCCTCCGCCGCCTGCTCGGCCGCGATCTCGGCGAGGTCGCGCATCAGATGCCAGTGCGCCGTCGCGTCGGCCGTCTCGAGTTGCACCGTCACCGTCGACTTCGGCCCTGTGCCCTTGGAGCTGTAGGACTTCAGCCTTGTTCCTTGCGGCAGGTACATCACCGCCCCTCCGCCACGTCGAGCCCGGCGGGCTCGATCACGAAGTCCTCGCCCTCGCTCGACACGGTGACCCCCGCGACCAGGCGCGCCCGGTCGGGATCGGCGAGCATCGCTTCCTTGTTGATCTCGACGCGGGTGCGCAGGAACTGGCCGAAGCCGAACGACCGGCAGATCGCGATCGCGGCCTCGATCCCGCGGATCGTCACCCTCGGCGGGCGCTGCCGCCACAGGACCCGTCCGGTGCCGAACTCCACGGTCTTGACGCGCCCGCCCTTCGTCAGCTCGGCCCGGTGCGCCTCGCACCAGGTCTGCACCCCGCGCTCGGCCTCGGCGAGCTCGGCCGCGGGCTGCGCCACGGCGCGCTCGAGCTCCTCGCCGATCGCGCGCACCCGCGCCTCGGCCTCGGCCTTGAGCGCCGCGATCCGGTCGCGCAGGTCGCCCACCCGGGCGATGCCGGCGATCGCCTCCTCCTGGGACTGGGGGATCGCGACCATGGCCGGGGCCTTGGCGCGGACGCTTCTGGACTTCGTCACGTCGGGTCTCCTTCGACGGGGGTTTCAAGGGGGGCTTCAAGCGGGGCTTCCAGGACCAGCCGGGCGGGGGCCTCGCCGCCCGGCGGGATGGGGACCAGGCCGAAGAGGACGAGCGCGCCCGCCATCGCCGCGATCTCGTCGGCCGAGCAGAGCGTGACGCCGCGGATCCCCTGGGCATCGATCCGGCCCAGGCCCCGGGCGGCGAGCTCGAGCATCGCGCGGGTGCTCGGGAAGGGCTTGGTGTCAGCGGGCATCGGCGGGGCCTCCGGCGTTGGCGATGATCGTGACGGCCGCGGCGCGCGCCTCGGCGTCGGTCAGGTCGGGGCTGCGCAGGACCGAGGCCGCCATGAGGAGCGTCGTCGCCACCGCGCGGGCGTCCGCGTCCTTCGCGCTGCCGGCGAGCACCCGCCGCGCGAGGAGCTGCGCCGCATCGACCCGCGCCGGCGTCTCCGCCGAGAGGCAGTGCGCGACGTAGATCTTCACCCGTTCGAAGGCCGCGCGATACTCGGGGTCGGTCGTGACGCGCTTCAGAAACCGGGCAAGGCCCGACTGGATCGTCGCGGTGTCGCGCCCGCCGAACAGCCGGCCGATCGCCGCGAACGGCTCCTGCGTGGCCTCGCGGATCAGCGCCACCGCCTCGTAGCGGGGGCCGACCACCGCCTGCGTCTGCAGGGGGCCGGTCAGGTCCGAGACGCCCAGGCCATGGAACCGCGCCACCGCCGCGACGATGCGCGCAGGGTCGCGCGCGGGCTTGGCGGGCGGGGCCGCGCGGAGGGCGGGCGTGTCGTCCCGGCTCATTCGGTCGCCTCGGTCTTGCGGTTGCGGGGGCAGGCGGAGCAGGCGCGGTACATGCGGACCCGCGCGGCGTTGACGTTGACGAAGCGGACCGCCTTCAGCCGCCAGTCGCGGCACTCGTTGGCGGGGATCTCGCCCAGCGCGGGGCAGGCCACGGTCAGGCCCTTGAACACCCCGCTCACGACCTCCTCCACCGCCGCGTAGCTGCCGGGGTACTTCCGCCCCAGCACCTGGCTCACCAGCGTCGCGGACCGGTTGATCCGCTTGGCGACCTGGTTCTGGCTCGTGGCCTCGCACTCGGCGGCGAGGTCCATGACCCAGGCGGGCATGTCCTCGCCCCAGGCGGCGCGCGCCCGCTCGATCGGCGACGGCGCGCTCATGCGGCCCGCCCCGCAAGCGGGATCGTCGATCCGAGGTTCGGGTCCACCAGCGCGCGCACCCGGCGCACGACGGGCGGGCGCGGCCCGGTGTTCTCCACGAGCCGGTAGACCGCCTCGCGCTTGCCGGGGACGGGCTTGCGGACCACCGCGAGGTAGTCGGCCGCGGCCAGCGCCTCGCAGTAGGCGACCGCGTCGGGCAGGGTCACGGCGACCGACGGCGTCGAGGACATCGCCATGAGGTCGGTCGGGCTGAAGAGAGCCTGGGTGCGCATCGTGCGCCAGAGGTTGCCCTCGACCGTGCCCGCGGGCGCGGCCGCCCGCAGGGCCTCGGCCCCCGGCGCCACCGTCCAGAGGCGGCGCTGCTTCGGCCCCAACCCGCCCGAGACCGCGAGCCGCGCCTTGACCCAGCGCCGCGTCAGCCGCGTGGCCCGGCTCGGCTTCATCCGCGCCTCGGCCGCGAGCGTGGCGTAGCTCCAGGTGCCCAGGCGCCGCGCCGCGGCCCAGGCCGCGTCGTCGACGAGCGTCTCGTCCATCAGCGCGCTCATGCCGCCAGCCCGCGGCGCGGCGCGGGCGCCTCCCCGGAGTGGAAGGCCCCCTTCCAGTCGGCGGCCGTGAGCGATGCCCGGCCCTGGACCTTGGCGAACTCGCCGACCTTCGAGAGGTTGACGCAGATCCGCCGGATCGACCCCTTCGAGGCGCGGAAGAGCGCGTCCTTCAGGTCCTCCGAGAGCTCCACGCCAGGGCAGTAGATCGCGGCCAGCAGCGTCACGTCGCGCGCCTCGGCGGGCTGCGCCGCAACCCATTCGAGCATCCGTCCGTGCACCCGCTCCCACTTGGCGAGGCTCTGGGGCAGGCGCTCCTCGCCGATCAGCACGATCGTGGCACCGCTGCTCTCGTAGATGTCGCGCACGACCTCGACCATGCCGCCCGCGACCAGGTGGTCGGCCTCGTCGATGATCAGGGGGCGCTGGGTCCGCGCCAGGTGCTCGGCGACCTGGTCGACCATGTCCGCGAGCACCCGCGCGGGCTTCAGCCCGAGGTCCGTGAGGATCGCCTCGCAGAGCTTCTTCGGCCGCCAGACCGATTTCATCTGCACGCAGTAGGCCTGGTAGTGGTTGGCCCCGTAGCTGCCCGCGATCGACTTCCCGAACCCCGAGGGTCCGTAGAAGGCGGCCAGCCCCGGCAGCCCGTGCTCGCGGGCCTGCACCCGCCCCACGAGCTGCACGAAGAGGCCTACGTTCCTGAGTGGCGCCACGCTGCCGTAGAGCCCGGTCTTGTCCGCCATGGTCTTCCCCCTTCTGCCTCATGTCCCCGTCCGGTGCCGCCGCCGCGGTCAGCCGAACATCGCGTCCCCGAAATCGTCGTGGATCACCCGCTGCGCCCGGTACTCCGCGGTCTCGCGGTAGCGCCCGAGCCAGTGCCGCTGGTCGTCGGCGAGCGGATCGCCGCGCGCCGCCGCCCGCTCGAGCTCGAGCGCGCGCCGGAAGCGGTCGACCTCGGTCTCGGCCTTGTCCTCGAGCGCCGCGCGGAACGAGATGTCGGCCGCGATCCCCTGCATCACCGCGTCGAGGACGACGTCCGCCTCGGGCGTGGGGATGGGCCTCGCGCGCCGCGCGTCGGGCGCCCCGAAGGTGGCGCGCACGACCTTGGCCTCGACGGGCGCCGCCGGCGCAGGCGCGGTCGCGTCCAGCAGCCCGCCGAGGTCGACGGCCGCGAAGCGCCGGTGCGCCGCCGCCGCGTCCTTCTCGCGCCGCATCCACTCGCGCCGCGCCTTGGCGTGGATCCGCGCCTCGTCGAGGCTGAGGAACTGGCCGCGGGCCTTGATCGGCGCGTGGCCGAGGTAGAGCCCCTCGGCGTCGTAGACGTGGAGGCCCGCGTCCCAGAGGTCGGCCGGATCGAACCGGATCACCACCGGCTCGCCCGCGATCTCGCCCATCCAGGGCGCCCAGTACTCGTTGTCGAGGAACCGGATGAGCCCGGACCGCGCTTGCGCACGCACGCCCTCGGCCCCGAGGAGCCAGAGCCGGCGCTGTTCTTGCGTCGCGCGCCGGATCGGCACCCGCGCGTAGGCCTCGTCGAAGACGTCCGCGAACGATCGCCCGTGCGCCACCTCGGACCGCCGGCCCTGCCGCGTGTTGTGCTCCTCGATCCCCTCGGCCACCACGCGCAGGAACTGCTCGAGCGGGACCGCGCGGCTGCCGTAGTCCTCGGGCTTGGCCTCGGGCCGGTTGCCCGTCCAGGCGCCGTCGAAGCGGGGATCCTTGGCGATGCTGTCGCAGAGGTCGCGGAACGCGCGCTCGATCGGCTTCGACTGCCCCGAGTAGGGGGTGGCCCAGTGGATCTCGCAGCCGAGCGCCACGAAGAGGCCCGGCGGGTCGGTGTCGCGGACCTTGAAGCGGTAGCGCGTGGGCGCGCCCCCGGTCAGGGCCTTGGCCGCGAACTCGCGGCCGTTGTCCATCAGCACGTGGCCGGGGATGCCCCAGGCCTCGATCATGTCGCCCGCGGCCAGCGCCACCGCCACCCGGTTCGGGGTCTGGTCGACCCGCCACGCGAGGATCCGGCCCGAGAAGACGTCCTGGAACGCCACCATCTGCGGCCGGCCGACGTAAGCCTTCTCCTGCCCGGGCTCGAGCGGCCACTCGACGAAGACGTCGTACTTGTGGAAGTCCGCGTTCACCACCTCGAGCGGGGCCAGCGCGGACTTGTCGCGCGTCTGGGCAGGGTAGTAGGCCTTGAGCGCCTCGACGCCCTTGCGGAGCAGCACCCGCGTCATGACCGAGACCTCGGCCTCGAGCCGCCGGCGCATCGTCCGTTCGGGCAGCGTGGCCCAGTCCTGCGCCGCGGCGATGCGCACCGCGCGGCGGTAGGCCGAGGTGAACGAGGGCTGCGCGAGCCGCAGGTAGTCCGACTTCACGAGGTCCATGAACGACGGGTCGCAGTGGACCTTGGCGCGGCGGCGCGGGGCCGCGCGGTGCCGCGGTGCCAGATACGCCAGCCGGTCGTCGACCCGCACCCCCTCGACCAGCGCGAGCCAGGCCCAGACCGTGCGCGGCGCCACACCCTCGAGCCGCGCCACCTCATGGACCGCGAGGAACCGGCCCATCCCGCGCTCCAGCGCCTCGACCTTCTGGATCGTCAGCAGCCGCGCGCGCGCCCTGCCCTGCACCGCCTCGGGCAGGCGCTCGAACCAAGCCCAGGCTTCGTCGCGCGACAGGGGCGCGGGCGCGGGCTCCGCCTCGGGCACGGGCTCCACCGGCGCCGCCGGCGCGGGCGCGGCCCGCAGCAGCGCCGTCTGCGCCGCCTCGGGCAGGAGCCGCCAGGAGTACTCCCAGCCGCCGCCCCTGCCGGTCCGGCGGCGCGCGAGGCCGGGCTGGGCGCGCCAGGTGAGGCGGTCGGCGAGCAGGTTGACACCAAACTTCGACCCCGGCAGGCCGGGCAGCCCCGCCGCCGCGATCTCCGCGGCCGTCCACCACTCCTGGGCGGGGGTCGCGGTCATGCGTCGCCGCCTTCGCCGAGATCGGCGAGGTCGTCGCCCCGCGCCGTCACGAAGGCGAGGCGCGCCTCCAGCGAGGCGCGGTCCCAGGCGGCCAGCAGAGCCTTCAGGTCGGGCTTCGAGGCGGGTTCAGCGGGGCGTTCAACGGGGCCGTTGCGGGAGGCCCAGGCGCGCCGCGCGGCACCCGCGTTCTTGGCTGCTCCACTGGACAGCGCCTCGACGACATAGGCACGCTCGTCGGCCTCGTGGATGAGGCCTAGCGTTTGAATACAGGTGATCGCCACTTTTCGGGGGGCAAGCCGCAGCTTGTCGGCCTCCGCGCGGGTAATGCCGGCCCCAGCGCGCGCGAGCTGCTGCACCCGTCTGGGATTGATCCGACGCTTGTCCGCGATCAGGTCTGCAAACGAACTTAGTTCGCTTGCACGACCATGCTTCGCCAAGGCGCCCGCGACGCCCTGCGCTGTCTCGGGGTGCATCTGCAGGTAGGCCGCCTTGTAGGCAGCAAGGAACAAGGCGTCATCGAGAGGTGACAGGCTGGAGGTCGCGAGGTTTTGGCTCGCCTCGAGCGCCTTCTGCTCAACGTCGTTGCAGTAGAGGGCGCGGACGGGGATCGTATCGCTTCCGCGCCGCTTCATCGCCTCGAGACGATGCGCTCCGTCAATGAGCGAGTATCCCGTCTTCGTGCGCCGGACCACGATCGGGACCGTGAAGCCGAACTCTTCGATCAGCGACACCAACCCGACTACGAAGGCCTCTTCGACCGGGCGGAGGCGGACGCCCACGCGGATGTCGGCGATTTTTAGTTCGCGGATAGCGGGCAGATAGTCGATCACGTCTCGGGTCCCTTCGTCATGGTGTAGCGCCAGACCCAGCCCGGATGCGTCCGGGCGGGGGTCTTGGCGCAGTCGATCACGGCGCCGTGGGTGCGCAGCTCGGCCACGCAGGCGCTGACCGCCATCACGCGGGCGCGCCGCACGATGTCGCGGGTGGTGTGCGGCCGGCCGTCGCCCAGCACCGCGAGGACGCGGCGCAGGCGGGGCGAGGACAGCGTGGCCGCGTGCATCGTCATCCCGCGCGCCGCTCGATGTAGGGGCGCTGCGCCTCGTCCCCGGCGTCGCGGCCGCGGCAGGGGGTGCAGAGGCGGTTGTGGATGCCCTGGCTCTCGAAGCTGGCCCCGCAGCAGAGGCAGGCCCGCGTCCCGCGCTTGGCCTTCGCGTCCGCCTCGGCCTGCAGCGCCGCGCGGCGGGCCTCGGCCGCTGCGTGGTCGGCGACGATCGCGCCGACGCGCAGGCCCCGCGGCCCGACGACCGCCCAGCCGTCATGGCCGTAGCGGCGCACGGCATAGGCCGGGCTCGGCTTGATGTAGAGGCCGACGCTGCTGCCCCGCGTCGTGCTCACGCCGCGGCCTCCCCGCCCGGCGCCAGCGCCGCCTCGAGCCGCGCCAGCGCGCCCGACCGCTCGAGCGCGGCGAGGCGGTCGAGGATCAGGTCCGCGGCGCGCACGTAGGCGGCCGTCGCGAGGTCGCGCGAGACCTGCGGCGTCGCGGGGTGGCGCATCACCGCGGCGCTCGTACGCGCGGCCAGGAGCTGCCCGCGCAGCGCGCGGAAGATCGAAAGGTCCTCGGCCGGATCGGTGGCAGGGGGGACGGTCAGGGTCTGGGCGTGACGCATCAGGCGCGAACTCCGGCATAGAGGAGGAGAAGGGCGAGCACGGCCAGGAGGCCGGCGATCAGGAGGCCGTCGCGAAGCCCGGCGCTCACTGGAACACCAGGGCGGCGAGAAGCCCGACGTAGAGCAGCGCGAAGAGGCAGAGGCACCCGATCAGGTCGCCGACCCACGAGTTCTCGAGGCGGGCATTGAGCGCGCGGAGGCGGGCCCAGGCGGAGGGGCGGCGGGTCATCGCGACACCAGCGCGATGGCCTCGGCATGCTCGCGCAGCCGGCGGCGGTAGGCGATCTCCACGAGCTCCACGCCCGCGGCCGCGATGATCCGGTTGCGCAGCGCGCGGCCCTTCGGCCCCTTCGACTGCCCGTAGGTCGCGTTCCGCGCCGAGGCGGGCGAGATGCCGTTCGCCCGGCACCAGGCCTCGATCCCCTCGCCCCGCGCCCGGAACGCGCCCACGACCGCGTCGTGCAGGATCGCGCCCGGCTGGTAGTCGTGACTTTCTTTCGACATATTGCCTCGCAATCACTCGGGTGAGTGTGTGACGCAGGATATGTTTCCATACGGGAACAGTCAAGGAGAATGTTCCCGTATGGGACAGGTTGGTGATCGGTTGCGAGAAGAGCGGGACCGCCTTGACCTCAGTCAGGCGGATTTCGCTGCGCTTGCCGGCCAGGGCCGCTCGTCACAGATCCGATATGAGGCTGGCGAGCGAGCCCCCGACACCGACTACCTCGCGAAGATCGCAGAGGCCGGGGCCGACATCGTCTACATCCTGACCGGCCAGCGCGACCCGAACCCGATGCCGGCTGCGGCGCGGGTGTCAGCCGCACCGGCGAGGGATGACGAGGGCGACGCCACCGATGCCCTGCCGCCGCGCCTGGCGGAGGACTTCGCCCTGATCCCGCGCTTCCGCGTGAACCTCTCCGCGGGACCCGGCCTGGTGCCGGCCGAGGAGGACGGCGGCGACCACCTCGCCTTCTCGCGCGCCTGGCTGCGCCGCACCGGGATCGACCCGCGCCGCGCGGGCCTCGTCCGCGTCCAGGGCGACAGCATGCAGCCCGCGATCCCCGACGGTGCCCTTGTCCTCGTCGACATGGGCGCGACGGCCGTGCGCGCTGAGGGCGTCTTCGCCTTCAGCCGCGACGGCGACGCCTTCGTGAAGCGCATCGTCCCCGTCAACAAGGCGCGCGACGGCCGCCCGAGCTCGGTGGTAATCCTGTCGGACAATCCCCTGCATCCGCCCGACGTGCTCGTCGGCGAGGACCTCAATTCGATCCGGATTGTCGGCCAGGTGCGGTGCGTGATATTCGATCTCTAGATGACCGCTTGCTTTTAAGGATGGAAACAATTTGCTTCGCTGCCGCGAGTGCCGTAAACAGACGGAAGTGACCGATCTTTACGGAGGAGTTTGCAATTCCTGTCGGTCCGAAAATAGCGACGCGTTCCTCAGCCCGGCTGACCGTAACCAGGCTGCGCTAGACCGCATCGTCCTAACGACAGAAACAGTTATTGATCTACCCATCGCCCAGAGGGTCGCAATTGTTTCTGCCGAATGCGTGATGGGCATGAATGTCTTCCGCGACCTCGGCTCCCTAGTCCGTGACGTCGTGGGCGGACGCGACGCAGCTCTTCAGAAGGCCCTCCGTGACGCTCGGGAAGACGTGTTGAGTGAGATACGGCGACAGGCGCACGAACTCGGCGCCGACGCCGTGATCGCGGTGGATCTGGACTACAGCGAGATCTCCGGGGGCGGAAAGTCGATGCTGTTCCTGGTCGCGACCGGCACGGCTGTCAGGTTGCAGGCGGCCGATCGGTAAGTGCCGCGGGTTGCCAGTTCGAACCGTGTGAAGGTGGCCCTAACGCGTGAGTTGTAACGAAAAAATAAGGGCTTAGGCCTTAACTGGCAAGTTGCCAGTTTCGTCGCTGTTCGACTTGCCAGTTCCGCGCGCGGGTCGCCGCGTCCACAACCTCTCCCAAGCGCGCGAATAGTCTGTCGTCACGGGGGGTTAAACCCAATCCGCCAGCCCGGGCCCGGCACGCGCGCCGGCGTCGCATCGCCCGCCAAACCCCCATTTCCGGCCCAAAACGCGTGACACCAGGTTCTGCACGTGGCCACTTGGCTGCGCTCCCCTAACCCCTCGCCGCGTCACACTTTTTCACGTCTTCTCACCTGTTCCCACCTCTTCCCGCTTCCCTGCAGATTTCAGTGTCAACGCACAGCCGACACGAATCGTTTTGCGTCGCTGGGGGGGTGGGGCATAGTTGAGGCGTCAATCAACAAAAACACCGACCGGGAGACC